>Ga0118677_10006033_pt1 | contig 20801 bp, 36 predicted proteins | sample AliMusrvi5mmetaG_FD_86154 | JGI IMG/M metagenome (GOLD analysis project Ga0118677, IMG submission 86154)
TCCGTATTTATCAACTAACATATTGGAAAGATATTCAGGATCAATAATATCAATGATCTCACATTTAACAACTCTCTCTTGAGCATAATAAGTTTTCAATTTCTTTCATCCTTTCAAAAATACGAATTTGCACAAAATCCAAAGAAGAAACCACCCCACACTCCAAAAATAAAACACAAATCCGATGATGATCGCGAGCAATACGAAATCGCCGAATTCTTTGTTTGACAATTTACGGCTTGCCAATTTGCGATCTATCAACTCAACGATCTTGACAGAAGCCCAGATGGCAAAGAAAATCGCCACGGCGCCACCAATCACCGCAACCATGCCTCTCATGAATTCCCAATAACCAATCATCTCATGAATCCTTTATCATCATTTTGACTCTTACCCAAGATCTCGCCTCAACGCGAAAATCATCATTTCAAATGATCAAGGAACAAGATCCCGTCAAGATGGTCGATCTCGTGCTGAACACATCGAGCGTCCAATCCCTCGAATCTCTTGATTTGTTCCTTTCCCGCATGATTCTTATATTTCACGGCAACCCAAAGAGCTCGGTCCACCATTCCCTCGTGCCCAGGAAGACTCAAGCAACCCTCGCGATCCGAGACAAGTTCTGAAGATATAGTATCGATCTCCGGATTAAACAAAAGATAGGGCTTGAATTCTGCATCATCACTCTTGATCCACTCGGTGTCGAAGACAACGATTCTCTCTGAGACCCCAACTTGAGGAGCGGCCAATCCGATTCCGCCTTTCTCATACATCAACTCTACCATCCCATTCGCCAGTTTAAGATGTCTCTTTTCAATTTTTTCCACAGACTTGCAGATCTGTCTCAAAACAGGATCACCTTCAAATCTCAACGCAAGCTTCACCATGAATCTTTCTCCGATTTGATTCTCTCAAAATAGTTCTCGATCATCTCGTCGCAAATTGCTTCTTCTTCTTGAGAATCGTGCATGGAAAGAATAGCAAGGAACAACAAGCAGCTCCCAACACAGAAAAAGATGAATATGAGCGCGCAAAGAATCGACGTCATTTCTTTCTCTCCAGTTCCGCGATCGATCTGTCCAGCAGTTCAAGCGCTTGCATGAGCTTTTCTTTTGGAACATGGTGGCCATGCCCGCTGTTTTCGAAGATTCTCCAAAAGAAATCCACCTGGTCTTGAGGAAACCGTGCAAGCCTTTCTTCGATGCACTTGCGTTGGAAATCCTCTATCTCTTGATGAATGTCAGCCATGTTCTTCTCTCTTGATTTCTAATTTATTTAGTTTGTAAGCTTCGCTCCTCGAATTTCCACATGAAAAATTCTGCCACCAATAATCATCCCATCGGACAACCACTTCCTCGTTGATCAATTCGCGAAGAATTTTTCTGGCCACCAAATAGCAAATGCGAGCGTCAATATCAGCTCCCCAATAAGGAAAGCCTATGCTGACCTTTCTTCTGAAAATTCCGGATCCGCGGAACAAAACTCTCCCCTCGGCCAACATCTCGAGAACTTTTGTCTTTGATTTGATCATCTTACAACGGCGCATAAACGAGAGGATCTGTCGACTCAGGATCCGAATCAGGATCTTCTCTGCTGATAAAGGCTGCTCCCTTGTCGTAAGCGGCTCGGGCTTTGGCGTGAACCTCGTCATACTGATCCCATTCGTTCAAGGCTGCCATCAACTCCTTGATGATGATCTTGGCCTCGTCGATCGGATCAACGTTGTTTTTACATCCGCAAGTATCACACATTCTCTGTTCTCCTTTGTTTATCGAAATAATCCCACTCTTTTTAAACTCGCGATCGCAGCATACTTTTTCTTGATCTCAGGATCAAGATCTTTGACCATCACGAGAACCTGCCTTCCCCATTTTTGAACTGCATAATCTTGAATCTCAAAAACAGGCTGGCGAAATTTCACGACATTCTCGACATCGTCGTCAATGAACGATCTTATCAGATCAAAATGCTTTTCTACCATCTCAGGATGCAAGCTATAAATGAGAGGAATTATTTCTTTGTTGCCTTGCTTGATTGCTAAATCTTGATTTTCCTTGCTCGCATCTTCATAGAATTTGATTATTTTTGGATCGATCATGATCATGTGTCTGATGTACGATTGATAGAATTCAACACTGTCATGCTCTAAATCATCTCTCTTTCGCAACACAGATCCAAAAATCCAAGCGGAAAGCAAAGCAACAGCCACGCAAACAATGATCAAACTCAACGCCACTAAAAATGCCTGTGAATCGCTCAAATTGTTCATCTGAACATTCCCATCCTCTTGAGCGATTTTATCTCCGGATATTTGTTCAATATCTCCGGATAAATGTTCTTGATCTGTAAGACGATATTTTTGCCTCCAAGCTTGATAGCCAACTCTTGATTAGCCAAACTTGTGAATTCAAGATATTTTATTCTCCGAGGATTTTCGATAATTTCACGTCTATAACTCTCTTGCCGATGAATCTCAAAAGAATCTGCCTCAGCCTTATCGCACCAACAACATTTTTGAACGATGGGTCCAAGTTTGGGATATTCGAGAGTAGAAACTAATCTGAAATCGTGAGCTCCGACGAAACAACACAATTTGTTTCTAAGTTTGGAAATAATCTTCCTTTTAGAAAGATCGAAATACCTGACTAGAAGCACAGTCCAGAAAGCGATCAAAAGAAAAACGTTTGTGTGCGCTGCAATGCTCATCTGAACATTCCTATCTTCTTAAGATTAACGCATTTTCTCGTCTCGGTCCAGCTCGTCGAGCCGTCATTGGCAACGACCCATCTTGCCGCCCCGGCCTTGACCATTCGCACCATCCAAGCTTTGTTGATATTGGTGATCTCTTGCCGATGCGTTTGCTTGAGAATATCGATCCGATCCTTGTAATTGGTAGGGGCCTGACCTATAACAAGGTTCAACACAATAAAAAACGCAATGCCGAAAAAAAATCCGATAACGAAATCCTTCATCTCAATCTCCTTTCTTTGACTTCTTTTAAATCCGCCACAGACCAAATCAAGCGTTGAGACAGCTCGTCCAAACCGAGACAAGGAGTCTGCAAGACACCTGTGTCAGAATACGAGAAGAAATGGAACACATTTTGATTCCCGACCAAAGGAACCGTGATCTGAAAAACCGTCTTCCCATCCCTGTCAGTCATCTTGACACACAAATCCTGCCCGGCACGCTCAGTCGTGATCCGAGAATACAAATCCTCGATCCAAGGTTCCAAGCATCGAATAGCTTGTTGAACCAGCTGCAATCTTTGACAAGCTCCGGACATCTCGACTTTCAAACTCTCAATTTCTTTGATCATGGTTTCATTCCTTTATCTGCTCCAACAATCTGATCAGGGCGCCAATCGTCTGTTCTCTCTCCAGCTCATGCTCCAAAACTCGACGGGCGGTCCAAAGCTCCTCCTGCGCGCTCATGATAGATTCCGTGATATGAGCAATCTTGGTTTTTTGATCTTCACGTGCAGAATTCCAAGTCTCGACCAGCTTCAATTCGAGCTCGCTGCTTCTTCCCCTGAGCTCCGCAATAGCTGCAGCATTTTGGGCTCTCAAAGCCTCGGCCGACTCAGGCGTGTGCCCGGCCAAAACCTTACTCAAACTCTCGACGCTCATCCAAGTCTCCTCTCGATCTGGACTGTCCGACTGACCCTTCGCCAAGCATGTAAATATCTTTGAAGATCGCCTCTCTTAAAGATCTCTCGCAAGACGCCGACCCTGATGTCAAAAATTGTCAGAAATTTGAACTCATCTACACTCATCCTCAGATCTTTGCGAAGATATTCGATCTGACAATCGTCCAAATCCCAATCATCAACCAAGAGCGCCCAAAAAGCAATTGCTCGGAGAACAACTCCCAAACTGCGCACGGTCATATCACCCGCCGTATCTATCTGAATCCAATCAGACTCGTCTTGTTCGATCCAATCGAATCCCGGAAGCCCAAAACAGATCTTTCCCAAATCATAGGTTCTCATGAATTCACTCGCACCTAAAAGAATCGACTATTCTGAATTCGTCCGAATCATCCAACTCCAATACCATGTACCGCCAATTTTCAGAAGGACTTTGTCTATTAAGGCTATCAAACGCAGTCTTTATTGCCTGACCAATTTCCATCATGGCATTGCGATCGATGTTGCGGAAAAACTTTCTAATACAGACGTCAGCAATCCAAGGATTTGGCCGATCTCCAGTCCAATTCTCCAACCTCGATCTTCCAATTCTCGGCTCACCAATAAAATGTCTCGAAAGCACGAAACGATTCATCTCACGACACCTTTCTCTTGTCTTGCTCAAACCAATTATCTGACAACACCTGTAGAAGCTTCTGCATTTGAATGTCTCATTGCTCCGATATTGATCGTGGCACATGGCAAGCAAGGCTCTGCGCCAATAAAGACCAAGACTAAATCAGATTTTTCAAGAGACTCGCTTGTCATTACCTTCCATTCTTTGATATTTTTGAAAAACGATGCGTCTGACGGTGAGACCGCGATCAAAACTCCAAGTGCTTTGTCGAAACAATTTTTCTGACACAACAAACGCGCAACATCTTCAATCTTTGAGATCAAAGATTGCGTCCCACCAGACATCGTCGAAATGATCTGCGCATTCTGTGCGAAATATTTCACTACATCGACTCTCCAGTCAAGACACAACAAATTTCTTCTCGCATCGAGCGAACCATTCTTCCAAAGAAAAGACGTCGATCGAAACATCTTCGATCGTCAAAGCATCAATCAACCGTCGCTCGTTGGAGATATCAATTAATTCTTTCAAATCCAGAACTTCTGAGACCTCGACCTCGACGCCCGGAAACAAAGCGAAACCATAAAAATCATTCTTCAAAGCATTTTTGGCTTTATCCAAAACAAAAGATTTAAAGTCCGAAATCGACTCCATCTCGAACGGCACCGTTATATCGCAAGAAAAGGTGCAGCCGTCAGATTCGCTCAAAACGCAAACGAGCTTCATCGCCCCTCTCCCTTTCTCTTCTATTCTGCCAATGCATACTTATTTCTGTCGAACCATTCGTCCAGACTTAATATGTTCATGCGAATATCTTTCACGGCCAAAGTCTCTATCAATCGTCGATCATTGCGAATGACATTTAATGTTTCATGGCCGATAATGTGATACATTTCTGGGAATGCATTGTTGAACGGATAAAACATTGAGCGCCAGCCCCCTTGATTCCAATCATCAAAATTTGCGTGCAAAGCATGTTTTATCTTTTCTAAAACCCAAAGTTTAAATGACTCAGCTGATTCGTATTCGAACGTCATTGCATCTTCAATTGGATCTTCTCCAATATCATCATCAAAAACAAAAACAAGCTTCATACCTCGACCTCCAAAAAGTCCGGTCCCAAGACAAAACCCAAAGATTCGAAAATCTCACGCCACTCGATCATCAAAGCTTTCCAACACTGCTCCGGATCATCGTCCTCTCGCATGCTTCCGACCTCGTAAGAAGAGAATCCCCACAACTCCCGGTCAGAATTGCATGCGACGTCGTGAACGCCGTGGCGGTTCTCCAGATCGCGGGCGTTCTGCTCGGGCTGCAAATGATCGTAAAAATAAGCTTCCGAATCTGCAAGATCCAAATTGGCTGGGAATCCAAGAAACTCGAAACCCCGAACAATCCCGGTCTGCTCGTCGCGAAACACGAACCGATAACGCTCTTCCATCGTCTTTCCTTTCATATGAAAGTCTCAAACCTCATGATCAACTTGAACTTCCCAAGATCAAAATTAAACTTGCTCTTGAAAAACGCTCGAACCCCATGCACCCGATCAGCAAATGTCCTGGGAAGCTGCAAGATTCCGTCAGCGCGCAAGGTGAGATCGTGCTTCTTGTCCGGCTCGATCGAGATCGTGACCGATTCACAGCCAAACTGGTCGGCATTGATGAAGACTCTGGCCTGACCGCCCAACGAAGCGTTCAAATATTCGAAGAACTCTTGCTCCTCATCTGAATAAAACTTCTTCTCATCAACGACCAAGACCTGTTCATCTCCGATCTTGTGCCGAAAATGCTTGAAAAATTTCTCCGAATCGATGCTTTTGAAAACGCAAACTTCATTGCGCATCTCGATCTCCTGCACGGGAATCGCATCATCGATATCGATCTTGAATTCTGGCAAATCAAAACGGTACTTATCCTTGAACAAGTATCGAACCTCGCCGACCCGAACTCGCAAGCTCTCAAGAATTTGCAATCCATGCTCATCCACGACGAAACTCGCTCCATCCGGATCGATCTCGACGATCACGTAAAGATCGTCCCCGAAATCGTTCACGACGATCTTGATGCTTGCCTTATCCTCCATCTCCTGATTCAATCGTTTGAAGAACTCATCCCCGCCATCCTCGCCAGCAACGCGATGAAAATGCTCGAGAAACTCTCCCGAGTCCATCACTGCTCGCACTCTGATCTCACTCATCTTAAATCTCCATTCAAAGCATAAACTTCTTTTGCGGACAAACCGTAAAGTAAAGTGCCTTTATACCCGCCAAAGGCGTCCAATTCCCGAAGAACGGTCGAGGACACATGCTCGACATTCTTCTCACATGGCACATAGACCACCCTCAACTCAGAACGCAGGTCTTGGAGGACACGCAACATCTGCTCCTCGTTCTTGAAGTCAGTGTCCGTTCTCAAGCCTCGCACCAACACCGGCCAATCTTTGTTCTGAAGGGCGCCAGTCAACAAATCTGCGCAACGATCGACCTCGTGAAAACGAAAAACGTCCCTGACCTGCGCGCAACGCTCGTCAAGTACCTGCTCAATCTGAACATGATCGGACGAGACCAATTTTTGACGATTGATTCCGACACCCAAAATTACTTTGTCAAACATCTGCTCGGCTTGACGCAACACACTCAAATGTCCGACGTGTGCCGGACAAAAAGATCCGGCAAAGTAGCCGACACGTGGATGCATCGTGCGCAAATAATCAAGCGCGAAATCGACGGATCTTGATGCAGCCGGAACCAAAACCTTCAACTCGCGCAAAAATTCTGCACGACCTTGAACGTAAATTGGCCAAGACAAGAACTGAAACTCTTTGAACAATTTCCAAGCAATGTTAATCTGCTCAGCCATGTCAAAATGCGCAAGAGACCAAAGATCAAGCATGCGCAATGCCTGGGCCAAGGGATCAGTCATGAATGCTTCATACTTAAACAGTTTGGTCGACAAAACAAGACCGATCAATCGATCGATTTCATCTTGGCTGAGATTGTTGCTGCCGAGCTGCAAGAAATGCCTGATCTGCACGGCACTTCTCTCCTCATTATCATGTCTAGTCGGATCATAGACGCAATCGTGAAACAAAACGGCAAGCACCAAAAGTGCGGCCTCACGAGTCTCAAGATTGATCACGAGATTCATCCGCTCGAGCATCTGATTGACGTGATCGAAAGTGTGATAGAAACGTTGGCCTTCGGAATAACAGCGCTCCAAATACCAACGAATCTCGTTTTGAAAATTGTCGCCAAAACCCAAAGTCGAGAATGCGCGGCCGATAATCTGGCCATGCCGAATCGATTTGATGTTGATCTGAGCGTCATGCCTAAGATTCTTGTTCATATCTTCATCCTCCGCCGCAACTCGCGCATCTCGAAGCAATGCCGGCACTCGACCACGCATGCCCAAGAATCGTCAAACTTGACATGCCGCCAAGGAATGACGATCCTCCACCGATGAAAACCGAAGAAACAAAACAATTTTTGAAACATTTTGAACCTTTCTCTTCAACGAACAGCCGTCGCCTCGACCCGAACTTCAAATGGTTCAAGCCAGATACCAAAACGATTGTTGAACTCCGCCTTTAAAGATTCTATTTGCCGAACCTGATCCTCTTTGCTCACGTTCCTCAAATACCCGATCGACTCCGGCCCGATGTGCAAGACAAGCCAACGATTGGAAGGACGCTTCTGGCATAACTCATCAAGAACATCCAATCTGTTTCCTGTCATTGCCATCACAATCGCAATCCACAAACCCACGATGGCAAGAATCAAAGCGGCTGTCAAGAAAATTGCTCCCATAATCTCAACTCCACACCAAAAACATCACATGCACGCATCTTTCCCAAAGAACATCATATCACATCCCCGAACACACGCACACGTACAATAGAATCCATATAACCTGCCTCACGCAGATAACCCATGGTTTAATCTGCGAAAGCGGCCTTGACTATATGACTCTGTCATTTTTTAATTTTTTTTCAGCAATTCCAGATTGAAAGCGTGTCCAGATTATTACGATCGTTAGATTTATCTGCAGAATCAGATTTTTTTAGATTATCAGGACAGATTGGGAGAGAGTTCTTCAGATTTGCCAGATAGATCAAATTCTGCACCAATTCCAGAGATTCTGTCATTCCAGAGCGAATCTGATGTTCTCTGATGATTTCCAGAGCCAGAGAATATTTGACAATCAATCTTTTTTGTGTGCCAAAGTCTAACAGGCTCAATCTTTCTGACCTGATATTATCCAGAATATCTTGGTATTTTACCAGAATGCCAATTTTATCTTGGCATGCTCTGGAAACATAATCAGCATAGGTTTCATTGTCGCGATGGGTCAGAGCGTCTATGGACAAGACTGTTTCCTTGTCGAAACCGCATTCCAGAAGATAGCTAAGCTCTATTTTCCCATCTTCAATCAAATCATGCATGAAAGCGACAATCATTGCTTGTTTGTTTGGATATAAGGAACAAGCGACGCGCATTGGATGCAAGAAGTATGGTTCCCCGGTCTTGTCCACTTGTCCGTCATGGAGCTGAAGGGATAGTTTTGCAGCCAATCTGAGCCAGAAATTGATGTCGATGTCCATTCTTAAATCCTTTCTAACTAAGAATAACACGCAATCATTCACTCGCTCATGATTTTATTGATTTTTTAGGCGAAAAATGGTTGATAAAATCATTTATTTTTCACGAGAATAGGACAAGTTGGTCGGGGATGTCAATTGGGGAATTTTTCGGGAACGTTCGGGCAACGATCGAAGCAGCCCAAATCGGAAGTCCGAGCAATGTGAATTTGATTCTGTTCTTGTTGCGGCAGATAATTCCGATGGATTGCAGATCAGCTATTGTTTTGAGAAGGGTATCTCGATCGAGATTGGATTTATTGAGCAGAGCTTTCATGGAACGGTCGACATAGCGCGGATCAGTCAAAAGATTGACGATGGATTGTTCATTTTCGGTGAAATTGAAGTCGAGGATCGTTGCGTCAGAATTGTTCCAAACTGTGAAAGCGGTCTTGAGAAATCTGGATTGGCGAGCATAGACGAGAATGTCATCAGCGTAGACGGCAAGTCTGAAGAATGCCGGGTTCATGTCGATGATGCGCACGATATCTGTGGGGGCAATTCCAGTTGATTCTGATATTTGCTCGATCGTCATTCCCTCGAAGCTTGGATCGAGCAGCGTCGCCAGCACGTTTTTAAGCATTTTGCCTTGATCTTCTTTCTTGAACGGCGAGATCACGGCGAGCTCTGTCGTCGGCCCGTTGCTGAATCCATGAGACCAATTCTCTGCGACCGGAGTCAAGCCAGGTATTCGTCTCTGTTGATCTGACAAATTCTTTGAACCCTTCAAGTTGGCAGCCGGGGATAAAGACGTAGTTCTTCAGCTTGGCAGCTTCGGCAATGAAGGCCATCAGGCGTGTCCAGTTGACGACTTTTCTTGGCTTCATGGTTCCGGCGGCATAGCGAACTTCGACGGTTTTTCTGGAAGAATTGTATCGGCTATAATTGAGCGCGAGCATATGATCGTTGAGATCGTACCTGGAAACGTTTTCCAGAATATTGTTTGATCTGGCAAGATCTGATAATCCGGACATTCTTCCCAGTCGACGGACATAATCGTTTCCAGTTCTGCTGGCCGGAAGAATTGACAGGAGACAGGGTTCGTAGCAGCGAAAAAGGTTGATCAGACTGCGATGGTGTTCGTTTCGAGTATAATCTGAGATATCCAGGTGAACGTGGAAGCCACAATTTCTGCGGATGACGTTTCTTCCATTGAATATTTGTCTGGTTTGGTCGACGACATTGTGGATTTTCTGGAAGTTTTCTTGAGTCGCTTCCATGGCCGGGGAAGTAAGTTCATAGCCGCAATGCTCGCCTTTCAGCGTCCAACGAGCATTGTGCTCGGAACGGCTGAAACTTTGTCCGTTGGCATGAACGATGGTCTTTATCTTATTCTCAAGTTCGTCGTAGCTCGTGTTGGCGAGTTCGTCGCTGAATTCCAGTTCGATTCCGATCTTTCTCATGATTTCTTCTCCATTCCTTTCATTATCCACTGACAGACTTGATCGCTTTGTCTCTTGAGCCAGATCGTTGTCTTTGCGGCTTGCAAGAACATGACGAGATCGGCTCGTTTCATGACTTTGAAATCGTTGATTCTATAATCACTGCTTTTTTTGGCGGTATCGACAAGCATTGACAGAAGCAAGATCCAGCATTCCACGTCTTTTGGATTGATTCTCGACTGAGAATAACGAATCTCGCAGGTATTGTGTCGGGTAAAATTCAACGCAGTATAATGATCGTGGAATTGATTGAGTTCCCGAACGTGATCAGAATTGATGCACAAAGCATTGAACGATTTGACATTTTCTGGGTCCTGATTCAGTCTTATAGAGCTATAATATCTTTCCTGCACATATTTGATATTGTTGGCCGACAAGAATTTTTCTTGATATTGCCAGGAATGATTTCTCCAGTTTATCTTGCCGTCGTCATTGAAACTCAGTCTTGCTGGATAGACATAATCACTGTTTCTTCTTCCTCTCGAGACGAGACTGTAGAGGGCAGGTTCGAATTGCCAGAAGACGCGAACAAGATTATCTTTTTGCTTGCAGGTCCATCCCTGCATGTCGTGGTGAACATGGAAACCACATTCTGAGCTGATCAGGCTGCGTTTTCCGATCTTTTCGTGTTCGTGGATGTGGCTGGTCAATTCGCCGACGAATCTGCCAAATTTTTCGGCTTGTTGTGTCGACAGGGCCGGAGTGGTCAGTTCATGTCCACAAGATGAGTCGCCTTTGACGTTCCATTGCATCTTGTTCTCGTGGTCTTGAACGACAGATTGTTTGAAGTCCATCTTTTTAGCCACAGTTTTTACGGCTGAGTAAAGACTGTCTCTGTTCCACAGATGACGGTCTGACAGTTCAAGCTCTGCTCCGAATCTTCCCATCTTGCTAATTTCTCGCAATTCTTTTTGGATAATCTTTTTGATAGTATCTCTCGATCCAGTCGAGAGAGGAATGCTTCAAATCTTCGACGAAAGCAGTTGTTGGAGCAAACTTCGTCGGAGAGAATTCTTTGATCGCGGCACACAAGTTGTCAAGATTGTTCTCTTGCACAAAATCCCAGGAGAGATCAAAGTTGTTGGCTCGTGCCATCTCAACGGTCAAGAAAATGAATTTGGTCCAGCCCAAGATACGGTCTGCATAGACAGATCCGACTCCTTGCCTAAATTCTATAGTTTTATGATATCCGTTGATGTTGACCGCGCCATAATGATCGTCGTTCACGTTGCAATCGCCGGTGAAGTCGTAATCGTTGACGGAGACTTCAGAACATCTTTGCTTGGCATATCCGATCAATCGATTCATCGGATGGACATAATGGCTGGTTTTTCGATGATCGGGTTGAAGATCGAGAATCGTCTTCTCATGCATGATGAAGAAACGAACGAGATTGCTGATGTGCTTGCTGCTCTCGAAGTGTTCTTTTCCAACGTGGATGTGAAATCCGGCACGGAAATGGTTGAAGATTGCTTCGGAAACGCTCTTTAGCCGAGCAAAATCAGTTATTTGTACTTCAAATTGTTTGACGAATCTGTCGAGTTGATCGATTCCTGATTGATCGAGAGCGAGAATGGGCGAGGTAATCTCCCATCCGACCGAACAATCTGATTTCAGACTCCAATGCTCCTTGCTCTCTCCCTGTCGGCAGGAATGTTGCAAACCTGCAACAGAGTTGGTCAGCATCGTGTAAATGTCATTGCTTCCAAGCGTTGTTCCGGTCCAATCACCGGTAGGATATTCCAGCTCTACTCCAAAACCCATCTTGCAATTCTCCAGCATGATGTCTTGCAGGGATCAACGTGTTTTTTGATCGCGTATGCAGTCATCATACTGTGAGAATTGCTTGTTGCCTGCTTGAGGCAGCTTTTTCGTGTAGTTCAATCTTTGGGGGGAACGTCGGGGAAGAGTTGGTTCTCGAGATTCTCGAGAAAATCCCCATCAGAATTGTCGACGTGGTTCAGCGCATCATCTTTGGATTCAGAGGCGTTGCTGTAAGCAGTCCATTCTTCGGTAGTGATAAGATTCGCGTCATAGGCATCGTCGTGCCATCCGGGATATCTTTCGGAAGGGATGTCGATGCAACGTTGAAGCAAGGATCGGGTCGTCTCGTCGACGTTTCCGCTGAAAGCCGTGTTGTCAGATTTTCCGGCAGGTTTAGTGAATCCGATTTTCTTTTTCTTGTTTGGATCGTAGATGAAATGCGGCAAACCACGGTCATTGACAGTCTCAGTCCAGCATTCGTCGAGCACGCTGGTAATCGCAGTGCCCGAAGTTCTGGCGACAGTTTTCGTCTCATGATGTTTTGGTCTGTTATAATAAGTATCGTCGTCGTCGTAGTTGTCGTTCTTGAATCTGTTGGCGCCGCATTGGTTGTGATAGGCACCGGTATTTCCCGGATAGTAGGTATAGGAAGTTGCGCGAGACACTCTCACTGGCCGTTCGACTTTAGTCTTGACGATCTCTAGCGTATTTGCGTCGACCGCGATGATGACGAACGGATCGACGTCGACGACATCGAGTTTCTTGAGCTTGCCAGTTAATCCGGCTTTGCGGACCGCATCTTTCCAGATTGCCGTTTCGGAACAGAAGAATATTTGACCGAGCTCGAGGCGCGCGTCGATCATCTTTCCTGGCCTGCCAGTATCCCGAAAGAAATAGAAAGTATTCTTGCCGTTGACCGTGTCGCGATGAATGAGCTCACAGGCGAAATCGCCGGCAGCTCCGAGAAGTTCGTAGACTTTCTTGATTCCCGACAAGATGTCAGGTTCTTTGGTAATTATTTTGAGGATTAGTTCGGAGTCGCATTCCGATTCAAGGGTGTAATCGGCTTTGTTCTCATCATAGAAATAAACGACACCATTATGAACCAGCCCAACGTTGTTGTCGCAGTCAAGGAACGGATGATTGTTGATGTTGTTCGAGGCGAGACCGTGGGTCGCGAATCGATCATGCCCAAGCAATGCCTGGAATCCCAGAGCGCATTGTTTCCAGGCAAGAGTCTTGACATAATTGCAAGCCGGACCGGGGGCTTTGTGCGTGATGATTTCATTGTCGAGATCGATGCCGTAAAAGCCAGTTGCATGGGGACCACGCCGTTGAGTTTCACGCAGCAAATGCGTCATCAATGAATATGATTTGAGAACGTCAGTTGGGTTGCCTATTGCGCCTATGATTCCACACATCGTCGATATTCCTTGTCAAGATCTATTTGTATCTTACTTCATGCCTCGATCGCCGCTGTCTCTCGATCTTGAACAATACTTGCCGTTTCCGCGCGAACTTGCTCGATCATCTCCCGACACCATTCTTTGTCTCTCGAATAATGAGTTCCGGCGTGTTCGATGATTCTGGCGAGCATCCATTCCCGCATCGACTGGATTGCTGGGGAATATGAATATTTGACGGCAGATTCGGCAACGTTCCACAGTCCAAGCATTCTGAAGGCTTGCTTCGGCGTGAACCAATTGAGATTGTCGGGAGCCGGAAGGATTTTGCAAATATCCACGAACCAAACAAGAAATCTGACTCTGTTCTTCACGACTTCGGGATTCATGGTCATGTCGCCGAATCTGAACTCGACGGTTGGGCGACGACTGGTCGATCCGGACACGTTGATTGCATTTCTTCCGCTGCAGGCGACCCGCCAGACTTGATCCGGAGTGTAGTTTTGATCGGGCATGAAATCGGAATTGACATGCTCGAGCATCTTGCAATACTGATTGTTGCGTCGATGAACGGGAGTTCCGTTCATTACCAGTCTTTCGATCTTGAGCCAGTACATGGTCATTATCTTGATCTGTTCGAGAGGAAAATCACTGACGTTGACATGAACATGGTTGCCGCATTCGACACCGCAAGTGAATCCTTTCTCTTCCAACACTGGCAACAATTCTGAAGCTTCTTTTAGCTTGGACGAGCCTGATAAGATCGGAGAAGCCAATTCCGTGCCGAGAGTTTTACGCACCCCGCAAGATCCGTCGGTCTTGGCCACCCAATAATCAAAATTATCTTGCGTATGCTCGTAGGATCGGATATCGCATCTCATGTTCAATCGTTCTTGCACGATGAGAGACAGCTGATTGACTCCGGGATCATGGCTCGGATGATTCGAGAATTCCAGTTCGATCCCGTACTTTCTTTTTGAGGAAAATTTGGCAAAACGTTCTATGCGTTGCAACATTTTTATTCCTTTATCTTGCGATTGCTGGAATCGTGGTTGACAAGAGCAGATCATAGATCAAATCTGCGATTGCTTGATCGATCGGCGCTCTGTCGATCATGTTTTTCAAGGATTGTTTGCATGCTCCGACGGTCTCGACATTCTCTTGCCTTCTCTGGTATTCTGTGGCTAAATTGTTGGTCGGTGGCAATTCTCTCTCCGTCTCTCTTCTTGGAGGCACGAAAGGCGGAACAGGGTCATTGAAAGCGTTGAAAACAGATATATAAGAAGGCACGGAGGTAGGACGTGGCTGTTGTTCTCTGAGATATTCTGGATCCGAGAAATGTCGCTGCTGTGCGCGAGTGCAAGTCGCAGTATCGTAAAGATTCATGATCATTTCGATAAATGCGCGCCAATCGTCTTGCGCGATATGACAACAGAGTCGTTCATAGGTCATCATTCGCATCTTGAACATGCAACGATCATGGAACTTTGGTTCCCATCTATTTGCTTGAGGATGATCGTCGCTGGTAAAGGTGATGAAGCTGATAGGCCAGTTCCTGGGAACACGAAGCGCTTTCCGACAAGCTGCATACAGATTGAACGCAGCCAAGATCGTGATGTAATAGGTCGTGTTGTATGATCGCCTTTGAGAGACGAGACGATTGAATCCGAGTTGCTCAAAAGATGCGCGAAGTTGATCCAAACTTGAGGATTCAATCTCGATTGCTGGCAAGATGGTGCGATCCCAATTACTATAGAATTCAGTTTGAATGGGAACGATATTCGTTCGTCCGCCAAATTGCCGGGCATAATGATTCCTGGCATATGAGAACCAGGTTCCAGCTTGAGCACATCTTTGTATCGGAGGAGCAAGATCTTGTCTGGTAAATGTGGGCATGAATCGACATCCTCGCGCATTCGTTTGACATCATAATAACACGTGCGAGCAAGTCGCTGAGCTGTCAAGCTCATGCAATACAGCCTGCAATCAAAATCAGCTCGTTCTTCTTCTTCTATATGATAAAGGAGTTGGTTCCCAATAAGGATCAAAAGAAGAAATATCTTCTCTATTTCTTGTCGGCAAATGTGCGTGAACATCAGCAGCGGTGTAAGAATCGTGAATGTCGAAAGATTGGGCCAGATTTTCAACAAAAACTCTCTCCCGCGTCTCAGGAATTTGAGAATCTTGCGCGCACACGACATTTTGGACGATCAGGTCATAGATCATGGATCTGATCTTGGGCGGAACTTCTCCGGTGGACAAGATCAGCTTCGAGAGTTCGTTCGCAGACATGATCTCGTCGGAATTGACGGTTTTTCGCATATATTCCCTGGCTATTGGAGAGCTGGGAACGTCGCACGCGGAACTGACATGATTTCTGGCGGCCTCACGATCTTCGGCGCTGAAGACGCGATTGGCTCTCTCGATGACACGCGGAGCATCATGCTCACATTTATCTCGCAAGAGAAAAATGTTGTTCCAAAAATTGATCAAGTCTCTTGAACGCAAGCATCGCGTGAGAGCTTCGAGATGACGCCGATGAAGACGAAGCAAGATTCGTCCATGGAAGTGTTCCCACTTGGTTATCGTATTTCTCGAATTGTGAGGAACAACGAACTCAACAAATCCTTTCTTCGATCCCGCAGAAGCAAGCAAAGAATAGCAATTGAAGGCATATTGAATGACAGTCAGATCGTTGGAAGAATTCTGTGTCAATTGCCGACAAAAGTCGAGAATGGTCGATCCTCTGAGCAATCGCTGGGAAAGATTCTTGTCATGTTCTTGCACTGAAAAAGTATGATGAGAGGAATTATTTCCGATAAATCTGTACCATTGATCGTTCGTGGAAGGAAGATTGGAGGCGATGAATGGATCGGGACTTGCCGCAGCCTCTTGGATCAGAAGATCCGACCAATAAGAGCGAATATCTCGATCGTAGTCCGTGAACATGGTGCAGGATGCGCAAACGCACAAGTTGGGCATTTTCTTGATCCTTTAAAGTATGGTGTTTCTCATCTGTGTTTGAAGAATCAAACTGTAAACGGAACACAAGATGTTCTCAGAATAATTGCCTTCTTGCAAGCATTTTATAATGTCCTGCTTGAGATCGCTATTCTCGTTGGCGATCTTTTCTCGCATCGATCTTATCAAATAATTCATGACATTATTATTCAATGGATGTTCGTCTGAAACGGCCACCGCGGTGATCATGTTTTCAGAGACGCAATTGACGATTGTCTCGATTGATTCCCAAAATTGCCGAACATCTCTTGTTCTGACGAGCTCGTTCAATCGCCTGTAAATGTCAATGTTCAAAGAAAGAGTATTTGCCATGGAAGATCTTGAGTGTGAGACGTCTCTCTCACAACGCCTGACGGGATAGACGACGTCGATCGGATCGAATAATCGAGAATCACCCAACAACGATCCCTTCAACGCCAATATCAAATTGATTCCTGCCAAAACGATCGTGTAATAGGCTTCACAGGTGAGCGGTCTCATGCCAGGAATTTGCGTGAGTGCGAGTCCATTGTCGGTCGAGATTCTTTCGGCATATTGAAACATGAAATCGTCTTTGACTAGATTGTCGACGATCTCGCTGAACATGACAGGCTCGATGATCTTGACGCAATCCTCGTCATCGCCGATAATGAATCGTTTCCAAAGAACGTCGAATACCGGTCGCATTGGTGGAACGACGGATTCTAAGTTTCCGGGCAAGACACAGACTCCCCGTTCTCGATTGCTTCTTCTTATTGAACTTATGTGTTCGACTGCATGTTCTGGGCGAGCGACGAAGAACGGCGGATACAATTTGTTTTGAGAGATGTAAGCAAAAACAGTTTTCATGATGTGTTCGATTATGTCTGCGATCACGTTGTCGCTAGCGATCGAGAAACTCAAAACTACAATTTGACAAGCAATTTGAATCGAAGATCGGACCTCTTTACAATGATAGATCCCACCTTGGAAAAATTGGAGTCTCAGGACGTCGATGAGATCAACGGTTTGACCTTGCGAATGGCTTTTGCGATTTACGTGTATGACTGGTGTTGGCACGAACGTCCTGGCGACGGTTATCCACATATCTTGCTCGACGAGCCAATTCCTGCGGACAAACATCTCAACAACGGAATCGCGATCTATCTTGGTGGCGGTTATCATGTTCTCGGCTCTCTTGGAAAGTATGATGAAGATCTCTCCTTGATGCTTGAATTTGGCAAGAAGATCAAGAATCGCCGCGCTTACATTTATAGACTGGAAGACGAGATTGGATCGTCGGATCATTTTTTTCTCGCTCACGCTGGAGCTGAACAACGATGCCGAGCAATTCTGAAGATGGCTGTCGAGAGACGCAGAAGAGAGGAAAGAATCAAGGCAGAGAAAGAGAAGATCATCAAGGAAGCTCAAAGTCATCTTCCAGATGAATCGAAGAAAGAAACGCGAAAGCGTGGTTCGGGAAAGAAGAGCGGCGCGCAGACTGCATGACAAGATGGCTGCATCCTGACAATGGGGTGCAATCATCATGAAAAAGAGTTTCATGGAAATCCAAGCCGCTTTCTTGAAGACGATCAATGCGCAGATTCAAACAAGAAACGAGATTGTCGAGAGATTCAGAACGAGAATCTTCTCTGCTGAATCGTCTTTGTTCGACGCGTTTCTCGAAGATTCTGCCGCAACAATCCAAGCTTTCCAGCAAATTCCGGTCTTGATCGAGCTTCGCCAGCAAATAATCTCCTCCACCAACGAGGATGAATTGCTGACAAATCTTGAGGATTTCGACATTCAAAAGGTCGAGGAAGCTGCCGCGCTATACGACAAGTGCGATTGCGCTCTTCTCGTGGACAATGCCGTTCATGGAATTGCTTACGACGCAATCGAGGACTTGCTTGACTGGGTTGACAGAGAGATCATTCAGCTTCTCGTTGACATCGTCGAAGAGGAATGAGCAGGCCATTTTCATATCGATCTGCGTTCTAAGCACTCGTTAGAAAGAAGTTAGAATTACCTTGTGAGCAAAGGAACGTGAGAACATGTTGGTTTACAAGCAACATGTTCTCACAGTACAATGAATATTTGAAATCTCACAAGAAGGTTCTATCATGAAAAAGAAAACCGATCCCCTGGAAGGCGTCAACGAGATCACGCGTGTCGAGATTTATCGGCAAATGAAACTCAAGATGGACGCCGATCAAGCCGAGATCGAGCGCGTCGAGAGCGTCGCGACCAACGACCGCGACGAACATGAGACCAAGATTTACAAACAATTTCGCCTCTTATGCTGGCTGGCCCGCGGAAAGGGACGCGCCGGCGAGGAGAGCAAACCCGCTCAAGCGAAAACGCCGAAACTCTCCACGGCTCGCTCAGCTCGCGTGAAGGTCGAGAAAGACGAGGAGACCGCGATCGAGGCCGAGGTCAAACCCGCAAAGGTGGTCGCCGCAACACGGAAACGGCGGATCGCGACCAGAAACCTCGACATCCCCTCTCCGAGCGCGATGGACAAGGAATTCATGAACGGTCGGAACGTCCTGATCGATGAAGAAGGAATCCAGAACATCGGAAACCTTCACATCACTGACGATGGCCCGGAAGTCATCATGCAACGCAGCAACAAGCGATACAACATCAGCTGGAACGAGGCATGGCTGGCGGTCTACAAGACTGCGGTGCTCGACATCCGGCATGATCGGACCGAAACTTTCGACGAGGAGACTGAGGAACCGGCCGAGGAAGTTTCCGACGAGGTCGCTCTCGAGGCCGTCCTTAACAACTACCACCAGCCCGACGGTGATGAAGGTTAAACGTCTTATATAGAAGGGGGTAATCTAAGATGACGAGGAACAACATCACCGAGAACAACAAGGGACTTGTCGGATATACCGAGGAACATTGCGGTAAACTGTATATCTATGAGAAGAACGGTCGACGCCTGGGACATTACGACTCACAAGCTGGCAAGACGATCCGCGAGAACGGCACCGTCGCCGCTTATGGCAATAATCTGGGATCTCTCCTGTCCGAATTTCGCGCCAAGAACGGAGGCTGACAATGCGCTGCACTTGTTGGGTAAAGTTCAAGAACAAGACTAACAAAAGAACCGGCAAGACGGTCAAGATCATCGATCATCGTAGCTGGATCTATTCGTTCTGCACCAAGCCTGATCCGATTGCCGACTTCGAGATCTGTGGCGGGGAGATCCGAGCTTCGGTTCGCATCGATGAATGTGATTACGTTTACATCGAATTCAAGTGCGCGCAATGCGGGAGCACTCTTGTCGAGCTTCCCGATATTGGCCGGGATGAGGTCAGCAAACAATTCACCGAGCTGGTCGCGTCTTTCTCTGACGAGAAGGTTCAGGAATTGCAAGCGCAATTTCTTCAGGGGCGCGAGGAAGATAATCAGAGATCGCGCGAAATGATGGAAGCTTTGGAGATAATAAGAGCCAAGCGCAAGAAATCCAGCAAGGAGCAGTGAAATGTTGGAATCTGAAAGCGTTGAACAGATGAGACAGAGATTGGTCAACGAGGCCAAGGAATTTCCGGGAAAGACTTTCTTTGACGATGATTCCATGGAATCCAGCTGCGACGCAATCGTTCTTCAGAAATGCTCGATGGAAATGCTCGATCTCTTCTTCTCTGAATGGACTCGCAAGGGATATCGTCCCGAAGAAATATCATGCATGATTGGAGCAGGCATCGACGTTCTTTGTCGAAAACACGATCGCAAGCTTGATCGCGGCCGCTGCCAGACGTCAAAAAGGAAACGATTTTGAAGCGCGAGCATCTTTGGGATTTTGTTGCCGGAGCAACCATCTCGGCGATTGTCGGATTCACAGCGCGAAGTTTTCTTGCTGTCGCGATCACTCTGTTTCTCTGGTATCTCGCGGATTTTATCGCTTTTGCGATATTCAAATTGATAAGGAGATGGAAATGATGACGTTGATGTTGATCGTTGCGTTGGCGGCTTTATGCTACACGATAGCCGATGGACGAAATGAGTGCTATCTCGTGGACGTCAAGGAAGAGGAGGAAGAAGAAGTTTGAATTGAATTGAATTTGCGTCCTTAACTCAGTCTGGTTTAGAGTTGTTGCCTCATAAGCAATCGGTCGAAGGTTCAAATCCTTCAGGACGCATTCCTTTTTTTTCAAAACTATAATATTTCTGATTAATACAAAGTCTCTGGTAATGTCAATAATTTATGATCAAATTCCCAATGATGATTGGGGCACAATGCGACTAAATTATTGATATCATTTATTTCAGAAATTTTTGCATCACCAGAAAAATCAGAT
>Ga0118677_10004477_pt2 | contig 20792 bp, 23 predicted proteins | sample AliMusrvi5mmetaG_FD_86154 | JGI IMG/M metagenome (GOLD analysis project Ga0118677, IMG submission 86154)
ACGCTCGTAGGAGGCACCGGGGTCGGCCGCGAGCGGCCGCCAGTCGGCCTCCCGTCCCAGCGCGGCGAGAAACGCGCCGGTCCCGCAACCGACATCGAGGATGCGGCCGCCTGCAATGAAACGCTGGATGCGACGGCGTCTTTTTTGGGGAATGGCGAGGGCACCGGCCAGGCGGTAAATCAGTGAACTGTAGCGGACCGGGCGCCAAGGGGTGTAGGTAGCCGGATAGTAGCGGTGAATTTCAGTTTCCGGCACACGCGAGGAGAGAAAGAACAAGTCGCACGCGGCGCAACGGCTCTGCTCAAACTCGCCCTCGCAGCCGCAATAGAGATCGCGCTGTTTGAAGACCGGCGTGCCGGGGGAGCCGCACAGGGGACAGGTGGCGGTCTCGGGAACCGGCATCAGAGCTTTTTCCAGTAAGCGCCGGACCAGTCGATTTGGAGAACGGGTTCGCGAATCCCGTGACTGGCCCGATAATCCTCCACGGCCTGGCGGCACGCGGGAACCGAGAAGAAGTCATCGATCACGGCATAGCCGCCGGACGAGAGTTTGGGATAGAGGGTCCGGAGGCTGTCCATGGTGGAGGAATACATGTCGCCATCGAGACGAATCAGCGCGAAGCGATCGAAGGGCGCGGAGGGCAACGTGTCTTTGAACCAGCCTTTGAGGAATCGGACCTGATCGTCGAGGAGGCCATAACGGCGGAAGTTCGTCTGAACCTGATCGAGGGAAACAGCGAGAACATCGCTGTAGGTCCAGAACTGATCGCCCGCATCCTGGGCGTAGCGTCCGTCCGGCCGCGGGAGTCCTTCAAACGAATCGGCGACCCAAACCGTTCTGGACCGGTCTCCGAGCGCTTTCAAAACGGCGCGCATGAAGATGGAAGCGCCGCCGCGCCAAACGCCGGTTTCAATAACGTCGCCGGGAACACCCCGGACGAGCACGTCGGTCAGGCAATCCTGCAGGTTCTGCAGCCTTGCGAGGCCAACCATGGTCTCCGCTTCGGCGGGCCAGTCTTTGCCCTGCGCGCGGCGGTCTTCGCTATAAGCACGCGCGAGTTCAAGACCGAAAACCGCCAGCAGGGGCTGCAGTACGGCGCACAGAGCGCGGTGGAGGGGCTGGGTTCGCGCCGCCGGGTCTCTGGCGACGGACTGCAGTTTTTCGGGAGCCACGGAGCGCGTCAGGACGTGTTTCAGTAAATCCAGATAAAGAGTCGCGGCGGAGTCCTGCCGGAAGTGAATCTCGTCGGCGCCTGCCAGTTCGCGATTCCCCGCAGGAGCTTTTTCACCCATTTCATTCAAATTTATCAGGCAGTTCAGATTCAGCGGCAAAAACGGGACAGACGAAGACTTCCCGTGACCGCTCATGCCGCGAGCCGGGAAACATCCGGGCAGCCGTCCGCTTCGTATCCTCATTATCACGTGAGATTCAGACTTTGAATCTCCGGTTCGTTGCCATCAAAACGAACCGCTGACGCGCGGGGCCGGCGGCGGTGGAAGATGACCAGCGCCACTGCCGCCGCCGCGAAGAACGGGAAGCCATATACCGGATGGTTTTCGATCAATCTCTCCAGATCGGCCATCCGGAACCCGTATTCGGTGAAGCCGTACAGATAGACACCCGCCAGCAGCGCGAGGCTGACTTTACCCGGGAACCACGAGCAGGTAAAAGGCACCTTGTCGAAACTCCAGAACAGAATTTCCACCAGCACCGCGCCGGTGGCCAACTGGAAAGCGGCATGGTAAGCGCCGGCGACCAGGCCCCAATGCGCCATTTCGAACGGAAGGAACAGCACCAGAGCCGGAATCAGGCCGCTGGCAAGTACACGGATTCTGGTGGCGCGGCGAGAGGTTTCCGCCCAGCGGTCCTCGGTGATGCGGAATAACCAGTTCGAGGACAACTCCGCCGGGAACTGGAAGGCGGCGCGGAAGCCGGACACGACGAAGAATGCGATCAGCAACGGCAGGGACCGGAGTCCGTCTTCGGACAGGCCCACGTGTCCGCCGCTCACCACCACGGCGGTGAGCAAACCGATGGCAAGGCCGACGCTCCAGTAACAGGCCAGAAACAGCCGGTGCGTGGCGCTGCGGGCGAGCATCCGGCCCGTGAACCGGAAGATAGCGGACTGTTCCGGGGAACCGGAGAGCCGGTCGAAGAGACTGGCGCGGGGTGTGCGGATTTCGGTATCTTCGGCCTCCAGCGTGCGCCGGTAATGGCGCCGGAATCCCAGTGCCCAGGAAGCGCAAAACAGCGCGACGACGGCGCCAAGCGCCTTTAGGGCAAACCATCCCAGAGGCAAGAAGAAGGCGTTCCCGGGCGGCAGCAGCAGATCGTACCAGCCGGTAAACCAAACCGGCGGGACGAGCCAGACCCAGCGCGCTCCGGTCATCATGGCGGCGGGCAGGAGCATGGCGCACACCGGGTAAAGCAACAGTGCCAGGATCATCAGGCACATGCCGGCCATCTGGATCCACGGCGAGATTTTGCGGAACACGTAAGGCGTGGTCACATTAATCAGCACGCCCTGCAGGGCCGCGACCGAGAAGAACGCGAACAGCGAGGCTCCGGCGGTGGATCCCACCTGCGAACCGACCACTCGCAGATACCCGGCCTCATGAACCGCCGGGATGGCCAGCATCAGCAGCGGACCGAAGACGTTGGGGAAGAAGTTGATCGCGCCGATGAGCATCAGGAGGAAGACCGCCAGCGTGTAAATTTTCGCCGCAAACATCGTCCGGAGGCGGATGGGAAAGGGACCGAGGATGAGGAAATCGCGGCGGTCCGGAAAGAGTTTGTCCCATTCGAAAAACGTCGCGAAGCCCACCACGGCGAACGAGAAGGCCGGAAAGAAGAGCCGGAAGATCCGCAGCGCGCTCTGGGTGCCGGGGCTCTGGTGTTTGGTGGCCATCTCCAGAAGTGCGGGCATGAACAGGTAGGTAATGAAGAAGCCGGGCGCGGCCAGGAAACCCATTACCTGATAGACATTGGTCTCAAAGCCGCCGTCGGGCGAGACGTCGTCATTTTCGAAGAACCGCGCCTGAAACAGGTTCACCAGTCTGCGGAAGGGTGTCATTTCCATCTCAACATCAGCTCCGCTGTTACCTCGAAATGAGCTCCGCGATATCGCGGGCCCGCGATTCCATGTCTTCCTGCTGCACCAGCTGCGCGAAAATCTGTTCCAGGCTGGGTAACTGCATCAGTTCGCGCAGACGGGCGACCGAATCATCCGCCACGATGCGGCCCTTGAAAATCACGATGATGTGGTCGCAGATTTTCTCCACCAGTTCGAGCACGTGCGAGATATAGAGCACCGCTTTTCCGCGCGCGGCGAGCGCCCGCAGAAGATGCCGGAAGAGCAGCGCATTGGCGATATCGAGACCCGACTGCGCCTCGTCGAAGATCAGCAGATCCGGATCGTGCAGCAGCGCCGCGGCGATCAGCACACGCTGCTTCATCCCCTTGGAGTAGGACGAGATCGGCGCCCAGCGCGCGTCGCGCAGGGACAGCAGTTCGAGAAGCTGATTGGCGCGGTCGTCCACCTGTTTTTCGGGCAGGCCGCGCAGGCCGCCGGCGAGCTGCAGGTATTCGAGGCCGGTCAGGTAGCCATACAGATGCGGCTCCTCCGGCACATACCCGAGCCGCTGTTTAAAGACCGTGGAATCCTGCCGCAGATTCTTGCCCAGAAACAGGATTTGGCCTTCGGTGGGATGCAGCAGGCCGGTCATCATTTTGACCGTGGTGGATTTGCCCGAGCCATTCGGGCCGAGGTAGCCCGCAATCTCTCCGGCGCGCACCGTAAAGCTCACATCGTTCACCACCGTGGTGGCGCGAAAGCGCTTCGTCAGATGAACCACTTCAAGCATGATGGCCTCCGAGGCGCAGGGGCGAAGGCAGACTGCGCCCGCCCGCGTAGACGACCGCCATGGAGGTCAGGGCACTGGCCAGACTGGGCACTCCCACCACGAAGGGCACCAGATGCAGCGGGAAGATTCCGGGCTTCGCGTGGGTTGCCAACAGCATTTGCAGGCTCCACATGGTTTCGCTCACCGCGAAGATCACCAGCGGCACGGCCACCATGGGCTTGCCGAACTGAGCCGGCAGGGCGATGTGCACCAGTTCCCGCGCGGCGCGCCACCAGACGCGAACCACGGCCGCGATACCTCTTCGAAGCGCGGCGTCCTCCAGATCTTCGGCGAAGGCAGCTGTCATGTCCGCGCCGAAAGCCTGTCGCAGTTCCGCCGGATACAAGGGCAGCAGCGCCGCGTAAATCCATATGCTCCACCGCATTAAACCGATCATTGCGCCGGCTCCGCGCGCTCCAGTCGCAGCGCTTTCGATTTCCGCACCATCGCCTCCATACGTTTCAGCTCCATGTCGAAAATATCGCGGCCCTGCTTCGTCAAGTCGTAATAGCGGCGGCGGCTGTCGCCGCTTTCCGGGCCGGTCACCTCGACGATCCACTTCGAATCCAGCAGCCGCTGAATCGTCGTGTAGAGCGTGGCGGGCCCGAGCTCGAAATCGCCTTCCGACAGTTCACGCGTTTCGCGCATGATGGCGTACCCGTGCTTCTCTCCGCCCGCCAGCGCGAAGAGGATGAAAAACGCCGCCGGGGGCAGAGGAAGTCCGGTTCGATCCATACTCAGGAACGGTTATATCACAAACCGATAGAGTTGCGAAAAATATCAGGATCCGGAAGTCTGCTATGATTTTGGACAATCGCGGTGTTTCAGCCGCCGGAGACGGCCGAATGGGAGGCCACGCTTTGCGGTGCCGCGCCCGACGGCTCCTGAACTTCTTTGGAACTGCGGATTCGCCGGACACCGCGACGGAAGCCGTTCCGTCCCGTTCAGCCGAGTCCGACGGCTGCAACCCGAGCGGTTCCTCAAGAAACGGCATTTTACATTTAGCAAATTTGAAACAAAGTGCCGATTTTACAGTTTCCCCGAGGTCCGGGAGGGCGGATCGCGAGTGAATCGCCGACCGGTTGTGTTTTCTCGCGCCGCAATCACGACGGTATTGCTCATCACGGGCTCACACGTAGAATAAGGTGAACGGCACCGAAAGGCGGACGAGAATGCCAGGGGCGAACCCAGACGAGGAATCCACCGGGAGCACACCCGAAAACACGATGAATTCGAACAAACTCAGGGAGTGTTTTCTGGTCGCGCTGGCATTCTCCCTGCTGCTGGCGGTAACCCGGCCGGTTACCCTCTCGGACACTCCCTATTACGCCTTCAACATCGCCGAACACCTTGGCAAATCCCCGTTTGGCCGAGGCAACACATTATGGGAATTCGGGCACTTGCTCTGGAGGCCACTGGGGTGGTCGCTGGCCACGCTCGGCGGTTCGGCGTTTTCCGCGTTGACGGACTGGACACCCTATATGCAGGCGTCGGCCTCTCTGATGCTCGTGTCGCTTCTGAGCAGCGTGGTGAACGTGGTGGTCTGGTACCTCATGCTGACCGACTGGACGACATCGCGCACGGCGGCTCTCGTGACGCTTGCCATGGCATGTACACACCCGGTCTGGCTGTTATCACAAACCGGGACCGCCTATATTCCGGGTCTGGCGTGCCTGTCCCTGAGTCTTTATTTTCTCCGAAAGAATGCTTCCATCAAAGCGGCGGTTTTCTATGCCTTGTCCGCGCTGGTCTGGTTTCCTTATGTGCTGGCGGGGCTCGGGCTCGCCTTCGTTGCCGCGTTTCCGGGTGACCTCCGCCGGAACGATCGCGAAACCTTTTCCAAACCCGACTTCCGGCAGTTCATCCGTTTCGCCGTGATTTCAGCTACCGTGCTCATTGGCGCTTATTGCCTCGGAGGCGCGGCGAGACACCTGAAATCCGCGGCCGAGGTAAAGGCCTGGTACGACGATTCGGGTCACCAGTGGGCTCAGAGCAATCGCCTGTTGCGGGCTGCCACGGGGGTGCCCCGCTCGTTTTATTTTCTTGGAAAAGAAGGAATTCTCTTTAAGCGTTTTCTGCGGCACGATCCGTACGCCCCCGTCACGATTCCGGATCTGGCGCCGACAGGCCTGAAACTGGCCGCTTTTTACGTGTTTGTACTCTGCCTGCTGCATGAACTGTGGAGGCGATCCGCCACTCGCTGGCCACTGGTCGCGCTGCTGGCGGGTCTGGGCCCGGTTCTGTATTTTGCGATTTTCATGTTCGAACCGGGATCGCCGGAGCGTTATCTTCCGGCCCTGCCATTTCTTGTGCTGAGTGTCGGGTGGATGTTTCGGGATTTTCCGGCGAATCGCCGGGTGGCACAGATGGTTGCGGCCGGAGTGCTGCTGAGCGTCGCGCTCAACAACGGCTATGCTTTCATTGCTCCGCGGGTAAATGCCGAAAACGCTGTCATGTGGCGGCGGGTAGCCGGGTTGCGCCAGCGGATAGGCCCGTCCGTCGTGGCCTTCTTAGTTTCGAACCAGGACGATCTGGAGGCCTATGCCGGGCGTAATGTGTTCGAGGCGATTAACCGGCCCGGACCTTTGAAGCTTTATGACATTGTTGAGCCCGGAACCCTGCGAATGCTGCAGTGGAGGGAGGAGTTCGCCTTCATGACGCTGAAAACGTGGGAAAAAGGAGGCGAAGTCTGGATAACGAAACGGGTCCGAAGCGCCAGGCCAAAGCCGGAGTGGAACTGGGTGGAGGCCGACCACCCCTATGAGATCTGGGCCGATATTTCAAAGTTCGTTTCTTCGCTGCCGACTGACCAGGAAGAGGGCGACGAGGATGGATTCGCGCGGCTGGTGAGGAACGACGCAACCGTCGGTTACCTGAAGACGCTGAGCATGGCCTACAAAGCTCCGGCCGTCGCAAAGCAGGAGTAATCCGGCCGGTCGCTGTTCACCGGTGTCAGAGAGCCGGTCGCGAAACCCCTTGCACGGTTGTTTGCCGAAATTTCCCGAAACCATTTCCCCGGCATGAGGTTTTTTCCCGAAATGCGTGCTTGTGCGGCACTGTATAATCGCGCCATTTTACCGACGCGGAACTTCGGGAGCTTTTCGCAAAATACGATTCGGTGGTGACGCGCAGACCGCGCATGAAGAGATCCTGGCGGGCAATGAGGAACTGGAGAGCCTGAACGAGGAACTGGAGAGCGCGAAAGAAGAACTGGAAGCCACGAACGAGGAACTCGTGACGATTAACCAGGAACTGCATATCCGCAACGACGATCTCGAACAGGCCGGGCATTTCGCGCAGTCCGTCGTGGACACCGTTCGCACCGCAATCGTCGTGCTGTCGCCAAGTCTTCGGGTGCTCAAAGCAAATCTTTTCTTTTACCGGGAATTTCACCTTTCCGCCGCGGATGTGCAGGACCGGTATATCTACGAACTGGACGGCGGGCACTGGGCGGACTCCCGGCTGCGGCAGTTGCTGGAAGAGGTTTTGAAGGCAAACCGGTCGGTGCGTGATTTTGAAGTGCAGTACAGCGTCCCGTCGAGGGGTTTGCGCACGCTGGTCGTGAATGCATACCGGTTCGAGGCGGAGGAACGAATCCTGCTCTCGATCGAGGACGTGACCGACGTCCGGCGCGCCGAGGAGCAGTTGCGGCAATCCCAAAAAATGGAAGCCATGGGATATCTGGCCGCGGGCATCGCTCACGATTTCAATAATCTGCTGACGGGCATTATGGGAAGCGCCAGTCTTTTGCTGGAGGACATGCCGGCGGAGGGGACAGCCCGGTCGGACGTCCAGGTGATTGTCAGCGGCGCGGAGCGGGCGGCGGAACTGACGCGTCAACTGCTGGCTTACGCGGGCAAGAGCAGGTACTACCTGGAACGGCTAAGTCTCACCGAGATGGCGATTCAGACCAGCCGACTGGTCAACCGTTCCATTCCCGACCGCGTGCAGCTTCGGCTCGACCTCGATAAGCACCTGCCCTTGCTGCTGGCCGACCCGAGTCAGATTCAGCAGGTGGTGATGAACCTGATCATCAACGCGGCGGAAGCGATCGGCGACGCGGGCGGCGCAATCCGCCTGCGGACGGGCGTCAGAACGCTTACCAGCGAGCCCCTGCCGGATTCCTATCTGACGGACGCGGTCGCGCCGGGCGATTACGTTTCTGGAGGTTCAGGACAACGGCTGCGGAATGGACGCGCAGACGATTCGGAGAATCTTCGATCCGTTCTTCACGACCAAGTTTACGGGCCGGGGTCTTGGTCTGTCGGCTCTTCCGGGGATTGTCAGGCAGCATAAGGGAGCCATTCAGCTTCACAGTATTCCGGGAAAAGGGACGTCATTTACGGTGTATTTTCCGTCCGCCGGGCCGGAACAACAGGCGGCGCGGGATGTTGGCGCCAAAGATCCGCGGGGCACGGGTACGATTCTGGTGGTCGACGACGAGGAAATCGTCAGGAGCCTTACGCGCGCCACGCTGGAGCGTTATGGGTACCAGGTGCTGACCGCGGTGGACGGTCCGGAAGGGATTCGTGTATTTCGGGAGCGATCCGGAGACATTGCGCTGGTGATTCTGGACGTGGCGATGCCTGGCATGGACGGGGCGAAAACGCTGGAACGAATGCTGGAAATCCGGGGGGACGTCCGCGTTCTTATCTGCAGCGGATTCGGCAATGTGGATCTGGAAATGCGTTTCGCGGGGAGGAAAGGGGTTGCGTTTTTCCCGAAGCCCTACACCGCAGTACAACTGGCCGGCAAGGTCAGGGAGTGTCTGGAGGCGGGCGCCTGATTTATCGGGGCTTCTTTATCGGGGCTTCTTCTTTATTTGGGCTTTCCGGGATAGAGCCAGGACGGGCGACAGAACGAGAGAGTGATGGCGGTTCCGGTAATCGCGCCCAGAACGAAGAAGGTCAATAGTACGGCTGTAACAGGCATGGCGTTCCAGCTATCATTGTATGCCTCTCAGGACGGGATTTGGCGAATTGAGGAACCGGAGCAGGCGATGCGGCATGACCAGGGACGCCGGCGGTACACTACGCGGCATGAGGTCTTCCTGAAATGCGGGCGTGTCCGGCAGGCTACGCCCGTATCGTGAGATTCTCCCTCGCGCTGTCGGGGATGCTGTCTTACGCATCCGCGTTCGCACAGCCGAATTCCGGGCAGAAGTACGTGATTTCCGTTGGAAATTCATCGGAGAAGGTCGCTTCCGGCAAGATTTGGCTGTACAGTTATTCGTGGTACGGCCTGCAAAGAGCGCAACTGGCGGCAATCGAAAACGGTGTGGCTTCGCTGCCACCGGATACAGCGAAACTGAAGCGCGAACTGAACCCGCATCCAAACACGGAAGGCTACGTGGTGGCGCTGCAGTTGGGGGAGCATTCGTGGTGTCGGACGCCGGATATCTCACCGGAAGTTTTGTGGAATGACTTAGCAGCCGCTGTGAACTCCCTCGGGCGGGCAACTAGGGTATCGGCAGGCGAGACGGAGTTGATACTTCCTCCTCTCACGAATCGTCACATCACGCTTCTTTATCCCGACGGACGTCCGGCAGCCAGCGCGAATTTCGAGACCTCGATCTACCTGTGGGACAGGAATCATTGCGGATTTCACGAAGGTTTGCCGCTTGGAACTCTTCGCACGGATAAGACCGGCACGATGGAAGTGTTGGCGCCACTGGTTCCGCTTTACTTCGACGGTGTCTCTTATTTCGAAGAGAACGGTGAAGGCCCCGCGGGCGTTGCCTACTCCGCCAACACCGGACTGAAAGCCGGCGCCGAAGCGAACCTGGTTCTCAGGAAAAAGTGGAACCTGACCGAGGAGGACGAGCTTTTCGATGACGTCGACGTGCGGGTACTGAACGGCAATGGGCGTCCTCGCAAAGACGTCGATGTATTTGGAAATTGGGCGACCAATACGTGCGGCGGCTTTGGCACGATTGGCCGGACAGACGCGAAAGGCGTTGCGCGAATCCGTATCGACCCGAGTTTCACGAAGCTGAAGTTAACGATCGGTGGCCCGTATGGCGCCGACGATCCCGCGGCCGAGGGCAAATCGCGCGATTTTACCGACGCCGAACTTCGCGAGCTTTTCGCGAAACATAAAATCACGATTCGGTGGTGAGGCGGGACTGAGAGCGAGATGGCCTGTGTCAGGCTCTGGATTATGAGGCGAGGATGCGTTCGCGAAGTTCTTCCAGTTCGGCGGCGGATTTCCTCGCGGCACCGGTGAAGGCGAGCCAGACGAACAGGAGCAGGCAGCACGTCGCGACCATCGGCCAGACACTGGTCAGGTAGCGATACCAGAGCGACGCGGGGTCGAGTCCCATGGCGCGCGCTTTCAGGGCGGGGCCGCCGCCCCACCAACTCGCCAGCATGGCCGGGATGGTCAGCAGAACGACGCGGCGAACGGCAAGGAACCCGTCGCGCTTCGTTTTGAGAGAGCGCAGCAGGAACGCGGCGCATGTTTCGTCCGGGGCCTTGCGGTTCGTGCGATTTCGAATGACGCTCCCAAGGTATAGGGTCATGACGATCAGCATCCAGCCCTGGCCCGCGCGGACCCAGGGCTGATCGACTTCCCATGTGTTGTGGGCGAATGCCACCGCCAGACCGGCCAGAGCCAGCAGGGCAAGTCGCCTTTGCCAGATGTTTTCTCGCTCGCGACGGCGGGCCAGGGCGCAGATTCCGGTCGCGGAGGGTTGGGGCGGCAGAGCCGTGTTGTGGTTGTTCCAGAGTTCGTGGGGATGATTATCGGCGTCCATGGGAGGCTCCTGAGAAATCGCGACTGAGTATTTTTTTAATGCGGTGTATTTTGGTGGCCGTGTTGCCGGGGGTCAAACCGGTGACATCGGCGATCTCGGCGCCGGTCGCGCCTTCGAGGTAAAGCAGGATGACCTGGCGGTCCAGGGGAGTGAGCTGGTGAATCAGGGCCTGGAGTTCGGCTATCTCTTCGCGATGCCGCTCAAGGGCTTCGCCGGCGTGGGCGGTGGGGTCGGCGGCAAGGGCGTCGAGTTCGACGAGGCGTTCCGATCGCTTTCGGCGTTTGGTGAGGTGATCGGCGCCGACGTTGTGGCACACCCGGTAGACCCAGGTGCGAAGGCTGCAACGCCGATCGAACCGCTGCAGGCTGCGCCAGAGTTCGATGTGCATTTCCTGGAGAAGGTCGCACTGCCGGTCGGCGTCGGATTCATAACCGCGGACCAGACGGCGCATGGACTCGCCGTGTTCCGCCTGGGCTTCCAGGTAGAGCCGATCCTGATCGCCCGGTGTTGAGGCTGGCATCTAACCCCATAGTCTTTCGCGGCGGGCGGTTTCTTACAGCGGTCGCGGGTTGCCGGGGGCTGTTTCGTTAAGTAAACTGTCGGAAACGTATGGTTTTCTTCGCCGCGATTTTTGCCGCAGCCGCCCTCCCGGGACAGGCTTTGAAAACCGAACACTTTGCGGTGAACGTGCCGGCGACGTCAAACCCGTATCTGGCGCGAATGCCCGCGAGGACTGCGGCGCGCGCATGGGAGACAGCGCGCCGAAGCAATCGCCATTCCTTATTAAGCTCACGCTGGCGCATGCGGTTGCGGTTATATTCACGGTCACGGGCGGAATGGAGCATGCGCCGGAGTGCCCGCCGGTCTGCATCGGTCCGAAAGGCGGGACGCCGGTTGGACATCTCGACGGGGCGGAACACGGAATCTCCGATATGTTCGCCCCGTTAGACGCGTTAGTGGGCGTGTTTCCGAGCGACAAATCGCCCGAGGCTGGCAAGACTCCGCGAGCCCTCAATTTTCTGTGGAAACCGACGCAATTTCGCCAGCCTGTCACCGCGGTTGAGGGAGGTGTTTTTAATCGGCGACGGGAAGACGCCGCGCGGCGCCGTGCGGCGTTATCTCATACCGCCGGGAGCTACCAGCCTGTACCTTGGCGTGATGGATGGCTATGAGTGGAATACCAACTCCGGCTCCTTCACCGTTCAGGTGGCAATAGAGCGGGATCAGGTTGACAGCGCTCCGTTCAGCGTCGACTCGAGCGTCACCTTTGCACGGTGGGCCTGTCTTCCGGACCGGGCCCGCTGCACACCGGACAGGCCAGTCGCTAAGGAGAAAGCACCGGGGGAGTTCCACGTGATCCTGCCGGCTTCTTCGGAGTGGAGTATCAGCGTGCCGGACGCCGCGGGCAAAGCCGTCATTCAGGGCTCGGAAGGAACGGTGTGTCTGCGTTCCGATGCATGCGCGGGACCGCAGCGAACGGGCGGCGCGGCGGGTGCGGGATTTCTGGCGGAAGACCGGCCGGCAGGAGCGCTGATTCCCAGGGTTGTTGAGGGACGCCCTTACTTTTCCGTCAACCAGAGGAAGGGAGCGCCGTTTCGCCATCACGAAGGATTTTTTGATTTCGACGTGAGAACCCGATAACGGTTGTTTTACTTCAGGAAAGTGGTCATGCGGTCGGACAGATGTTGCAGGATGCAGCTGAACCGCAGCTCATCGGAGAGAGGCGCATTGCAAGCACGCCTGTAATCGGCGAACCATTCTGCCTGCTGCCGCCGAAGGATTTGTTTACGCTCATCGGACGCGCCGTTGATCGCGTTCCGATACGAGTCGGCCATGGTGCTGTCCATATAAGACAGATCGGCATCCCGGCAGATGAGACGCTCGACCGGAGTAGCGGCTTTCGCGCAATCGAAGCTCGGAGGATCGATCTGGTGAAGTGGTTGGCCGACTACGGAGAAAGACGACCCATTCCATCGATACCGCGTGGTTATGCTTCCGGAGGAACAGCAATCGCCCTGGGCGTGATCGGGATCGTTGACCACGAGGATGAGTTCGCCGCCGGCAATGGACACAGCGCGGAGCCCGTAAGTGGACCTGGATCCTGTTTCCAGCCAGGCCAGGAGCCTGGGCCCGGAAGACTCCAGAGCGAAGACATAGACGTACTGCCAGTTCTGCGTACCGCCGGTGTGCCAGGTCAAAGCGACCGCGGCAACCGCAGGCTTCACTCCGGTCAGCGTGCCGTGGCTGACAGAAGTCCAGGTGATCAGCGGACATTGGTGTATGTCATCGGCGCAGTCGTCCGGTACGACATATCTGCCGTCGATCAGAGCCACGGTTTGCTTCGCACGCGTCGTCATCCAGCGAACCTCGCGAGCGACAGCGGAATCCACCATCGGATAAGTGAAGTTTTTCCAGTCGACATCCGGCGGCGCTCCGGAAACGACCGCGCAGAACAGAAAGATCAGCAGTTGGCGCACTTGCCGTTTCAGTGTAAATGATCGTTGGTCTCCGGTCGCGTATATACGTTGACATGCATATACGATTCAGAGTATATACAGAGAGTGGAATCCGTTTTCGAGATCATCGCGGAGCCGAACCGGCGCGCGATATTGAGCCTGCTGGTCTCCTCCGAGCAGTCGGTGGGAGAGATCGAGCGGCAGCTGAAAATGCCGCAGCCGGCGGTGTCCAGACACCTGCGGGTGCTGCGCGACGCCGGTTTCGTGGAAGCCACGGTGGACGCACAGCGCCGGCTCTATCGATTGCGGCCGGAACCGCTGCGGGAGGTGGAGGCATGGCTGGCTCCGTTCCGCCGGTTCTGGTCCGCTCATGTGGATGCGCTGGAACGTCATCTCGACCGCATGGAAAAGGCGACGGCAGCGAAAGCGAAAGACGAAGAAAGCAAAGGAGACAAGAATGCCCGATCACAGTCCGTACACCCCGGGAACCGCAAGCGGAGCGCAGGTACAAAAAGACGGCGATAAGTGGACGCTGATTCTGGTGAGAGAGATGCGGCACTCGCCGGAGAAGGTCTGGGAGGCGCTTACGAATCCCGCGGAATTGCGCGAGTGGGCGCCGTTTGAAGTAGACGGGAACCTGGGCGCTGCCGGGAGCACGGTGAACTTCCAGTGGGTGGGAGCGCCAGTGGCCATGGCGACCACGGTGACGCGGGCCGAGGCTCCGCGGGTGCTCGAGTTTGGCGAAATCCGGTGGGAACTGGAGTCTTTGGGCGGCGGCACGCGACTGACGCTGTGGCAAAGTATCGACCGGCGGTACATCTCGATGGGCGCGGCCACGTGGCACATCGGTTTCGACGTGCTGGATCACCTTCTCAGCGGAAGTCCGATTCCACGCACGGTGGGGCCCGACGCCATGAAGTTCGAGGGCTGGCAGCGGCTGAATGGCGAGTACGCGAAGCTGTTCGGCGTCGAGTTGCCATCGTGGTCCCCCGCCCCGAAGGCGTAAATTATGGAAACGACTTTGCAAAAGCCGGCGGTTGCCGCCGGAAGGATGTTCACAAGCCGAACGACGGCGTATTGGGTGGTGACCGGGCTGTTCTGTCTGCAGATGGGCTTTACGGCATGGGCACAACTGAACCTGCCGCAGGTGGCGGATAGCTTCCGCCACCTCGGCTTTCCCGATTACTTTCGGGTGGAACTCTCCTGGGCTAAGTTTCTGGGGATCGCGATGTTGGTGGCGCCGGTGCCGTCGCGCCTGAAGGAGTGGGCTTATGCGGGCTTCGCTATCAATCTGATCTCCGCGCTGATCGCTCATCTCGCGGTGGGCGATGGCCCGGCGGCCTGGGGATGGGCGGCGGGGACAGGAGTGCTCTGGGCGCTGTCGTATGTTTTGTGGCGTGTCCGGTCTTAGAGCGCGATCAGATTGGAGCTGAACATGAAGGAACCGATACCGGCGGAATCCGCCACGGCGCTGATCGACGAGAAGATCCGGACACTGGGGGACTGGCGCGGTGAGACGCTCGCGAAAATGCGCCGGTTGATTCATGAGGCCGACCCGGACATTATCGAAGAGTGGAAATGGATGGGAACACCTGTCTTTTCTCACAGCGGCATTGTCTGCACGGGCGAGACTTATAAAAGCGTCGTCAAGCTGACCTTTGCCAAAGGCGCTTCGTTGCCGGATCCCGCGGGGCTGTTTAATTCGAGTCTTGAGGGGAATGTCCGGCGCGCCCTCGATATTGCAGAAGGCGGGAAGGTCAATGAGAAGGCTTTTAAGGACCTGATTCGGGCCGCGGTGGCGCTCAACGTGGAGGCGAAGAGCAAGCCTAAGCCGCGGAAACGTAGCGGCTGATGATTTCGTCGAGCCGCGGATCACCCGTGGGATACGCGGAGGGGCTGAGGGGACTGCCGGCGCGGAGGAGCGATTCCACAACCGCCGGGAAGTCGCCTTCCGGGTGGCGCTTTTCGACCAGGCAATCGTGCAGTGCGTAGCCGAGCGGGGTCGCGTTGTAACCGGGGTCTACCAGGTCGACGGGATGACCACGTGAGATCAGGAGATCGACCAGGGCGGCATGGCCGGCCCAGGCGGCGTTGTGCAGGGGCGAGTAGCCGTGACTCCGTTCGGTGTGCGCCACGGGAAAACCAAGGTCGAGCATGAGGCGAACCGCCTCGTAGTTCAGGTTGGTTTCCCAGCAGTAGCGGGGCAGAAGTTCGAGGTCGGCGGCGGGCAGGCCCGCAACCATCTCGGGAAACACACCGGCGATAACTTCGGCTTCTTCACGGCGAGCCAGAACACAGCAGACAAGCAGGCGCGTTCGCGCATCGCTCTTTTCGTACAGCAGATCGAAGAGGTTTTGGTGGCCCTTCAGAAGCGCGATTTGGTGGGGATACGAGTTGAAGGCGAGGGTCCACTGCAGGATGGTGCCGCCACGTCCCCGATGACCGATGGGCGGAAATTCCGGCAGACGACCGATGCGGTGGGCCGGGCAGTTTGGGTTTTCGTGAATCAGGCGTTCGGCGAGAGCGATGTCGCCGAGGGCCGCGGCGAGGAAAATATCCGGCGCCGCGCCGTAATCGAGAAGGCAGCGGCTTACCGCCGGTGATTTTCCGATGCGCCACTGCGCGGGAGTCGAGTCGTGGTCCTCATCGCGGGCATGGACGTCCGCGCCGTTATGGAGCAGGAGTTCGGCGGTGGCGACGTCGCGGGCGAAGTGCAGCGGCGTGCAGCCGTCACCACCGGGCGCGTGGACCAGCGCCGGGTCGGCGCGCAGCATGTCGGCCAGGTAATCGGTGAAACCGAACGCCGCCGCGGCGTGGATGCTGAGCGGCGCGCCACGGTCCACAAGCAGGCGGGCTACGACAGGCGGGATGTGGTCCGTCGAGAAGCCGCCGGCCCAGGCCGTGCCGACTTGTTGCGGCAGGTCGGGGTAGTCGCGGATCAGCGTTTCGACATTGGCGACCGGAGAATCGGAAACGAGAGCTTGCCGAAGGAGATGGTCGGGCGCTTCCGGCATGATGTTCTGCTATTCGGTGACCTGTTCGAAAATCGCGAAATCGCCCGGATTCCAGGCCTGCGCGATCACGTAAAGCTTATTGTTCATGCGCTTCATGACCGCGTTGTGCACGTGGGTGAAGTTCTGCAGACCCAGGTCCTCTTTGGGCATAAGCGTGGAAACCAGCTTGTCGTTATCCAGGATGTAGATGGGAGCGCCTTTGCTGCGGTCGGCGCCGTCGAGAGAGCCGACGACGGCGTAGTTGTCCAGGTAGTAGATATCGCAGGGCAGCGAGCCGAGCGGCATTTTCAGGGTGGACAGGTACTGGCCGCCGCGATTGAAGCGGTCGATCTCGGAATTCAGACGATCGGCCACGTCGATGCGCGTGGTGCCCGGAGGAATCGTGATGCCGTGGCCGGTGCCGAACTGGCCTGCGCCGGTGCCGCGGCCGCCGAAAGCAAGGTCGTTCCAGACCGCTTTGAACGGCGAGGTGCTCACGATTTTCGCGGTGAGCACGAAGTCGAGCTGGGAGTAGCCCGTCGTGATGTACATCAGGCCGTCGAGCTGTTCCACGTCGGTGGGGATAAAGTTGCCGCGGCCCATGAAATAGTCATTGACCTGCGGATGGCCCATTTCCGTGCCGGCGGGCGGGGTCTTGAGTTCGTGCACCATCTTTCCGTCGAGCGTGGTGGTGAACACCTCATTCGCTTCATTTCCCGGAAAGAGCAGGAACGGCGTGCCGTCCTTCGCCAGCATGATGTTGGCGTTGTGGAGATTCGTGTTCTTCATCTCCGGCGAGGTGGGCAGCATGCGGGTGGTCTTGAAATCCGAACTGATCTGGACGATGCCCGCGCCTTTCAGGGCGAAGTAGATTTCGCCGCGGCCAGGACGGGTATCGACGGCGAAGCCGCCGTGCGCGCCCTTAATCACCGCCTGCGCTTCCTGCGGCAGGTGACTGGTGGTGTAGATGGCCTTGAACTTCAGCTTCCCGTTGCCGGTGACGCCGTGCGGTTCGCCGGAGTACGAGGACGTGGTCTGACCGCCTCCCCTGGTGTTATTTCCGAAAAACCAGGCCACGGCCAGCAGCCCGAGAAAAACACTGTTCATGGAGAAGCGCATGCGCTACAAGATATCAGATGACGGTAAACGGGACGGAAAACAAGCGATATTAGGACGAGGAGAGAAGCCGTTTATGGATATTAAAAGAGCGGGCACGGTAGCTTCCGTCAAAGGGCCGGCGGAGTGGTTCACGGGCACGGTGCGGATCGACCGGTTGTTTGAGGCTCCGGATCCCGCGTTTGTGCAGGGCGCCAGTGTGACTTTTGAACCGGGTGCGCGGACCGCATGGCATACGCATCCGCTGGGACAGACGCTGATTGTTACCGCGGGGTGCGGGTGGGCGCAGCGCGAAGGCGGACCGGTGGAAGAGATCCGGCCGGGCGACGTGGTCTGGTTCGCACCCAACGAGAAGCACTGGCACGGGGCGGCACCCACCACCGCCATGACGCATTTCGCGATTCAGGAAAAGCTCGACGGCAAGGTGGTGGAGTGGATGGAGCACGTGACCGACGAACAATACAGTAAGTGAGGCGGCTTTCGGGATGATGCTTTCCAACGAACAGAGAAAAGAAGCGGCCCGGAAGTTCCGGGAAAAGAAGTGCAGCATCGGGGTGTATGCGGTGAACTGCGCCGCGAGCGGGAGGGTGTGGGTGGGACCGTCGCGCAATCTGGAATCGGCGCGGAACAGCGTTTGGTTTAGCCTGCGGCTGGGAGCTCACCGGGAGCCATCGCTGCAGGAGGAGTGGAAGGCGCGGGGCGAGGAGGCGTTTACGTTCGAGGTGCTGGAAGCGGTGGAAGAGGATACACCGGCGCTGCTGGTTCCGGATCTGCTGCGGGAGATGAAGAAGCGGTGGATGGCGGAGAGGGACGCGGTGGGGCTCTTATAGCGATCGGGCTGTAATCACAGACCTAGCCCCGGGTCCGGCTGGAGGGCCGCGGTTCGCGTTGCCGCGAAGCGAACCGCGAGGTACAGCAGCAGGCCGGCCGGTCCGAACAGGAAAGTCAGTAACAGGCACGGCACGGCGATCAGGTGCGGGATGCCGCGCTGGCGGGCGTCGCGGAGTTCCCAGCAGCCGATAAAGAGATCGAACGTGAGGTAGTGCACCCAGCCCGCGACAAGCAGCCACGGGTTCGAAAAAAGCGCGGTGACGCCGGCGAGGGTGCCGAAACTACCAGCCGTTTCGCCCCAGTGGGCGAGGATGAGCCAGGCATAGAGGGATGCGAGCAGCACCGGGACGATGAGGCCGCAGACGAGATTGGCGGTCCAGCGGGCGCGGCCGCCGAAGATCAGCAGGATCCAGCCGGCGAGGGCGACGGAGTTGGCGAGAGAGAAGACCTGTTCGGGGTGCATGCGGCTGCAACCATTGTGGGGCATGGCGGGTGTATGCTCAGGGAAAGTCATGACTATGCACACTTCGAAAATTGTCGCGTTCGCCCTGCTTGCGATCGCCGCTCCGCTGGCCGCGCAGGCTCCTCCCGCGAAGGGAAATCCGAAAGACACGGAGGTCTGGACTCCGGAACCGAAGGTGGTGACGCCGGGCGCCACGGACGCCGCGCCGCCATCCGATGCGGTGGTTTTGTTCGACGGCAAGAACCTGGACCAGTGGATCACCGTGAAAGACAAGTCGCCGGCGCAGTGGACAGTCGCGAACGGCGTGATGACGGTCAATAAGAACGGCGGCGGGAATATCGAGACGAAGCGGTCGTTTAAGAATTATCAGCTGCACATCGAGTGGAAGGTTCCGGAGAATATTACGGGCTCCGATCAGGCGCGCGGCAACAGCGGCGTCTTCCTGGCGTCCACCGGAGCGGGCGATGCCGGTTATGAGCTGCAGATTCTGGATTCCTATAACAACAAGACCTATGTAAACGGCCAGGCGGGCAGTATTTATAAGCAGGCAATCCCGCTGGCGAATCCGAACCGGAAGCCTGGCGAATGGCAGACTTACGACGTGATCTGGACGGCGCCGAAGTTCAATGACGATGGCTCGGTGAAGACTCCGGCGTATGTGACGGTGATTTTCAACGGCGTGCTGGTGCAGGATCACTACGAACTGAAGGGCGAAACGCTGTATATCGGGAAGCCGGTTTATAAGAAATACGATTCGGCGCCGATCAAGCTGCAGGCGCACGGCGACAAGAGCGAACCGATCAGTTTCCGCAATATCTGGGTTCGGGACCTGCCGTGAAGTCCGGAGTTTCGCGCAGAGGTCTGATGCAGCTGGCCGGAGCCGCGGGGGCGGCTTCGGTGGCGGCGGTGGTGGATCCGGAGACAGCGCGGGCGGCAACGGCGTGGCCGGTCGATGTGATGGGTCCGGGCATACCGAAAATCTGCGCCTATGCGGGGCGGGATGCGGCGGCGAACCGGGCGCTGCAGCAGGTGGGCGTGTTCCATGTGATCGCGGCCGCGGGCGGCAGGGCACCGTGGACCGAGGAATCGCTGCGGCGCACTCTGACCACGCTGAAGGACCAGGGGATGACCGTGGTGAACGCGATGATCGGGGGGATGAACGACATCATCCGGGGCGGTCCGAATCGCGATCAGGAAATTGAGAATATTATTCAGTCCACGCGGGCGGCGGGGAAGGCGGGGCTGCCGTGCATCGAATACAACTTCTACGCGCACCGGATCACGGAAGGGTATGAGGAAGAACTCGGGCGGGGCGGATCGGGGCTGACGCGGTTCAATTACGCGCGCGTGAAGGATTTGCCGCCGACGCCGCAGGAAGGGGCGCATACGCTGGAGGAATTGTTCGGAAGGGCGGAGTATTTTCTGAAGGCCGTTATTCCGGAAGCCGAGAAGGCGAATGTGCGGTTCGCGCTGCATCCGAACGATCCGCCGGCGGCGGTGTCGCGGGGGTCGCAGCAGTTATTCGCGAGTCTGGAGAACTGGAAGCGGTATCTGGATCTTGTGAAAAGCCCCTATAACGGGATTACTTTCGACTGCGGGGTGACGCGGGAGATGGGCGAGGATCCGGTGGCGGTTTGCCGGTATCTGGGGCAGCGGGATGTGATTAATCACGTGCATTAACGGAATGTGACGGTGCGGCAGCCTTATGTGGATTACACGGAAGTGTGGCTGGACGAGGGGCAGGTCAACATGCTGGAAGTGATGAAGGAACTGGTGCGGCAGAAGTATCCGCGCAGTGTTCTGCCGGAGCATCCGAGGGCGATCGATATCGACCGGGAACGCGGGATTGCGGGGCAGTACGCGGGCGTGGGCGGCGGCGGGTTTGTGGGGGAAATTTATAATTACGGCTTCGCGAAGGCGATGCTGCTGGCGGCTTTACAGCGCTCCCAGAGCGAGCCATGCCCGTCGGCGATAGCATTCCACGCGCCGATGGCAATGGTCTTCGCAGTTTCCAGATGCGCGCGCTGGGCGGTGACATATCCCGATACGCCACTGACCATCCATTGCCACGCCCGTGTTGCCCCGCCGGCTATCGACTGCCAGGCGCTGGCGCACCAGTCGCCTACCGTGGATAGGCCTGTGGTAATTCCGGCCCAGGTCGCATGTGCGGCCTGCCGCACGCCAGACCAGGCGCGCACCGCCGCCGTGCCGGTTTCGTGCCAGATTCGGTTGATCGTGGTGCCAACGGTCTGCATCGCCGTGCCCAGCATCGGATAC
>Ga0118677_10005749_pt2 | contig 20792 bp, 12 predicted proteins | sample AliMusrvi5mmetaG_FD_86154 | JGI IMG/M metagenome (GOLD analysis project Ga0118677, IMG submission 86154)
CCCGCACACGGTCGAACGAAACCCGTCGCTCGCGTCCACCGGCGGATGGAAGTTCGTGGAGCAATTCACGCCCACCAACAGCGGCGCAACGTCCCGCACGTATCCATTCGACGCTACGAATGCGTGGTTTTACCGTATCAAACGTTGAAGAAGAGGCATCCTTCGAAAAAAGGGGCGCAAGCATCGATCGAACAGATGACCCGGCCCCCCCGTCAAACTATCCTGGGTTATTTGTCCTCAAACGCTCCCATATTCACCCGGCCGTTGATGATACGGGGAGCACCATCCATGTCCTTCGCACCCGTCATCCAGCCCTGATTGGATCCCGCATCAATGCAAGGTGACTTGCTTTGAAGGTGATAATTGCCAAGAGCGGGGTCCACGAACATAGGCGAATCGGTCGTACTATTCGGGTCGCCGGGGGATGGGGTGGTGCAACAAAACAGGATGTTGGTCCGCTGATCGATGACATCCCAGTTCGGATGGGCAAGGGCCGAGTTGTCATAGATGATGCAGTTAACGATCGGCGCACTTGCATACACCTGGCGTACTCCTCCTGCCGAAGCAGAAGCCTTGTTGCTGACAACAGTGCAATTGTAGAGCGAACTGCCGAACACTCCGCCGGCAACACCGCCGGCCGTGTTTCCGACCACCAGACAGTTGTAGAGTATACCCCACGCGGCTCCGCCGCCGTAACTATACGATGCCGTACCCCCCATGTTGTTCTGGATCAGCGTGTCCCAGGCCGTCGAATTACCAATCCCCCCGATCGAGAGCGTGGCCAGGTTAGCCCGCACAACGCAGTTGCTCAGCAGACACTCGCGTCCGCCTCCAAACTGAATACCGCGATTGCTGACCAGCGTACAATGGATGAGCGTTGTCTTCCAGGCACCGCCCCCGCCGAATCCCCCGGTGATTGAGGTGAGGTTGTTCGAGATCAAGCAGTCAACCACCCTTCCCCCGTAGATGCCGCCAGCGCCGCTGATCGCCGAGTTGCCGGTAATGATACAATGAATCAGTACCGCGTTCGTATCGCACCAGGCACCGCCGCCCGATTCATCCGTAATCGCGTTGCCGCTGTTCTGCGTAAACCCGCTTCGTAAAGTGAATCCATCCAAGACAGCGCCGCTCGCCAAGTAAACACAGCGCACCGCATCAGTACCCGCCGGCCCTTGTCCGGAAATGAGGGTCTGCCCGTTCCCGTTGACGCTCTTCACCGTCACCGCTTTCCAGATGGCAACCCGGTTCATCGCGAGTGACCCCGCCGGATATCCGTTTCGCCGACCAACGATGTAGTTCCCATTCGTGACCAGCACCGTATCACCCTCAGAGGCGACATCCACGGCATCCTGAATATTGGACGCGGCCGTGGCCCAGTTTGTGAAGGGCGGCTGGGCAGCGGGGTTCCCTGCCGCGACGTAATGGGTAGGACTATTAGTGGCGACCCCCGTCATGAATCTAGCCGTTGTCGGCGCCCAGGCCATGCCAGCCACGTTGCTGGCCCAGCACCGGTAATAGTACATTGCGAAAGGAGTCAAGCCGCTGACGAGGGTTGAGAACGCGCCAGTTGCGCGAATTCCAAGGTTGCTCTTCTTGCTCCAGTCCGAAACATGGGTTCCGCCGTCCACCGGTCCCCAGCACACATAGACGGAAGTCGGGGCCCCACCCGTCGACATTAGGGTTCCGTTGAGGTCAGCGGAGGTGGTCGTGATATTCGACGCTCCTCCCGCATTGTTGATCACCGGCAGGCTCACCAGATTCGACGATGTCATGAAGTTCGTCGTCGTGGGCGCCCAGGTCAGACCGGCTTGATTGCTGGCGGAACACCGATAGAAATAGGTCCGGCCGGGGATCAACCCGCTGACGTTCGAAGAAACCAACCCATTGGCGCGAATACCCCGATTCACCGTATTCGCCCATGCCGACTGGCTGGTTCCCCCGTTTGTCAGTCCCCACGAAATGCGCACGGTTGTCGGCGCCCCGCCCGTAGAAGTTAGATTTCCATTGAGCGTGGCGGTATTGGTCGTGATAGCCGTCGCGCCGGTGGCATTGTTGATCACCGGCAGGCTCACGAGATTCGACAACGTCGTGAAGTTCGTCGTCGTGGGCGCCCAGGCCGGGCCGGACAGGTTGCTGGCTGAACACCGGTAATAATAAATCCGGCCGGAGATCAATCCGCTGAGGTTCGTTGAAAATGCTCCTTTGGCTCGAATCCCCAGACTCACCGTATTCGCCCACGCCGACAGGCTGGTTCCCCCATCCGCCAATCCCCACGAAAGGCGCACCATCGTTGGGGCCCCACCTGTCGAGGTCAGGTTTCCGTTGAGGGTGGCGGAGTTGGTCGCGATAGCCGACGCGCCTTGCCCGTTATCGACGGAAGGTATTTGGGCCGACGCACGAGGCGTGGCCGCCGACAACAGTACCAGAGCCCCCGCCATCAGGAGCGCGTTTCCCAAAAAGCTGCGCGACACTACTTTAAGATGCATGCGATTTCTCCTCTTTAGCGGTTGTTGCAGACTTTTCCCACCTTCAATCGGGACAGGTTAAAGATTTTCTCTTATTTACGCAAGAGGTAGTTCTTTCATATCACGCAAAAACATATATCGCTTTCTATTGCACAAAGATAGCAAAGAAGATACGTGCCGCATCTACCAGAGGACAGGCACCCGATTTTTGCGTGAAACCCCGCAAAAAACAGGTGCCTGTCCCGTTGGCTTTGGGGAAAAGGGCGCGAAAGATTGGTTACCTTTTCTGCAGGGCCAACCGGCCCGCCCATTTCAATGGGCCTTTCATTGAAATGGGTGGGACGTCGGTCTGGGATGGGCATGGTCTGTGTCTGCCCCGCTCACATTGCGGGGCTTTCTTAGCTATCTTAGCTACCTTGGTGTTAAAATTCCCGATTGCGATTTAGACCCCGAGCCACCCACGGAGTCGCCTTGCGCCTGGGACAGCTCAGTCTTAAAGACAGAGGTGGACAACCTCCAACCTATAGCTTAATTTATGCCCATTCCTATCCAATGGATGGGGCAAGATTACGAAAAAGAGGTTACACATGAATCGTTCAGCAGTACTTGTCGTCGCGTTCATTTCCGCGAGTCTGATTGCCGGTGCTGGTTGCGGCAAAAAGCCCGGCACCGCAGAGACTACCGCTTCCAAACCGGCCGCGGTGCAGACGCCTGCCGCACCGGCGCCCCATGCCCCGGCTGCTGCCGGCGCCAACAGTGTAACCGCGGATACCACGGCCAAACTGAACGCCGCCGATTGGGCCATCAAACAGGACGAGATCAAGAACGATCCGGACGGGCAATGGGCGACCACGGCCACGGCCTCGTCGACGTACAACGACGCCAAGGAACAAGAAGACTGGTCGCCTTATCAATTGACGGGGATACCGAATGTTGAGCGCTATGGGGATGACGGAAAGGCATGGGCTCCCAAAACCGAAGATAGCGGCATCGAATGGATCGACCTGAAATTCGATAAGCCGGTCTTTGCCACCGAAGTGCGCGTGCGCGAATCCTGCGGCTCTGGCGCCATCATTCGCCTCGAACTCTTTGATGAATCGGGGGCCGCCCACACGATCTGGGCGGACGTCGACCCCACGAAAGAGCTGAACTACCTGATCATCAAATTCCCCAAGACGACCTACAAGACCAACCGGGTGAAACTCACCCTGGCGACCAATGCGGTCCAAGGCTGGAATGAGATCGACGCCGTGCAATTGGTGGGCAAGGCGCTTTGAGCCTCTTCAAATCCTTGAACAACATCTAGGGCCCCTTCGGAGCTCTCAACGAGCAGGCCGTTGAATCGGTCCTGCCATGAAGTTCCCAACCGGTTCTGATGCCGGTTACGCGCCTTTCATCACGGACCCGGTTTGGGAATAGTCACCCGGATTTTCGTGCGGGTTGGCGTCTTATGTCCGGGCGGCCAATGGCGATACAAAACCAATTCCGCCCCGCGGGGTTTCATCGTCCGCGGCACTCCCCGGCGATAGGTATTAAAAATTTCAGAGTTGAGCGTGAACACCGCCTGGGCTTCAACCGGCGCCGTATCCAGTCCATCGGTGTTTTCGGTCAGCAAATAGACGGGTCCCTGTTCCGCGCGGCGCGCCAGATCGGCCATCAACCGAGCCCGGGCATCCGCTCCGCGATACCGCAATTCCAGCGTGTGGAGTCCGTATAAAAATCGCAGCGGCGCGGCGAAACCCGGTTGGTCACAAACCACCGTCGCCTCCGCCGGCAATTGCGGCGCCACCCGCTCAAACCAAGCCGTCAATCCCGGCCAATCGTGATACCGGGCCATGGCCCAGATGGACGGGGCCGGAACCAGGAGCACTCCAACACAAAGAATCGTCGCGGCAATCGGCCCGATGCCGGATCGGAACCGGTCAAACCACCGGCCCAGCGCGATTCCACCCGCGGCCAAGCCCACGGCCAACAGGGGCAGGACCACCGGCACGAACCGACGGGTAACCCACATCATAAAGGCATCGTTGTGGACATTGAGGCTCAACACGAGTAAGCCGCCTAGCGCAGCCAAACCCCACGTCAGCGCCCAAACCCGGCGCTCCCAAAAAAGAAAAACGATCATCCCGGCAAAAGCCAGGGCCAGGGCGGCAATCCCCCAGGCATCCTGTAAATAGGCGAGCGCCCAGGGATCGTCGCCGGTCAAAATTCCCAGGCCTGCCGGGCGGCCCATCCAGCGGCAGAGCTGGTCGACCTGGACGGCGAACGTCCCGCCGGCATGAAGAGCCGGGCGAATCAGCCATACAAATCCGATCCAAACTCCCACCGCCCCAGCCACTCCCCATCGAAGCGTTTTCTCCCAACGTGTCCAGAGGCGCAAAATCGGGTTACGAATGAGGTCCGGCAGAAAATTAAACAAAATGCCGGCCAACGCCAGTGCGCCGCAGACTTCGAGGAGCGGGAGAACTTGCGCGCTCAGCGGGGCATAAAAAGGAGCCACCGCGTGTTGGTGCCACCAGGCCTGAGTGGCCAGGAGCCCCACACCGATGAATGGCAGACCGATGACGACACCCGGCCGGTCGACTGCCCGCCAAGTCCAGGCCCAAAAGAGCCCGATGATCGTGAGGGGCACGAGGGCATCATACCGGGCCAGCAGTGTCGCACCGAGCAGGAAACCCGCCAGGACACCGAAGGTCCGTCGACGGGGCTCAGTCGGATCGGCGGCGCGGGCCAGGCTGTAAAATCCCCAGATAAAAAGGGCTTGGGCAATCAGTTCCGCCGTGCAGAATTTGGCCTGCCAGATCTGGATGGGGTTGAGCGCCAGGGTGAGAGCGGCGATCAGTCCGGCGCGGGCACTTCCGAGCAGGCGCCCCGCCAATAGGAACAGTCCCAGCACGGCCACCAGGTGAAGCACGGGATTGACCGCCAGGGCGGCGCGAATCCCTCCCAGCCCATAGGTCACCGCCAGGAGGGCGGGATAAAGATGATAAAACTGGGGCGTAATCCGTCCATCACCGAGGAGGCGCATGCCGCCGAACGGTTCACAAATCGCATTCAAATGCCGGGCATACAACTCGCGGCCTTCCGGATTGAGCGCCGCCAGATCGGGCGCGGGGAATTGGAGCGACCCGTGCCGCACGATTTGGGCCGCCGTATGCAGATACACCCCCGGATCCCAGCCGCCCAAAACCAATTCACCGGGCGGGAACGCACTCCAGACTGTCCAGGCGAGAATGGCGATCAAAGGAATCAGAATATACCAGCGAACCGGTGGGGCATCAACGGCCTGCGCGAAGCGAAGCCAAACCGCCAACCCTCCACCGACCGCCACTCCGGCAGCCAATGCCCATTCGGCTCGAAATACACCGGCTTCCGCCAAGGTCAAGGCCATCCAGGCGGCGGACGCAATACCCGCCACACCGGCCAATACCGCAATCACTGCCCAGTGACCCCATCGATTCAACATTCCAATGTTCCAATCTTCCGTGTTCCCGATTCCCGTAGAAGGTGTGAAAATATGATGTACCGATCACTCCGCAATCGGGCGGGGCATCTTGTTTTCACGGGACCGGCTGACGTAGGTCATAATCCCCCGGGCGATACCCGTCGCGATCTGATCCCGGTGGGCGTCCGTCAACATCCGGTTCCCTTCCGGTCCGTTGGACAGATAGCCGCATTCCACGAGCACAGCCGGACAGGGCGCGTTGCGTAATACAAAAAAGTTGGCCTGGCGCACCCCCCGGTCCTCAGTCCCGCCCGCGCTCACCAGCCCTTTATGAAGATACCAGGCCAGCACCGAGTTCATGGCGCCAAACCGGCTGCCCGAACAGGTGGCGACGGGACGCGGGGGGCGATGGGCAGCACCCACCGACGTCGTGGCCGAAAAACCCGGCGAGGGCATCACGTAGGTTTCAGCCCCGGCAACCGCGCGGTTTCCGGAAGAATTACAATGGATGCTGACCAGGAGATCGGCCGGAACCTGTTTAGCCGTAAATATGCGGGTCTCCAGCGGGAGAACATGGTCTGAGTCCCGGGTCATGCGCACCGCAATCCCGGTATCCTTCAGTTTGGCTCGCACCCGCCGGGCGATGTCGAGGGTTATTTTTTTCTCGGGGGTCCGGTCAGGACCGGGTGCGCCGGGATCGTCGCCGCCATGGCCGGGATCCAGCACCACCGTGTCATCGCCAACCGCAACCAGAGAGGCGGAGGGGGTCAGCAGCGGCATGAGGACCGAGTTGGCATCCGCGGCGGTCATCAGCCAATCGGATCCTGAACGCCGGACCTCGCCATTCAGATAAAAGGAGACCCCGTTAAAAACCATGCGGCGGCTTTTCTCTTCGCGATCGACCCGGAAGGAGCGATTCAACGCAGTCCAGCGGCGCACCCCATCGGAATGGGCGGTCAACCCCTGGCGTGCTGCAAGATAGTCCAGCCGAACCCAGCCGGGCGGCGGAGTGGGCTGAGCCCACCCCGTCCATAGGCGGCCACAGAGAAGCAGAAGCCCGAGCGCGATCCCGCGCCCGTACGACCTTCCCGGCGCCCTTATTCTTTGAGGGATGAAACCCACTCCCGTCCTCCTGTTTTTGATAGTCAAGTGGCATATAGTTTGGTACATCTAGGGGGCGATTGTCAATTTGTCGTTTTTGTTGGCGGGGGATGAACCCATGGATGATAATGCTCAAGAAGCCATTCCGCCCAAAGTGCGCGACCTTTACAACAAAGGCTTCGTGGCGATGGAGCGGGGGAACCTCGATTACGCAATCGATCTGTTTTCCCGTTGCGTGGAGATGGAACCGCGGTTTTTAAGCGCCCGAAAATTCCTGCGGGCGGCGGAAATCAAGCAAGTCAAAGCCGTCAAGCCCAACCTCATTACCTCCCTGATAGGCTCCGTCAGCGCCCTGCCCTATCTCCTCAAAGCCAAAGCCCAGATCAACTCGAGCAAGCCCGCCGACGCCCTGATGACCTTGGAGAATTTATTCCGCAAGGATCCGTTGAACCGGTCGGCGGTCCAGCTATTCACGGACGCCGCCGAGATGGCCAGCCTGCCGGAATTGGCGATTCAGGCCCTTTCGATCGCGAAAGATCATGATCCCAAGAACACGGACCTGCTGACCCGGCTGGGCGAATTGTACATGCGCAACAAGCAGCCGCGCGCGGCGCGGGAATGTTTCGAGGTCGTCTGCCAGATTCTACCGAATGACGGGCCGGCATTGAAACGCCTCAAGGACGCCATGGCCATCAGCAGTATCGAGGGCGGCCTGGAAGATGCGGTCAAAAAGGGACGGGAAGGCTATCGCGATTTGATCCGCGACAAGAAACAGGCCTCCCTGCTCGAGAAGGAATCCAAGGCCGTCCGGGGGACCGGGGACTTCGAATCCCTTGAAACGGAATATCTTGAGCGGATCAAAAAAGACCCAGAAAACATCAACTATCAGCGCGCCCTCGCCAACCTTTATTCCTCCAATGGCCTCTTCGAAAAAGCCATCACCATCCTGGAAGACGCCCAAAACACCTCTGGCGGCCGTGACCCGATGGTCGACAATGCCATCAGCGGGGCTCGCATGGCGATGTTCAATCGCGATATCGAACAACTTCGGATGGCCCGGGACACGGCGGGGGCCGAACGCCTGGTGGAGGAACGGGACATCTTCGCCTTCCAGGATCTGCAGGATCGCGTCAAACGCTATCCCAATGACCTGCAAATCCGGTTTGATTTTGGCGCCCTCTTGTATGCCCGGGGCCAGATCAACGAGGCCATCCAACAATTCCAGTTGTCCCAGCGAAGTCCCCAGTATCGGGCGCGGTCGATGTATTTTATCGGGCTGTGTTTCGCCGGCAAAAAACAATACGACATGGCCGCCCAGCAACTCGAAAAGGCCAATGCCGACATGTCGGACATGGATGAAAATAAGAAGGCCTGCCTCTACGAATTGGGCCAGATCTACGAAGCCACCAACAACCGCCCCAAAGCCCTCGAATATTACAAGGAAATCTACCAGGTGGATATTTCCTACCGGGATGTTTCCGCCAAAATCGAACACGGTTACGGGCCTGGCGCATCCCATGCCCCCTGACCCGGCGCCGCTGGAGTGGCCCGTTGTCGACTGGAATGATCTCGCCCGCCGTCTAGGCCCGGATCGGCTCGCCCATCGTCTCAAAATCCAGGTGAGCCATTCCCATCACTCGTTCCGCCTGCGCGCTCCCCACCGTTATCTCCAAAACTTCACCTTTCTCCAAACTGTGGCCATCTCCCTCTTGCGCGTCACCGGTCTGTATGCCCGGGCGCGACGCAACTATTTCGATCTCCAAATCCGCAGCCATCCCATCCTCCTCCCGCTGCTGGATCCCATTTTCAACGGATTTACCCTCTTGCATCTCAGCGATCTGCACGGCGATTTGGATCCCGATTTCATCCTCAACTTGATTGAGAAACTCCGGCCTCTCGTTTTCGACGGGGTGGTCATCACCGGGGATTTCCGATCCCGGATTAACGGCGATCCCCGGCCTTCGCTCCAATCGATCCGTCACCTGACCGCGGCGCTCGCCCGCCCGGTTTACGCCGTGTTGGGAAATCACGATGCGATCGAAATGGTACCCGGTCTGACTCAGGTGGGAATCCAAGTGCTTTTGAACGAGGCGGTATTAATCCGGCGCGGATCCGCCATCCTGGGCCTGGCCGGCACCGATGATCCGCACGGGTACCAGACCGAAGACTCGCGCCGCGCCCGGGCGGGAATTCCCGCCGGTGTTCCGTCCATCGTACTGGCCCATTCGGCCGATGCTTACCAGGAAGCGGAATCCGTGGGGTTTGACCTGATGTTGTGCGGACACACGCATGCCGGACAAATCTGTCTCCCGGGCGGCATCCCGCTTATTCGCAATTCAAAAGGTCCCCGATTTCTTTTCACCGGCCCTTGGCGCTACCGCCGCATGCAGGGATACACCTCGGCCGGTACCGGAGCCAGTGGCATTCCCGTGCGATTGAACACCCGCCCGGAAGCCGTGTTGCACCGGCTGATGTCCCCCGCATCACTTTCTTAGCCGGAACGATTCAGTTGCGAAGGCGCAACGCCGCCCGTCAAACTGGGCAACATTTTGACAAGTCAGCGATTATGAAGATCCCGGTCATCTGCAATGCAGTTGAAGTCCATCCCTGAACGGTGAATGCGATCTCTGGGGTGGGCCGGGGGCTCCGACCACGGCCTCCGGAGCGGACAATGGGAGAGAGAGCCCGCCCTCGGAGCGGTCGGGCCACCTCGGAAACGCACGCCAACTGAATCGTTCCGGCTTAGGGGGAGCCACCTAAGAAAAAAATGGGCAGGAACAAATCCGCGGCCGATTCACCGAACCATCAGCGAAGCCAGCTTGACCCATCGTCCTTTCGACCGGGGATCCTGGTCGGACCCCACCTGGACCCGGAGCCGATGCCGTCCCCGGGGCAGTCCCTGCGTCAGGACGCGGTAACTAGGCCGCCAGAATTTGTCGGCATAATCGTCGAACAGCCGAACCGGGGTTAGCCCTCCCTCATCCACCGCCCAGAGCAGATCACCCGATTCCGGCCCCAAATGATAAAACAGACCGATGGCGCTTCCGGTGAATTCAAAGGACGCCTCGCTCCCCACGGTGTCCGATTCGAACAATCCATCGAAACAGTTCCAGCCTCCCTGATTCACCAGCGACCGGTAGGCCCAGCCGGGAAAAGACGTTTTGGGGGAAATCAGCATCAGATCCCCGCCTACCCACGGATCTTTCGTCAGTGGAGCCGGCAACGGTTTGGAGATGAGCGGAGCGGCAAGTGCTTTCTGCAAAGCCTCCGCCAGGGTTGTGCAATACAGTTGATGGCCGCGGGCAATGGGATGGGCTGCATCCTGGGCAAATTCAGCCCAAGTCAATTCCCCCGCTTTCAAGCGTCGAGCGACATCCAAAGCGACATTGATGGAGGTCAATCCATAGTACTCGGCCACCGGCTCATGCAGACGTGCCGCCGGCGGCAGACGCTCGGCCTGAAGATCCTCAACCCGGGATTGCTCCAGGGTATAGATGAAGGCCACCTCGCACTCCTCGCCTAATTCCCGACGGGTCTCGCGCACGATCCCCTCCATCGCCCCCTGGACATCGTGCCCTTCTCCGCTGTCGTTGACAGCAAACTCCACAAAGAGCAGATCTGGCTTGTGTTTCAAGACATCCCGTCGCAAACGGTAGGCGCCCAAATCACTTCCCGTTCCACCGATGCCCGCATTCACATCGGTGAAGACTACTCCGGGATATTGGTTCTTGAACCACGCAGTGGTTTGATAGGCGTATCCATCCGGCCAGGCCTGTGTGATCGATCCTCCAAAATAGGCCACCGTCACGGGTTTGCCTTGCGCGAGTTTCCGGCCAAATCGGGGCAGCCCGTTCCGAATGGTATACACAGACAATGCGCTCATCGGTTTATCCTCCCCATCAGTTAGAGGGTCGCCACATGAAAATGCAGCACGGCCCAGAGTCCGGTTATCGACACCACAAACCACAACAAAATTCCCTGGATCATCGGGCGAACGCCAACGGTCTTGAGCGTATCGCGCGATAAACCGGACCCAATCAGAAATAAGGTCAGGGTCAGTCCCAGTTTCGCAAGGTGCTTGATGAAATCGTAGGCGACCTCCCCGTGCGGCCAAAGGGTTCGGAGGGCCGCGGCGGCCAGAAAGGCCACAATGAACCAAGGCCATTTAACCTTCGCCGAAGGTTTATGCCTCACCAGGATCAACCCCAACACGACGGGGAAAATCCATAACGCGCGGGCGAGTTTCACCGGGGTTGCGATGTTCAGGGCGACCTCGCCATAGCGTGCCGCCGCCCCGACGACCGAGCTGGTGTCATGAATCGCGATCGCCGACCAGAGACCAAACTGGGGCTGACCCATTCCCAAAAGATGTCCAATCGGCGGAAAGATCAGCAAGGCGATCGCATTCAGGACAAATACCGTGCAGAGGGACACCGACATTGCTTTTGAATCCGCTTCCAGAACAGCGCCGACCGCCGCGATGGCACTTCCGCCGCAAATCGCGGTACCGACGGAAACCAGCAGCGAGGTATGGGAGTCGACTTTTAACAGACGCCCGATCCAGAACCCCAGAAGCATAGTGCCGAAGATCGTCGCCACCGTGAAGCCAAACCCGGTCTTACCCGCCGCCCACACGGCATACAAATTCATGCCGAATCCCAAGCCGACAACGGACGCTTGAAGTAATATTTTGGAGGCCTTCTGGCTGATGTCGGGAATCGGATTGCCCAGGGTCAATGCCAATGCCAATCCCATCGCCAACGCCATAGGGGGCGACACCCACCCGGTGAGAGTCGCCACAACCATAACCCCAAAAACAAAGATCGAGATGGATTTTAAAGTCATTCGAATCAAATGGATTGGTCCTGCCATTCGACAGGATCAACCCATTTCACCGGGTGAACCACGTTACGACTGGTATTGTTTCGAAGCGCTACCTTAGCGCCTTGTTCAATGGCCATGCCAATATGGCTATCTTCGCAATGATTTCGCTCAATCACCAACCCGTAATCGCGCACGTGCCAGGGTATCCCTTCATATCCTGAGGGGAAGGTGAGCTTGAGCCGGAGTCCGGAGTTGTTGGTCATCCGGTTGTTTCGAATGACCAAGCCCAGGATATCGTAACCCTCGGGTACACCCCGGTAGTTCGATCCGATGAAAATAATGCCGAAGGGAATGGTGGAATCCTCTTCGCCGGCAATCGTGGTCCAATCCCGTTCGGTCCGGTTATTGATGATGCTCGTATAGGCCAATCCGCCCCAGACCTTTTGCGAGGCTTCAATGCGCATCGACCACAGGGTAATGCCGGGACCGTCCGAAACGTGATTACCATCGATGACCACGTCGTGCGTGTAACCGTAGAGAATGATGTTGATGGGTGATTCGGACAACCGGTTATCGATCAGGGTCATATTCCGGAAGGGCGGCGGCGCGCTAAACACGATGCAACTGGTCTCATCCGGTGCGAAAATCCAGGGCTTTTCGATTTCAAACCGATCCCCTTTGCGCTTGATGACCCGTCGTAACTGGCCGATACCTTTCCCATCCACCACGTCGATGAAGGCGCCTTCAAGGCATTCGTGGGTCACTTCCCCTTCCGGATCGATAATCCGCCCGGTTGTGGGGCCGGTCATCCGGATTCGCGGCTTCATCCATCGTGCGGGCCAAAGGTGGGTGAGAAAGGATTCGCCGTCCGTCGTGGGGGGAATATCGTGGAGATGGTTGCGCGCGAAATGGATATTTTCGCTTCCGGCATAAATCATGATCAGATTGCGCGTAAATTCCGAATGCGCCAGGATCTCATTGTCTTCGATCAGGAGGTCATGGGAGTAAGAACCGATGATTTTTGCCCCGCCGCCTTTGGGGAAATCTTTCGGCCAGACCAGTTTACCGTCACCGACAATGCCGGTGCCGGAGGCGCCCACCGATATCCGGTTTCCCGAAACGACAGCATGTGCCGTTTGCTGGAGAATAATGCCGTTGCTGGCGGCATGGATCCAGTTGTCGCGGATCGTAATATTCTCGCCCCGAATCAGGATGTTGTTGTATCCGCCTTGGGCATGCCGACCGGTGAGCATATATTCCACCACCCGATCGAGGTTTTTCCGGTCTTTACGCCGCATCCGTCCGCCGAGGATATGCTGAACCAGGTGGCAACGCCGGATGGTCACATTCCGCGCCCGGTGCGAACCGAATTGCGTCACACGCTCCGGCGCCATATCTTCAAAAGCCTCGCCTTCCTTGTGGGCCGGGTGTTCGGCGAACGGTTCCGCCGTACCGAGTCCCTGTTCCAGGGAGCGCACCGCCGAGGAGGGCGCGCAAATCAGTACGAGCGAATGGACCGACTGGATGCGAAGATCCTCTACGACAAAATCATGGTCGCCGGTGATCGCCACATAAGGAGATTTCGGTCCTTCTCCGGCTGGCAACCGAATCAGAGTGCGGTCCCGCCCGGCTCCGCGCACCACCGTCCGCGGAGGCACGAACAGGGTGCGGGAAATCGGATAAATTTTTGCGGAAAACTCAACAATGCCGCCACGATTCTTTTGGGCGGCCTTCAAGGCGGACGCAACCGCATCGTCCACGTTGTGCGTTTGGTCGAGGTAGTCATCAACACGAAAAACGCGGTCAGGCCAGATCGCCTGACGCTGAACGGTGACGCGGAACGGGTCCGACCATCCCAGCGGTCCCCCCAATCCATTATGGAGAAAGAAATGGTATTCGCCGGGCTTGAGATTCTTCGGCATCTCCAGGTGGGCCTCATAACAACTGGATTGCACCACCGGGATGGAATAATAGCGGGAGCGTCGTCCTGACACCGGTTGCGCTACACATTTGGTTTTGCCTTTTAATAGTCCTCCGAAACTCCGGGGGGTCTTGGAATTCAGCGGGGGATACTGGTTTGCCGCCACGAAATTTCGGCCGATCAGGCGAAAGGGCTTGCCGCACTCCGCCTCGGAATAATCGGACCAGTCGATCCGGGGTCGGTTGGCAATCCAGGCCACACCTGCTTCAAATCGATTCGTGGTGTGGAAAGCCATCAACCCGTAGGGTCCGGCGGGGACATCGACGGTGAGCACCTCGTCGGTCCGTTGGACAATCGGGAGTTCCACGGATTTTCCGGCCCGTTGACGAGAGGCGAATCCCGGCGTTTGGGCCGGGGCATTGTTGATTCGAAAGGCAAACAATTGCGTTGAGTCCTGGGCTCCGCCCACGGTCAGGACTCCATAGGTTCCAGGCAAAATCGGCTCCATCACATGGGTAATAACAGTTCCGGGAATTCGATCCTTCATCTGAAAATCCTTTCATCCCCTCAAGAGGGATACCCCCGTATTTCACAAATAAACGGTCGCAGTATGAGTTGTGCCGGGCCCCCTGACAATAGGAAATACCGCAGACCATTCGGCAGGTAGCGTCTCCTCGAAGCGTTTGACAACCGCCTGCTCATCGGGCACGGTCGCCCGTTCGTTCACGCGCTTGCCGGTTTGAAGGTTGGTTCCGCTAACATCATATTAGTCCTTCCATCCGCTTTATGACCGGCTCCAGCGGCGGTAATTCGTTCGTCGGTGTGTCCAGGTAGAAGTAGGCGCAACTGGACCATTCGTCGGTGCGCTCGAACAAGCCATAGTTGAGATCGATCCCTGCCGGCGACAAATCCAGATTCTGGGGATTCTTACCGGCGTCGAGATAGGCGTTTCCCGAATCGTACATTTCCTTTCGGCTCGCCGGATCCCAGCAACCGATTTGTTGGATCGCAGCCCGAATCTCCTGACGAAAGTAGATGGGGTCGGGCACATGGTAGCGGTAAAAACAATATCGCAGCCGATCGGCGTCGGCCAGATGGCAACCTGAGTAAGCATTGGCATAATGACCCTGCCCCCAAGACGTCAGGATGTAGTCTTCCGTGCCAGTTCCACAGAGAGTGGGAAATGCCCGGTCCCCATCGAGGTAGATCTTCACTTCACCTTCGCCCCACCAGGATTTGAAGTTCATCTGGGTGTTGCCCATAACGCCGAAATTGACCCCCAGGTAGCGGCCAGAGCCTTTGACGGGGGGCAGGAACTCGTAGTCGTGTCGCAGTTTCGTCGGGTTTTCACGATGGAAAAAGGCGTGAAGGTAGAGCGCGTTCGATGGCAGATCGTCGTAGACGGTGAAGTCGGCATGGAACCAGAACCAGGACAGGTCGGTATCGGTTTCGTTGGTCACGGTGATCCGAAAACCGGAACGGAAGGGCATGGGAATGAAACTATTGAAGTTGCGGCCTTCGGGGCAGTTGAACAGGGCACATTCGAACGGTGCCATACAACCCAGGCCGAACCCGAAGAAATCACCCCAGGGCGCGCTGATGGCGGGTTGGTCAGCGCCATCCCAGAAGAATTCCACGCGCAAGCCGCGCAACATTTTCGGACTGCGATTGTCGATGGTCGTCCAGATGTGTCGCACGATGCCGCTGCTGCCCTGATAGTTGGCCAGTTCCAACCGGGCACCCGCCTTGATCGCTCCATAACACGGAGCCCCTTTTCGGCCATCTCCAGCCATACCGCCGCTGCCCTTCGCGCCGTTGATGTTCTCGGGATTAATCCAACGCGCTTCAACTTTTTCCGGCAACACAAACAATGGATGATCAATCGTCATACCAAGCTCTCCTGTTTTAAGTACAAGTCCCAGGCGGGACTGCAGTCCCTCACTCCGGAAATAGCCCAACAACCTGCCGCAAAATCCAAGGCACGGCCGATGCACAGAAAATCGGGGAATCGTGGTCGCCGCCGGCAACTTCCACATACTCGCAATCGGGACGGTCGGCCAGTTGGGCGGCCAGCGCGCGCATTGGTGCCACCGGCATCAGGGCATCGTTCTCGCCATGCGCGAGAAATACGGGCATGGTCAGGCGCTCGGTGTTGAACAATGGCGAATGTCGGCGATAGAGGTCGGGCATCTGCCCCGGCAGCGCGCCATAAGCGCTGACGATGGCGTCCCCGATCTGCCGCTGGATGGTGCCTGCGTCATTCCCCAGCGCCCAGATGCAGTACGCCGCCAGATCAGGCGCCGCGCCGAGGGCGACGACGGCTGAACAGTCTTCCGGGTGCAGAATGGCGTAAGTCAGGTTCCCGTTTCCGCCCATGGAACCGGAAATGAACAGGAACCGGGTTGCTCCATAGCGCCGGCGGATCCAGTCGAGGAGTTCGTGCAAGTCGCGGACCGCGGCGGGTGACATCCAGGCGTTATCCCGCAGGTTAGGCGTCACGACACCCAGCCCGGCGTCTCGCACAGGTTGCCACAAATGCTCGCGAACATCCTGGCGGCCGATGAAATACTGATCGCCGTGGGAACCATGCCCGTGCAAATTCACGGTCCAGACGTTCCCGCGCGCGGGCGGCCAAATCAAGGCCCAGTCTGGGATCGCATCCACTCCGCTCTGATATTCAACCCGCGTCACCCCGGACGGGACTGCGGGGAAAGACACCGGGGCTTCGTTCGTGATCGAAAAGGACATGCGTGGTTCACCGAACCGTCATAATCGTGCCAGGCGAGAGACTCTGGATGGTCTCCGCCACCCCGAAAAAGCCCAGCGCGGTCAAATTGCTGGCGACGATGGTTTTTGATCCTGGGTTCACGCTGAACGTGGTTGCCGGAAGCCATCGGTCGCCATTATGCTGGTACACCTTGAGATTCGCCTCCTGAATTCCCTGATTCACCGCATTGGTCGCATCATAGCGGAAAGTCAAGGTTGCGCTGGCAAAGGTGAAGTTGGTCGCGTTAAATTCCCAAATGGCCAGGACTTTCGAACTGCCGGGGGTATATTTCGGGATGGCGGTGTGATTGGTGGCGTAGAGAGAGCCCGAAATCGAGCCGGCGCCCGTCGTGTTCGTGAAGCTCAATTTGATGGCGTTCACGAGATTGGAGAGGGAAGGCACACCGCCCCAGTACACATTCGTGACCGTGACGGACGCGGTTACGGGAATACTCTTCAGAAGCAACTTGCCGTGGTTTTGCGCGTACCACCCGTTCGTCTCCGCCGCGCCATTCGCATAGCTCTGTCCAAAGGAACGGTAGTTCGTTATGGCCAATGTCTGGTCCGCGCCGAAGCCGTCCGCGATGGTTCTGCCCGCCATGGAAAAGGCCCCGGACAGATCCACGGTTCCCCACCCTTGAAGCGTTCCCTGGTTCATCGAATACTGACCGCGCACACTGAGGTTTCCCGTCCCGCTCATTCTCCCGCCCCGCATAAGAATCCTGCCCTCGCTGGCATCGCCATTGTAGCGACCAACGTAGATGGTGCCTGGAGTGCAGACCAGTTCGCCACCTTGCGCCATCTCGAGTAGGCCATTGTTGTTAATCGTCATTGTGTCGTCGGCGTTCGTGATAATCAGGGTGCCGCCGGCCAGACGGTATTTGTTGGTGACGCCGGGGCCATTCGGTCCGTTCAGAATCAGCGCTCCCGACGTGTTCGTTCCGCCGGTTTGTATGAACTGCGAGAAGGAGTTGGCGCCGTTGCCTGCATTCAGGGTGATTCCTCCGGCATTCAACACACCGCCGCTCATCACGTAGGCGCCTTGGTAGTTGTATTGACAGAAGCTCAGGCTACCCACATTGCATGTGGATCCCGCGTTCTGAATAAACATACCGTTCCCGTAGTTGCCGACCTCAATGTATCCGAATTGCAGCAACCCTCCGTTCAATTCGTAGGTTCCGGCACCGCCGATCCCAACCCCCAACGACATCCCCCCGTTGCTGCCCTTGTTGCTGACAACGCCTCCGGTTTGAATGAAATGGCCGTACGAAAGGTTGCCGTTTCCAAGATACATGCACCGGTTGCCGGAGTAATTCACGGTGAGATCCCCGCCGGTGATCGTCACCGTGCCCGTCGTATTGTTGTTGTTGCCCAAGCAAAGATTCGAGCAGGTCGCGCCAGATTGGGTGATCTGGGCCACGGCGATATTGGTGCCGGGGCTGGCGGCTCCGATGTAGGCCATATCCATCGAAAGAGGCACGACATCGCCCGTCCAATTGGTCGCGTTGGCCCAGGTGCTGTCGGCGCCGCCTTGGTCCCAATAGACATTCAGCGATGGCGTAGACACCGTGATCGTCACCGTATTGGAACTAGCCAACGAGGTGTCGCTGGCCCACAACTGCAGCACATACGTGCCGTCCGCCGAAAAAGCGGCCGTGGTGTTCGTGAGGGCGGGGTTGCCGAACGTCACCGTCCCGGGCCCGCTGTACTGGCTCCATAGAATATTGGTGACCCCGCTTGGCAATCCGTCATCCGTGACCGAGCCGTTCAACGTGGCCGGCGCCCGGATCGTCACGGTTTGATACGTGCCGGCGCTGACCGTCGGAGTCGTGTTGCCGCTGGCCGCCGCAACGGTGGTCGTCATGACGTCGGAACGTACGAGATCGCCATCGGTGGCCGTCAGCCGAAGCACATAGGTGCCCGCGCCGCCCGTTGAGAAGTCAGCCGTGGTGCTGAGGGAGTTGCTGTTGCCGAACGTCACGCCGGCGGGGCCGCTGACCTGGCTCCACGTGGTCGTGAGGACGCCGCTCGGCAATCCGTCGTCGGTTGCCGTGCCTTGGAGGCTGGCGGTGGCGGGCAATTTGATGCTCTGATTCGTGCCGGCATCAACAACGGGCGGGATGTTGGCCATGCTCTCGGCCACGGAGAACCAGCCTAGTGAAGTCACGTTGCTGGCTGTAATCAGTTTGTTGACCGTGTCTATGCCGACGATGGGCACCTTGACCCAGGAGGTGCCGTTGTGCTGATAGACCCGCAGATCATTTTCCGACATGGCCAGCGTATTGGTGGTCCGGAAAGAATCATAGCGAAACATGACATTGCCCGAGCCCATGGAGAAACCGTTGGTCGCAAAATTCCAGAGGCTTACAAGATTTACGCCACTTGTATAGGCCGGCACTTGACTATGATCACGGGCATAGAGAGACCCGGATAGGGTGCCGCTGCCGGATGCCCCCGAAAGGCTCAACTTCACCGCATTGACAAGGTCGAAAGCCCCGGAAGAGGGTTCCCCCCAATACAACACCGGCGAAGCGCCGGAAACGGCAATGGTTTTGAGCAACAGGCGTCCTTTGTTCTGCGCATACCAACCGTTGGTTTCTGTAATGGAATTCGCGAACGTCTGCGATAAAGAACTATAATTGGTTATAGCCAGTGTTTGGTCCGCGCCAAACCCGTCCGCGATGATCAATCCGGCATTGTAGAATCCAAGGGACAAATCGATATTTCCCCACCCCTGAAGCGAGGCCTTATCCCCGGCATACTGGGCGCGCACTCCGAAATAGGCCGTTCCCGTAATTCTGCCCCCCTGCATCAAGAGTTTGCTTTCAAGCGTCGCACCCCCGTCGCGTCCAACCCATATCCGCCCGTCGGAGCCACTCATGTTGATCAAGCCGCCTGCCGCCAATTCAAACACTCCTTTTTGGTGAAAGTTGAACGAGCCATCACCGTTGTTCGTAACGATCAACGTCGCGTTAGCAAGACGGTACTTGTTGGTAATGCCGCTCCCACTGATGTCGATGGCACCGGTTGTATTCGTCCCGCCCGTCTGAATGAATTGACAACTGGAGCCGGCCACTCCTCCCACCGTGATTCCGCCGGCGTTTAGCACGCCCCCGTTCATGGTGTATGATCCCTGCGATCGGCTGAAGGATATGCTGCCTACCGTACACGTTGATCCGGCGTTTTGAATGAACGTGCCCGGCCCATTATTGGCGAACTCAATGTACCCGAAGGTCAGCAGTCCCCCGTTCAACTCGTAAAGCCCGGAACTACCGGCGCCAAATCCCAATGATAGCCCCCCATTACTGCTCACTTTATTGCTGACCACGCCCCCGTTCTGAATGAAATGGCCGTAAGAAGGATTCCCATTTCCAAGGAACATACAGCGGTTGCCCGAGTAGTTGATGGTGAGATCCCCACCGCTCATCGTCACGGTACCTGTCCTATTTGCGTCGTATCCGAGATAAAAATTCGTGCACACCGCCCCTGGCTGGGTGATTTCGACCATGGCATTGTTGGTCCCCGGACTGAGGGAACCGATTACAGGAGTATCAACCGCCGTGGGGACACCCCCCGTGCTCCAGTTGGCAACCGTCGTCCAATTGCTGTCTACGCCTACGCCCTTCCAGTAATTGTTGCCGGCGAAGGCGTCAAAAGCGGTGAGCAACAAACCGGCCATGAGGCCGGTTAATAGAATCGGGATGCGCGGGGATGGTATTTTCACGGATTCCTCGGGGTTTTCGGAATTAGAGCCGGTAGTTTTCTTATCTTTAATTATAGCACCTAAGAATCTTCCATTTCCAGCACGAAAGAGATGATAGGCGCATCTGCGATTCGGTGCATAACAGAATTTTTGGAAGGGGCCCTCTGGTGCCAACGAAATAAACTTGGAGTGCGGCGGCTGGACCGCTTTGCTCCGCGAGCCTCGGCTCGCCTTTTCCGGACCGCCCAGGCGGTCCGGGAGAAAAAAGCGGTGCCGAGGCACTCCACATTATCAACGCTTGTGTCTACCTCGTGTGACGGAGCGATCTATGAAAGCCAGCCCATAGAAGGGGTGAATAATTAATGGACGACACGGCCCTTCGACGGATGCTCAGGGCAGGAGGTCGTCCCTCCATTTGTAAAAATAGGCCTATTTATCAGGATTTTGATCGGATGGGGTCACGGGGATTTCGCCCCGTGACCCTTCCACACCACCGGATATGCGGTTTTCCGCGTCCGGCGGTTGAACGTGGCGGAGGTCACCCGTGTGCCCCCGCGAAGTCCCACG
>Ga0118677_10006038_pt1 | contig 20791 bp, 14 predicted proteins | sample AliMusrvi5mmetaG_FD_86154 | JGI IMG/M metagenome (GOLD analysis project Ga0118677, IMG submission 86154)
ACCAGAAAAAGCGCTTGGCGAAGAAAAAAAGCGGCCGATGGGCCGATGAATGTGCAACCCGCGTCAGAAAAAGGGGATGGAAGCGCGATCAGCGCGAAGAATTGCTAATGTGGAGTTGTTGCCGTTTTCTGCGGGACAGCATTGACGGAATCGCGCGTGGCGAGTAAGTTGATGCCAAACATGGGTAGAGTATGTCGTCCATTCTCATAACAGGCGCATCGGGACTGTTGGGCCGCGCCGTGCGCAACGCCTGCCAGCAGGTTCCCACGTGGCGGGTGTCCGGCCTTGCGTTCAACCGTGCGCGCAACGGGCTGGACCGCCTCGACCTGTGCGATGCCAAGGCCGTCAAGGAGCACTTGGACGTCGCACAGCCGCGCATCGTCATCCACTGCGCGGCGGAACGCCGCCCCGATCAAAGCGAAACCACGCCGGATGCCACCATGCGTCTGAATGTCGAAGCCACGGCGCGGCTCGCCAAATGGTCGGCAGCCAATGGCGCGTGGATGGTTTTTATCTCCACCGACTATGTCTTCGATGGCGTCACGCCGCCGTACGGAACCGCCGCGCCAACCAATCCGCTGAACCTCTACGGCCGCAGCAAGCGCGATGGCGAACTGGCCGTCTGGGCGGAAACTTCCGACGCCTGCGTGCTGCGCGTTCCAGTCCTGTACGGTGATGTCGAAGCCCTTGGCGAGTCGGTGGTGACCGATCTTGCGCGCCAAATTCTGGAAGCGAAGGGGAATGCGCTCATGCTGGACGCTTGGGCCACGCGCTACCCAACCTGCGCGGACGACCTCGCCGTGACGCTGCGCCAGATGGTCGAGCGCCGCCTGGTGCAGCCGGATTTTCGCGGAACCTTTCACTGGTCCGGCGCGGAGCCGTTTACCAAGTTCGGCATGGGGTGCGCCATCGCCAAAATCCTGGGCATCAACCCCGACACGCTGACCCCCGATCCGCACCCGCCCTCCGGCGCGCCGCGCCCAAAGGACTGCCATCTCGACTGTTCCGACCTGGAACATCTCGGCATCGGCCAGCGCACGCCGTTCGTGCCAGCCATCACGAAGATTCTGCAGAAATGGCGTTGATTCGCGGCGGCTACGTCAACCGATTGGATACTTTATTTGCTTCGCGCGGCTGTGAGTTTCTTTAAATCCGCTGATTGGTGCCCACTTCCCTGCCCAGAATTGGAGGACCGCGCGTCTTGACGTTACAACGCTATGCTGTCATACTAATACTGGAATTGGAGGCATGGTATGACCACTCTCACCAAGCGTGCAACCGTATATCTGGAGCCAACCTTGCATAGGGCTCTTCGTCTGAAGTCTTTCGAAACATCGCGATCGGTCTCCGACCTGTTGAACGATGCCATCCGGATCGAACTTGCGGAAGATGCCGAAGACTTGAGCACCTTTGATGCGCGCAAGCACGAACCAACCGTCTCGTTTGAGGCTTTCGTGAAGGATCTCAAGCGTAATGGCAAAATATGAAATCCAATTCCGCAAGTCGGTGAGCAAGGATCTGAATCCGATCCCGAAACGGGATGTCGAACGGATTCTTGACGCCATTGCAGCCCTGGCCGATGAACCACGGCCGCCGCAATCCCTTAAACTGTCCGGCGCAGAGAAGTACCGGCTGCGGTGCGGAGTGTACCGCATACTGTATGAAATTCAGGATGCGATTCTTCTCGTATGCGTCGTAAAGGTTGGACATCGCAAGGATGTATATCGCGGCTGACATGCGCCCTTGGCCCCAACAACTTCTCCGCTGGTACGCCGCCAACCGCCGCGAAATGCCGTGGCGCGGACATCCGGACCCCTATGCGGTCTGGATCAGCGAAATCATGCTGCAGCAGACGCGCGTCGAGGCGGTGCGGCCGTATTTTTCGCGCTTTCTTAAGCGTTTTCCAACAATCGGCGATCGCGCGTCGGCGCCGCCGCCGGACGTGCTCAAACTCTGGGAGGGGCTCGGCTATTACTCCCGCGCGCGCAATCTGCAGGCTGCCGCCCGGCAAATCGTTGCGGGTCACGGCGGCCTCGTGCCGCAAACCGCCACTGCGCTGGCCACGCTTCCCGGCATCGGCCCCTACACCGCCGCCGCGATCGCCAGCATCTGTTTCGGCGAACGGGTGCCGGTCGTGGATGGCAACGTGGCGCGTGTTTTCAGCCGCTACTTGGGGTGGCGGGACGACTTCCGCAAGCTTCCCGCCCGCCAAAAACTGGCGGACTGGCTCCAGCCGCAAATGGCCGGCGTCAAATCTCCAGGCGACTTCAACCAGTCCATGATGGAACTCGGGGCACTGATCTGCCTGCCGCGCACACCGGCCTGCGCACAATGCCCGCTTGCCGCCACCTGCCATGCCTGCCAAACAAAAACGCAGGCGGACTTTCCGGTGCGTCCCGCGCGTCCGGCAGTCCCGACGCGCCACGCCAGCGCGGTCGCGATCCGCCGCCGTGGTCGCGTGCTGCTGGTGCAACGCCAGGAGAAGGGGCTGCTGGGCGGGTTCTGGGAACTTCCCGGCGGCGCCACTGCGCGCCAGCCCAATGCCCGCGCCGCAGCCGCAGCCGTGCGGCGTCAGACAGGTCTGACGGTGTCGGACCTATCCGACAAAGGGGAACTGACGCATGTCTTCTCGCACTTCCGCCTGAGCCTCGCGCTCTACACCTGTCGCCGGGCAACAGGACGCACACGCACGGATTCTGCTGCACGGCTCCACTGGGCCAGCAACGCGGACCTCGACCGGCTGCCTGTGGCGACGGCGCACCGGCGCGCGCTTCGGATTTGCGAAGGAACCGGTGGAAAAGTATAACGCGGGCAAACGGTTTCAGGGCTCGGTATTCGGGAGATCGCGCTGCGGGGCAGCGCTCCTACATTTTACTGTTCACGGTTCACTGTTTACTGTTCACTGACACCCATGAACGCCATCCCCTCCCCCCGCAACCGCGCGATCCGTAGCCAGGCGCTGCAGGCCACCCGCGAGTTCTTCTGGGCAACCGGGTTCACCGAGGTCGAAACGCCGGTGCGCATTCCGACGCCCGCCCCTGAACTGCACATCGACGCGCCGGCCAGCGGCCGGGCGTGGCTGCGCACATCGCCGGAACTGCACATGAAGCGGATGCTGGCAGCCGGCTGCGACCGGATTTTCCAGATCGGCCCCTGTTTCCGCGAAGGCGAGCGCGGCAACCGCCATGCGCCCGAGTTCACCATGCTCGAATGGTACCGTACGCACGCCGATTACGTCGATATTCTGCGCGATTGCGAAGGGTTGGTGCGGCACGTGGTGCGACGTGTAACGGGCGGCGCCGTGCTTGCCTGCGGCAAGCGGCAGATCGATGTCTGCGCGCCATGGCTGCGGCTTACGGTCCGCGAGGCATTCCGTCAGTATGCCGGCTGGGACCCCGTGATTGCGTTCGACGCCGACCGTTTCGATCGGGACATGGTCGAAAAAATTGAGCCCGCACTTCCTGCAGATCGCCCCTGCGTCCTGATCGACTACCCGGCGGCGGCGGCGGCGCTGGCGCGTCTCCAACCGGACGATCCCAACGTAGCGGAGCGGTGGGAACTCTATCTGGGCGGGCTGGAGATTGCCAACGCCTTCAGCGAATTGACCGACGCCGCGGCGCAGCGGACGCGCTTCCTGGCATGCAACGCCGAGCGTCGGCAGGCTGGTCATCCGGCCTACCCGCTGGATGAACCATTCCTGGCCGCGTTGCAACAGGGGCTTCCGCCGTGCGGGGGGATCGCGCTGGGCATCGACCGACTGGTCATGCTGCTGTGCGGGGCACGAACCATCGACGAGGTCCGTCCGTTCTGTCCGCCGGTCGGCGCACTCTACTGATTTTTATGGCACGCAAAAATCAGCCCTGTTGGAACTGCGGGTCGAGTTCGGTGTGCGGCCGCGAACTGAACAATTGGAGCGAAAATGCGCCCACCAGCCCGATGGCCAGGAGGATGCAGGCCACGGCCAGCGCGATAAACCACCCCGTGCCGCGTTCCGGCGCGGCTGACGCAAACTCCAGAGACGACATCGCGGCTACGGTCGGAACGCCGCCCTCATCCGCCCCGCCAACCGGGGACGCAGTTGCGGTCACCGGCATCGCGGGTCGTTTGACGCGGATCGTCTTTTTCTGCGTGATGGGTGAATTATCCGCCGTTTGCGACTGGCTGTATCCCGTACCCGATCCGGGCATGGAAACCTTGATGGTTGACATCTCTCCCGGGCGTTTCAACTTGATGGTTTTCGGCGCGCCACCCGACGACGACTCGGCGGTCGCCGCACCATCGGATTGCGGCACCACCATGGCGGACTCGAGCGGGATACGCGATGTCTTCGATTTGCCGGCCGCCTGCTGGGAAATGGGCTGACCGAAAACCGGCGGTGGTTCCGCCAATGGAACCGGTTGCGTTCCCGCCAGAGGATGGATCTTGATTGTTTTGGGCGTGTCGGACAAGTCCGGGATGATCGCGGTTGCCGACATCTGGATGCGCGAGGTCACCTTCTTGACGGTGGCCGTGCCATCCAGAGCCGCAAGAGCCGACGTGGCCTTTTTCACGCCGGATTCGCCTTCGACAGGAATCTGCCCCGTGCGCCTTTTGCCCGTTACCGGATCGTTTTCGTTCGCCATAATGGCAATATGGGTTGTCATGCGCTTGATCGCATCGGCCGCTGCCGCCGTGCCCACCGGCGCCGACGGCGAAATGCGCGGCATCGACGGCGACGCGGGGATACCGCCGCCAATCGGCTTCAGCCGCACAGTGCGCGGCGCAGATGCCGACGCACCGCCCGCGAATGGAACCGGTTGCCGACGCACGGTCGGCGACTCCTCGGCGTTCCCCGTTTCCGCAACGGGACGAATCTGCGGCGGTACGGCCTTGGGTGGAATCGCGCTTTGCGGCACTGGATCGTTGTTGTCTTCTGCCATGATTATTCCCCTGTCGAATTATGATTGTATCAAAAAGGTCTGCCGGTTACACAACCATCAGTTCGGCTTCCTTGTTCTTCACTTCCCCATCGATTTTTGCGATGTGCGCGTCCGTGCTCTTCTGCACATCGGTCAGCGCCTGATCGCGCTCGTCTTCGGAGACCTTGCCATTCTTCTGCAGCGCCTTGATGGCGTCGTTGGCATCGCGCCGGACGTTGCGGATGGCCACGCGCGCCTCTTCGGCCTGACGGCGCGCCACCTTCACGATCTCTTTTCGCCGCTCTTCGTTCAGTTCGGGAATTGGAATGCGAATCACGCGGCCATCGTTAAGCGGGGTCACGCCCAGGTTTGCCCCCAAAATCGCCTTCTCGATGTCGGCATGCGCGTTCGGATCGTACGGGTTGATCACCAGCAGACGGGGCTCGGGCGCGGAAATGCCGGCGATGTCGCGCAGGCGCGTGGGCGTGCCGTAGTATTGCACCTGCACGTTCTCAACCAGCGCGGGCGATGCCTTCCCCGTGCGCAGGCCGGCAAACTGCTCCTTGAGGACCTTCGCCGAATTGTCCATCTTCTCCTCGGCGTCCAACAACACATCGTCCAAGCTTTCCATGCCTGTCACTCCTGCCTGCTTTGCGTCCTGGAAATGTCGGTCACCAGCGTGCCGATCTGTTCGCCGCGCACCGCGCGCGTCAAGGCGTTTTTGTCGAAGAAATCGCAGACAATGATCGGAATCCGATTGTCCATGCACAGCGCAAACGCGGCCGAATCCATGACCTGCAGCCGCCGTTCCAGCGCCTCCTGGTAGCCCAGCGCCGTGTAGCGGCGGGCCTTGGGGTTCGTCTGGGGGTTATCCGAGTAGACACCGTCCACCTTCGTCGCCTTGACCAGCACCTCCGCGCCAATCTCACTGGCGCGCAATGCCGCCGCCGTATCCGTGCTGAAATACGGATTACCCGTGCCGCCCGCAAAAATCACGATCCGCCCCTTCTCCAAATGCCGCAACGCGCGCCGCTGCACAAACCCCTCGGCCACCTTGGGCATCTCGATGGCCGTCTGAAGCCGCGTCTGCACCCCGATCTGCTCCAGCGCATTCTGCAACGCCAGCCCGTTGATGATCGTCGCCAGCATGCCCATGTAGTCGCCGGACGTGCGCGCAATCCCCCGTGATTCGCCTTTGATGCCGCGAAAAATGTTGCCGCCGCCCAGCACGATCGCGATCTGCACGCCAAGATCGGCAACCGCCTTCACGCGCCGGGCGATCCCCGCCACGACCGCCAGATCGATGCATTCGCCGCTGGCGCGGCTTCCCAGCACTTCGCCGCTCAGTTTCAGCAGGATCCGCTTGTACTTCAGTTTTTTTGCGCGCGCAGCCAAAAAAGGCCCCCTCTCGCAACATGCAATCCGTTGGGATGACATCGTACCCAAACCGTACGCAACCGACAACTGAAAAGGGGAAGAAGTTGTAATGGGGCAAAGCGATGGATCAGTTACGGGGGGCGGCGGACGGCTGGTCCGGCGGCCCCGCCCTACTTCTTTTGCGCGTCGTTCATGGTGCAGGGTTTCCAAAGAAGGTCATCTCCGAAATCGTCACCCACGGCGGATCGTCCTGCGATTCGACCTCGGCCCGGTAGATCTCGCGCACCGTGAAGCGCAAGGTGCGCACAGGCCGCACGAGTGGCAGCGGCAGGAACTGGGGATCATGGTTGTCGGCAACGTCCAGGATGATGTCGTTGCCGGAGTCGTCCGTGCAACGAAGGCGCCTGGCGCGGTGGTTGATCGGATAGAGCGACGGATTCGATTCGCTGTCGATCCATCCATTCACGATCCGAACGCTCGTCAAACGCACGGGTTTCCCGAAATCGAATTCCACCCATGCGCCGAGCACATCGTTGGTGGCAGAAGCCCAGCAGGTGCAGGCGTTGCCATCCTGGATCAGCGCGGGAGGATAGGCGTTGGTCCCGACGACGGCATAGGACGAACTGGTTACGCCGGCGGCCGGGATCCTGTTCGTCTGCGTCCTGGCGAACGCTTCCTGCATGCGCGCCGCCTCGGACGCCTCGCGCTCCTCGGACACGATGCGATGGAGATCGGTCAACCGCCAGAACAACCCCGAGCGCGCGGCCAGGATGGCGTTGTCGTGGGATGTCCGCACCGCGTAATCGACCTGAACTTGCTTGCCGCCGGAGTAGAGCGGGAGGTGGAAGATGCGGTTCAGTTCTTTCTTGTGGAGGTAGAGTCCTCCCTGGCCGATAGCATACGACCGGCCGCTGGATGATACCGTGCCGGACGTGACGCCCTTGCCAGCGCTGATGACGTCGCGCTCCATCAGCAGGTGGGGCGCCGTGAAGTGGATGGTATCGCCGCAAACAGATACGTTCAGTAGTTTGCCCGTGCGCGGGTTGATCTCCTGGACAAAGGCGGACGGGAAACACAGCAGACGTCCGTCATCCATTGCCAGATGACTGCAACCGGAGGCGGCGGCAGTGTTGGTCAACGTTCCATCGCGAAGGTCGAACTTCCAGAGAGCCCAGGGATCCTCGGTGAGGATCCAGGCGGTGCGGTCCGGAAGCGCCAGCGCGTCGATCACCCGGAAACGCGACGAGCAGCCGTCGAGCGGGTTGCGCTTCAGGAGCGATCGACTGTACGCGATCTCGTGCCAGATGTGGTCAGGGAGATTCAGCGTGCCCAGGTAGTCGGTTGCAAAGCCGACGAGCAGCGTATCGCCGCAGACGGCGATGGCGGATGTGTCGTCGCCGGGCAGGCCCTGCGCCTTGCCGATGCTCGTCGCGCCGGATGCGTCAAAGGCGATCAAACCGCAACCGGGCGCACTGGCGTAGAGGCGGTTCAGCCAGCAAGCGGCATCCGCCACTTTCGGGGGATCCGCCGGCGGCTGGAAAGGTCGCGTGTCGTCAAACAGCGGAAACTCGCGCGCCACGCGTCCATCCAGATCGAGCACCTGCGAGTGCAGGACCCTCGCACCAGGTTTGCCCGGCTCACTCCAGACCGCCAGGATCTGGTCATCCTGGCGCTTGAACACGTCCAGGCGCGCCCCTGCCGCGTGCGGCGGGGACTGGATCTCCTCGACGCGATAGCTGTCCCAATATCGGCTGACCTCCGGCGGAGGCGGCTCCTTAACGTGATCACGCACCATCATGCGAAGACCGGTCAGCGTATTATAGACGTCGTTGATTGCATCCTGGTCATCGGTGCGCCGGTACCTTGCGAGATCCAGGGGCGGCAACTTTTTGATGGCGGCGTCCAGCCAGCGGAGCTTGAACGCCTCGTCGCGGGACAGAAACTCGTAGGTTCGCTCGCCGCTCACGTGCGGGTAGATGTGCAGGCCATAATCGCACCAGTCGACGAAACTGCGGGCATCAAGATTGTCCAGTGCAGACTGGTACATGACCTCATCCCAAACCTGTTTAGATTCCGCCGGAGGCAGACACTGGACGCAACTCCTCACCAGCCCCTCAAGCCCCGGCAGATCGCCGTATTGCCTCACCAACCCCCGGGAAGCGTCAACCATCTGCCGCGCACGCCTGACCGAACGCTCCGGGGCCAGACTCTTGGAAAGCTCGGCGTCATAGTACAGTCCTGCCACTCTGGCATGCGGCGATTCCAGTCGACAGGTCCATTCAGCCCATTCGAGCAACTTTCTCTTCTCCCGTTCTTCTGGGAACCGCCGGTTCAGGTCGTTCCAGAACTGGCCGCAGTAAGGTGCATACAGGACGATCCAGACAACGTCCGGCGGCGTGTATCCCGGCATGCCCAGAAACCCACCCAGGTAATGTTCGGCATCGGCCACGAAGTCCTCTGCGCTTTCGGCGCGGGACAGGCGTTCGTTGAAGGCGTAATGGCTGAGCGAGGCATAGTAGCGCGTCGAGCCGCGATCTTCATAACTGTAGCTTTTCCCGGTGAAGCCAAGGGCCGGTGGATGGCGACGGCCATATGGCGCCGACGGCCAGAGGTGACGGCAGAACTCCACTTCCGTGTCCTCCGCGTGTCTGACCGCCACCAGCAGCTCGTGATACAACGCGCGCGTTTCACCATCGTCCGACCGCAGTTCCTGCCATTTCTCGGAAAGTTCCAACAGCTTGTGGTTCAGCCTGTCCTCGGGATATTTCGTGACGACATTCGTATGAGCGTTGCGGTCGTCCATCAGCATCTGCCACAGATGGACGGCACGGATCAGGTCGCGCAGCGCCGCCTGCTTCTGCGGTTCGCCCGACCCCAGTTTGCCGTAGGCGGATGCTTTGACCAGCGGGGCCAGTTGGGATGCATTGGCGGGGCTTGGATTCAGCACGTACGCCGCCTCGGCGGCAGCCAGCGCCTTCTCGGTCTCGCCATACTGCTGAAGGTGGCCGGCGCGTTGCCGGAACCATTCGCCCTCCACGGCCGGATCTGCGTTGGTTACAACCGTCGGGTGCGCGTGGATGCTTTCCAGCACGCGGGCCGCAAGGAGAGGCGGAAACCCGGGGAGATCCCGACGCGGAGTCGTCATCCGGATCAGGGGGGGCGGCGGATTGGCGCCTGCAAGCGGACGAATGACGGTGTTGATGTCCAGCGTGTCCGGCGTTCCAGGCGTCGGACGGATCTCCCCTTCGATCAGGAACGTTGACAACGCGAGCCGGAGTTGCACGCCGGAAAGTTCTTTCTCCTGTTGCAGGCTGGACAGATGCTCCCGGTCGACCACCAGCACATTGGGACTGCGCTCCAGCTCGTGCGCCAGCAGGGCGGGTAGCGCATCGGCAAGATCCTCCGTATTCGTTTTCTGTTGTTCGGCGGTATACCCCAGGAGACCCACGTAGCGCTTTTCGGGCTGGGGCAGCCGCAACCAGCGCAACGCATGGCCGAAGGTGGGAAGCAACGCAGCCGTGCTCTTTTCGATGTTCTCCGCCTCGAAGAAAATGCTGTCCAGAATCACGCCCGTTGGCGTTTCGAGGAACTGCAACCGGTGGCGCGGGGAGTTCGAGCCTCCGATCCGATCCACAAAGACCAGCGCATCCGCCTTCAAAATCGCCCCCGCCTGGATGGCGCCGGCGCCGCAAGTCAAGTTCGCCGCCTGAAGCTTGTGCTCGGACAGCACGCGCCACACCTCGTCCCGCTCCAGTACCACCACCCCATCCTGCCGCGACAGTTCAACCGTCAGCAACTCCGCCACGCCCGCCTTCGGCGCGCGTTCGCCTTCGCCGGAGATGACGGCGATGCGGACGGGAACTGCGAGCAGCGGGACTGACGGCAGAAGCAGGCAGAATGGAGTCAGACAAGAGATGATGAAAGCCTTCCTTCGGTTCACGCCAGTGCCTCCAAGATTCTCATTGTGGCCACGTCACGCGCCAGACCCGGCCGTTCAAACTTCCAACTAGGAATTCTCGGTCGTTCCAGCGTAGCAGATGAGTCGGCCACAGCGTATCCGGTCCGGTGCCCTTGGCCGTTCGGTCGAGTGTCGGCGGCGTCTTGCCATCCAGCGGGTCAAGCCGCAGGTCGCCCCAGCGGACCGAAACCAGCGCACCGCCCGACCGTATGCAGGGCCAGCGGAACGCGAAGGAATCGTCGATGACGCGAACCTGGCGGCGCTCCGGGTCGAATTCGAAGATCATGTTGAATGTCGCGCCCATGAAGGCGCCGCCGTCCGTATGCATGCCATAGAGGCCGCCGGATGGGGCAGACGCCGACGGAATGCGCGTCAGCGTACCGTCACCCGGCGCATAGCGCCAGATTTCGGTTCTTCCGTTCCGTTCGACAGCCAGCCAGAGGCACTGACGGAGTTCGTCGGGCGTCAGGGATGCGATCGAGTAAGCCCTGCCGCCATCCAGGCCGTGGCGCGACTGCGTGGCGCGACTCGATGCGATCTGGGTGAACATGTTTGCGCGAGGGTCGAACTCGTAGAGCCCGCCAGATGCAAAGTCGGCACCGGCGCGCCAGCCGGCTTTGACGTCCAGCTTCTGTCCCACGCTCACGAAGACCCGGCCGGCCACGCATGCCACCGCTTGCACGGTATCGCCGGGTAATCCACTCATCTCATTCAGACAAATTGGATGTTCGCGAGACTTGCAGATTAACAGGCCGCACGCGCGCAAACCGACATAGACCGTCGGTCCGTTTACCGCGACAGCGGAGACGGTGATTTTCTGGAGGGGCAGAACCGTCCGGGCCAACAGTTCCTGCGTTCCGCCTCTTGCGCTGACCTGGGTCAGCGCGACAGCCGTGCCGGACTTGTCCGCCACACCTGTCCAGAAGAGCAGCAGGTCATCCTGCTGCCGCTCCATCGCCGCCAATTCGGACATACCCTCGGGTGCGGGACCGACGGGCACGGATACAAAAGGGGCTCCTATCCCGCTCGGGGCCAGCCCTGCCTTGATCCGCAGCGCCGTCGCCTCCCGCGACAGGCGGTCGCGCATGCTGCGGAAGGCGTATTCATATCTCGGCGAACGTTCGGCATGCTCCGTCGGACGCGCATCAAGCCGCTGCACCCCGCGTTCGCAGACCGCCAGCGCCTCCTTGAGGCGCTGCGCCCGTTTGAGCGCACCCAGCCACTGCTGCATGACCTGGTATTCCCAAGTATCCAGACGGACGGCATCGCCGGACTCAATTACCGGGGAGAGCAACTGGTCGCAGTACCGGAGGCGATCCTCGTTGTTCGTGAGACCCGAGAAAGCATATATGAAGGCCATCGCCGCCCACTGGTCATCGTTGGGCGGGACGTTCCGGTCAGGATGGACGATCGGCATCTTTTCCGTCAGAACGTTCAGGGCGTCCTTCGCCGCGGACTCGGCTGTCTCCGCCTCGCCTGTCGTTTCCGCAATGGCAGTCAGTGCCGCCACCTGTAACGGAAGATCGGAGCGGCGGGCGGCCTCCTGTGCCGCCCACCGAAAGACACCCACGACCGCGCGGCGATAGTCCGCTTCCTTGACTCTGGCATTGGGCTGCAACGCGGCGATGAAAGCGGCAAGGAAGTTGAACCGGGCACAGGGCGCGTTGGTGCAAGCCGGCACGTCGAAATAGCTCACGAAGACCCCGCGGTATAGTGCTGCGAAATCTTGCGGCGTTTGAGACCAGTGCCGGCCGTAGCGGATGATCCGCTCCAGTTCATTGAAATACGCCCAACTCCCAGGAATCGCATGATCAAGTGCATATCGGCTCAAGCGCTGCTCCCAGTCGACCTTCTCGCGCAACAGTTCCTGCAACTCCTCTTCCCCAGGGTTGAGGGTCAGACGTTGTTCCGAACCCGCGCTGTCCCGCCTGCGCGGCCAGAACAGTCTTTCACCGCGATTTGTGCCGCTTCCTTCGACCTCCAGCCGCAACAGATCGTATTCCAGTTCACGCTCGCGAATCTGCACCAGAAGCATCTGTCTTTTCTCCACCGTGCTTGGGGAATCGGTTCGAAGACTATAGGCCCACAGGTTGTAAGCATCCGTCAGCCGCCCGGCGGTCTCCTCCGACGGTTGGAGGGCGTACTCTGCTTCGGCGGCCTTGACGGTCTCTTCGCCATTCTTCTGCGAAGCCATCAATTCCGCCGTGCGCCGAAAGATGCGCGCTTCTGCAACTTCCGCGCCAATCGCGGCGAGCGTCCCTGCTTGAATCCCCACGCACGCCGCAACGGCCTCTGTCAGTGCCCGTCTTGCGTGTGGCAGGTCGTTGCAAGGCAGGCTCACCGAGATGCGACGCGGCTCATTGGACTGGATCGCGTGCCATGCAACCGTCGCGAGGATCTCGCGTGCACTGGCGCCCTTGCCAATCCCGAGTTCCAACAGGAAGAGCGACGGGGCCAGTTCCTTGCGAATGCCAGCAAGGGACTCCTCCTCGCGGATGCGCTGGCAATGCGCGCGGTCGAGGATGACACAGTTGGTCAGCGCGCCAAGGTCGTGCAGAAGGAGTTCGCCGAGCGTCTGCGCCAGCGGGTCCAGCGTCCGTCCCGGCTCGTCGCTGTGGCAGCCGAGCAAGCTGAACGCGCGCCGCTGTCCGACGGGAATACGCGCTTTCGTAATCGCCTGGCTCACAGCGGCCAAAAGGGCGGCCGGCTGCTGCAACTCCTGCGGCTCGCCGATCCAGGAAGCGAAGACGATTGCCGTCCAGGTCTCGACCACGGAAACGCGAAAGAGGCGGGACTGCGTCCCGGACAGGCCTTCCACAAAGACGAACAGATCGGCCGGCAGGATGCGGCCAAGCTGCAGGGTGCGCTGCGAGGCATCCAGGTTCGCCGCCAAAGCGAGTTCCTTGAGCGCAGCGGCCACCTGTTCGCGCTCGACCCACGCCACATCCGGCATCGCGAGCAGATCATTCTCGACCAGCCCGAGAACCGCAGCTTCCGGCGCACGATTGCCTTCGCCAGCAATCATTGCGAGACGCAACGGCGAAGAAGTAGGCGCGGCAAGGCTGGCGCTGCCGGAGAAAAGGACACCCGCCACCAGGACGGCGGTTATAACCCGGACAGGTGGGAGCGCCACCCCGTGGCGCGAAAGGCTTCTTTCAGATTGCGTGCCGTTCATGGTGCAGAGTTTCCAAAGAAAGCAATTTCAGAGATGATAAGCCAGGATGGGTCTTGGGGATCGTTGTCATCCGGAATGCGAAGCCATGCCAGGCTCCGGCACAGGTCGGCGGCAGCCGCCGCCGGTGTCTGCTCCAACACCGAAGCCTCGACGAAACGATCGCCGGCCACCAGGCCGGTGCGCGCCTCGATCACCTTGATGCGGTACTGTTGGTCATTGCCCTGCCCCAGCCGTTCCAGCGCAAGAAAGGCATCCGCATGCAGAATTCGCCCCGCGCGGATGGATGTCGCGCGGTCCACGAGCCCCGCCGCGCTCAGCGCCTGTTCCGCCAGGATTCGCCGCACCTCCTCCCGCTCCAGCACCACCACCCCATCCTGCCGCGACAGTTCCGACGTCAGCAACTCCGCCACGCCCGCCTTCGGCGCGCGTTCGCCTTCACCCGGCACCACCGCCACGCGCATAGGCGCGGCAGTGGCGGCGCAAAGGAGGAAGATCGCCATTAGGGCAAACAAATCCGTTTTCGTGATGCGCACCTTGTTTCTCCCGCCGTTTCAGGACCGGTCAAAGGGGCTTGAATCGCTTCTGCTGTGGATCCCACGTCCAGTTCACCGACATCACTACTCAATTCTTATCGCCAGTGTCCGGACGATCCTTGGCCCCAGCTTGGATCAGCAAATCGACAATTCCTTGGGTTCCACTGTTATTGTGTTTTGCGGCTTGGTGTCGAGCCAACTCAAGCAAGGATTGGCCATCCTTCTCATCGGGCATAAATGCGCCAACCTTCCGGTTGACACTGGCGTCATGATCGATGAGGACCCGCGCGATGTCTGAATTCAAGCCGTAGAAGATGGCGGTGGCCAGCGGAGGATACTTGTCGCCGTCCTTGCCATTGGCCGAAACGCCCTTCTCCAATAGCAGTTCCACGAGATCCTTGGCGTCCTTGCTGCCCGACTGACACGCAGCAACGAGGAGTGAATCGCCATTATCCGCATTCACGACAGCGCCGTGTTCGAGCAACAAATCAAAGACATCCTTCCTGCCGGAATAGACCGCATAGGACAGACCACTGTTGATATCGACACCCTTGGCAATCATTAACTCGATGATTGAAATGGGAGCGGCACGAAACTGAATCGCGTCCCGGAAGGGCGTATTGTATGAGACCGTTTCACTGGGCTTCTCGTTGATTGCCTTTGGGTTTTCCTCCACCATCGCCTTGACCTCATCCCATTTCTTGGGGTCACTGCTTTTCATGGCCTTGCATATCTCGCTTGCACCTGGCAGTTCTTTGTCGAGCTTGATCCCTTGCGCGGCATACATTTCGGCTAGGATCCGCCCAAGCCCAACGGCCCGGACCGCATCAAGAGGCGTCTGCCCGGCCCGATTCTTCAAACTGAGGTCTGCCCCTTTTGCCACAAGCATGCCAACAATATTGGTGTTTTGACTGTCGATCGCAAGATGCAGCGGAGTGGGGCGCTCGTAATTCTCGCCGATTATATTTACATCGGCGCCATGATCCAGCAGGAGTCTGACTTTCTGCGCATCTTTAAACCAGACTGCCGTGAATAGCGGCGTCCAGCCCGCTGGGCAAGTGGTTTTCACGTTCACATTGGCGCCATTTGTCAGGAGCAGCTCGGCGAAGCGGTACTTGCCGCGTTCACCAATGGCGTCGAATAATAATATTTCTCCCTCGCGTGTGGTGGCGTTCACATCGGCGCCTTTCTTGATCAACATCTCCGCCACGGCCAGCCGCCCCATCCAAAAAGGGGTGAAACGATCCATGTTCCCCTTGCCAGCCGCGTACATCGTCCACATCAATGGCGTTGATCCGCCTTTGCAGAGTCTGGCGTTGGCCAAGGCTGGATCCTTTTCAAGTATCTTGGCCGCCTCGTCCGCCAGCCCCAGGGCCGCGGCGCTGAAGATGTCCAGTTTGGCGCCCTTTTCCATTAGATAATCAACCATGTCCTTCCGCCCCCTGTGCGCTGCGGCGCGCAATGATGTGTACCCCGTTGGGCAGGTCTCAACAATCTTGACGCCGTGATCCAGCAGCAATTTGACCGACGCCAAATCCCCCCGGACAATAGCCATCTCCAGAATGCTGTTGCCCCAACTGGATTTGGCCGTCAGGGCAATCCCCTTTGCGATCATTTCCTGAATCAGATTTGTAATGGATGATTCTTCCCCGCCGTCATAGGTGCGAACGGCGGTGTTATCAATGCGCTGTTGCAACTCTGCATTTGGGAACTTCCGGGGGGGCTCGGTTTCGCCGGCGTCGGCGCCAAACGCGTCAAACGTCTCTTCAGCCACAGGTTTCTCTTTCTGACCGGCGGTCGCAGATTCTGCCGCGAACACCGGAATGTTCCAAAATTCGATGCCCAGTGCCAGCCATGCAACACAAAGAGACCCGATTGTTGTTTGAACCTGCTTCATTTTTGCACCTCCTGGGGTTCCACCCCGATACTCATGGCATCCCGTTTTTGGTACCGTTCATGAAATTCTCAATCGCCTTGGTTTGTTCCGCTTGCCTGGCCAGTTTCTCTTTTTGTGCGACCTCGGGGTCGATCTCCGCGATGGAGACGGTCCGGTTCTCCAAGACCTCGACAGTCTGGAGCCGGTCCTGACCGCTGAACTGAACGCGCACCGTGTGTTTCCCGATCGCGATCCGGCCCCAGATCAGCGGTTCGCTGAAGCCATGCTGGTACGCCTGCCCGTCCATGGTAACGGTCGCGCCAAGCGGGCACCCCACCACGAGCGTGCCGGTTTTGGGCGCCGGCGCAGCAGGCTGCTCCATGGCCGCAGGGATGGCCGAATGCAGGGCGGTTGTGGCTTCCGCGAGTTTTGCAAGCTGCGGCGCGCTGCAATTGCCGCCAAAGTCAACCGCCACGACCTGGAAAAAACCATTGCTGTGCGACAGCGCAAACTCGGGGACCACCGTTGTGCCCAGCAGGGCGGTATCGGTTACGGCAAAGTCGGGTGCGTGGCCGCCGTAGACTTTGTAATAGGCCACCCCGACATCATCGTGGGCGTCGGGCCAGCTCAGGAAGCCGCCCTTGTCGTCCAAGTTGATCCGCAGTGTCCCACGCATCACCGGCGGAGTGTGATCTTCGCCGCTGTAGAGCACGAGATTATCCAGCAGGGCGAACGGAGCAGGCACATTTGTTTGTGTGCCAGTCATGAGATGCAGCACAATGTTTCGAAAGGTCTTTCCCTTGCCGGTCCGGTCGCCAAAGGGTTTGTCCGGCACGCCGTGCCTGGGAATCACGTTGCGAAAATCCGCCACGCGCACAACCGTCTCCGCCCATTGGTCCTGCACGGCGTTGGTGATGTTGAAGTAGTAGTTTTCGCGCTCATCCACAACCCATCCCAGAACCCGGATGATTGGGTAGCCGTGGGAGTAATAATGAAACGCCACCCGGGTTTCGTGGTCCGTGAAGTGCATCAGGTGTTCGACATCGACAGTCGGGACGCCCTGGCACCGGAGTGCGCCGTTGCCGACACTGCCACTGGCCTCGACCTGCCGGATGCACGCACCTTCGAAATCGCAGGAGAAATCCTCGCTCGAACCGTTCTCAAAGCCGGCGGAAAAGATGACATCCGCCGCATACCCGCCGCTTCCGGCGAATGCGAGGGTTGTCACCAGCAATGCGATCCATCTCCGGTTCATGCTCGGAAGCCTCCTGACCGATTCATTTGGGCGAGACTCGACGCTGTGCCGGCGCGGAGACATCGGCCTCGGCAACAAACCCGTCCGCCCGGACCCGCCAGAGGCCTTCGGCTGTGCAGCCCCAGATGTCGCCATCCACCACCTGGACTCGGAAAGGGGTCAAGTTCTCCAACTGCGGCAGCACCTGGTAGCGACCGCCGGCATCGGACCGCTCAATGAGCTGCCATGTGGCGCCATCCGAGGCCACCAGGTGCTGGGAATCCAGCAGATCCAGGGCGTCGGTGGATGACGGGACAACGTGTCCGGAGCCGTTAAAGTGCGGCTTGCCTCCGGTCCAGTTGAGCAGGTCCTTGTGGAGGCTGCCCACCAGCGGATCCATGTGATTCTCCATGGCGTCCACGGGCGTGCCCTGGAACACGATGGAAAACCAGATGCCATATCCCCAGTACTGCGGTCCATCGGGGCCATTCGATGAGTTGGAGTGAATCCGGACAAAATAGCGCTCCGGGCCCGCGGGACGCAGTTGCTTCATGAAGTTGTGCACCTTGCAGACGCGCTGAATCTGGCCGCTTCCAAGGTCCAGCGCAAACAACCAACCGGTCGACGTGCGACGGAAGACGGCATTGATGAACAAGCGCTTGCGTGCCGGATCGTACACGATCTTTTCAACCCGGTAGTAGGTCTCGCCCAAGCACCCCCACTTCTGGTACAGGTCGAACAGCAGGCGTCTGTCTTCGCGACTGTAGGAATCGATCGGGTAAAAAAGGTGCTCACCGCAGTCGTGGTGCTCGCAATTCACATAGGCGATATTCAGTCCCGGCGGCATAAAGGTCATCAGTTCCCTGGAATCGCGCAACGCCTCCGAGACATTGTGCGATCCATGTTCCAGGACATTGAAATAACAGATGTTTTCCCAGTGGGCCTTCCCCATTTCCCGTATCCAAGCGCCGTAGCGTTCGCGCAGCTTCACGATGCGTGGCTGTTTCTCGTTCTTTCCACCGTACATGGCGTCGCTCTTTTTCAACAGTTCGATCAGTAGTTGGTTAAACCAATGGACGCTGACGCGGGTGTCAAAGGGCGAATCAACGCCAACCAGGGGGGCTGCATAGATCGCAGGCCACTTCTCGCAGAGGCGGAGATCCTGCTCCAGGATGTCGAGCATCTCCGACGGGTCGCTGGCGGCTTCCGCCCGGCGCCGGTTGAAGGTCGAGACAAACTGCTGCGCCTGCAGGTCACCGGGATCCTGCTGCATGGCGCTTTCCGCCAGCGCCCGGGCGGCTTCCTCGGCGATGGCAGCCTCGGCCTTCTGCCCGCGGGACTCGTACAGGCGTTTGTCGGCTAGGAGACGCGCGGCCTCGTCACGGCAGGCAGTTGCGCTGAATTGCACGGGAGCCACCTTCAGTTGCGCCAGTATTCCGGCGGTAAGCGCATCAATCATGGCGGCGATGTCGCCGGCCGAGCCGGTCTGCCGGACAACGCCGAGGCTTTTGCCGGCAATGTCCGACAATGAAACCCGCGCTTCGACATTGGTGTCGTTCTTGAACCGAAGGACGTCGATATCGAGCCGGATGGCGGAGGCCAGCAGGCGATCACGGGCGATATCGGTCAATGAACGCTCAGAATTAACGAGGGCGAGCCGCTTTCGTTCCAAAACCGTCACCCCCGGAGACCGCAACAACTCCCGTTCCAACATCATGCCGATGAGGTTCGGAATGCGCGCCGTGGCCGGGGCGAGATCCAGACCTCTCACCCCGATGAGCGACACCGTGCGCATGGGCGCTCCGGATGCGCAACTGCGCCATTTATCCAATCCATCTTCCAGCACCCTTTGCACACGGACGACCTGTTCATCGCTCTTTACATTGGAAGAAACGGCTTGATCGCAAAGACGTACGCCGGTTAAGGCATCACACATGACAATGCTGATCGAACCGGGTTCATTGGGACTCCCCATTCGACAATTGAGTTCTGCAAAGACATCGCAATGCAGCAATTGGCCAGCCTTCAAGGCGTCATCCGTCGAAAGCATGCCAGTAAAGGCCAGTTTTTGCTCCGCCAATACCTTGGCGATCTCCGCCCGGTCGAGCAGAACAACCTTATCGTCCCGGGACAACGGCACGCCCACCAACTCGACGATCTCCCCTGCCCGCTTGTCCCCTGAGGCGCAAAGGGCCAGTTTGGGCGTCGGTTCAGCGGCCGCCACGATGGCGCTAATCGGCACAAAACAGAGGAAACACATCAGTTTGTTCATGTTAGATCTCTTCACCAACTTCGCAGCATGCGTTCGACACTGCAATACTGTTGCGGATCACTCACATCCCCCGCGCAAGCCTGTCGGCCACAGGCACAGCCAGCACACACGCCGCAAAATGTGGTTTTCAGCTTTCATTTTGATTACTTGCCGTTGGGGGAGACGTGCCGCTATTTAGTGTCGATCAAAGCTCCATCGGTGTTCCGGCCGTCGGGATGGCCAACTCATCGATTCGAATCTGATACAAACAATTACCAGCCAACCCCACGAGACCGAAACATGCGCTGTTCCATAGCCGCCATGTCGTGCTGCGTAGCGGCGGAGGCAAAAAATGCGACGTTAGCCGCTGGCCTGTCCAGGTCTTGGGATCGATCCGATACCACCACTGACCTGGAATGTAGATCCATCCATCGTCTGCCAGGACTAGCTCATGCAATCCCGAACCACCTACGTTGCCTGCCTTTTCTTGCGCATACACACTGGAACCACCAACGATGCCTGCCTTTTCGTACGCAGACACAAAACTGCTCACTCTGTTTTCATCGGCGGGATTGGTCAACGGAATCGACCTCCATTCGGCTTCATCCGAGTTGCGCAGGCTAGCCGGGATGCGCAAACGTGCCGAAAATTGCCCATTTTCTAGAATCAGACCGTCACGGCTATAAAAACTATTACTCTTATAGAAGTTGGCGCAACCGAGTTCCCAATCCAAAACTGTTACCTCGAACGTTCGCAGGTTGATTTGCAGCGGTTGCCTCCTTCCAAAACGGCCCACCAGCAAGAACGGATCGGCCCCAATCCCCCCCGCATGGTAGGCATGTAGCCAATGCAGCGAGAACGCCAGTTGCGGATCAAGTGCTGTCTTATGCTCATCCTCGGCCCTTCGCGACATATGCGTGGCTTCGTGGAAGACTCGCACATGCGCGACGCCATTCTCCGGCCAATCCACCTGTGCGCACCAAGCCCGTGCGTCCACGCCAAAACAGCCTACCGCCACCACACGGCCAGGCCCAATAGCATGCAACATCAGGCCGTGGTCCGACGGCGGTAAATCCTCCGCTATTCCGAGTGAACCTATCATCCGACCCGCGCTATCGAGTTTTCTGATCCCCCCTCCACGTTGCAGGGCGAGCCAGACATGGGTGCCGTCCCACGCAGCATCGGCTGTGCTGCCATCGCAGACCTTTTGCAGTCCGCGCTCCTTCGTAAAGAAATAAGTCCTATCAATATCCAAAATTACGTCTAAGTTGTTCCCACAGCGCAGCCATCCTTGGATTAAGATCTCCGATGTCTCGTGACCCTGAGTGCTCCACCCCCGATGAGTTAGGTTCAACGTCAGGTTAGTAATGGGACATAGGCGCAGAGCGCCCGTATCTGTCAATGCCGGTTTTGGATCGAGTGACGGGGAAGTTGCCGAACGGGATGGTGGCCGTGCCGTTTTGGAGCCGGGTTTTCTGAGCGGAGTCTC
>Ga0118677_10006040_pt1 | contig 20785 bp, 26 predicted proteins | sample AliMusrvi5mmetaG_FD_86154 | JGI IMG/M metagenome (GOLD analysis project Ga0118677, IMG submission 86154)
TAAAAATTTTAGCAGATAGGGCCGGGATTCCTCTTGAAAAATTCAATTATAATAAATCAGAAAACGACGATAAGGAAAGATGGTATGAAATATTAGAAGAAGCTACAAGGTTTTTTGAAAAATCTTTTAGCGAAAATCCAAAAGCTCGAGCTTATTTACGAGGACGTGGAATATCAGACGAAACAATTAAATTATTCCGTGTTGGTTACGCTCGGGATGAATGGCGATTAGTTACGGATTATCTTTTGAAAAAAGGTTATAAATTAATTGATTTGGAAACTGTAGGCTTAGTGAAGAAAAATAATGATAGAGCATATGATCGTTTTCGTGGAAGAATAATTTTTCCTATTAGTGATTCAAGTGGTAGAGTTATTGCATTTTCAGGTAGAATTTTTAAAGAGGAAACTTTGTTGTCGTCTGGAATGCCAGCAATTTCTGAAGCGAAATATCTTAACAGTCCAGATACCCCATTGTTTAATAAATCAAATGTACTTTATGGTATAGATAAGGCAAAAACGGCAATTAGAACACGTGGTTATAGTATTATCGTTGAGGGACAGTTTGATTTAATACTGTCTCATCAAGCTGGATTTTCAAACACAGTGGCAGTTTCGGGAACGGCACTAGCAGACAATACGGGTGCCAGCGATTTAAATGATATCGCAAAAATAAATAACTTAGGCTTAATTCGTCGCTTGTCGTCAAATATTATTTTTGCTTTTGATGGAGACGGAGCAGGAATTCGTGCTGCCAATAGGTCCGCTATGATTGCACTTTCTCTAGATATGCAAGTTAAAATTGCAGTTCTCCCAGAAGGTAAGGATCCGGCAGATGTAATTTTTGAAAATATAGATAAATTACTATTTAGAATAGTGTTTTAAATAGTAGTAGAGGTTGAACAACTTTCTCCGGCAGTGGAATCACAAAGAGTGTATGAACAGTTTGGTTCATTATTAGTACAAGTGAGTTCTTCATTACATCCAATCTTTTCTTCAGTTTGTTCGCATTTATATATTTCTGATGCAACTTTACTAATATTTTTGTAATATGTGATTTCTGGTGGTTTAGCTAAGCATTCAGTATCACCATCAACACAAGGTTCAGGTTCACGGATGAAACAAGATTCGTCTTTCGGATTGCATGATGTTTCAGCAATTACTTGATAATCTTTTAAAATTACTACGCGGTAATATGTAAGACAAATTGATATAATTAGCAATAAAGCAAAAATAATAAAAAATATACGATTTGCCCAGAGAGTTTTTTTGCTTACAGTTTCTTCATTCATGCAGATATTATATACCGATTTAATTTTGACAGCAACTTATCATGATTGATTATCAATAATATAAAAGACTTAGCTGGGTGTAGCTAAGTCTTGTGTCTAAAAAATCATTTCAGATATGTATCGCCATACGACGATGCGAACCAGAATGACTACTTGACGACGTTGATTTCCCTCTCATGCATTCATCCGATTCGTGAGCCCGCTGTATTTCACGAAGCGAATCGACATGTGCTTCATGACTTGCCCAAGCAGCTTCATCTCTCGTAACTCCAGATATCGACGCTGTCTCTTTTATATCTTCCCTGTAATGCTTACTCATAGAACCTCCAATAATTTGAATAACCAATTGTAACTCAATTTATTGCCATCAGTCTGACTTCACCCTAGTCGACCAAATGCAACCTGATAATAATGCTACACCTTTTTTTATGTTTGTAAAGAGTTTAATACACATATATAAAAGCCCGGTCTAGAGATTAGATCAGGCTTTTATATATACTTAATTTTGGATTTTTACTTACGCTATATTCCTTCTTTTTTCAAGTCCTCTATTGCTTTTCGGGCGGTCTTTGAAAGTCGACTAGGTGTTTGGATATTTATCTTGATCAACAAATCACCCCGTCCATCACGTTCTTTCGGTATACCTCTTCCACGAATTCTTAAAATTTCACCAAATTTTATCCCTTCTGGAATTTTGACTTTAATATCACCATCCAAGATTTTTAAATCATACTCAGCGCCAAGTAAGGCATCAGAAAGTTTAACCGTAAGTTCAGTGACCAAATCTTTCCCTTCTTTTTTAAACGCTTTATCTTTTTTTACATGAATCTGTATATACAAGTCTCCGGGTATTCCACCAGTGATCGCTTCACCGGCACCGGATAGACTCATTGTCTCACCGTCATCAATGTCTGTAGGAACTTTAATCTTGAATTTTTCAGTTGATCGACTAATACCTTGACCATGGCAGGTAGTACATTTTTCTTTAGCAATTTTACCCATACCTGAACACTTATCACAGATTTTTTCTGTCATAATTGAACCAAAGACTGAACGTCGTGTCTCCTTAACCTTTCCTCGTCCATTACACTGATCGCAAGTTGACGTTTCCGTTCCTTTCTTTGCACCTGAGCCACCGCAATCTTTACAAGAAGAATTCTTGGTAATTGTGATTTCTTTTTCAACGCCAAAAATTGATTCAGCAAAGGTGAGGTCAAGATCTACTTGAATATCTTTTCCTTTTTTGGTTCTTGATTGGCGCCCACCTCCAAAAATATCACCGAAAATGTCACCAAGGTCAAACTCAAAATTTTGTCCATTTCCACCCTGATTGAATTGGGAAAAATCAAAACCTTCAAAACCGTTGCCGAATCCTCCATAACCACCGCCGTAAGATTGCCCAGCACTTGAGCTTGGACCAGCTGAGCCAAAGGTATCATATTGGGAGCGTTTTTTATCATCAGAAAGGACACTGTAAGCTTCACTTACTTCCTTGAATTTTGCTTCATTACCAGTTCCTTTATCAGGATGGTACTCATGTGCTAACTTTCTAAAGGCTTTTTTGATGTCATCTTTAGTAGCGCTTTTATCGATTCCAAGCGTTTTGTAATAGTCTTTTGGCATGGTTTTATAATCAACTTATTATAGATGTACTTTTAAAAGTACATCTATAATAAGTTTTTATTTTATTTTTTATCAGTAAAATCAGCATCTTTTATATTGTCATCCTTTTTTTCTTCACCATTTGTCTGCTCACTTGGATTTGGCTGTTGCTTAGCTTGTTCCGCTTGCTGAGCTTTCATCATTTCTTCGCCAATTTTTTGCAATTCAGTAGATAAAACATCCATTGATTTCTTAATCGCTTCGGTATCAGTTCCTTCCTTAACTTTTTTCAAGTCAGCGATCTTGTCTTCAACTGCTTTAACTATTTCTGGAGAAACTTTAGCACCATTATCCTTGATCGCTTTTTCTGCCATGTATACAGTCTGCTCTGCATGATTTTTTACTTCCACTGTTTCTTTTTTCTTCTTATCTTCCTCTTCGTGTGCAGCCGCTTCGGTTTGCATTTTCTTTATATCGGCATCAGTGAGACCTGATCGAGCCTCAATTCGGATTGACTGTTCTTTACCTGTTGTCTTATCTTTTGCTTTAACAGCAAGAATACCGTTTGCATCAACATCGAAGGAAACCTCAACTTGTGGCATACCTCTTGGTGCTGGTGGAATACCATCTAAAATAAATCTACCAAGACTTTTATTGTCTCCTGCCATAGCTCTTTCACCTTGAACTATGTGAATCTCCACTGATGTTTGATTATCAGCAGCAGTTGAAAATACCTGACTCTTAGTTGTTGGTATAGTTGTATTTCTTTCAACCAATTTTGTTGCAACACCTCCCATTGTTTCAATCCCTAATGAAAGTGGAATAACATCCAATAAAAGAATATCTTTAACATCTCCACGAAGGATTCCTCCTTGAACGGCCGCACCTAGGGCAACAACTTCATCAGGATTAATTGATAGGTTCGGCTCTTTACCGAATAACTCTTTAACTGCTTTAAGGATGGCTGGCATACGAGTCTGACCTCCAACCATTAGAACCTCATTTATCTCGCCAATTTTGAATGGTGAGGCTTCTATGGCCCTTTTAGTGATCATTATAGAGCGTTCTATGTATTCTTTGGCTAGATTTTCAAGTGTCGCTCGGCTCATCTTGATAAGTAAGTGTCTTGGGCCGTTAGCATCTGAAGTAATAAAAGGAATATTGATTTCAGTTTCCATAGCGGTTGAAAGCTCGATTTTAGCTTTTTCTGCCGCTTCATCTAATCTCTGAAGAGCTAGTGTATCTTTTCTAACATCAATACCTGATTCTTTTTTAAACTCTTCACCAATCCAGTCGATTATTTTTCGGTCAATATCACGACCGCCAAGGTGTGAGTCTCCATCGGTTGATTTTACTTCAACGATATCAGCACCAACTTCCAAAATGGAAATATCAAAAGTACCTCCACCGAAGTCGTAGACAGCGATTTTTTCATCTTTCTTTTTATCAAAACCATAAGCGAGCGCAGCTGCTGTTGGTTCATTGATTATTCTTAAAACATTTAATCCGGCAATTGTACCAGCGTCTTTAGTTGCTTGTCTTTGTGAGTCGTTAAAATATGCTGGAACGGTTATAACCGCATCAGTTATTTTCTCTCCGAGTTTTACTTCCGCGTCATTCTTAAGTTTTTGAAGTATCATTGCGGAAACTTCTTCTGGTTTAAAGTTTTGATTATTCATCTTCACTTCCACACCGCCAGTTCCTGACTTATTGATTTCGAAAGAAACTCCAGCCTTATCTTTTTGAACACCAGCATCATCATAGCTGTGACCCATGAATCTCTTGATTTGGAAAACAGTATTTTTTGGGTTTGTAACTGCCTGACGTCGAGCAAGTTGTCCAACCAATCTCTCACCGGTTTTTGCGGTTGCTACAATTGAAGGAGTTGTTCTTGAACCCTCAATGTTTTCAATAATTTTAGGCTTATCACCTTCCATAACTGCTACAGCCGAGAAAGTTGTTCCTAAGTCGATTCCTATTATTTTACTCATTTTTTAGTTAATTAGTTTATACAAATAAATATGCGATGATAATAATCATCTCATTGTAAAATGTAAATATCAAAATGGAAAATTATCGTTCAAAATTAAATTTTGAGATTTGATACTTACATTTTAATTTTTATATGCCGGAGCTCTAGTAGGTTGACTCATTACAAAACTGAAATCTTTTAGAAAAGTTGCTAGACCAAAATTATAATTTGATAGTTTTGGGGTAAATTCTACGTGACTTTTTATACATGGCAAACAAACCACATCAGTTTTTTCTGCGCAGGTGTTATCGATGAGTTTACCAGAAACAGCTTTAGCAATTATATGTCCATTTTGTTCAACTAGCTCAAAAACAACCAAAGCCCAATCGCCATTTGGCAATTGCACAGTTTTCTGTATATATTTAGGTTGTCTTTTAAGTTCTAACATGTGCATATTGTATCATTTATTTTCTATATATTAACTTGACATTGTCTATAAGTCAACATATAATCTTACGTAGATTATATCACCCCAGTAAGGTGAGATATAGGGAGGTTAAATTGAAAAAAGTTCTATATATGTTAGCTTGCGCTGTGTTTCTTGTATTATCTGGTTGTTCAAATGGAAATGGTCAGATGACCGCAGAACAGGAAAGGATTAATGCAGTGACACAAAAAGTGCAGAAATCCTATACCACTGAGACTGTCGGAGACTTTTGGGTTAATAATTACGGCAATGGCGTTTACTATTTTCCCTATTGCGGAAACTGGTTTCCATGCGTATTATCGACATTCTTGTCGATACATACCAATCTGGAAGTCAGCGGCATAGCGCCTGATGTTGCCTATCAAAATCAAAACGGTTTGCCGAACTCTTCATATGGAGCGACGGTTGGGCACAATGTGACTTTTAAGGAAAAGAAATAACTGAGAATAGAAAGGAGTAGATATGAAATATATTGGCAAAGGAATCGCAACGGTAGGTATTTGGGGAGGAATTTCCTTTATGTACCGTTTTCTTCCCGAATCGATAATTACAAACGCGTCCCAAGCGCAGAGTGCAATGATTGCGCTCCTAGTGGCGGGTTGTGTGGCGACACTGTTTGTTAATGCAAATTGAGCATATCGAGATCTTGGCAGTAATGATGCCTACTCATCATTACTGCCTTTTTATTTATTATATTTTACCTAAAATATTTTTTTTGGAATAAAATGTTCAAGAGAACGTCTTTACTAAGATGTTTTAGCCCCAACTACTACTTTTGGAGCAATTACGATTTTTCCGTTCATGATATATCCTTTCTTTTTAACTTCCTTAATCACTCCATCTTCATTTTCATTAGTGACCGGGATAACTTCCTCAGCAATATGAAGCTTAACATCAAATTTATCGCCAACTTTAGGCAATATTTCTTTTAAACCATTATCATCTAAAATCTTTACTAATTGCGAGTGAATATATTCCACTCCAACACGCCAATTTTGTGGCACAGCGTTCCACTGATCCTTGTTCATAAAAGCCATGTCAAAACTTTCAAGTACGGTGAGCATCTCTTCTAGAAGATTTTCATTAGCAAATTTAATATACTCTTTCTTTTCTTCTTCAGATCGTTTTTTATAATTTACAAAATCCGCTCGCTCTCTCTGCCAGCCATTCATATAATCATCTTTTTCAGTTGTAAGTTTTTTGATCTTTTCCTTAAGTTTGGCAATCTTTTCTTTGGGATCGGACATGTTATCGCTATCAATATCTGCATCATAAACTACCTCAGAAATATCTTCTGTGTTGTCATCAATTTTATTTATATTGTTATTATCTTGGTCTGTCATATTTTTATACTACTTATTATTAATGGTTTGTCTGGATTCCCGCCTTCGCGGGAATGACAGAGTTACTCTATGATTTATCTTAATACTAGACATTATACTTGTGTGTCTAGGAAAATCAAGTCTAGCTATTGACATCTTTTAAAATAGATGTATTATATGTATAAACAATGTTCGTTAAATATGAAAGGATAATATTATGAAGGATAAGTTAGGTTTTACATTAGTTGAGTATATGATTGTCGTATCAATTATTGGTTTGCTTGCAGCCTTAGCTATACCAGCCATTGTGAAGGCTAGAGCAGTTTCTGAAGCCAAAACTAAGGTCTTGGTAATAACTACGGAGCAAAAAAAGCAACTGACATCGAATAAACTTGAGCAGGTTCGCTATTATGGTAATGGCGTATACTACTTCCCTTTTACTGATGATGAATACAGAGAAATCCTCTCCACATTTATTGGGAGTCATACAAATCTGGAGTTCATATCAGCCGAAGGTGATGTTGTTTCAAAGTATCCTGACAATTACTCCAATTATAATTATGGGGCAACAGTCGGGCATACAGTTTATTTTCGTGAAAAGAAACAATAGTTCATCTAGAAAGGAGATGTAAGATGCCTAAACTAGCTAATTGGAGCAGTGAAATCAAACGCAGTGGTTGGCAAGCAGCCTTACTTGATCGTCTTAGTTTCCATAATGGATTGACGATTGGTATGGTGGCTGAAAATGCCGGAGTTTGCCTTCAGACTGCCAAGAAGCATGTTGCTCGTCTTGTTGCAAATGGTGATGCGCGTTTTACTCACCTTGGCGATGATGCGTCGACATGGCATTTTGTCAAAAGACGCATGTAAATCAGCACGATGATTTACATACACACCGGAGTAGAAATACTCTGGTGTTTTTTTATATATTGAGCAAAGAAAAACCCAAGCCGTATGCTTGAGTAATTCTAATTTTATAATTATCGTTTGCTCCACTGAGGTGCCTTTCGAGCCTTCTTCAAACCGAACTTTCGTCGTTCTTTTGATCTCTGATCTCTCTCTAGGAATCCAGCCTTCTTTAATTTCTTTCGAAGTGTTAGATCGTAATCATTTAATGATCGAGCAACTGCATGTCTTACAGCTACAGATTGTGAGCTAACGCCACCACCGACAACCTTAACAGTAATCGCAAATTTCTGATCAAGCTTTGTCTTTGTGATTGCTTCGGTCGCTGTATGTCTCAACTCGTCAGTTTTGAAATAATCTTCGACTGACTTATCATTTACAGTAAATGAACTTTTAGCTGCTGGTTGAAGTCTAACTCTAGCAATAGAAGTCTTTCGTCTTCCGGTAGCTGGAATATATTTTTTTTCTGTTGTTTCTGTCATTTTTTTATCTAAATTATTCACTGATTGTTAAATTTAACAATCTCTTCGACTTGAGTTTATTATTATGAATCATTCCGGCAACGGTCTTTTCCAAAACTTCTGAATAACCACCTTTAGCTACTATCTCGCCAAGAGTTTGTTCTCTCAAACCACCTCGTGAACCGGTATAGTGTCTATAAGTCTGTGTTTTGCTTTTCTTATCGGTAATATCCATTTTTGAAGCATTAATCACAGAAACCTTAACATCAGCTAAGACATTTTTTTCAAAAGCCGGAGTATTTTTACCCATAAGGATAATAGCAATTTCAGTTGCAAATCGTCCAAGTTTTTTACCGCTCGCATCCAATGTGTATTCTTTTTTTGTATTTGTAGTCATTTTGTTTGATTTATCTTAAAAGTTTTTATTACACAAATTCGATTTGAGCCATCTTTGCACCATCAGTTTTTCTTGTCTCCAATTTGATGATTCTGGTATAACCTCCGTTTCGATCTTTAAAATTTGGAGCGATTTTTTCAATCATTTGTTTTGCTGCGACTGGGCCAATCTTTGAAGATACCAATCTTCTTGCTCCCAAGTCACCAACCTTAGCTTTTGTAACCAATCTTTCAACAAATGGCTTCATGGCTTTAGCCTTGACTTCTGTCGTTCGGATTTTTCCTTCTCGAACTAAAGAAACAACAAGAGTTTTCAAGAGGGCGTTTCTCTGATTTTTCTCTCGACTTAACTGTTTTATTTTATGTCCGTGTATCATTGCTGTTTAATAATTAATAATAAATTTATTTCAAGGTAATACCAAAATTTGATAATAATTTCTTGATTTCTTGAATCCCTTTTGCACCCAAACCATCCAAACCTAGCAAATCTTCTTCTTTCTTTCTTGCTAAGCCACCAATTGTTCGAATGTTTGCGTTTGAAAGTGCGTTGATTGTTCGAGATGATAATTCTAGGGTTTCAATTCTAGTCTTTAGGAATTCAGTATCATCTTCTTTCTTATCTTCAACTGTTTCTTTTTTCTTTTCTTCAACAACAACTTCTGGTTCCTTGAATCCGACAACCGCCTTTAATTGGTTGATCATGATCATGATTGACTCCTCAAGAGCTTCTCTCGGTGTCAAAGTACCGTCGGTTTCGATGAATAGTTTTAATTTATTGAAATCTGTTCGATCGCCAACACGCATATTTTCAACTTCGTAATTTACTCTTCGAATTGGGCTAAAAATAGCATCGAGTGATATAGCACCGATTTCTACTCTTTCCTTTTGCAAAACTTCCTTTGGAACATAGCCAAGACCCTTCTCAACTCTCATTTCAATTGAAAGTTCAGCGTTCTTGTCACCAATAGAAGCAATATGATGCTCTGGGTTTAAAATTTCAACCTGACCTGGAGCTTTGATATCTCCAGCGGTAACGTCTTTCGCACCTTTAACTTTAATTTCCAAAGTTTGTGGCTCGTCAGTTAACATTTTAATTCTAACTTTCTTAAGATTCAAAATCATTGCAATAACATCTTCCTTTACACCTGTAACAGATGAAAATTCATGATCAACAGTATTGATCTTGATAGATGTGATAGCAGCTCCAGGCAAAGAAGAAAGAATTATTCTTCTTAGAGAGTTACCGAGAGTATGACCATAGCCAGGATAAAGTCCCTCGATTTCGTATGTACCCGAAAATCCTTCTTCCGACACAATGATCGGCTTTGAGGGCAATAAAACTTGTTTGTTTTCTGACATATATTACTTAATTAGCTAAATTATTAAATTTATTAAATATTTTAAGAAATTTTATGGTTTATCGGCTGTAGAAGTTAAGAACGGCTGCTGTATCAAAATTCACTTCAACTGGGGTAAGCTTTGGTGCACCTTGAACCTTACATTCTTTCTTGCCTATATCAAAAGCTAACCATGATGGCCAATTATGAGTCTTAAGTTTCTCATCTAGAGTCAAAAATAATGCTTTCTTTGCGCTACCTGGTCTGATTGCAACCTTATCTCCAATTGATAGTCTGTATGAAGGAATAGTAACTCGGCCTTCATTTACAGTAAAATGACCGTGAGCGACCATTTGTCGTGCAGCTTGTCTGGTAGGTGCAAAACCTAGTCTATAAACAACATTATCCAGTCTCGATTCCAAAATAGAAATAAGCTGTTCAGGAGAATTGGCACCTTTTTTATCAAGAATACTGTTTACATATTTAGCAAACATTTTTTCGCTAACACCATAGGTAGTCTTAGCTTTTTGCTTTTCCAAAAGCTGGGCACCGTATTCACTCTTTGGTTTGCCTCTTTTCTCGATTTTTCGTCGAGCTTCTCTGATAGAATATTTCTGGGTCATTGTTTTATCAAAAACATTTGCCCCCAATCTTCTAGCTGTTTTGTATTTTGGTCGATTTATCATGATTGATTTATAAATTTATAAGTTGTCTTTTGTATTAAACTCTTCGTGGCTTAGGTGGCTTTGGACCGTTGTGTGGAACTGGTGTAACATCTTTAATAGCTGTAATTGTAAAACCCTTTGAAATAAAACCTCTAATAGCTGATTCTCTTCCTGAACCAACACCCTTTACGACAACAGAAATTTCTTTCAAACCCATATCAGCAGCTTTTGCAGCTAAAGTCTCTCCGATCTTAGCAGCAGCAAATGGAGTACCTTTTTTAGCACCCTTAAAACCTAGTGAACCACTAGAAGACCACATAATAACATTTCCCTTTGTATCGGTTAAAGAAACCTTTGTGTTGTTATATGTTGACTCTACATACAAAATACCAACATCAAGTCTTTTCTTACCTGAAGCCTTTACTTTGGTTTCTTCTTTTGGAGTTGCGACATTTTTGTCTGCAGCAACTTCCTCCTTTTTAGCTATTTTAACTTTTCCCATGTTTGATTTATATTATTGGTTATTATTTCTTATCAGCAGCTTTTCTACCAGTACCCATGGTCTTTCGAGTATTACCTCTTAATGTTCTGGAGTTTGTCTTTGTTCTTTGTCCTCGAGATGGAAGTTTCTTTTGGTGTCTGGTACCTCGGTAACATTTGATATCTTTCAATCTTTTTATATTTGCTCCAATTTCTCTTTTCAAATCTCCTTCCATTTTATATCCCTCGATTACCTTTCTGATTTTATTTTCATCATCAGCAGTAATTTCTGCTGGTTTTTTTTCTGGATCAACTCCAGCTTTTGTTAAAATAGTTTTAGACAAATTAAGACCGATACCATAAAGAACGGTTAAACCGATTTTTAATCTCTTATTATCTGGGATGGTGATACCTGAAATACGCATAAATTATTGTTGTATATTAAAAATAAATAAATTAACCTTGTCTTTGCTTATGTCTAACGTTTGTCTTACAAATAACATTTACTCTTCCTTTTCTGCGGACAATTTTGCATTGAGCGCATAGTTTCTTTACTGATGCTTTTACTTTCATTTTTTTATTAAAATTAAATTTAAAATCTACGTATAATTCTGCCTTTGCCACCGTACTCATCTAATTCGACCAAAACTTTATCTCCAATAAGTATTCTGATTCGATTCATCCGCATTTTCCCAGATAAAAAAGTCAGCAATTCAGCACCGTCAGGATTTAGCTTGACTTTAAATAAAGTATTGGGGAAAGCTTCGGTTACGACGCCTTCAACTACCTGTTTGTTCTTTGTGTTTACCATTGTTAAATAACGAAAAGTATCATAGCAAATAATGCGCTTCTGGTCAACCCCTTTAAGCGATTTTTTAATATTATACCACTAATTTAAACATTAAATGTAAATTTAATCAAATCAATAATAAAAGGTATCCGACCCTGGAGCAAACTCTGGACACAACATGAACTCACTTTGCTCATACATTTCATAGTAAACTGCGAGGCATTTACCTCTTTTTAGCTTCCTCGGCTCGGAAATGAGAAATAAGAACTTCTCATTTCGCTCGCTCTACGTCGCTAATAATAATTAATTATAAATCAACTGTTTTAATAACTATTCTAGACTCATCCTCTGGAATATAGCGCTGCCAAACTGGTCGAAATAATATCTTAATATCGGCTATTTCAGCCTTGTATTTATTAAGAATTACGCTAAGGTCAGTAGATTTTTTACCAGCTAAGTCTGATTTTAGTGTATTTTCGTTGAATAGCCAGACAAGCTTACCTTGCCCGCTTAGCGTAATATCAAGAACCTTGCTTAAATACGGTTTATCGTTAGTTGAGTTTATTTTAATAGCAAAATCGTCACCCGGTATAAACTTTAATTGACCTCCGTAAGTCTCAGTCATTTTATTATTAAAGATAAATTCGCTGAATTTTTGATTGTTAAAAATGATTGCATATAAATCTGCTTCAATGTTGATTTTCAAATTTTTACCATCTGGAGCATCCGGTAATGCGTTGTAATCAATGAAATATGAATTCTCAAAAACCAAATATGATTCCGGTTTTTCAGCATACATTTCTTTAATCAATTGATCATGCAGTTCGCTCTTTAGATTTTTTTCAGCAACACTCCTTTGATCAGCTGACACGACTTTAACTTCACCAACAAAACCTCCAGTTATATCTTTTGAAATTCGAGCATAAAAGGCGTCGTACCTTGGACTACCCTTAAATCCAGGTATTTTGAAATCACCGCTAAGATCCGAAACCTTCATATTGTATTTTTCTCCTGATTGATCGGCAATTATTTCTGTTTCAATGCTGCCAGGAACATTTTTACCTGAGATTTTTTTCATTCCTGGAACAATAACAGATGATACTAGTCGATATACGCGCCCGTCGGTAGCAGAAATTCGAGTATTATTAATGAATCTTTGTGCTGTCGCACTATAATTATTGTAAATAATTACCTTGCCTGTTGCTTTTTGATCGACTTGTTTACTCTCAGAAACCTCAAGCGTCTTACTTTCAGTCTTTTTGATTGTCATCACCTCATACGAAAGATCTAGAACAGATGTTGAGTTTAACTTAGCGGTATAAGTAGTAGTAGCAAAATTTATATTCTCTGTTCTAGGAGTTATTTCGATTGTTGCCCTCGTAAAAATCATGGAAATACCAAAAAAAGCCACTACCAAACAAATTATCGCCAATAACCATATAATAAATTGAGGATTTAATGATTGGCGAACCTTCTTTAAATGTTCTCGGTTTTTACTAAGAGTAATTATCTTTATATCATCAACAACCACGTCAGCTACGACTTCTTTATTATTCTTTTTTGTCTCAAGCGGAATTTTTCTGATTGTTCTTTTTTCAGAAACAATTATGTCATTCATTACATTTTTAGCCATGATTTGATTGTATTAAATATTATAAATTTTATCTAAAAATAATTCTTCGATTTTTAAAATAACATCCTCATCCTTTTGTATTGCCATTTTGCAGACATCTTTTATACTTTTGTGATTTATTGACAAAATTTCGAAACTTTCATTTGAGATACCGAATTGAGCTAAACGACTTTCTTTTAATTTATTGGAAATGAAGCAGATAAAATCATTGCTAGCGACAAAAAATACGGCTTTTGGAATATATATTTCCGCAATAAAAGAATTAAATATTTCTTTCAGATTAGCAATCCATTTGTCAGTTGCGGCACTCATGGCTTTTTCTAGTTTAACAGCTGCGCCTTCTTCACAACTTCCATCACAATGCATTTTAATCATTGAATCCGCAATTTCAGATGTAACTTTATTTTCACTTGCTACTATACGAACAAAATAATTTCTTCCAATTGGAATTGAGCTTGTACTGATAATGACACCGTCTTTTATAATAGATACTTCGGTTATCTCCTCGTTAATATCAATTTGAACAAAATTTTTCTGATTTGGATAAAAATCCCTGATTGTCGTAAATGAAGCCAAGGTCAGAGAATGAGACCACACTTCTTTTATTGCAAAATATTTACCATATGTTTCTTTTACCGTCTTTAAGATTTCTTTAGGCACAACCGTAACAAATAAGGATAATTCGAGCTCCTTAATAACTTTTCCATATGGATCATCAACCTTGTAACCGTTTATTTTTGTTTGGACTATCTTTTTCTCAATTACATCTCCCAAAGATTTAATATCTTTGAACATATTAGTACTCTCGATGTCTTTTTTGACTAAATTTTCCTCATCAAGAATAATTTTTTCTAAAACTTTTTTGGTAAGTTCAAAAGGTTTGTCTTTCTGAACTTTAATTATTTTTGTTTGTGAAATACACCACGGTGATGAAAAAATCATAAATGCACGTGACACGTCCATTTTTCCACCTCTATCTGTGTGCGGGTTACTTGAAAGTTGCTTTTGAATTTTTTCAGAAGCGGAATTTAACGCTGTGATCATATAGGTAAGGTATTTTTCAGACGAAATCTTTTCTTGATATTGAATTAATTCTCGCACAGAATAAATAACCCTAAAACCGGGCTTGTCAGTGAATTTTACCAAAGAGGCTGCGACGCTTCCGGCACCAATATCAAAAACCAAAGAATAGTTATTTTTTGTCTTTTTAAAATTTAAAAAAGAAAAGATCGACATGAGACTATTATATTCCATTGATAAGCTAACTGCAATAGAAAAAGACTGTGATGTTGATCTCACAGCCTTTCGTTAAAAGAGTTGCAAACTCAGCTTGATAATTTACACGCTGGGCACAAATCCTTTCCTAACTCCTTCCAACAAGAGTTACACATTGGGTTATTGCACTGCCTACATTCATAAATATGGCCAGCGCACATTGGAGCACCACAAACAAAACAATGTTCAGTGATCTCCTTACTATTGTCACCACACAAAACACATTTTTCTTCTGGCATGTTTATCTCCTATTTTTTTGTAAAAAACTACACTTAGATTTTTAATTTCTTATCCCAGCCCCAGTGATGAAGCAAACCATCTTTAAGTGAAACCCGCAAAAAGTACCCATCAATTTTCTCGTCAACGCTTATAGTCACGAGTAAAACATCTTTCCCAGCCAGTGGTGTACTGGAAATAATTGCCGTTTGACTAATGGTAATGGCACTCACATCTTTTGTGAATTTTTCCAACTCTTCCGCTGACAACTCACCAACTGCCTGAACTCTCGATCCACTCATTTTACCTCCATATGGTTATTTAACCTTACAATAGTAACTGTTGTTTACATCTAAAAAAATATTAGACTATTTGCGTATATTAGTCAATAATAGCTTTAATACGACGAACACCAGCAGAAACCGCTTCTTCCTTTACAATTTTAAAATGACCGAGTTCAGAAGTATTAGAAACATGCGGACCGCCACAAATTTCTTTACTGAAATGATCAGCATCAGCACCTACAGTATATACTTTTACTATTGAATCATATTTATCAGTAAAAACACCTTGGGCACCACTCTCCTTGGCCTCATTCACACTCATTTCTTTACAAGTAACCGGCAATTTAAGTGCTATCACTCCATTTACATAATCTTCCACTTTTTTCTTCTGCTCGTCTGTCATTTTTTCTGGATGAGCAAAGTCAAAACGTAATCTTTCCGCTGTAATGTTACTTCCCTTCTGTGAGACGTGATTTCCAAGTACTTGCCTTAATGCCGCATTTAATAAGTGAGTAGCTGTATGGTATTTGATCTCAACCTCACCAGTACCAGCAAGTCCACCTTTGAATTTTTGTTCAGATCCAACTTTAGAAAGCTCTTTGTGCTTCTTAATTTTTTCTTCAATAAGATTTAAAAAGTACACTTCAATATCTTTAGGAATTGGCCCCATCTTATTTTTTTCTCTTACGACATTAATCTTCTCAAGAATTACTGCTACAGGTATACCTTTTGCCTGATAAAAATTAAAAATATCATCAACATTTAGATTAGATTCAATCCCTCCATAAGTATTTACCTTTATCTGTGCTAAATCTTCAATTGCTTTATTTATCATCTTCTCAAATTCTGGGGTCTCTGTTTCTTTTAAGGAAATTCTAAATTTCTTTTCTTCTTTAAGTAACTCTTCTATCACACTTGCTTGATACATGACAAGTTCTGGGTAAGCGTCCTTAAACTTCATAACTACAACTGTAGCTAATTCATTTAATAATGCAGAAGTGTCAGCAATACCCAAACTATCAGCAAAACGCACAGCTCGGCGTATAACGCGACGTAAAACATATCCAGCCTCAGTATTTGCTGGAGTAACACCATCAGTAATCATAAAGACTGCAGAACGAATATGATCAGCTACCACGCGTTCAGCTTGAAGATTTGTTTTGGTTTTTTTAGAATCTATTACGGCAAAAATCTGCGCAAAAATATCTGTCTCGAAAACATTATCCTTGCCCTGCATAACCACAGTAGTCCTCTCCAAACCCATACCGGTATCTACATTTGGCTTAGCAAGTTTTTCATACTTACCGTCAGCTGTTTTATTGAACTCCATGAATACATTGTTCCACACTTCAATAATTCGCCCAGATTTTACCAAATCAGCAAATTTACCTTCAAGTTTATCGCCCTTTTCTTCACCTAATACATCATAAAACATTTCAGTATCACCACCACAGGGGCCGGTATTACCAGCAATCCAAAAGTTATCGTCTTTACCTAATGGCAATATCCTGATTTCACCTTTTATATATTCATCTTCTTCGGCAACTTCTACTGCAATATTATGTTTAGCAAAATTTTCTTTCCACAAAGCAATAGATTCTTCATCACGAGGAATACCATCTTCACCCTTAAATACAGTCATATAAAAACGTCGTGGATCTAAACCAAGGCCTTCTTCTTTATTTGTCAAAAATTCCAAGCTCCAGGCAATAGATTCTTTTTTGAAATAATCACCAAGTGACCAATTTCCAAGCATTTCAAAAAAAGTCAGGTGCCTATTGTCACCCACATCATCAATATCTCCGGTTCTCAAACACTTTTGCACGTCAACAATCCTTGTACCGGCAGAATGTTTTTCACCAAGAAGATGCGGAATCAACGGTTGCATACCAGCAGTGGTAAAAAGCGAACCTTTATCAGGAATAATATAATTTGCTGGTAAAAGTGAGGCCGAAGGCACTATTGTATGCCCTCTTTTTTCAAAAAATTTTAAATATCTCTGACGTATTTCATTTGAATTCATACATTAAAATATATCATAAAGCTTCATTTTCTCAAACATCTAAAATACTACTTGTTTGCTATGTCTGGATAATATATGTATTATATTTACTGAACATTAAGTACATACAAAAGGAGTTAAAAATGTCTGCAGTCTTTGAAAAAATATACCCGCCAAAATTAATACCTGGTGATGAAGTACGGGTAATTACTCCGTCAAAGTCATTATCAACAATTTCCCATTCGATTAGGGAAATTGCGAATAGACGCCTTGAATCTTTGGGATTTAAAGTAACTTTTGCTAAAAATGTAGAAGAAAGAGATGAGTTTAATTCTTCCTCAATTGAATCAAGATTATCTGATCTGCATGATGCTTTTGCTGATAAAAAAGTTAAAGCTGTCTTTGCAGCAGTGGGAGGATACAACTCCAATCAGCTCTTGAAATATATCGACTGGAATATTCTTAAAAGTAATCCCAAAATTTTTATAGGATATTCTGATATTACTGCTCTGCAAAATGCAATTTTTACTAAAACCGGTTTGGTCACATATTCCGGCCCAGCTTGGTCAAGTTTTGGTCAAAAAATGTATTTTGGATATACTCAAGATTATTTTAAGAAATGTCTAATGAGTGACCGCGTGATTGATGTTGCCCATGCTATTTACTGGAGTGATGATCCTTGGCGTAAAGATCAAGATGACAGACATTTGATTGAAAATATGGGTTGGTTGATCATTAATGAAGGCATTGCTTTTGGTACAATATTAGGAGCAAATCTCTGTACATTAAACCTACTTCAAGGAACTGAATATTTTCCAAATCTTGATGGTTCTATCTTGTTTTTAGAAGATGATGACGATGGATCAAAAAATGAAAATTTTGATAGAGATTTACAATCATTAATTCATCAGCCGTCTTTCTGTGGTGTAAAAGGTCTTGTGGTTGGTAGATTTCAAAAAACCACTAACATTACTGATGAAAGACTTATCAAACTGATAAAAAGCAAGTTTGAATTAAAAGATATCCCAGTAATTGCAAACGTTGATTTTGGACACACAAGTCCGATAATTACTTTTCCTATAGGGGGGAGATGTAAATATTAGTACTGAAAATAGAAATATAATAATTCTCAGGCATTAATTTGTAATACAATAACCGAGTGATTTAAATCACTCGGTTATTTTTTATAACAATATTTTATAAACCTAAAATAAGAGTTTCTGTGTCCTCCCATGACAAACAGGCATCTGTCACAGAGATCTCGGGTAGAACACTCGAAGCACCATCTGGTGTACCAAGTTTTTTGCTATCTTGTTTACCTCCTTTAAAATATGATTCGAGCATTAAACCAGCGATACCGGTTTCCCCTCCATTTATTTGATCTTTCAAGGATTTAGCTACCTTGATTTGATTCAAATAATCGCCATTGCAGTTACCATGTGAACAATCAACAATTACTCTGTTAATAAAACCCTCTTTTGCCAACTCTGTACAGGATTTTTTGATTGAATCTGAATCATAATTTGGATGATTGTTGCCATCAATATCTTTTGAACCTCTTAAGATGAGATGTGGATAGGGATTACCCGCAGTAATAATTTTAGCAGCACGACCGTCTTCGTTTGTGCCAATAAAAATTCCTGGTTGACCAACACAATCAATAGCATCAATAGCAACACTTAATTTACCTTGATCAGGATTTTTTAAACCAATAGGTACACTGATACCAGTGGCCAGGGCCCTTTTTTCTGGATCACTAATGGTTCTGGCTCCAATCCAAGCATAACTAACCAAATCACTGATTATATTAAATGCAATCGGATTTAGGGCTTCTGTGGCCACTGGCACACCTAATTCGTTAATACGTAGCATTAATTTACGCATTTCCCTAAGTCCAAAGGTTACATCAGCCGTACCATCTAAATGCGGGTCTTTCATAAAACCACCCCAACCTCGCCTTGTTCGTGGTTTATCTCCACAAACACGCATAAGTATTGTTATATGCTTACCGAGTTTCTTCTTCAGATCTGACAATCTCACAGCATATTCATAAGCCTCATCTGTATTATGCACCGAACATGGACCGACAATAACTAAAATTTCCTTTGATTCTGTTTTACCTTGTAAGTGTTTAATTACAGAATTTCTGCCATTAAATATGGTATTTTGGGCTGGTTCAGACAATGGAATTTCTTTAGACAATTCATCGAATGATGGGAGGACTTCTTCTTTCATTATATTCACATTTATCATTCGCATATTCTACACTCCTTTTTCATATTTACAAAAGTTTCAAAGAACAAATTTTACATGTTTACCAAAACAAAACGAGCCCTCATATTTGAGGACTCGTGTTTTTGATTAAATATTTTATGAATTAATCAGAAAAACCAACCCTCAAAGTATTAGGGCTAAAATAAAAGAAATATGAGGTTTTTCGACTAATTAAGTTCATTTTTATAGTATAACTGAATATTAAGTTTGATCAAATTATGTCTGTGGATAAGTAATCATTTATTGAACAAACCATTTTTTTTGAATTTGTTCCAATTCGGTACCTGTATAACACACCTTACATATTTCATATACTTCACGAATAATATTTTTTGCATTTTCATCTGGTATGCCAAACTTTTTCAAAATACCAAAATCACCAAGTTGTTTTGCCATTACTACTTTATTTGCTAGAAACATTTTCTTTTCATTTTGCGTAATGGTTGTTAAAACTGTTAATGGAGTCAGATCCATTTTTTCTATCAAATCATGCAAGTTATGATCGATCGGATAATTCCATCCCAACATATTCAAGTTATTACATTCTCCATATTGAATCGCAGTAGTTGAAAACTTCGTATTAGTTATAAGCATACCTTTTGTCATCTTTCTCTCAACTCCGCCGAATTTAAAAACAGTGTTTTGCAAATCCTCAAATCTTGCTTTGATATATAAAGCAACCTTTAAATCAGAAGTTGTACCGAAATCAGTATGAAATTTAGCCTCAATCATTATCAGTTCTTTATCATTCCAAGCAACAACATCCATTTCATGAGGAACACATTTACCCATGACAATTTGGTCAGTCAAAGTCTCATAACCCTGGGCTTTAAAAATTTCAGAGACATAATCCTCGAAAGGAAAACCTGAAGGTCCTAGATCAGCAACAGCTTTTTTAAGTGAATAGCGCAAAGAAGCAGACTTCTTATGTTTCTTTAAAAGAGTAAACGCTTTTGTATAAATTTCTTTAGTAGTACTTCCTTCTTTCAAGGTCGACTGAATTTCAGCAAGAATAATATCAACAGTGTCCTGAGGTGTACCGATCTTTCTCAGTGATCTCTGAAGTTTATCAGGATTAAAAAGCTCTTTCGTACCGTCAGCTTTAATTATGAAGATTTGTTTAAGATCCATTTTTTTAACCCTTAATATCAAAATTTAATTCCGGTGAAGTGGTCGAAGTATTTGTTGTTTTTGTATTTAAAGGTTGAGTAATTGGTGCAACCACGTTATTTGTAGGAACTACTTCTTCATTAACTGGTTTAGATTTTCCCATAAACATCCAAAGACCTATAATCACTAAAATTAAAATAATAATTCCAATCCAAATATACATCTGCTTTTTATCTACGCCTCCATTTACAATCGGGTTCATACCTGTATTATTTGAGTCCATAT
>Ga0118677_10006042_pt1 | contig 20774 bp, 9 predicted proteins | sample AliMusrvi5mmetaG_FD_86154 | JGI IMG/M metagenome (GOLD analysis project Ga0118677, IMG submission 86154)
ATGCTCCCCGATCCAAGCACATTGGCAGTGCCTTGAGGGAAGCGGTTTTACATCCGCAAGTGGTGCACTTTGAATCCTAACATGTGACCATCAGGTGGTGCACTTTGGGTGACCGCCGACAGATGGCGCAACACCCCTACATCTGGCTGCACAGTGTGGCCACAAAGACATCGTCGAACTTCTCCTCACACACAAGGCAGACATCAACGCAAAAGACAAGAATGGGGCTACTCCACTGGGTTTGGCTAAGCATGAAGGCCACAAGGATATCGCGGATCTTCTGATAAAGCATGGCGGACAAGAATAGAAAAGAATAGACAGATTGCCTTGTTGCTGTTGGAAAGGAGTTGGAAGTCCTTGTCGAGTTACAACCAGTTAGCTGTCAGGGTAATGCCGCCTTTGCCTCTGCCTTGTAGTCATGCCATTTCGGCGAGGTAAAACCTCTACCACTAAGATAATACACGGTGAATTCCTTGGCAGCGTAATAAAAAGAGCCCAGTCCTATAGATGGAGGGTTGCCGAGAAAATACGCGCTTGTCAGATTGGGGCAGCGAGAAAATGCCCACCATCCGACATCGGTGACTTTAGAAGGAATTGTCACCTTGGTCAGTTTGGTGCAGCCAGCGAACGCCTTGTATCCTATGCTCGTAACACTCTCGGGAATTGTGACGCTATCTGCCCTCCCGCCTGGCCATTGAATGAGAGTAGTCTGGACCTTGTTCATGAGCACTCCGCCCAAACTGCTATACTTGGCATTGTTCGTATCCACGTTAAACTCTATTAGGCTGTCGCAGCCACAGAAAGCCGAGCCACCAATGCTGGTGACACTGGCGGGGATCGAGATGCTAGTGAGACCCTTGCAATCATAGAACGCAGAGTCTCCGATGCTGGTGACGCTTGAGGGAATAGTGACGCTACCGATTTTTCCTTGAGGACATCGTATGAGTTCGGTTTTGTTTTTATTGTACAATATCCCGTCCTGAATGCTATAGATTGCATGGTGCGAGTCCACCGTGAACGCCGTTAGCCCCAGGCATGAATTTAAGGCATCCTGATCGATCTTGGTGACAGTTGCGGGTATGGTGACGCTGCCGACCTTGCCTTCGGGGCATTGGATAAGTTCGGTCTGGTTTTTGTCGAACAAAACCCCGTCCAGCACGCTATAGTTGGCATCGTGCGAATCCACAGTGAACTCAGTCAGTCCGGGGCAGGACTTGAACGCGGCGAAACTGGGGAAAGAACCGAACATCAACCGCTTTGTCTTGGTGACGCTTGCGGGAATAGTGACTCTACCGACCTTGCCGCCAGGACATTGAATGGGCACCGTCTGGTCCTTGTTATACAACACCCCTTCCAGACTGCTATAGTTCACATTGAGCGCATCTACGATTATAGCCTTCAACCCAGAGCACCGGCCGAAAGCCTCGGCTCCAATACTGGTGACGCTGGCGGAGATCTTGATGCTGGTCAGGCTGGTGCAGGAGGTGAATGCATAGTTTCCGATGCTTTTGACGCTATGCGGGAGCGTGACACAGGTCAGGCTGGTGCAGGACTCAAACGCATTTTCCGCGATGCTGGTGACTCCGTCAGTGATAGTAATGCGGGTCAAGCCAGAGCAACCCTTGAACGCATTGCTTCCGAAGTTGGTGACTTTAGGGGGAATGGTGACGCCGGTCAGACGGGTACAAGACTCGAACGCACCATTTCCGATTAGGGTGAGATTGTCGGGAATTGTAATGGAGGCCAGGCCGGAGCAGCCCCTGAAAGCATTTTCCCCAATGCTGGTGACGCCCGCAGGAATAATAATGCTAGTCAGTCCGGCACAGGAAGCAAAAGCGCCGTTTCCGATGCTGGTGGCGCTAGCGGGGATGATAACTCTACCTGTTTTTCCGATTGGAAACTGGATGAGCATAGTCTTGAGCTTGTCGTACAACACCCCATCCAAACTGCTAAATCTTGTATTATGTGTATCCACAGTGATAGTGATCAGGCTGGTGCAGGATTCGAACGCTTCGCTGCCACTGCCAGTGCTGTTCTCATATACATTGCCGCCTATGCTGGTGACTTCAGCAGGAATCGTGATGCTTGTGAGCTTGGAGCAAGCCTTAAAGGCGGAGTCATCGATGCTGGTAACACAGGCTGGAATGGTGAAGCTACCGGTTTTTCCGACCGGACATTTGATGAGCTCAGTCTGGTCCTTATTATACAACACCCCATCCTGACTACAATAGCAGGAATTATGCGGATCCACGAGGATGCCGCTAAGAGCGGTGCAGGAATCGAAATCATACCCCGAAAGGTCGGTGATGCTTGCGGGTATCGTGATGCTGCTCAGGGCTGCGCAGGAAGTGAAAGCCCCGGGTTCGATCTTAGTGATTCCAGCAGGAACCGTAATGTTAATCAGGGCCGAGCACGAAGCGAAGGCCCCGCCCCCGATGCTCTCGATGCCAGCGGGCAGTGTGACGCTAGCCAAGGCCGCGCAGCAAGAAAATGCGCCATTTCCGATGTCTGTGACGCTGGCAGGTAGTGTGATGCTGGTTAGGCCGCTGCAGGAATAGAACGCTCCGCTTCCAATACTGGTTACACCGTTGGAGATAGTTACACTGGTCAGGGCTGCGCAGTCAGAAAACGTGTTGTTCTCAATGTTTGAGACGCCCACTGGGATAGTGATGTTCGTCAGGCTGCTGCAAGCCTTGAACGCCTTTTCACCAATGCTGGTGACACCTGCTGGGATAGTAACATTCGTCAGGCCAAAGCATGCCATGAACGCATTGTCCCCGATGCTGGTAACTCCCTTTGGAATCGTGACGTTCGTCATTCCGACACAACCATAGAACAACCAATTCCCGATACTTGTGACGCCATCAGGGATCGTGATGCTAGTCAGGCTAGTGCAGGACTCAAACGCGTTGTCTCCGATGTTGGTAACTCCCTTTGGAATCATGACATCTGTCAGACCGCAACAATGAAAGAACGCCAACTCTCCGATACTGGTAACGCTAGCCGGGATCGTTACGGTACCGACCTTTCCTTCTGGACATTGGATGAGCTTAGACTGCTTCTTGTCGAACAAAATCCCATCTAGGCTGCTATAATTGGCATTGGGCGTATCCACGGTAATCTCGTTCAGGCCTGTGCAGCCAAAGAAGACCGTGTCGCCGATGCTGGTGACGCTGGCCGGGATCGTAATGCTGTTCAGTCCTTTGCAGTCAAAGAACGCAGCTTCACCTATGCTGGTGATGCTCGCGGGGATGGCCACACTCACCAGGCCGGAGCAAAATTTGAAGGCACAACGACCAATGCTGGTGACGCAATTGGGTATGATGACACTGGCCAAACCGCGGCAATTTAGAAATGCGTCGTCCCTGATGGTGGTTACAGGCTTCCCATTGATGGTCGCTGGAATCTCAACAGCTCCAACAGCATCGGTTGGATATCCGGTAATCGCTATCGACGTCCCGACGACTTCGTATGTATAAAGCCCGGAGGATTCTGCCGAAACTGGATCTATCGAACAGCACAGAACAGCTAGCGCCAGCCACCCTTTTAATGAATTGTGTTTCCTGTTTCTCATGCAGAATGACTCTTGAGTCACAAGAGAAGATCCAGATTTTCGGGCACGATTAGCAAGCTTGAATTGTCAAAAATCCCATGCCGATATCACGGTGATTGTTGGAAGACTACCCTGATATCGTTGTTCTTGTCCGCTGTGATCACTTTATTGAGTGGGAATAGCGACGGGGTTATCATGAGCAAAATTCACTCGGCAGCACCCCGCGCGGCCTTGTTCGCTTCCGCGATCTTTCTGACATCCATCTTGGGCACGCGGTCGTAGGTAAGCAGTCCGTTTAGTTCGATCATCACGTCGGTGATTTCGGTGTAGACGGCGGCACTCAGTCCCTTTTCCTCGCGGAATCCCCTCACCTGTTTGGCGAATTTCGTGTAAAGCTCCTCCAAATCCTTCGGGGTCTTAACTTCTGTGTAGCCAAAGCCAGTGTCCGTCCACATATGTGAGGGTAATCGGAACGCTATACCGCCGTATTCCCCGCATGCCAGTGCCTGATCCTTGTTAGGTGGCGGACAGCCTGGGGCCGGATAGGAATGGTGGTCAAACACATCGCCGGATCCAGTGTAGGAACCGCCGCTGGCTTCATTCACCAGACGGGTTGGATCAAGTTTCTTAACAAGTTCCACCAGACGTTTGGAGTCATATTGCCCCTGACTCTCATTGAAATTGTCCCACATGATGATGGACGGAGCGTTGCGCAGATGCTCCACCAACCGGGTAAGTTCCCGTTCGTAGGCCACCTTGTCCATCGGCGGAACCTTCTGGTCTTTTTTCGGATATGAGTTTGCAGAAGGCATATCCTGCCACACCAACAAACCAAGTTTGTCTGCCCAGTAGTACCACCGCGCAGGCTCCACCTTAATGTGCTTGCGCGTCATATTAAAACCGAGCGCCTTGGTCATCTCGATATCATATTTCAATGCCTCGTCGGTGGGCGCGGTGTAGATGCCATCCGGCCAGAACCCTTGGTCCAGCGGGCCGAGTTGGAAAACAAACTTGCCGTTGAGCATCATTTTTTTCACGCCACCCACTTCGCCAATCCCAATCTTGCGCATGCCAAAGTAGCTCTTCACAGTGTCAACCACTGTATTACCGGAAACCTCTGATATCTCCAGGTCATACAAAAACGGCTGGTCGGGGCTCCATAATTTTGCGTCGAGCACTGAAATGGCTAGTTCATTATTCGCCCTCCCTTTTATAGATCCCACCACCTTCGTTCCTTCCTTCACGGTCACCGTCACGAGCCCCTCCTTTGTTGAGCTTACTGATGACATCACCGTCACCCTGACCACGCCAGCGTCCACATCAGGCACGATTTTGAGATCATTCACTCCATCTTTGGACACCGGCTCCAACCAGACCGTCTGCCAGATACCGGAGGTGGGTGTGTACATAATCCCGTTAGGAGTTATGGTTTGCTTGCCACGAGGCTGGCCGCCGTCATCGGTGGGATCGAATACACGGACAATCAATTCCTGCTTCCCCCCGGGAGTCAGAAACGGGGTAACGTCAAAAGAGAAAGGATCATATCCCCCCTCATGGGCTCCTACACGTTTGCCGTTCACAAACACCTCTGTTTGATAGTCCACCGCACCAAAATTTAAAATGACTTCTTGCCCCGCCCAGTTCGCTGGCACCTCGAAACTCCTACGGTACCACAATCGGTCGTGATGCTCCATCACACCAGAAAGGGCTGACTCCACAGGAAATGGCACCAAGATTTCACCCGACAGTTTTTTACCCACGGGCACAGCATCCCCTTCCGCGCCGCTCTGGTATTCCCATACTCCGTTCAGATTCAACCAAGACCCCCTAACCAACTGAGGGCGGGGATACTCGGCCAGCGGATGTTCCGGGTCCACTTTTGCAGCCCAACGTGTCATCAGAGGACTCTTTTTCATAGTCCACCCTAATGCCGGAGCCATAGTGGACATGGAAATACCACCTACCACCAAAATCACGGGTATCGATTTCATGATAACATGAAACGGACCAGTGCAAACGAGTCTTTCAATCCACGCAGACCTTCCAGCAACTGGTCTCCCCCACTTCCTGGTCGTCAGTCGCGCTTTTCCTGCAGCCAGTGAGCCATGGCCAGCAGGCGATTTACTCCGGCAGGTCCACTAGCCCCCGTTAACTCATAGGCCTGATCCGCGATCTCTGCGCGTCTTTGCTCGGACCATAAACCTGCCCGCTCCCGGAACATTACCAGAGCGCGCGTTTCATCCGGTGTGAGCGCCACCGGAACAGGCATAGCCGCGATGGGCACCGTCGCGGCCACCAGCGGCATGGGCGGCAGGCGGTCATAGACAACCACAGTGCCCGCCGCCAGATCCCCCAAGCGTTGGAAACGTTTGGAGGCCAGACAACTCGTCACTCCGAAGGCATATGTGAAAAGCGGCATGGCATCGATAAAGCGCAGAAAGTTACGCACCACCGCCTGTCCCAACGTGATTGGGGAACCAGTAGCCTGCACCACACGCAGGCCGACCGCACGCTTGCCTGGTGTGGCACCACGCTTGCCGGCCTCAAAAACCACCGGATAGAGCCACTCTAGCAGAAACAAAACAAGCAGCGACAATCCACCCGAAACTCTGCTACCAAGGACAATACCAGTGAGCGTTATCAGCATTCCAATAATCATTATCAACGCGAAGCGGATCAACAAATCGATAATATAGGCACCGGCGCGCGGCATAGGGCCGGCAACACGCAGGCGAATTTCCACCCCTTCGGCCAATTCCACCGATTGCAGGGTATCGAGTTTTTCCGTTGCGGGCATGAATGGGGATGATTACTTCGGGAATGGATCGGAGCGGAACCTCTCCTGCTGCTCACGCAGTTGCGGATCAATGGGCAGATGATAGACCGCCTTCTTCGACCATTCCAGAGCTTTTCCACGATTGCCCTTGGCAAACTGTATCTCAGCCATTGTGTCGAGATAGGCGGATTGGTCAGGACTTTGATCGAGAGCTTTCGTTAGGTAGGATTCAGCCTCGTCGAGCTTGCGCAGGGAGCGCGAGGCAAACCATGCAGCGGTGTTCAGGGTGTTGTCTGATTCCGGATAGAGTTTGAGAATGTTGGTCATGAGATTCCACGAGGTATCGAACCAAGCATCATGTTCCTTTATAAGACCCACCTTGCGCAGTGTGGGGAAGAAGAAATCTGCCAACGAACCATCGCCTGCAAACGCCTGATGACATTTGGTGAGGATGCGCAGAGCGGCAGAACGGTCGGTTTTCAGAAGAGTAACAGCGCGTGCCATATCAGCCTGCAGGCGGATGCGCAGGTAGAGCAGCGGGCTGATCATGCGGTCATCGCTGGAAACATACATGCGGGAAAGCACCTCACAAACGGCAGCTGTTTCCTTCCATTTTTCCGCCTTCATCAAGCTGTCGGCATGATGCCTGAAAGCCGTGGCAAGCTCCTGGGAACCGGGAGCCGCCTCGCGGGCTGCCCTCCCCCACCATTCATCGGCACGGGCGTAATCCAAACCAAAGGCATAGGCATTGCCTATCTGGATGGAAATGGATGCATCGCCCAGCGCCAGTTTTTCGGCCCATTGGTCATGGATAACTGCATCTGCGGGACGCCCAGCCTTACGCAGCGCGGCAGCGGCATAGGCATGCAACCCCGGATCACGAGCTTCTTTGGATTTTACCAAATCATCGATCTGTTTGAGGATTAAGTTCGCCGCATCATTCCATCGTTCTGCGGCTGACAGATAGAAAATCCCCTCACCCCAAAAAGTCTTGGCGCGACTGGCCTCTGGCAACTGATCCCATGCCTTCAGAGCACTGGCCACATCTCCGGTCAGGGTACAGAGCGAGGAGATTCTCTCCAACAGGACCACACGAGCTTCCATCGGTGCAGCATCCGTCTGTTTCCATGCCAAATTCATCCATTTTTCCCTTAGACCGCCAGCGTCCCCTCCTATTCTGAATAATGCAAACATCCCTTCGAAGCGCTCTACCCTGCTGGCATCCGGTGCGATATCCGCGAGCCATTTCCACCACGCCCTGACCTCCTCACCATCACCAAAGGCGGAAGCCACCAACTGGTCCCAGCGCTGATCATCATCACCTGCCCATATGATTCCCACATGTTTGGCCAGCATAGGGGCCGCAAACTGACTCTGGCGCTCGCCAAAGAGTTTCCCGAGAAATTCCAGAAAATTGTTAGCATCTGTTTCCGCAAAGGTAGCCAACGGACCGGAAAAGACCGCCAGTGCCTCCTCATGGAGTCCCCTGCGTTCGAAAAAATTCGCCAAGGCTACGAGCTCCTCATTATCGTAAGAAACCCCATGTTCATCCTCAATGTTCCGTGTGGTGATGTTTTTGAAACGTTTTTCAACCCATGTTTTGTAATCCGGGTGATCAAGATCCAGATCCAACGCATGGAAAGCCTCCGGAATGCGCTCGAGCGAGTCAAAATAAAGGAAGGCTCCCAGGGGAGACGATTTCACAAAAGCCTTTTCCGCCGCCATCGTCTCCCCTAACAAAAATAATGAATGCATGGCAGGAGCAGATACGCTGCCGTTGTTGGATCGGGAGGCTTTGGTCAGAAGATCCAAGTCCTTCGGGTTAACTGGCTGGTTTTGCCAACGTTTGATAAGTCCGGCGGACAAGGCGGATGAGAGATCATCAGTCATCCTTGAGGCAAACGTTGAATCCTCCTCTTCTGGATCCACCGCGTTCCCCTTGCTAGCCAGCAACCACGGTAGAGGGTCCCCGGTGAGGGCAGCCATGACGGCAGCGATTTGTGTTTCTCCGGCGGCATTGGCAGCCTCTCTGGCGGCTGCCAGATTTCCTGCCGCTCGCTGGAGCGCAAGTTGCCATGCTTGGGATTTTTTCCCCTTAATACCCTTGGTGCGTTCCAGCTCTACATCAAGCGTCCCTTGTGTGCGGTGAAATTCCGCCAAGGCAATAAGGCTTTCAGGCTCTGCCGGCGCCATCTCCAGCAAATCGCGCGCTTCGCGGACATTTCCCTTGGAAAGACTCTCGCGGGCAGCCTTGACGGCGACCCCCTCCATCATCGGAGCGAGGCCCCTACGGACATCTTGCTGGGTTTCCGAGGCGAAGAGTTTTAGCAACTGCCGCCAAGCACGCTTCTCCATCATGCTCGCAATGATGATGTTCTTTTCAGTGGGTGTGGCTTTGGAATAACGCCCCACCAATGCCAGCACCGCTGGATCGGTGCCCGGAGTGAGGTGGAGCTGGATTTTGCGGACCAACTCGCGCGCCCGGAACGCCTGCTCAGGATCGGAAGACTTTGATGCCTCCTTCAGGGCAGGAAGCACCATGTCACCGAGTTCCCAGAGTTCCTTGCTGGCTTGTTCCCGGACCTGAAATTTCTCGTCCATGAGATCGCGCACCAAGGCGTCAATATTCTTCTGTTGCTCGGCTGTTGGGGTTGCGGGTGTATCAGACTCCGCACCGGTTGCGGATACAATTGGCAGCAACGTAGAAAGTATCAGGAACAAGAGAATTTTCATGCACTCGGTAACATTACTGCTCTGGAAAATTATTCAACGGACAAGCGGAGTGGTTCTTTTGTCATAAATGGCCGCCAGCCAGGTAATTCGCCATTTTTGTCACGACGCAACTTGCCCACATGAGTTGCTCGCGTCAATCCCTGCCGTGTCTTGGAACACAAAACGAGCCGCCTGGAAAACAGACGGCCCGCTGGAAAAATAAATTGGTGTCCGGTAAACCGGTCAGGCTTCCGCTCCTTCAGCAGATTCAGGCGCTGCGGTTTCGACAAGCTCCGGCACGGCCTCAGCGGCATTCTCCACCACGTCAGCCGCTTTCTTGGCAGCTTTCTTGGCAGGCACCTTCTTGGCAGCAGGAGCCTTCTTGGCAGCAGGTGCCTTTTTGGCTGCAGGCGCCTTTTTGGCCAGAGTTTCCTTCTTGACGGCTGGTCTCTTGACGAGGCCGCCGAGTTTCGCCTGCTCCTTCTTGCGCTTCAAATACTCGGCACGGCGGCGACGTTTGATGATCTTATTCGATTGTTGACCCATGGTTGGTGACCAGTGGCTAGGTGCTTCTTCCGGCAAGATCAAGCCGAAAACTTCACGAACTCAGTTTCGCATTCGACAAGCCCCCTTTTCCAAGCCCAGATTGCCGCGTATGGCAGGTCTTATTATCGCCCCCCGGGCACGCATTTTTCATGGCCACGAGTGGGTCTACGCCACTGAAATCAAGAAATCCTTTGGCGACCCTCAACCCGGCGATGTCGTCACACTCAAGGATTTCCGCGATCGACCGCTCGGCTCGGCAATTTACAATCCGCTTTCCCAAATCGTCGCCCGCCGCTTCTCGCGCCGCCGCCAGGACCTAGATCTCGACTTTTTCACCCGCCGTATCCGCCAAGCTATTGAGCTCCGCCAACGTTACGGTATCGACGACACCCTCTGCCGCCTAGTCTGGAGTGAATCCGACGGCATCCCTGGCTTAATCGTAGACCGCTACGGTGACCACCTCTCGGTCCAGACACTCACGCTCGCCATCGACCTGCGCAAAGAGCTGGTTCGTGACGCCCTGATTGATCTCTTGAATCCGAAATCCATTGTGCTGCGCAATGATTCTCCGTTCAGAAAGGCCGAGGGCATGGAGCCGGGTATCGATATGCTGCATGGTGAAAATCCTGGTCCGTTTGTAGTCCGATCCAACGGGCTGCATTTCGAAATTGACCTCTTTGACGGTCAGAAAACCGGTCTCTATCTGGACCAACTCCAATCTCACGCCGAGGTTGCTAAACTTGCCAAGGGCAAGCGAGTGCTCGATTGTTTCACCAATCAGGGCGGCTTCGCCCTGGCCTGCGCCAAAACTGGGGCTGCGAAAGTTACCGCAGTGGACGTTTCCTCCACCGCCTGTGAGTCCGCCCGCCACAACGCCCAACTCAACGGCCTGGAAATCGAGGTGATCGAACACAATGTTTTCGATTTCCTCAAACATGCAAAACCCGATTACGATCTTATCATCCTCGATCCTCCTAGTTTCACCCGCAACAAGAAGACCCTCATGGACGCTATGCGGGGCTACAAGGAAATCCACCTGCGGTCACTAAAGCTATTAGAGAAAGGCGGCATCCTCTCCACCTTTTGTTGTTCCCACCATGCATCCCGAGAACTCTTCCTCGAAAACCTCGCTGATGCGTCAGTGGACGCAAAAAAATCCCTCCGCATGCTGAACGAACACCGCCAGCGCACGGACCATCCAGTCCTAGTCACTATTCCGGAAACAGGCTATCTGAAGGGATTTACTGTCGAGGTAATCGCCACGAGGTAAATGATGACATTTCGCATGGCGGCCTCGCTTCAAGAACATGCTTCCGGCCATGAGCGGTTGATACAGGAATGGGCATGGCAGAAAAGTTGAGGTTTCAGAATATCCATGGACAACCTACCACAGCATGTCGGAGTTGTTAAACCTGTTACAAAATCTCTTGCTACATTTCCCAAATGTCTTGCCCGTAAATGCAAAGATTCTCTGGTGAAGAAACCCTCCCGCCACACAGACCAACAAGGATTGAAACCCAGACAGGATTCCAGATTGTTAGCAGTTGACGGGAGTTTTTGTGTGTATGCTTTCCAAGGAAGCACGGATAACTTACTGCGCAGTGACCTGCAGGCGAACATGGTAGGCACTGGTGGCGTTGGCAATATATGGCAGGATACGCACAGTGACCAACTGGGTAATCCCGTCGCCAGTCGGTGTGGTACTTAGCAAGGTTGTGCTGGCGTTACTCCAATTGATAAGATCCGTGCTAACCTGCACAGTGTATGTGAGCTGCGGGTAATCAGTGCGACTCAGATACTTGTATATTAGATAGGTCTGGCTGTCTGTTGGATTGACTGCCGTACTCACAGGCGGACCCGCAGCAGGGTTATCCGTGTATGGGCTCTGACCTGTGGCATACTTCATGAGTAAACCCACTCCGTCATGACTATAGCTGTCGTCGTTTGGATTATATGCCAGATAGGGGTTAAGGCCATATTGCAGCTTCCATGCGTCAGGTAGCCCATCCTGTGCATAATTGCTGGTGGGAACAGTCGCAACCGCGTAGGGAGTATTGAAGATTTGGTGACTGGTTTCCAATACTTCATTCCATGCCAAGGCCCGCGAGAATATATGCACATCGTCCAGCGTACCTTGGAAGAGCGCACCTATGGTAATCGGAGTGGTGGTTTGCACCAGCGAGGCAGGACCAGCACCGGAGGCCACTAGCGCACCGTCTACATAGATGGACAGGATCTGCGTTGCAGAAGCATAGGAGGCAGCATAGTGGTGCCAAGCGTTGACTAGGAAGCCAAGAGGCGCAGTCCAAAGAAGGCTCACGGGTGTAGTGGAGGTATTGACCGTAAACTGGACGTTCCGGGTTCCGACCACTGGTGTGAACTGAAATGTGGGTGCTCCCGATAGGAAACTGCCGTTGGTGTTCTCCCATGCAGCAACATCGCTCTTGGCCCAGCATTCCACTGTAATATCTGCCGGTGTGGTTATCGATGGGGTTTGCACGTAACCAGTCACACCGTCGAAATGCAAGGCTCCGTTGATGATACCCTGCACCCATGAGGTGGAAGTATTCAAGTTGTAGAGGCTAGCGGTTGCAGCAAACTTTGATGAGTCCCATGCGCGGGCAGATCCTGTGTGATCATCGAAGGTCAGATGCAGCATTTCTGTCGGATCAGACGAGACTAGATTCTGGATCTGCTGCGGGGTGAGCGGGCGGTCATAGACTCTCACATCGTCCAGCACACCATTAAAGTTGCGGGTATTGTCGAGCCAGTAGTCATCCCGACCAATGTAGATCTTCCCGACGTTAAGGGCAGACTCGCCATTGGAGGATGTCCATGTGTCCAAGTTAATCGGGAACCCAGAGGATTGAGCAGCCACCTGTATCCCATCGACATAAACCTGTATCTGCTGTTTATCCGGGGAGAACACACCTGAGTAGTGGTGCCAAGTGGTGATATCAAAGCTAGATGAGGGTGTCCAAGTCAGCGTTACAGGATACCCTGAGTAGCCGTTATAGACTACGAAAGACACACCCTTACTGCCCGCAACAGGACCTAAAACAAAAGACGGGCGCTTGGAAACAAAACATCCGTTGGCGTTCCAAGTCGAGTTGTTGGAAGGCGACGCATTAGCCGGAGCCTTAGCCCAACAAGAAACAGTTAAAGACGCTGGAGTGGTGATGGCCGGGGTGACAAGATAATCCGTCGATCCGTTAAACCCAAGCGCATTGCCATTGATTCCCGCCTGCCAGAGTGGCGAGGAAGAGTTGACAGTGCTGTCCCTACCATAAACACCAGAGTCATGTGCCGTCAACCCACTGGTTTCATTGAGAGTATAATGAACCAGTGGTGAATCCTCATCCGTCCCGGTCTGGGAATTTGTCTGTAGCACGCTCAGGTCATCCACATAAACACCTGTCGAAGGGTAGTCCCGGTTGACACGATCGCTGGTGTTGTCATTTCCAAGATAGACATAGGCGGGGGCCACGGTGGGGAAGGTGCTGGTATTGGGATCCCACGGTGCCACCAGAGAACCTGCTGCCCGCGTGACATCAACATAGATGGTGGCAGTGGTGCTATTCTGTCCTGTGACGAAGGTCACGGCATGCATTCTTGCAACCGGGTCGTACGAGGTTTCCTGCCATGTCCCTGTGGTTGGCACGGTAGATTGCACTGTTGTATACCCGTAGTTACGCACCCCAAAGTTGACCACCGCAGAGGGATCTGTTTTCTGCACGCCACAATAGAAAGTGTAGCGGGTGTTTGGTAGCAGGCCGGTTACCACTTGACTGATTTCCGAGGACCCACCTCCAAACTGCACCGTGAAAAATCCCGTGCGTTGCTGTACGTCATACCACGCACTGCTGGCTGTTAGACCACAGTTGCTGCCTGGCGTAACTGTCCAGTAATTCAGGGTACCGGATTCAAAACTACCATCCACAACTTGGTTGGCAAACGTTAACCCTGGCAGCGTATAAACCGGATCAGGCGATGGTGGCACGGAGTTGTAGCCGGCCAAAGCTGTCCAATCAGGCGCACCGGATTCCAAAGCTCCTAGATCCGGGGCACTGCCTAGATATCCATCAGTAACTCCAGGGATCACAGTGCCTGCATCAATCGCTTGGGAGGACGACTTTAGTTGAAAGTTGCCACTTTGCGGATTCGCAAACGACGGGTCAGTTGTGAGATTGTACCGCATGTCCGGATTGGCCGCAGGATCCTGCATTCCGTCCGGCGTGGTACCAAACAGATTGTTGTAGAACTTATCCCCGGTCTCGCCGTCACCCCAGAAGGCTGACGCCACAGCACCGCCGGTGTTCCAACACGTGTTGTTGAAGACCATGTTGAAGTTGGTGCGGGCATTGAACTGGAACGCTGCGGTGGGAAGGTTCCATATGATGTTATGGTGAACTATCCAGTTGCAGTTCTCACAGTCCACATAGAATCCTTCTACTCCGTTTCCAACGTGGCCCACGGCACCTGGAGAATCATGCATAAGATTGTAGCGCACAACGGTATTTCCAGCCTCACCAGCTGTGTATAGGACAGCTCCATCAGAGGAAAAAGTCATAGCATCGTAGAGATTGTTGTATTCAATAATCCCGTTCATTCCGATTCCACCCATGGCACAATATCCCGTGGTATGGATTGTGTTGTGACTGACAACATTCCTGTATGGAGTATAGTTAGACCATCCCCACCCGTAAACTGCGGCTGCCCCTCCTGGGATGTATCCGCTATGATGAATATTATTGTTGATCACGCGAATATCCGACCCAAACATGGCAACCATTGTGTTTGATGCGTATACCAGCTGACTATTGCGCAGCACGCTGCCAGGACCCAAATACAACCCGGTATCAGCGCCGCCCGCCGAGTCGTGGGACAGATATTGCATGGACAATCCATTGAATGTGCAATTAGTAGCGACTGACAGTGGGTAGTTTTGGTAAGTTTGGACGGTGCAGCCAAAAAATGACAGATTGACCAGATTGATATATGACTGGCCGAGGATATTGAAACCATACTTGCGGCTCTTGACTTCCACGCCAACCGGAGGTGACGAGGACCAGATGTCAAGCATACCCGTGTTGGTGTCAAAATACCATTCTCCCGGAGTGCTCATTTCACCTTTGATGCCAGTGAGGTAATATTCATTTCCAGGCATGATGGTATAGGCACCTCCCACTCCCACATTGCCATTATCCGTAACAATCGTCTTGGTGGAGTCCGTGTAGGCAGTGACATTATTGCACGCCATGCCCCAGCCATAGCCAGCCATGATGTGGAGCTTAGCGCCGTTCCAATATCCATCGCTGCGGGGCGGCAATTGAGCGTCAATAAACGAGGCCACCGTTGTATACGACGCAGAATCCACATACGACCAGTCGCCCACTGCGCTATATGGAGCTGGGTGTTGCAGTGTGCTGTCGCGCCATGGATACAAAGTTCCGTTGGTGTTGTCTTTCTTCGGCCAGCCAGCCTCTGGCTGCATGACGCCATTTTGGAACACCTGATTCTGTGTGCCCTGATTGGTCCATCCCGCAGGCATACTCGATGCTCGATAGATATTGGGACTTTCCAGCACCCACCCAGGTATTGGATCGGTACCGCAAATGGTCACCGCCTCATTGTTGTAAGCCTTAAAGGTGATTGGGGCGCTAGCCGTGCCGGAAATGGGGACCGTGACCGTTTCACGGTAAGTCCCGGCTCTGATGAAGCAGGTGTCTCCGGCAACCATCACACCTGCGGCGTGATTGATTGTGGCGAATGGGGCATTGACTGACCTACCGTTATTAGCAGTGTCGCTGCCGCTGGGGGACACGTAGTAGGCTGGGATGGCGCTTAGCGTCGCCTGTGTGGATGAGTAGGTCACTGCATATCCGTCTGGCACGCTGGCAAAGGTGCCAGTCAGAGGCGAACCTTGGGCTACCACATAAGATGACTGCGTCCAACCACTTCCTGTTGGGACTATAGAGATGGATGCTCCTGTAAGACTCAATGCGCCGGTTGCTTTGAACAAGCCGTTGGTCGTGCCATTAACTCCCACTCTCAGATTGCCGCCGCCAACAAACGAAGCGGAGCCTACCGTGAGAGTTCCTATTCCTGTGGTCCCAGGATTAACGATGCCGGCAACTGACACGCCATTGGTTATAGTGCCGGTACCTGCCAGTATGCCCCCGGAAGAGACAGACACGGAGCTTGAGGCCAGCGTCCCGTTGACAGAAAGCGTGCCTCCGGTGACGGAGGTGGTCCCAGTGTAGGTCTTGTTACCGGTGAAAACGGCACTGCCAGAACCTTCCTTGATGATGCCATTGGTGCTGGAGATGTTTCCTGTAAAGTTAAAGATGCCTCCGCCTGAGGAACTGATCGTAAGATTGTTGCTAAGCGTCACCGCGCCACTGACCGTGACGGTTTGATTGGCATTATTCTGGAAGGCGATCCGCGCATTTGCAGGAGTGGCCTTTGGCACCGTCACGGCACTGCTATAGGTGCCGGCAGCTATGAGGCAAGAGTAGCCTGCCTTAAGATAGGTGGCTGCGTGCGCTATGGTTGCAAATGGCGAACTGAGTGACAGACCGGTATTGAGAGTGTCGCTGCCAGTGGGTGAGACATAATAGTAAGCCGCCGTGGAACTTAGGATAGCTTGACTGGAGGTGTATGTCACAGCATAGCCGGACGGCACACTGGAGAAGGTGCCTGTCAGAGGAGAGCCTTGAGCGATAACATAAGAAGGTAGTGCCCAGCCTATGCCGGTAAGCGAGCCGCTCAGCGCCGCCCCACTTAGATTTAGTGCTCCGGTGGAAACCAGTTGAGTGGAAGTATACCCGTTGATTATTATTGAAAGTGTGGAACCGGAAGCAAACGAAGCAGACCCGACCGTGAGCGTGCCGATGCCGCTGTTGCCCGGAGTCAATGTACCGGACACACTTACACTATGAGGGATAGTGCCGATTCCTTGTAGGGTGGCACCGCTGCTCACGTTCACAGTGCTGGATGCAATGGTGTTGTCCACTTCCAGGGTGCCCGATGTGACGGTTGTCGCTCCAGAATAACTTTTGGGCGTGTTGAACACGACACTGCCAGTTCCCTGCACATTCACGTTATTAGCGCCGGTGATATCACCCGAAAATGTGACTACACCACCCGTGACGGCGGTTAATGCCAGGTCCTTGTTTAGCCCCACCGTGCCGGTGAAGGAAGACGCGTCAGCTGAGGTACCGCCCAAAATGCTCTGCCCCGTGCTTTGGTTGTTAGTAACATGGATGTTGCGACTGATGGTTAGCGGTCCGTTGGTCAGGATTGAAACATTTGTATTGGACGAAACATCTGGATTGAAGACGAACATGGCGCTGGTGCCACTGTTGCTATTGTCACCCAAAGAAGGGGATGGAAACTGCGGTGTAACCAGTCCGGTGTAGAGGTAGAAGTTCTGACCAGCATTGATCGTCCCTGAAGTGACGTTGATACGTAACCCCTGCACAAATGCTGTGGCGGTGTTCAAATCACTGGCGCGCGTCCAGTGAGTCGAATCAGTGTAAGTGTAAACGCCATTGCGCTCAGGAGCTTGGGCATCCTTGTAGAGGATACGGTCACCCACATTGAGTGTCACCCCGTCAACAGCGGTCACTGCGGTGCCGAAGGTCACTACTCCGCCCGAGTATGAGTTGTTCCACCACCACTGGTTTAACTCGGAAGTCGTTGCCACCCTGACACTCCCACCGGATGGAGCGACTACATTGTCACCCAAGGAAATCGTGGTGTCACTGAGGGAAACATTGATACCATTGGTGCCCTGATAGCCCATAGCCCTGTTATTGCCCAATAAGAGAGTTCCACCACGGACCGCGGTCGTGCCTCTATAGGTGTTATTTCCGTTTAGCGCAACAGCGCCCCCAGCAAGAATAGTCACAGGCACATAGGCATAATCACCCACGTTCGAGCTCACATCGGTAATCTGACCGTTGAATATGGCTGTGCCCCCCACAGGAGCGGTCAGCTTCAAGCGCTGCAGGGTTGGGGCAGACGAGGTCCCCGCGACCTGGAGTGTAACAGGACTAGAAAATGTCACGCTACCGGTACCGCTGAGGCCCAGTTCTACGACCGGGTTGTGCTGGTTGCTGCCGTTTTCTACTGGGCGTATAAAGATGGGACCACTGACGTTGTTCCCACTGGTAGCTAGCAAACCGCTGTAGAAATTGGTAATCTGATTGGCATTGGCCCCGACAAAAAACGACAGGTTGTTGCCGGTCCCCAAGGCATTAGCATTGTCAAGAACGACCAAACCGCCAGCGATATGCAGATTGCCATGGCGCCAGTCTCCCGGGTATGCAGGCACTAACCCTGAACCATCCCCATGAAAGACAACCTTGTATCGATCGTCACTAGTGACAACATTGATTTGGGGTGCTATAAAACCAACGCCGTTTGACCACCCGCCACAGACGCCGCCGGATAAACCACCCGTGAATGTCAGAGTCGTTCCGGCGTCCACGGATCCGTTTCCATAGTTAATGTTCAAGGCTGAGTTGCTGCCGCAGAGACCTCCCACAAATATGATATTGTTGGCAAATGTTCCTGATGCGGAGTCATTGAAGCTGAGGAATTTTCGAGAATTCTGCGCTTCCGTTATGGTTAGCGCGTTAGTTCCGAGTCTGCCATACTGGCTTGTGCCTACGAATTGAAACCCACCGCCGGCAAGGGAAAAAGCACCACTGCCATTGGTAGTGGTGGTTCCACCATTGAAAATGATGGAGGTAGGAAGCCCCCAAGCCGCATCAAACCATCCAGTCGGAGGAGTGGAAATAGTGGCGGTGCCGGTGTTTTTAGTGATTAGCACCCCGTCGTTCAGGATAAGATTGCTCGTCAAGGCTATGCCACCAGTGTAGTTTCCGGAGAAGTTATTAATATTCCATGCTTGGGATGCGCTGGCAATAACAGGCACCCCAACGGAAGGGGTGCTAAGTTGGTTTTGTGTGATGCCGCCAGCACCAATTGTTAACGTGCGCGAGGCATCAGAGCCATAAAAATAAGAGTTTCCCCAGTCACTCTGAGTGCCGCTGTTCACAAATGTAAGACTATTAATAGACCAGTTTGTTGAGGATGGGGATAGGTTCCCGGGGTCCACAGTATAGCTGGGCCACCCTGCTTTTGCCATTAGGAATACGACATCAGCGGTGCCATTGTTGGAAGGAACACCATATGCGTCCCACTTGGTGGGTTCACTCCAGTTTCCTCCACCATAATAGCCACCAGGAGGTGATGTATCAACTTGTGTCCACGTGGAAGTAGTCGCGTGGAGAGAGGATATGGAAGCCAATGCAAACGCCAGACAGCCCAAGTATTTAGGGATTGTAATGTTGGGTTTCATAATAATTGATAGAAATACGATCTTTGTTGCGCGCTAATCAAGCCGCTAATTTATTCAGTGGAATACTATGGATACGATTTTTGGATGTAAAGATATTTTCCCCGAAAATAAGAAATAGGAAACTAATTTTCTGGGAGCAACCGACCTCGGGTCACTCTGCAGAAAGCCTTTCAGGTAGACTGACGTCAGACATCTTCCCCTTCGGATACAGTGATGTCCCCGATCCATTGAAATAATCAATCAATTTGACATTTTGAGTCCAGGTTATGGGTTTTTCTCGTTGAAATGATGTCCGTGGAAGAAACGTCACACCGTTCCGAGGTTTTCGGGCAATTAGATCCGACTATCTAGATTATTAATCAATCAAAGATGCAATAACTCAGGAAAATCAGTAGGTAGGCGGGTCGTTCCAGAGGGATGTCGGGTGCCCTGTTACCTGATATTTGCGAATGATCATTCCATTACCCGCCGGAATGACTGTGGAACTGTAACTGGTGGTCCCACCGTTAACTTTCAGCCAATTACCTCCGTAGTAGTAATAAGCAGTGGTGCTGGCGCTGGATGCCGTTTTGTTCAGGGCTTTTGTCGTATTTCCAAACACGAAGAGCACGTCCCGCAGAGTTGTTGATGTCAACGCAGTTGCAGTGCCTGTACTGGCCATAAATGACCCTGACTGCGCCAGATTCAGACCACTCAGTGTGACGCCCACTGGGCGTGGTATGGCCACTGAGTTATCCTGCTGGGCTGTTGCCTGTGTGGTTAATGGAATGGTGAAATAACCACCCTCCACTTCACCCAAGCTGCTGAATACCGTATTACGGGTCACCGTCGTGGGATGGCGGACGGTGATATAAGTGTCCGGATACAGCACCGTATTACCGACATTAGTGGTGCCTGTGGTGGTAGAGTTCCACACTCCACCGAGAACAAAATAGGTTCCAGCAGGCGCGATATTGATGCCTATGCCTGCTAGGTTTGGCAGTAAAACCTGGGTACTCAAAGTGGTAGAGCTGCTGCTCGCAACCACAGCAGTTCCATTCTGAACATAGTTGGTGGAGCCAGACGGAATCTGCGTCCAAGCAGTTGTCGCATTCGCCGCCGGCAGCAGTGTATTAAGCGTCCAGTATTGTGCGATCAGCACGTAATCACCAATGGCAACTGATCCTCCGGTGTCTGAGAGCGTATCCCCATTCAGGTCGATGGTCACGGTGTTGCTGGTATTGCCAGTGATGTTGTAGAACCGGCCATTTCTGTAGCCGGTCTTAAACTTGAGGTAATTGCTAGTGAGTGCCCCTGATGTAAGACTGTTACTCGCAAGTGTAAGGGTTGCACTGCTTCCCACTACCACTGGAGCTGCGGCAAGGGTGGTGGTTCTACTGCCTTGCGCCCGCATAGGCACACCAACAATGGTGTCCGAACCGGTCAGGCATGTCACGTTGTTGTATCCGGACGGATTGCTAACCGTAGTTTGTGCAGATAGTGGTCCGGCAACTAATGCAAGTAGGGTTATTAAGCGCATATCATCCATACTCTTTATTCCGTGAAACGCCGCAAGAAAAAAATACAATATTTTTTCCAAAATGTTTGTGTGTTAATCTGTCAGCCTTTAGATCGCGGAAATCACTGCATTGCGCGTAATACCAATAGTTCTTAACGAAAGCCACCCGTAAGCCCGCCCGCCCCCCATCTGCGGCATTAACTCAGACCCCCAGGCGCGTGCAACATTGTGTCTGTAAAAGTCCGAAGCACCAGCAACCCGGCACTTTGGCCGATGGAGCGTAGCGCAATCGGCCAAAGTGCCGGTCGCCGCCCCCTCC
>Ga0118677_10006043_pt1 | contig 20773 bp, 21 predicted proteins | sample AliMusrvi5mmetaG_FD_86154 | JGI IMG/M metagenome (GOLD analysis project Ga0118677, IMG submission 86154)
ACACCACCTACCCGGACGGTCACACGGCTGCCGACCTCGCCACGCAGGAGGGCCATCCGGAAATCGCCGAATTGATCCTCAAGAAACCGATTGTCGGCGACCTGATGCTCGAATCGCCCGGCGAGATTGCCACAAAAATGGACGCGGATGTGGAACGGGCCGCGGAAAGTGGTCCGGGCATCTTGCCCGGAATCCATGGCGGCGGGCAGGATGCCCGTGCCACAGTCCGCGAAGCCCCCGCCACGCTGGCGGGAAAAACCCTCGGTGCTCCGGCGGCTGCGGCTGCCGCCGGTTCTAGCAGCCCGATCGGTGCGCCACTGGTGATGCGGGCCTACCGCGAACGCGAAATGCCTCTGGAAGTCAAGAGCGTGCAGAACGATACCGCGACGCTGCGGATCGCGGGAACCAAGCCCGCTGAGGTCAAAGTGCGCGCTGGCGAGGCGATTCCGGGCTCGCGCCTGCTCATTGTCAAAGTCCAGCGCCGCATGCGCAGCGGCAAAGCCAACCTCGGCAAACCCACCGAAGTGTCGGTGGTGGAAATCAAGGACCGGGTCACCGGCGAGACCCGCGAGTTGATTTCCGGGGTGGTCTCCAGCGCGCATGATCCGCTGGCGCTGGTGGAGGATGTCAATACCGGCAAACGTTACACCGCCGCGCCCGGCCAACATTTCCGGGGCTCCGACGGGGTGGAGTACGTCATCAACGACGTCAGACCGAACCAACTCGTGATCGCGGAGGTGGCCACAGGCACGGTGCACACCCTCCCGCTGCGCGGGCCTCGCGGATAATTTATGCAGAACGATCCCGCTAATCCAGTTATGGAATTCCCCACCGTCATTGATCACGGCGCGCCGGTGCGCCAATTTTCCGTCATGATGCCGAACCGGTCCGGGGCGTTGGCTTCGATCGTCAAGTTGCTGCGCGCGGCCAATGTCGAAGTCGTCGGCCTGAGTTTGCAGGATTCGCGCGATGCCACGGTCGCCCGGTTGGTGGTCACCGATCCTGACGCGGCGGCGGCGGTGTTCATGGAAAAGGGCATCCCCCACACCGATTGTGAGTTGATCGTCGTGGCGCTGCGTGAAAGCGGCCCCGGACTGCTGCAATGTCTGGAAGTTCTAAAGATCGCCGAAACCAACGTCGATTTCGCATACGCCCTGTTGCCCTCGTTGAAGGGTCATCCGCTGTTAGCCCTGCACGTCGAGGATTACGAGTTCGCCGTGTCCATTCTCCATCAGAGCGGCTTCAAGGTGCTCTATCAGGAGGACGTCAGCCGATGAGTAAGCCGAGAATCAGTGAAGACTGGCTGTCGTTATGGACCGGCATGGCGGTGTTCGGCCTGTCGCTGGGCATTTTTTTCGGCGTTGACCTGCTGGGGTTTGGCGCGAAGGTGGGGACCTGGACGGATTTGTCCAAGGCGATCACGCCGGCGGGGGCATCGTTCAAATGGATGTCCGGATGGCTGGCGGTGGTTTCGACCTATCTTTTCATGGGCGTGGTGCTGGGGATCGGCAATTGGCTGCTGGGCGGCAACCTGCGGAAATTTGTCATCGCCTTCACGCTGGCGTTCGCCATCAGCTTTGGCTGCTGGGTGCTGGGCAATCATGCCAACATCGCGGCGACCACACCGGCTGAGTTCAAGAAATTCGGCGTCACTTGGTCGTTGAAGCTCACCGGCGAGGCGGGGTTTGTGCTGGCACTGCTGGCGGGGTTGCTCATCGGCAATTTTTTCCCGCGGCTGGCGGCGTTGCTTGAGGCAACGATCAAGCCCGAACTGTTTGTCAAGGCGGCGATCGTGATCATGGGTGCCGGGGTCGGGATCAAGGCACTGGAAAATTCCCACCTGGCATGGGGGATCATGTTTCGCGGGATTTGCGCCATCGTCGAGGCCTATCTGATTTACTGGGCGGTGATATACTACATCGCCCGCAAGTACTTCAAGTTCAGCCGCGAATGGGCGGCACCGCTGGCTTCGGGCATTTCCATTTGCGGGGTGTCGGCGGCGATTGCCACCGGCGGGGCGATCCGCGCGCGGCCGATGGTGCCCATCATGGTCTCGTCGCTGGTGGTGGTGTTTGCGGTGGTCGAGTTGTTGTTGTTGCCGTTTCTGGCACAGGCGTTTTTGTGGAAAGAGCCGCTGGTGGCAGGCGCGTGGATGGGCTTGGCGGTCAAGACCGACGGCGCGGCCACGGCGGCCGGCGCGATCACCGACGCCTTGATCCTGGCCAAGGCGGCGGGTCACGGCATTGTCTATGAGAAGGATTGGATTCTCAACACGGCCACCAGCATCAAGGTGTTCATCGATATCTTTATCGGCATCTGGGCCTTCGTGCTGGCCTATATCTGGGCCAACCATATCGAAAAGCGCGACGGCGACAAAGTCCGTGCCATCGAAATCTGGCAACGCTTTCCCAAATTCATCATCGGCTATGTCCTGACTTTCGGGCTGTTCCTGGCACTGGGCTTGGCATGCCCCGCGTTCATCAAATCCGAGACCCTCACGGCCGTAACCAAGGAAATGCAAGTCACCGACCCTGCAAGTGGCCAAGTGCGGGTGGACAAGGTGCCGGTGATGACCACGGTCTCGAAGTTGGATCCGAACACCAGCCGGACCACGCTCGTGGCAGTGCCGGAGATGAAGAAGGAAAGCAAACCCGGGCCGGCCAAGATTTCGACCGACGAGGCTAACATCTTCCGGGTGCTGTTCTTCTGCCTGACGTTTTTCACCATCGGAGTGATTTCAAACTTCCGCAAACTCTGGGACGAAGGCATCGGCAGACTGGCTGCCGTCTATGCGGTCGGGCTCTTCGGCTTCATCATCTGGTTTGGCCTGATCATCTCCTGGCTGTTCTTTGGCGGCGTGCATCCGCCGCTGATCCATCCCTAACAGATTGCCCAACGCTCTCACTTCCTGCATCGCAAAACACGACCCACCCATGGCTGACAAACCGCAAATCGGCGAGGAACTCAAAAAAATGCAGCAAGACTACGAGCCCTTGCTTCCGGTGGAGAAAAAACTCATCGCCTGGAGCCTGGGCATCGGCCTGGTGCTTCTGGTGGTGCTGTACTGCCTGAGCCGGTTCCTGCCCGACGGCCAACCGCCGCTGTAGCCCCGCGCTTCGTAAGCGAGTTGGTCACAACGCGTTGAGGTCAGGGAGCGCCGACTGCACGCAGATGGATGGAGACTTCCTGCGCACGCGCGGAACTTTTCGGTTGAACTCAGCGCGACGGAGCGCTATTCCCCGAGGGGAGGGGGCAAATAACATGTTACAATGGCTTCTTGGAAATGCTTTTGGCTTGGAGGACAGGAGGCGCAGGCTTTTCGCCGCAGCGTGTCATGTTCCTGATGATTGTATGACCTTCTTCAAGTGATTGAAGAATAAGGTCGAGGCATTTGATTTCGGAAAGATTGGAGTGGCTGGGGGCCGTATGAATGCCTGTCGACTCCGCACCGTGCGGGGAAAGCCCCGAACGCCCGTCAAACCCCTTCAAACCATGAAACACCCTATCAAATCCCCACTCGCCATGCTCGCCGCATGTTGCTTGGTTCCACTCGCGAGCGCTGGCGAAATGCCGCTGTCAAAACTCGACCTTTCCGGCATGGAAATCGGTTGGGGCCATCCACAGGCCGGCAAATCCGTGGATGGCAAGCCGCTGAAGATCGGCAGCAAGAGTTATGGCGACGGCATTGGCACCCACGCGGACAGCAGCTTCGCGCTGGTGCTCGATGGCAAGGCCGAGACGTTGAGCGGCGAGGTTGGCGTCGATGCGGAGACCGGCGCGAAGGGCAGTGTCGAATTTGTCGTGTTGTGCGACGGCCGCGAGGCCTTTCGCAGCGGCATCCTCAAAGGCGGCGACGCTCCCCGCCCGCTGAAAGTCCCGCTCACCGGGGTCCGCCACCTCGACCTGCAAGTGATGGATGGCGGCGACGGCATTGAATTCGATCACGCCGACTGGGCGGACGCCCGCATCTCCTTCAGCGGCAGCGCTCCCGCGGTGGCCGCCCCAGCCAAGGAGGAGGCGGTCATTCTCACACCCAAGCCGGGCGCCGAGCCGCGCCTAACCGGCCCGCGGGTTTTCGGCGCGCGCCCGGGCAATCCGTTTCTCCACCGCATCACCGCCACCGGCAACAAGCCGATCACTTATCTAGCAGATGGGCTGCCTCCCGGCATCAAGCTCGACGCGAGGACCGGCATGCTAACAGGATCGCTGGCCGCCAAGGGCGAATGGACGGTCACGGTGGGTGCCAGCAACTCCAGCGGCAAGGCCAGCCGCACGCTCAAGGTCGTCGGTGGCGACGCCATCGCGCTCACGCCGCCGCTGGGTTGGAACAGTTGGAACTGCTTCGCCAGTGCCGTCACCGACAAGAACATCCGCGATGCCGCCCGCGTGATGGCAGAGAGCAGCCTCATTGACCATGGCTGGACCTATATCAACATCGATGACTTCTGGCAGGTCAAGCCCGGCAGCAATGACCCGACCCTGCAGGGGCCGGAGCGCGACGCCAGCGGGAAAATCCTGCCCAACTCGCGTTTTCCCGACATGAAGGGTCTAACCGATTACGTGCATTCGCTCGGCTTGAAGGCGGGCCTCTACTCATCGCCCGGTCCGCTCACCTGCGGCGGATGCTCCGGCAGCTTCGGCCACGAGGAGCAAGATGCGGCCACCTACGCCGCGTGGGGCTTTGACTATCTGAAACATGACTGGTGTTCCTATCGTCCCGAGTCGGAAGGCAAGCGCGCCTCAGCCGTGCGGCATGTCCCGGCGATTGACGCCATCACCGATGACAAGCTGGTGAAGCTGATGCTTCCGTACGCGGTGATGCGCAGCGCGCTCGACCAGCAGAAGCGCGACATTTACTATAGCCTCTGCCAATACGGCATGGGCAACGTCAGCGAGTGGGGCGCGCAGGTCGGCGGCAACAGTTGGCGCACCACCGGTGACATCACGGACAACTGGGGCAGCATGTCGGGAATCGGATTCAAACAAAACGGCTTGGAAAAGTACGCCAAGCCCGGCCACTGGAATGACCCGGACATGTTGGTTGTCGGCCACGTCGGCTGGGGCCCGGCGCTGCATCCCACCAAGCTCAGCCCGAACGAACAATACACCCATATCTCGCTGTGGTGCCTGCTCGCCTCGCCGCTGCTCATCGGCTGCGACCTGACCAAGCTGGATGAGTTCACCCTCAATCTTCTAACCAACGATGAGGTGCTCGACGTCAACCAGGATGAGCTTGGCAAGCAGGCCGGCCGCCTCGCCAAGAGCGGCAATGCAGAAGTCTGGACCAAACCCATGGCCGATGGCTCGTGGGCGGTCGGCTTGTTCAATCTCGGCGTGGCACCGCTTCCGGTCACGCTCGACCTCTCGCAGCTTGGCATCACCGGCGCGGTGCGCGCGCGTGACCTGTGGCGCCAGCAAGACCTCGAACCTGCCACCGGCAACCTCACCCGCAGCGTCCCTCGCCACGGTTGCGTGCTGCTGCGGGTGTGGAAGAAGTGATCAGGCTAGCGGGCCGGGGGCTGGGCGAGGCCTTTGAGCAACTCGTCGATGGCGCCGCCTGACTTGAGGAGGTCGGCGATATTGATTTCCTTCTGGCGGCCATCCGGTCCGATCAGAATGATCTTGCTGCCGAGCAGGGCGGCGGGATCGGAGTTGCCGAAGTCCAGGACCTTGAGCAACTCGCCGAAGTTGCCATCGCCTTTCATCACATCGCCGAGATTGATTTCGCGGCGTGTGCCGTCGGGCGCGACGATGGCGATCTTGCCGCCGAGCCGCATGGCGGGCTCCGGGTGGCCGGGCTCCGCCTTGCCGAGGTCCAGGCCCTTGAGCATGCCGGCCACGGCATTGGCATCGATACCGGATTGGGCGAGGGCGTCGGCGGCCTGGCGGACGACGTCGCTGCCTAACAGCGCGCCCAACTGGGCGGCGGGGTTGCTGCCGGCATCACCGGTTTGGTGGTGGCCGGCGCGTTTGGCCGGGGCCTCGGGTTGGGCCGCGAGGGTGATCTGGGATTTGGTTAGAACCCCGTGGTGCAGGTAGGCGAGGTCCACCTTGTCGCCGGGCTTGGAGGCTTGGGCGAGCACCTGCAATTGCGCCGGATGCACCAGCAATTGGTCATTCCACAGCAGCAGGATGTCCAATTTCTCCACATGGGCCTGGGCGGCGGGACCGTCTGGCACGAGCTTGCGGACGATCAGGCCGGCACCCGGTTTGATGAGCGGAAGCTGGTAGCGGAGTTCATCGCTGATGCGTTCGACCACCACCCCGAGCATCGCGGGCTTGTCGGCGGCGGCGCCTGTCTGAGGGCTTTGGCCATGCGGGTTGTCAGGCGCGGCGGATTGCTGCTGGGCCGTTGCGGGCCACGCGGCGAGACACGCGGCGGACAACAGGGCGGAAAGTAGGCGGGTGGTGGATTTCATCGGATGGTCGGTTGCGGATGTTAGACGGAGGAGGCGCTTGCCGGGGAGACGGGCGGTGCGCACCAAGGACCAAGCGAAGCTGCGCGGCCGGATTGTGGAATGATTTTCGCATCAGGAAATTCTTGTCGCGGGCCGCCAGCGGCGTATGCTCGGAGGCATGAGGCAGATCCTGTTCGTTTTGGCGTTGCTGGTGCTGCCCTGTCATGCCGGGCGCGAGGCCTTTGCCAAAGGCCAATACTCGCTGGAATTTCCCGATGATTGGAAAAAGCCGGACGATGCCGGGGAAACCCTCATCGCCCGTGAAAACCCCGAGGGCACCGCGCTGTTCGCCGTGACCCAACTGCCGGTGGCGGCCGGAGCTAAGGTCGATCTCGATGCCACCGCCAAAACCATCGCCGCCGCCTACGCCAAGGGTCTCGGCCTCAAGGAACCCGCCAAGGTGGACAGCGGCGAAGTCGATGGCCTGCGCGCCCGCTTCATCGTGGTGGCCCCACCCAAAGCCGCCGACAAGTCGGACAAGTCGGACAAGTCGGACAAGTCGGACAAGTCGGACAAGTCGGCCGAGCCCGAGCCCGAGCCTGCCGCCAAAGCGCCCGGTCAAGCCTATTTCCTGGTGGTCATCGACGCCAGGACCGCGGTCCTCATCCTCGTGACCACCTTGGAAACCCCGGCCGCCAAGAAGACCAGCGACACCTGCCTGGGCATCGTCAAGTCGTTCAAACGCGAGAAATGAGGCGATGGGCAGGGACGCACAAGGAGCGGCACTTGCCATCGGCCGCGGCTCCTGTTATCGTCCAGCCGTGACCGCGTTGAGACAGCCGAATTTCATCAGCATCGCCGACTACCTCGCCGGTGAGGAAATCAGCGACGCGAAGCACGAGTACCTCGGCGGCGTCGTCCACGCCATGGCCGGTGCCAGCAACCAGCACAATACCATCGCAACCAGCGCAATTCTCTCGATCGGCTCCAAACTCCGCGGCAAACCCTGCCAGCCGTTTAACAGCGACACCAAGGTCCGCATCGAGCTTCCCGACCACGTCCGCTTCTACTACCCGGACGCCATGGTCGTCTGCCACGCGAACCCCGCCTCCGACCAGTTTCAAGACCAGCCGGTGGTCATCATGGAAGTCCTGAGCGATTCAACCCGCCGCACCGATCTCGGCGAGAAACGCGACGCCTATCTAACGATTCCGTCGCTGAAAGTCCTGCTCTTTGTCGAGATGGAGTTTCCCGCGGTCACCGTCCACCGCCGCAAGCCCGAGGGTGGATTCGCACTCGAATATCACAGCGGTCCTGAGAGCACGATTCCCCTCCCTGAGATCGACGCATCATTCATGCTTGCCGAGCTTTATGAGCGGATTGAGTTCGCGCCGTGAGTCCTCTTCGCTGAGGGCACGGCGATGTCGGCAGCCTCAAACGCATTGGATTGCGGAAGCATGCCGCCGCCCGTGGCTCCTGCTATTGTCTTCGTTAAGGGGGGTCTGCTGCTTTGCCACCGCGGCAAAACCGACGCGGCATCCCTTTTCCCCGGCCTCCGATCCGGCCGTTGATTTTCGCAACGGCATTCACCCCCAAAGCAAATTCCTTGGCGCTTTGTTCGGCGAATGTTTCATGTAGCAAACAACTTGAGAATTCTGTCGCGGGTGATTCTGCAATGTTGCCGCTTGAATTCGTCCGCATGCGGAAGTCCGGGCAGAACGTCTTCCCAGTCAAGGTCGTCACACTCGGCAGCCCAGGCAAGCGCCTTCACAATGCTCTGCTGAGCATCAGCATCGAATCGTGAATGAAATGTGGGCACGATGTCACAGGGGTAGTCTCCGCGGGCAGACTGCTCTAGCGAATCCAGATAGTAGAGGCTGTATGCCGGAAGCCGGAGCCACTTCAGTTGAGGTGTGGCTTTCATGATTACGCCGATTGAGGTAGGGACACCGGCTTGTGCGGCATGGCTGATTGATTTCACGAAGAAATCAACAGAATTTGGTGAATTTGACCACCGGTTCGACCGCTGGATAGGGGTTGAAGCGGCCGGACAGATCGCAGAGGAAGGTGAGGGAGTCATGGCCGGTGATGCCCGCGGAATCGGTGGCGCGCAGGTCGAGGGTGTGCTCGCCTTTGGCCAGGAGGTTGCCGGGAATGGGGCCGCTGGCAGCACTTGGGTCTGCCGCAAGCGGGTGATCGGTCCACGGGCCGTCGTCGAGGCGGCTTTGCAGCGAGACAAGCGGCAGGGCCGACCAGCAGCGGGCGCGCCACGAGTCGGGGCCGGTGACGATGTGGCCGGCGTGGGTGGCGAGGATGAGGCGCCGGGGGTGGGTGATTTGCACGGCGGGGCCGTGGTCGTCCACGCTGCGATAGGTGACGGCGAGGTCATCGTCGTCGAGGGTGACGATGGAATATCCGGCGGGGCCGCCCTCGGGCTCGCCGATGGAGCGGGTGGCGATGTAGATGTTTTTGGCGTCGTTAGCCATTTGTCCGTAGTGGGTGTGGCCGGCAAAAAGGGCGTGGATCGGGCGGGTCTGGATGATTTCGCGCCACGCGGCGATACCGGGGGCGTTGTTGAAATCCTCCCAGATCTGGAACGGATAGTGGTGTTGGAACACGACGACGCGTTCGCTGCGGGCGAGGGCGGCATCCACCTCGAAGCGGAACCAGAGGATTTGTTCGGTGGAGATGCCGAGGGGTTTGGCCTGCATGGTGTTGAGACAGATGAAGCGGAATCCGCGCAGGCTGAACGCCTGATAGGTGACACCGATGTTCGTCTGATAGCCGTGGGCCGCCGGATCGTGATGGGCATCGTGATCACCGACCAGGGCGTGCCAGGGGACCTGCAGGCGTGAACTCATTTCGTGAAACAGGGCCCACTCGCCAGCGCGGCCGTGTTGGACATTGTCGCCGGCGAACTGCACGAAATCGGGCTTGATGAGGGTGTTGACCTCATCGGCCATCCAGAGCGCGGTTTGGTGGTTATCCCGGTCGGGGGCTTCCAGGTGGAGGTCTCCGGGCCAAACAAAGGTGATGCGGTTTTGGTTCATGGCAATGATTTTTCTAATTGATGTTCTAATTGGGACAGCCGGTTTCGGCGCTGCGGGCGAGTTCGGCAAAGACGCCGTTGCGGGCTAACAATTCATCATAGGTGCCTTGCTCGGCAACCCGGCCCTGGTCGAAGACGAAGATGCGGTCGGTGTCGCGCAGGGTGCTGAGGCGGTGGGCGACCATGATGACGGTATGGCGGTGGCGGGCTTCGTCGATGGCGGCGCGGACCTTGCGTTCGCTGATGTTGTCGAGCGCGGAGGTGCCTTCATCGAGGATGAGCACGTCGGGGTTTTTGAGAAACATGCGGGCAATGGCGATGCGCTGGCGCTGGCCGCCGGAGAGATTGCCGCCCCGTTCGGTTAGGGGGGTGTCGTAGCCGTGGGACATTTCCACAATGTCGTCGTGAATGAAGGCGCGTTTGGCGGCGGTTTCGATTTGCTCCGCCGAAGCCTCGCCGCAGCCGTAGGCGATGTTTTCCCTAACGGTTCCGGCAAACACGAAGGGCATCTGGCTGACATAGCCGATGTATTTGCCGATGTCCTCGCGCGACAGCACGCCGATGGGCACGCCGCCGATGCGCACCTCGCCGCTGCTGGGGTGGAGGAGCCGCAGCATGGCGCGCAGCCAAGTGCTTTTGCCGGAGCCCGAGGGCCCGGCGATGCCGATGGTTTGGCCCTGGCGGATATCGAGAGTGACGCCATCGAGGATGCGCCGCGGGCCCTGCGCGGTTTGGTATTGCACCTGGAGATCGATGCAGGAAAGCAGCGGCACGGAGCCATCGAGTTTGGGCGGCCGCAGGGTGCAGGCGCCGAAGCTCTGATCCACGGGTTGCTGCAGCATGTTGAGCAAGACGTTGACTTGCAGGCTCGTTTCGAAGGCTTCATCGAGGATGCGGTGCACGTCCTTGAGCGGCCGCATGATGTTGAGGAAAAGCATGGAAAACGTCAGCACGCTGCCAAACGGGATTTGCCCGCGCGACGCCAGGTAGATGGCATAACCGATGATGCCGACGTGGAAGAGGTTCTCGTTGACCGCTTTGAGCCAATCGAATCCCGCCATGGCGCGGTGGTGTTTGAGTTCGCGGGCGCGGCGGGCCTCGGCGGCCTTTTCCACCCGGCCCATTTCCTGGCGGTAGGTGTTGGCGGCGCGGATGTATTCGAGGCCGCCGAGTTGTTCGACGAGCGTGCCGTCGAGGCCTTCCTTCGCCTGCATGAGGGCGAGGCGAACGCCCTTTTGGGAGGTGACCTGCCAGACCGTTAGAGCGATGGTGACGGGCACCACGGCGAGCATGACCAAACCGACGCGCCACTCGGCGCTGAAGCTGGCGATGAGCGCGAAGCTGGCGATGAGCACGGCGGGGATGGCATCGGTGAAACTGAGTTTCAGGAATTTCACATAGCCCTCCACGCTGCGCGAGATCCGGCCATGGAGGGAGCCGACCCGCTCGCTGGCCATCACGCCGAGGTCCACTTTGAGGAGGTGGCCGACGAGGCGGACCATCATGTCCCTTTCGATGCGCGTGGCGGTGCGGGCGACGAGCCAGCGGCGGGCGTAGTTGAGCGATTCCTTGAGCACATAGGCCCCGGCTAACAGACAAAGGGCGGTGAGGGTGTAGCGGGCAAGCTCCGCGCCCATGGCACCTTTGAGCGAAAGGACCTTGTCGAAAACCCGGCCGAGGACGAGGGGGATGCGCGTTTCCACCAGCGCGCAAACCGCCATGACCAGCACCGCGGCGCCGAAGCCGGCTTTGTCCCCCCGCGGCACCAGCGCCCAGATTTGTTTGCGCCGCGCCCAGACTCCCGACAAATCGCCCGTGAATGAGCGCTCGGGTTCCGGTGGAGGAGGCATCGCGGTTAGCGGACGAAGGTGAAATAGAGGCTGTAAAACACCAGCATGAAGAGCGAGAACGGCACGCCGAAAGCCAGGTAGCGTTTGAACGTGATGGTGTGCTCGTCATCGTTGAAATGCTTGCTTTCCGCCGCCAGAATGATCCCGGCGGAAGCGGCGGTGACCAGCGAACTGCTGCCCGCACAGATCCCTCCCCCGAGCGCCCAGGCGGCGGCGTGCGACGGGTCCAGGCTATGAATGGGCACCGACACGGCGGTGGCCCAGGACGCGGCTTCGGTGAACATGGTGCCGAAGTAACCGGTCACCGCGATCATCGCCGGGGCCGCTTTGGCGGCGATGAGCTGGGCGTAGAGGGTGTTGCCAATCCAGGAATTGGAAACGCAACCGGCGAGCACGAAGATGGCGGCAAACGACAGGTAAACCTCAAATCCCAGCGAGGTAAGCGTGTGGTAACGATCGCTTTTCCGCTCCAGCAGCACCGCCGCGAGGATGGTGGCGGCACCCATGACAATGGCAAGCGGCGGAAAGAGCACATGCAGCACGATGAAGAGCACCAGCAGGGAGAGACCAATGGCAAGCAGGCGGCGGTCGATGGCGAGATCCGCCTGGGCGCGTTTCCAGTCGGCCGCCGTCTGCGCCACCTGGATGGTATAGAACGGCACCTGCTGCGAGGCGGATTTGCGCGCTCTGGCACCCATTCCGCGTTGGGTGAGAAACACGCTAACGAGGATGAGCACCGCCATCACGATGAGATTGGCCGGCAGCACTTCTCTCATGAAATCGGCGGCGCTCAGACCCCAGGTTCCGGACTCGATGATGTTCGGGGTGTCGCCCCAGCGGGTGGAAAAGCCACCGAGGTTGCTGGCCACCAGGGCGGCGCTCAGGATCCAGCGCGACGGCACATCATACGAGGCACAGAGCCGGATGATGACCGGCGTCATGATCAGGATGGACGTCACATTGTGCATCAGCCCGGCGGTCACATAGGTCGCGAGCAGAATGACCGAGACCATCAGCGGAATGGTCAGGCGCGGATGGCGCAAGCGGATTTTGCCCAACTGATGGCCGAGCCACGCGGCGATCCATTTGAACCCCTGCGAGCGCTCGATCATGTGGGCCGGAATGGCCACCGCGGTGAACAGGATCGTAATGTCCGCATAGTGGCTGAAGCCGCCGCGCAGGATGGCGGGTGCGCCTTCCCACTGGAGGATCAGGAAGGCCATGGCCACCAGGCTCATGGCCAGCGGCAAGGGCACCTCGTAACGCGTCATCGCGAAAAACGCGGTGAAGAGGATGACCAACATGAGCGCCCCGCCCATCCAGGTCATGTGCAGACCTGTGGTGCTGGGCACCGCGGCACCTCCACCGCCCGCCCAGGCGGTGCCGCAGGTGAGGCCGAGCAGCGCCAACACACCAATCCACACAACGCAGCGAAACAAGGGGGAGCGGTTCATATGAAGGAGACGTCACCGGTGAAATGAAAAGCCACATCGCGCGGATTGCGGTGCGGGCGGAGATGAGCGATGAGTTTGATCCCGGCAGGCAGCATTTTGGGTTCCAAGGCATCGGCCACGGCGGCATCCACCGCCAGCGCGTCGGGTCGGGAGTCGTCCCGGAACGCTTCGAAGACCAGGACGTCCATGCCTTGCGCCTTGCTGCGGCAGGCCCGCGCGCCCTTGATGGCATGCTCGGTGTATTCATGGAGGGACCCATGCACCGGGCTCTCGTCCGGTTGTAAAAATGTCACCTCCGCCACCGGCAGGAACAATTGTGGCACATGCGGTGGCAGCGGCAGGACCAATCCCACCTGTTTGCCACGGCACGCGGCTAACAGGGCACTGCTGCGTTTGTGGGTCAGAATGCGCAACTGCACGCTGATGGCATCAAAGGCCAGACCGATCGGGATGCCTTCCGCCTCCATCATGCGCAGCCGCTCTTCGGTTTCCGGCGCGCCATACTGGCTGGCATATTTCAGCAAGTCCGCCGTGGTCCTCGCCTTTTTGGTATCGATCAACAATCGCAGCACGTCCAACAGACTGCTTTCATCCTTGACGGGAACCGGCTCGCGCACTTCGTGGGGGGTATCTGGCATAAGGTGGATTCAGGTACTATCAGACCGGTCCGGGCAGCGTCAAGCGAAAATCGCCGCAGGAATCCTTGTGGGGTAAATTGGAGTGTCGGGATAGCTCGTGCGAAAGAAACCACTGATAAAGACTGAGAAGACTGATTCCACTGGTTGAAGATTTCTTCTCAGTGTGCTCAGTGTGCTCAGTGGCAATCAGTGGCAATCAGTGGCCTCAGTGGTTTCTTGCTCCCAATCCACCCCACCAAGCCTTCCTCTTCAATCGTGCAATCCGTGTAATCCTCTAATCTGTGGTTGTCTTCGGCAGTCAGACCCCAACGCTTGGCTCTGCGGGGACGCAACCGGCCGAGGGAAGCCAAAACAAAGGCGACAGACAATGTCGCAAGCCAACGGGAGCGTATCCGCCAGACACGGCGGATAAGCAACAATCGCTTGCCTTATCCCTCGCAACGTGCCAGATTTCCCCCGTGAGCCTGACATTAACAGCGCCGCCTGCATTGGAGGAAATCAGGGCGGTTGTGCGTTCCGTTTGTGAAGACAGAGGCGTTGCGCGTGTCGATCTGTTCGGCTCGCTGGCACGCGGGTGCGGGAGTCATGGCAGTGACGTGGATTTGCTCGTTGAATTCCTGCCCGGAAGTAACATCGGGCTTTTTGAGATGGGAGCACTCAAGGAAGACCTTGAGCAACGGCTGGGGTGTCGCGTGGATTTGGTGAGCCGCCGCGCGGTGGAACGAAGCCGCAACCCCATTCGCCGCAACGCGATTCTCTCCGATCCGATCCCGCTTTATGCCCGATGAAAAACAAGCCGGACTGTTACGCGACATCCTCGATTCCGCTCTGACGATCCGTGCCTATCTTGACGGGATCGACCGGCAAGCATTCATCGCCAATATCGAGAAACAGGACGCCGTACTGCGCCGTTTCGAGATCGTTGGCGAAGCCGCCAGCCGGATTGCGCCGGAGACACAAGCGCTTTTCCCGAATCTGCCATTCCGCAGCATGAGGGGAATGCGCAACATCATCGCCCACGATTATGGGGTCGTTGACATTGAGCAGGTGTGGAAGACCGCAACAACCGATCTCGATGAATTGATCGAAACGCTCCAAGAGCATCCCGCGTGAAGCGTTGCCAACGACAACTCCCCCTCTTTCCCGCCATCCGGCACCGCTCTCTCCAACTTCACCACACGACAATCCTAAATTATGAAAAAACCTCTCCGAGCTTGCCAATCCGGCCCGGTCGGCTATCATTGCCCCGTGACTGCCGTTGTTTATCCACGCTCGAAAAGGGAGGTCGATGCCGAACTCTCCCTGCTGGAGAAGCATAGCCGCGAGAACCGCAAGACCAAGGAAAGTGCCCGCGCTTACCTCGTGAGAGCTGGCATCATCACGAGGAGCGGCAAGTTGGCCAAGCCCTACCGCGGAAGCTAAGCCCCCAACGATGCGGCACGGTTCCGTCATTCTGGGCTACCACGGTTGTGATCGCACGATCGGTGAGAGCGTGCTGGCGGGCAAATCCGAGCTGCGCATTAGCACCAACGACTACGACTGGCTGGGGCACGGCGGCTACTTTTGGGAGGATGACCCGCTCCGCGCGCTGGCTTGGGCACGCTTGATCCAGCGGCATGGCAAGAAGAGCCGCGCCAGTGTTGAGGAGCCCTTTGTCATTGGCGCGGTCATCGAGCCCGGAAATTGTCTCGATCTCCTCCAAGCCCAATCCATCCGCCTTGTGGATGCCGCCTACAAAGACCTGCAAATGTTCTCCCACGATGCCGCGACAGCTTTGCCGGCAAACGTTTCCGTTGATGGGGAACTGGTGCTCCGCCGCCTCGATTGCGCCGTGATCCAGCATCTTCATCGCCGGAGGGAGGAGAGCGGCCTAACCCCATTCGACACCGTTCGTGCCGCGTTTCCAGAAGGCAGACCGCTATATCCCGGGGCCGGGTTTCAAGAGCACACCCACCTCCAGATATGCGTGAGGAATCCGGCGCAAATCATCGGCTACTTCCGGGTGCGCGGGCGCTGAGTGGTAGGTGGTTGCCTTCCATCCCGGCACGCGGTGGTGCCTTGGCGCGATGCATCCCACGCAGTGACACACGCCCGGGCCGACCCTACCTCCGCGCGGGACGGAAGCCGATGGCGGGGCTTGTTTCTCTCGCATGCCGGGCGTTTTCCCGCGTAACTCCACCGCGGCAAGTACTTTTTTCGACAAAAGGAGATTTCACAGGTACTGTGTCAGCCGGGTGGTGGACCGGCGGTTTGCGTTCGGGAAGGACAACGAGGAGCAATTGCGGACCTACATGCGGATGTATGAGAACTTTTCCGGGTGCCGGGTGCTGGCTTACTGCTTCATGGGCAATCATTGATTTTGTATCAGTAACTGCTTGGTTTGCAATGCGTTCCATTTGGAGCGCATTATTTTTACATTGATTTTGAAAATACGGGAGCCAAGGGAAGGCATCGGCGGCCAACGGAAAAGCGCCCAAGGTGATTGGCACGAGGGGAGAAAAATGCTTAGGAAAAATTAATCAAGTTGCATTTGGAGGGATTCCCCGAATCCTAGCAATTGGTGATTGACAGGGGGGGATTGTCAGGGGCTAGCCTAGGGCATGGACAAAAACGCATTTCCGAAAGTGGTTCAGGTCGTGGCTATACTGGCCTTGACCTTGGCAAGCCCGGTGATGGGGCAAGATGACCCATTTGCGGGAGTGAAGACCTCTGCACCCAGCCAACCCATTTCATCAAAAACTAAACCCGCTGCGGATTTAGCAAAAATACCAGCTATCCAAGTAGATGGGAATATATATATGGACGCAATTATCGTTCCTGATTCTGATGGCATCGAAGCGACAATTACACATAGCAAAGGAACCGTTCGCGTACCAATATCAAAAATTCCTCAAGCAACACTAAAGCGCATTGGCTACGATCCAGAAGCAGAGGCGGCAGCGAAAAAGGCAGCGGAAGAAGAAAAGATTACGGCTAAATCAAAAGCTGACAAAATTGCAGCACGGGCGAAGATTGATCAAAAGAAACAAGCCGAGAACATACTGGCAGAGAAAATGAAAGCAGATCAAGATTCCAAAGATGAGGCTCGCTTCTTCCTTGGTAGATTGGGCGAGTCGTCCGCTAAGTTTGAAAAACGCTTTGGCAAACCTTCCAGCACTCAAGGAAATGTAATTAGTTATTGGTTAGAGGAGTACCAATTGATGATTACTACAACAACAAATAATAAAAAAGTTACTCAGATTGCATACACAAGATTGGCAGGCTTAACAAAGGATGTAACATCACTTCTTTTTGAGTCGAATAAGTCTGGCGGTGAATGGAAAGACGTAAAGGATGTTAATCCAACAGCGGCTTTGAAAATCGACATGAGCGGAGCTGATGCTTGGTTAAGTGGAGATAGTAATAGAAGTGCTATATGGAATCGAGAACATGGGGTCTTAACTTTTGCGATACTAAAACAGTAAAAACACCCAATACGAAACACATGAACATTAAATCAATACTCTACACATTAACAATAACTGCATTATTAGTTCAACCCAAAGTCTTCGCTGCTGATGATGGTCCTGCGAAGTTTGCAGATATAAATTGGCTAACAACTAGAACATCCGTAAAAGAAATTGCAAAGAAAAAAGAATATACATTTCTAAGTGAAGATAAGGAAAGCATTTGCTTTAAGGGAACTCTCCTTGGTAAGTCAGCGGAAATCGGATTTATTTTCAATCAAGAAAATCAGTTGGTTAAGACAATGATACTGTTACAAACGAAGGAAAATGAGTGCATTGCTACGTACGAAAAGCTAGAAAAAAGTCTTGGTGATAAATATGGAAAGCCGACAAGATCGGTCAGAACCTTTGATAAAAGTGGCGGCACGGAAGAACAAGCTATCAAGAACAAAACGGCATTCGCAGCCGCACTTTGGGAAAATAAATCAATCGGTATAAACATAGAGCAAAACCTTATCATACTAATTCAATATGAGTCTAAGTACTGGAACAAAGAACTTGAAAGCAAACACAAAAAAGAGGCTAAGGATCTATAATTCAATAATAGATGAATTGATGACCAGCTCAAAACACTCTAGCAAATTGTTGATAGATTCTAACCTAAATATAATGCAATTCTATGACGCCACTACCAGACCCTAACTCCAGCGTTGAAATCCTGAGCAAAGCAACCATCGTGAAAGAAGCCATTAGCGCGGGTGATGCATCATCAATGATAAGTGATGGTTTTATTCTGATAGGAATTACCCCAAAATTGAAAGATCCTGATTTTCCTTTCAGATATTCATTGATTTGGCCACATCCGATAGAAGATATGCCTTCTATGACTCGGGAAAGATGGCTACGGCATTGACCTGCACCAATTGAAATCATTGACAAAAATGCACACTCCTCAAACTGCACCTTCGTATGGCGGATCATCATTTAACTGTCCGCATTGCGGAGCATTTGCTGAAATGCAATGGGGTTCCAATACCTCGACAAGCTATGGCGGCGACGGATTTAGCCTCAATGACTTGTCGGCAGCAAAATGCTCTCACTGTAAAGAATACAGTCTTTGGATCGCGCGAAAAAAGCAGATGATCTATCCATTTTCTGGCACTGCCCCATTGCCGAATCCCGATCTGCCGGAAGACATCAAAAATGATTACATGGAAGCTCGCGGTATCTGCGAGCTTTCGCCAAGAGGTTCTGCCGCCCTACTTCGATTATGCATTCAAAAGCTATGCAAGCACCTTGGAGAACCGGGAAGAGATATAAATTCGGACATCCAATCCCTCGTGAAAAAGGGACTAAATGCAGACATTCAAAAAAGTCTCGATATAGTTAGAGTAATTGGCAATGAATCAGTTCACCCCGGAACTATAGATTTGCGGGATGATCCTGATACCGCTCGAATCTTATTCGTGTTGGTAAACATCATCGCGAATGCCCTTATTACGCAGCCAAACATGATTGCAGCAACTTATGCTATCATTCCCCCGAACAAGCAACAGGGCATTGCTAACCGTGACAAAACATGAGCAACGAATCCCAAACACCAGACCCAACACTCGAATTTGATAAGATTTTTGAGCGGATTTTCACACTCTCAACTGGCGCACTTGCTTTGTCGATTACCTTTCGGGGAGCAATAATAGGTGACGCAAAATGCTATCTTTGGCTCCTATCGCTTTCTTGGATAGCTCTTGGTATATCCTCATTATCATTTATTATGTTTCAGGCTCTTAGGGCAGGACCGAATGCAATTTTGTACAAGTCTCGCCTAGAGACTGAGGATTTGAAGAATATGGCACGGGAATACAGAGAACTAAGAGATAACTATGATTCAGGTAAATCAGACATAACGGATAAGACAGTATTACCTAAACTCAGGGATGATCTACTCGCCGAGTACGAGCAACTAAAAATCCAAAAATTAGCTGATTTTCAAAAAGCTCAAAAAATGGCTAAATCAATCCCTACGACTGTATATATGATGTTTATATCATTCTTCATTGGTGTACTATTATTATTGATTTTTGGGATAATATCAAATACGACTGAAGCTCACAAATCAGTTAAACCACCTGAAAATGTTTTAAAGATTACCAAGTGAACCACCAATCCAGAAACATGAAACTAAACTGCATTCTACTGATAGTATCCACAACATTTTTGTTTGCGGCAAAACCAGCAAAATCATCCACAGGTTCAGATTTTGATAGAATTACCAAAGAGTCCGCGGAGGCAGAGAAGAAGCTACAAGTATTGAAATGTTCATCAGTGACCTACCAAAAAGAAAGTCACGGCCCAAAGGTGAAAGATTTTTTCATCGGTATGGATTACAAACAATTTAAAGCAGTAGCCGAAAAGCTTATTAAATCTTTAAGCAAAGACAAAATTATCTACGATTATGGACTGAGCGATGAATCTATAGTTTATGGAATTTGTCCAAGTGGCGATAATGACTCACGAATAGTGGCAGTTATTGACAAACAAGGATTAGTAATAGATTTAGGAATAGGCCCCAATATATCTAATCTGGCATTCAAGGCATCGGATATAACATTGGAAGATTTTGTTAAACTTTTTGAGCAAGCCTACGGCGTGTCACTAAAGGAAGATCTGCGGTCTGATAATTATGGAACTATCACTTCTGAAGGTGTATCTATCGAGATTACCAGATTTAAAAGCATTTCAATGAAAAAGACTGCAAAACCAGCAGACATAAAAAAGGCATTCGATTAACTCATTCGGCCACCTATTATCTAACTCCAAATGAACGACGACACCGATCTTAACTTCCCTTTGAGAACGGAAATTCTCAAGATTGCCCTTGATTTAGAATATAGCATCAACAATCTTTTATTGATGCTCTTATCAATTGAAAATCCAAATAAAAAAGCGTTCTCAAATAAAAGTGGCAACCTCTCATTGAAGAACAAAATAGATTTACTCTTTGATTTAGATATTCTCAAATCTGATGAACACGAAAAGTTTCTTCTCGTGATGGAGTATCGAAATCAATTCTTGCATAACTATGGGTGTCGAACATTTGCAGATGCAGTAACACTGCTAGGAGTTGATAAAAAAATGCGCCTGCTAAAGTTCTGTACTGAAAAGGAATTGACAGATCAAGAATATCTATATAACCATGCGTTTGGAAACCTATATAAAGAATGTCTAAACATTCTTATAGAAAAATCCCAAGATAGACAAACCCAAATTAAAGAGCGCTGTGACTTTTTAAATCAACCATTTAAACACCAGATATATATTACTCACAGATTCTTTGATTTGGCAGACAACATCTTGAAGACTTGCGAAGAACACGCTCAAGAAATCCTACAGGGAGTCAAATCAGATCTGGACCTGCTAGACAAAATCGGTAACGTGATAAATGAAGACATAAACGGGATGCTCGTTTCAGAAGAGTTTATCCAAATTCAAGACGAATTTAAGAGAGTGTGTAAGCCGGAAAGAATTAAGCAACTTTACAAACGATAAATGTGGTCTCACCATTTGAACCGCAACTCCTTGAGAATCGGCACAATCCCGACTTGGCTAGAAACCGCCGTTGCGCTCCATTTCCCATCAGACACGAATTTGCCGGGCCGTTCCAAATTCGTTCCCCCCCAAAGGTATGGCGTCGGGATTCCCCGTTTTCGGTAGCCGGTGCCATTGAAGGCCTCCAGCGCGTCCGAGGCTCGATTCAAGTCCCTCCAAGGCACTCTGGTTCAAGCCGTCGTATTCAAGCGCATCCTTGGCACTCTCTTCAAACGAGAATGGCGGCCTGCCAGTTTTGGGCCGACCCGCCGGAACCTGCCTTGTTCGAGCCGTGAGGGGGTCGCCGTTGTGAAGGTGTTGGCCGAAATTCAAACGTAAGGGTCTTAAAT
>Ga0118677_10006044_pt1 | contig 20773 bp, 31 predicted proteins | sample AliMusrvi5mmetaG_FD_86154 | JGI IMG/M metagenome (GOLD analysis project Ga0118677, IMG submission 86154)
CAATGGGCTTGTTATACCTTCAATAATGCGGGTATTGAAGTATCGTTGTTTATCGATCCAGAACTGGCGCAGATTGATGCGGCCGTCGAAGTTGGCGCATCGGTCGTAGAATTGCATACTGGTTGTTACGCAGATGCAAAAAATCCACTACAACAGCGTGATGAACTAGAACGCCTTAAGGCGGCCGCCCTTTATGCCCATAGCGCTGGCTTACAGGTTAATGCTGGCCATGGTTTAAACTTTTATAATGTCGCAGCTATCTGTGCCATACCCGAAATTGTAGAGCTTAATATCGGCCATTCCATCATTGCTCAAGCCTTATTTTCAGGATTAGCGCAAACCGTTAAAGATCTTAAACACATCATGAGACAGGCAAGGGCAGAGGCTTATTATTTAAATAATACTGAATGATGAGCGCTATGAGTAGCATAGCTTTGTAGTGTGAATAAGCGCTAGTGTAAGTCGGCAACCGATTTTTATAAAAAAACGATCTCAAAAAATTGATTTTCTAAAACATTGGGTTAAGTTGAAGGCATATCTTAATTTACAACTTAAAGGTGAATGTTATGTCTGTACCCTCTGATTACAACAAAGAAAATGAAGTTGTATCACCACTTAATTTAGAAGATACCTTAGCGCCTACAAGTAGCCCAACTAAATCTATACTACTAGGATTGGCTTTTTTAGCGTTTATTGTATCAATTTTTGCCTTACTGCCGATGTTTTTTACCTACTTATCAGAAGGCGATATTAGGGCACCTTCAGAATTTCATGCAACGGATAGCGCAATTAAATTAAGTCTTCAAAACTCTTCTTATAGCCATAATCCTGTGGTTTTAGAAAAACAAACCGTTCCACCCAAAAAATATTACAACAAAGTACCGATGGAATAAGCTATTTTATCGTTCACACGCTCAGGAGCTTATCATGAGCGTGTTTATGTTTTTTTACGCACTATAAATCACATAGTGCCAAAACTATTAGACTACTGTTTTTTCTGAGACCCAAACAGCATATGTGCCATTTTTTTTGCTTTAGTTTTTAAATAGGCGGCATTATCATCGTTAGCGATGACTTCTACTGGAATACGTCCTTCGACATTGATGCCTAATTTTTTAAGGTCGTCTATTTTCTTAGGATTGTTAGTTAATAATTTAATTGATTTAACGTGTAGGCTTTCTAAGATTAATGCAGCGATGCTGTATTCTCTCTCATCAGCAAGATATCCTAAGTGTATATTGGCATCTACGGTATCCATGCCTTGGTCTTGTAAATTATAGGCTTGAAGTTTTTTTAATAAGCCTATACCTCGACCTTCTTGGCGTAGATAAATCAAAACACCTGCGCCGGCATTATTAATTAATTCCATAGCCATGGCGAGTTGCTCGCCACAATCACAACGCCTAGAGCTAAGTACGTCACCGGTAAAACATTCGGAATGTATGCGCACAGGAACTTGTTCTTTATTAGAAACATCACCTTTAACTAAGGCTATATGCTCTTTGTCATCAATGTTATTGCTATAATAATGCAAAATAAATTCACCATGCTCTGTAGGCAATGGCGTCTGTACTAAATCTTTTACTTGGGCTTTTACGTCTATCACTAATCCAAAATCCAGGTTTACACTCATGACGGGATGTTGAGTGAGGTTGCTTATTCGTCCTGACTTAAGTGGACGTTTTCGCCTATTTTACATGACAGTTAATAATAATGTTGATGAAGCTTTAGTTTGCACGGTAATATTCGTGAACTATTTTCTTTTAAAGTGCTTTATGAAATCTGATAGTCTTGCTATTAAACAACGATATGATCGTATCGCGCCTTATTTTGATGGGTTGCAAGCTATTATGGAAGGCTTTTTTTACAGGCGCTGGCGTAAGAAATTATGGGCTAAGGTTGATGGTATCCATATTTTGGAAGTGGGCGTTGGTACCGGTAAAAACTTTGATTATTATCCTGCTGATGCTCAAATTACCGCGATCGATTATAGTTCGGCTATGCTAAAGCAGGCTGAATATAAAAAAACTAGAAAAGCCGTTGCTGTTACGCTTAACCTAATGGATATCCAGTCCTTATGTTATGCCGATAATACCTTCGATGTTGTTATCGCTACTTTTGTTTTTGGTTCAGTGGCATCGCCACAAAAAAGCCTAAAAGAATTATGTCGTGTATGTAGGCCGGGTGGGCAGATTTTGTTTTTGGAGCAAGTCGTCAGTTCAAGACCGCTACTTGCTAAGTTTATGAATCTCATTAATCCAATTATGCGGGTTGTAATGGCTGCTAACATTAATAGAGACACCATAAAGCATGTCAAATCCTGTGGCTTTTCTTTCGTAAATATCGATGCCGATAGTGGCGTTTTTTTTAAATTGATTGAGGCTAGAAAGTAACTTGCTCACTAAAAATAGATAACTTGGATCCTGATGATAAAAAGACGCTTTATTAAGCAACTAGTCAGTAGTTTTTTGGATTTGGCACCGATAATTATCGTGGTATTAATTTTTCAAGTGTTAGTGATTGGAAAACCCATAGCCGATGTTGATCGCTTATTGATGGGATTGTTTTTTGTTGTACTTGGATTGTGTTTATTTATTCAGGGTTTAGAGCTAAGTTTGCTGCCATTGGGCGAGACTATGGCTTATGATTTTGCTAAAAAAGGTAATTTATTCTGGTTATTGGCCTTTGCATTTTGCTTGGGTTTTTCTGCTGCGATTGCTGAGCCTGCACTGGTTACTATTGCTGATAAAGCGGCCATGAGCGCTAGCCTTAAACATATTATTGAACCAACAGGCATGGCTAGTGCGCATTATGCCTTGGGGTTACGATTAACGGTCGCCATTTCTGTCGGTTTAGCTATATTAATTGGGGTGCTTAGGATTATCAAAGGTTGGCCCGTTTATTACCCTGTTTTCTGTGCTTACGGTGGCATTGCTTTGATAACGCCCTTTGCACCCCGAGAAATTATTGGTATCGCTTATGATTCAGGCGGTATTGCGACGTCAACCATTACTGTGCCGTTAGTGACGGCTTTAGGGGTAGGTTTAGCGTCAGCTATTAAAGGTCGAAATCCTATTTCGGATGGTTTTGGTTTGGTGGTGTTTGCATCGTTAATGCCCATGATTTTCGTGATGGTCTATGGGATAGCTTATGCTTGAATGGTTACTGCATATCATGCTGAAGCTACAAGAAGTATGTATTAATATTTTACCTATAGCGTTTGTTATTATTGGTTTCCAAAGCTTAGTTATACGTAAGGCTTTAGTTTATCCAAAAAAAATATTAGTGGGCTTTATCTTTGTATTAGTCGGCATAGTCTTTTTTCTTGAAGGTTTGGAGTTAGCTTTATTTCCTTTAGGAAGTTTGATGGCTACTCAATTGACGACCCCAGAGTTTTTAGGTATTACCGCTTTGCTGCCGATGGTGGTCTGGCAGAATTATTATTGGGTTTATCTATTTGCTGCCAGCCTTGGCTTTGCTACGGCTTTAGCCGAACCGACCTTATTAGCGATTGCCATTAAGGTTGAACATACCTCTGGCGGAGTGATACGTGCTTGGGGATTTCGTATTTCTGTTGCGATAGGGGTAGCCATAGGCTTAGCCTTAGGCACTTTTCGCATTGTTACGGGGTTTGATCTTTATTTACTTATTATCCTAGGTTATATCATAGTCATCATTCAAACCTTGTTTGCACCTAAATTAATTATTGCTTTGGCTTATGATTCAGGCAGTATTACCACTTCTATGGTGACGGTGCCTTTAGTGACCTCATTAGGCTTGGGTTTGGCTGAGTCTGTTCCCGGTCGAGCTCCCTTAATCGATGGCTTTGGTTTGATTGCGTTTGCCAGTTTATATCCCATTATTACTGTTTTAGCTTACGCGCAAATTGCTCAATGGCTGGGTAAGCGCAGCCTCTTATCTAATACTTAAAGGAAAATCATGCATTTCAAATTAATTATTGCCTTTGTCGAAGATGATAAAACCGACTTAGTGCTTGATACAGCTCGTCAGAGTGGTGCTAAAGGCGCGACGGTTATAAATCATGCGCGTGGTGAAGGCTTGAAGCAATCAAAAACATTTTTTGGACTGTCGCTAGAGTCTCCCAGAGATGTGCTGATGTTTTTGGTTGAAGAACATCTCAGTCGACATATATTAGAAAAAATTGCCAAGGTAGCACAATTTGATAACCAGCCCGGTACAGGCATTGCCTTTCAAGTTGATGTTGAAGATGCCATTGGTGTCATGCGCCAAGTAGAAGAACTAACCCAAGAACTTGAGGATACAATATGATCACAAATAACACCTTAATTCGTGTCAAAGATGTAATGAAAACCGATTTTGGAACCATTGAAGGTGTCGCTACGGTCGCTGATGCCTTGATTAAAATGAAGACACTAAAAACTGCGGTGCTTATTGTTAATAAGCGTAATGAAGATGATGAATATGGCATGTTAACGTCTGGTGATATTGCTCGCCATGTTTTAGCTAAAGATCGTGCTCCAGATCGTGTTAATGTTTATGAAATAATGAATAAGCCCGTTATCTCTGTGCATCCTGATATGGATATTCGCTATTGCTCACGATTGTTTGCTAATTATAATTTGGTGAGAGCGCCTGTTCTGGAAAACAAAAAGGTAGTTGGTATGGTGAGTCCTAACTCTTTGGTGCTTGATGGTTTGTATAAAACCTTTCAATAAATGGCGTCCTGTCACAAATACCAGTACAATTCGCGCTTAGCAGAGTAAAGATGTTGAACGTGGATGTCCCGGTTATCAATGTTGTAGTTCTGTGTTAACCGTAAGTTTTTATTTTAGGAGTTTTCAAAATGGCAACAGGCACTGTAAAGTGGTTTAACAACACTAAAGGTTTTGGTTTTATTGCACCTACAGACGGCGGCGAAGATGTATTCGTACATCATTCTGTCATTCAAGGCGATGGCTTTAAAACACTGATAGAAGGTCAAACAGTGAGTTTTGACGTAGAGTCTGGCCCTAAAGGCTTAACTGCCGTTAATGTTTATCCTAAGTAAGGATTAACGTTCAACATGAAAAGGGGCTCTTGTTAGTTAACAAGAGCCCCTTTTTTTATCACAAAAAGACTCGTTTTATTTTAAAGGACGACCCTTAGCGTCTTTATTGATATGGCCTGCGAGAAGTAATATAACTTCTATAAAGCCCCAAAGTGCACCATAGCCAACGGTAGCAGCAGTCAATGCTAACTGAGCGAGCCCCAGCTTGTAATAGCCTAAATAAAATCGATGCATCCCAGTAAAACCTAGAAATAGTGCTAATGCTACAGCCACATATTTTCGTTTAACGGCTGTAGGCGCTGCTAAATATGCCCCCACCAAATCAATTTTTCGCGCAGCAGTTTCATCGTTTTCAAAGGTGACATCATCACCAATATCGGGCGGTACTTGTGCAACCCAATCGTCTAAATGAAAGGTATAAGTCTCTGTTTCAGTTTTGATGGTTCCTGTTTGGTTGTCAGGATGGAAGCTTTCAATATAACCTATCATTTATCTACCTTAATAGTGTGAGCACTTTAATGTTTTAGTAAGTGTGCTTATTTGTTAGTGATTTAAAACGTATGTTAATTTTCTTGTAAACGTACAGCTAACACATCACAGATTGCGTGATGGATTACTCCGTTAGCGGTTGAGCCCAGCAATAAAGCCCAGCCATGGCGGCCATGAGAGCCGACGACTATTAAATCCACCTTGTTTTCTTCTGCAACCCGAATTATTTCGGTTTTTGGACTGCCCATTTCCAGCCATTGCTGGTCTTCTTTGATAGTTAGTTCTTCACCCAGTCTTGCCAGTTGTTTTTTTGCATTAGCAATGAGTTCTGTCGTAAAGTCTATGTTAAAGGGTATTTCTGCTCCATAACCGGTATCGGTTAGTGGCAAATTATCCACTACATGAATAATGCTCAGTTTGGCCTGATACTTAAGAGCTAAATCTTTTGCTCTTTGATTAACGGCGGAACAGTTTTCATAAAAATCCACTGCCAACAAAATATGTTTATAGCTGCTCATAATGTTTGTCCTGGGTGATATTAAACGGTTACGTTTCGAATGCTATTCATGCCGGGATCACGATTTGGGCGTTATCGGCTACTTAAATGTTTTATATTTACTCGCTACCATTCAAATAGAAGTATTTCTATTCCGCGTTTTCAATAGCTTCTTCTGCTTCCATCCAAGCAGATTCTGCTTCATCCAATGCTTTATCAACTTGAACTTTTCGATCTAATATTCGTTTTAATTGGTTTTTTTCTGACGCTTCATAAATCGCAGGATCAGCTAGTTGATGCTCTAGTTCACGTTGTTCATTATGATATTTTTCAACCGCTATTTCTGCTTTTTTAAGGGCATCAAACAGCGGTTTATGTTTTTTCCTTCTATCTGCATCGAGTTTTCTTTGGTCTTTGCGTGATACGGTGTCATTGCTTTCAATGATAGTTTTATCGTCGCCTTTTTTTTGTTCGGTTAGCCATAATCGATAATCATCAAGATCGCCATCAAAGGGCTGTACTTTGCCGCCAGCAACTAATAATAACTGATCTGTAACAGAGCGCAATAAGTGTCGATCATGAGAGACCACGACAATAGCACCTTGGTAGTCTTGCAGTGCTACGCTTAAGGCATGACGCATTTCAAGATCTAAATGGTTAGTTGGTTCATCTAGTAGTAATAGGTTTGGATTTTGATAGACCAATAGTGCTAACACTAAACGGGCTTTTTCTCCGCCAGAAAAGGGTCTGACGGCGTCTAAAACTTTGTCACCTTGAAAATCAAAGCCACCTAAAAAGTTACGTAAGTCTTTTTCTGTGGCCTGTTTGTCTAATTTCTGTAGATGCCATAACGGACTTTCATCTAGTTGTAATTGTTCGAGTTGATGCTGGGCAAAATAACCGATTTTTAAAGCTTCAGCTTCCTGTCTTTTACCCGACATCGGCAGCATGTCGCCGGCTAATACTTTAATTAAGCTAGATTTACCCGCACCATTCGGGCCCAATAAACCAATGCGATCACCAGGCGAAATCGATAGTCCTGCTTGCTTAATAATACAAGTATCGCCATAGCCTATGTCTGCTTTATCTAAGGTCAATAAAGGGTTAGGCATTTTGCCCGGTTTGGCAAAACTAAAGTCAAAGGGCGAATCCACATGCGCCATAGCAATGACTTCCATGCGCTCCAAGGCTTTAATACGACTTTGTGCTTGTCGAGCTTTAGTTGCTTGCGCTTTAAAACGGTCGACAAAGCTTTGAATGTGCGCTATTTCGCGTTGTTGCTTTTGATAAGCTGATTGTTGTTGCGATAATTTTTCGGCGCGCATTCTTTCAAAGGCAGAATAGTTGCCTGTATATATTTCGGCTTTATTTTGCTCAATATGGACAATGTGATCGGTAATGGTGTCAAGGAAGTCACGATCATGTGAAATTAGCAATAAGGTGCCAGGATATTTACATAACCAGTCTTGTAGCCAAATAACGGCATCTAAATCCAAATGGTTGGTCGGTTCGTCCAATAGTAATACATCAGAACGGCACATTAAGGCTTGTGCTAAATTAAGACGCATACGCCAACCACCTGAAAACGAGTTGACGGCATTGTGTTCTTGGTCTGCGGTAAAACCTAAACCATTCATTAGTCGTGAAGCTCTGGCCTGAGCAGTATAGCCGCCGATGTTTTCTAAAGCGGCATGGAGTTCAGCTTGTTTTATACCGTTGTCGGAGCTTTCGGCCAGGAGTAGTTGTGCTTGTAAGCGCCTTAATTCTTGATCGCCATCAATAACATAATCAATAGCTGAGCTGGAAACGGCGGGTGTTTCTTGCGCGACATGAGCGATTTCCAGATGCGGTGGCATCGAGAAATCACCCTCATCTAAATGCAGTTCTTTTTTGACGAGTGCAAATAAACTGGATTTACCTGCGCCATTGGCACCTGTAAAACCGGCCTTTTGGCCTTTGTGGATAGTGAAAGTCGAGTTGGCAAACAGCACCCGAGCACCACGGCGCAGAGCTATGTTTTTAAAATTTAGCATGGGTGTTTAAGGTAAAAGGCGAAAGTAAAAAGGCGAAAGGCTAAAGCAAAGGTAGGTTGGGTTAGCGATAGCGTAACCCAACATTGCAAGATTTGTCGGGTTACGCTATAGCTAACCCGACCTACAGAGCTATTTCCTTAAGCAAACCGCTCAATCATCTTTTCTGCTTGTTCGGCAAATGCTTCTAGGTCGCCTCTTTTTACCTTATCAACAGGAATAACCAAGGCAGTCGTTAAATCGATATAAATATAAACATAGCGTTTGCCATATTCGACTCTAACTAATTCAGCCCAAGCCATTTTATGCTTGCCACTAGGTGATTTTTCTAATAAATGAGTGGGGTCAGATGGATCTATACTTAATTGATAAGTGCCAAATATATTGCTTTTTTCTTTAGCGGTATATGATTTAAGTAACTTTTGTTGCCAACGTGACAGTGCCGTTTTAGGAACAAGAAATGACCAAAGTGCTGCTATTATCACGATATAGGCAGCGGTAGTCAGGTCTAGATAGTAAAAGTAATAAAAGGCGCTGATCAGTGTCATCACACCAGGCACAATCAAACGATTCATTCGTTGGTCATTTTGATAGGCTTCAGTCTTCATATAGCGCGCTGAATTAAAGTTAATCAAATCTTCTTCGCCAAATTCGTATTCTATTTCAAACATATTATTAGTCTTATTGTAGTTTAAAGGTTTTAGTGCATTTTTATTTTAGTGTAAACACTGCGCCGGAAGGCATTCGACAATGTTAACATAGCTGTCCTGAAATAGCCGTGGATAGCTACTTGGTGCATTTTATAAAGTGATAAATAAACTACTTTAGCAATAAAACCACCGATACTTACGGTCCCCATTAAATTACCCATTAAGTTACCGACCGTGGTGTATTTACCCAATGAAACCAGTGATCCGTAGTCATAATAAACGAAATCCACTGGTTTTCCGCCCTTTAATCGATGCTTAATGGTTTTCGCTAAAGTTGAAGCTTGTTGATGAGCTGCTTGCGCTCTGGGTGGAACGTTACTGTTATGGCCTTCCCAAGCGCAGGCTGCACAATCGCCCATCGCAAAAATGTTGTCGTCATTTGTTTTTAAGGTGCTGTCGACTAGCAATTGATTAATAGCATTAGTTTCTAATCCGTCCAGATTTTTCAACCAGTCAGGAGCTTTAATACCGGCTGCCCACACTTTTAAATCAGCATCGATAAATTCACCGTCATGGGTGGCGATACCCGCTTGATTAATTTCTGTGACCCGTCTACCCATTTTAAGATCTACACCTAGATTGACCAACTGTTGTTGAGTGGCAGCGGCTAAGCTAATGGGCAAGGCAGGTAATAATTGTGTTGCAGCTTCAATAATGGTGAGTTTGACAGTGCTTTCTGCATTTAAACCATATTGTGCCAGTACGTTGGTGACTTCGTGTAATTGCGCTGCAAGCTCAACCCCCGTGGCTCCTGCGCCGACAATGGCAATAGAGAGTGGTTTAATGTGCGCGCTGTCTTTACCGATATAGCTTTTTAAATAAGATTCAAATAATTGCTTTTGAAACTTAAAAGCTTGCGCCGAGGTATCCAGAAATAAACAATGTTCTGCCACGCCTTTGATATTAAAAGTATTGCTGACGCTACCAATGGCCATGACCAAGGTATCATAATCAAAGCTACGACTAGGAATCAGTTCTTCACCACTGTCGCTTAGCGTTGGACTGACATAGATTTTTTTGTTAGATCTATCTAAACCTTCCATTCTGCCTAATCTAAAATGAAAATGGTTCCTATAGCCTTGTGGTAAATATTCAACTTGCTCTGATTCATCCAAAGTCCCCGCAGCCACTTCATGCAATAAAGGCTTCCAGATATGCGTTGAAGTCGCATCGATTAAAGTAATGTCCGCTAAGTTTTTGCTACCTAATTGTTGCCCTAAATGTGTTGCCAGTTCTAATCCTGCTGCACCACCACCCACAATCACTACTTTATGTTTTACATCATTGATAGTCATGGACTTTGATCCTCATCTAAAGTGTCTGTGTGTATTATAGTTAAGTACACCTGCATTACTAAAAATTAATTCTAAAACGGGAGCTTACTTTGCTGTCATCAATGAGTCATAAGAATGATTTTTTCAAACTATATACGTCACAGGTTATACTCAATTGATGAATTAGTATTTAACGCTTAACTTGCATACAATACACACCAAATAATGCGGCATTTGATGTTTATGTGGAGAAATTATGCGTACAAAACTTAATTTAGTTGAGGAGGCTTTAAGGCAATACCTATTAAATATTCCACAGCTAGAGTTAGCCATATTGATAGGCAGTCAAGTTAATGGTAAAGCGCTTACGGAAAGTGATTGGGATATTGCAATTCGTTGGCATCGTCAGCCAGAAGTCAACATAATGACAGTATTGGCACAAACAGAAACATTACGACGAACCATAGCACAGTTACTTAAAGTAACAGAAGACAAAATAGACTTGATTGATCTAACAAATGCACGACTCACCATGCGTGCCGTAGTAGCTGAAGAAGGTCTTATACTTAAAGGCGAAGAGACATTGGCATGGCATTATTTCTTACAACGTACCTGGCGTGATCTAGAAGAATATTATTGGAATCAGTGTTATGCGGCTTGATTTATATCATGCAGAATGTTGCCGTATTGCAGATGAGCAAAGCGCGTTGTTACAAGACGCGCAGCAAAAACTAATCAACAAGCAATCACTGAGTAAACTGGAGCAAAATGGTGCATTACACGGACTGCAAATTTTGATTGAAAATGCCATCGGCAAGACGAAGCATTTATTAAAAGCATCAGGAGAGTCAGTGCCTGTTTCAGCCTACGACAGCTTTGCTAGTCTGCATGCTAAAAAACAGATAACAGATACACAACTTCAACAATGGAATGCAGCAGTTGGCCTGCGTAATCGTATTGTTCATGAATATATGAATGTTGATATGACAGTGGTATTTGCCTTAATAGAACAACAAGATTATCAATTTATAGTAGATTTTTTACGTCAACCTATTTCAATACAACAATCAAGCTAACCATTACAAAGAAGCATTAAAATGCGCCTAACACCCCAACAACAAACCGCTATACGAACTACCGTTGCCGAAACTTTTGGATATGATGCCAATGTTTGGTTGTTTGGCTCTAGGGTAGATGCTCATAAACGTGGTGGAGATATTGATTTATTAATAAAAACCAAGGAATCCGATGTGACTGCGATTGTAAGCGCCGAACCGGCTTTCTTAACGAAATTGCAAATGAAACTGGGTGAGCAAAAAATAGATGTATTGGTTGATTATCCTACTCGTAAATATACGCCTCCAATTTTCACTATAGCTAAACAAACAGGCATTCAGCTATGAGTAATGATAAATCTTTGTTGTTATTACAATATGTGTGAAGCGAATACAACATCTTTACTGCTCTACACAGACTACCAGAACGATAGATTCGGTTATCAACCTACTATGACTTCGCTAGAAAGACTTATGTTAGAGATGGATGCCCTATTGTTGATAGATGAACAAAGCAGTCATATAGATTACGTAGTAACTAGGAAAATATGATGCGACTTGATGATAAAGCCCACGAGATTATTAAACACGAAGTCGCCAGTCAATTAGGGTCTGAAGCTATAGTTCGTCTTTTTGGCAGTCGTATTGATGATAGTCAGCGAGGCGGTGATATTGATTTATTTATCGAGCCGGGTCGTACCTTAGCGCAACGTATCCAAGCTGAATGCCAATTGGCCGCTTGTCTTTACATAAAGTTGGGTGGCCGTAAAGTTGATGTGCTGATAAAAAACCCACTTGAACCTGCCTTAGCTATTCATGAGCAAGCATTAAAAAATGGGATTGTATTATGACAACACAACAGAATAATCAGTTTATCGTAACTCAATTAATACGAGTTACAGCAAAAGAAGCACGTTATCTTGAACGCACAGCAGATCGGCTTCGGACATTTACTATTGATCTTCAATGGGTTGAGTCGCTTGATAACAACGATGAGCACAGTGAAATGCTTGATGCCTTTGTATCTCGTTATGGACGATTGCAAGATACGTTGGGTGACAAACTTTTACCGGCAATGCTACGTTCCAGTCTTGAAAAGACCGGCTCACAACTCGACAACTTGCTTCGTGCAGAAAAATTTGGCTGGATCGAGTCGACTCAAGTTTGGATTGAATTACGTGAACTTAGAAATCGATTGGTTCATGAATATATAGAATCTCCTAGTACTCTTTTAAGTGCATTGCAGCAGGCTTTGCATTGTGTAAATCTATTAATAGAAACGCAAAGTCGTATGGCCAATTACGCAAAGATTTTTGAACAAATCCAGTAAATTAATCTGCCTCTAATGCTGGAGCAACTGTAGCCATTGTAAAAGCAATGGCTACAGTTGCTAGAATGTTTGATGAAGAAAAACACTTAGTTTATGAAACACGAAAGCAATCTTTGGCTGATGTAGAAAAGTTGGAGCAAGTTATAAATAATGCATAAAAAGCAATTGCCTTGAATATGCTTGATAAAGGTATAGATATTGCCACCATAGTTGAAGTAACAGATTTAGCTGAAAGTGATATTTAGTAATTAAGGGAAAAAATATTAGGTTCTGATCCCAATACTCCAACTATGGACATGAGATTAAGTGTCTGTGTAGTAGCAAATGAATTGGGCATTGCTTATCCTGAATCCACATTGAAAATTATATGCGCTTAACTGAGTTTGAAATCAACGTAATTAAACAATCGGCCTGTGATATTTTTGGCTCAGACGTTCAGGTGTTTTTGTTTGGTAGTCGTGTAGATGAGACTAAAAAAGGTGGAGACATCGATTTGTATATTAAAACTAACGCGGGCAATGATTTAACGCATAAAATTAAGCTTCTAGTAGAGCTAGAAAAAAAGTTGGGTGAGCAAAAAATTGATATTGTTTTTGCTGAAGATCAAAGTCGAGCCATTGAACAACAAGCCATACTGCACGGAATACGCTTATGATTAAGCTAAGAATTGAAAAACTTATTACTGAATGCGATAAGCATGTGCAAAGAATGAGTTATGCATATACAAAAATGGCATTATTTATGCCTTTAGATGTAAGTCGATATCAGCAGCTTTCTGATGATGAAGTTGAACACATCGATCAATTTTTGTTTCGATTTGCAAAATTACAGGATGCAATGGGGGAGAAACTATTTATCTTGATGTTGGAGTTTTTAAAAGAAGAAAATCCCAGATCTAAACCATTTATTGATACGCTTAATAGACTTGAACAGATTGGATTATTAGAAGATAAAAATACTTGGTTAGAGCTTAGAAAAATCAGAAATAACATCGCTCATCAGTATGAAGATGAGCCTAAGCAAGCATCAGAAGCGCTAAATACCATTTACGCAGTAAAACCGACTTTAGAAAGTATTTTTCAGCTTATAAAAGCCCGATATGTTGAGATGCGAGATTAACTCATCGTCATTGATATTGATGCATTGATAATTGTGCGCTGGCTTCAAGCAACTTAAAGAAACTAAGGTAATTGAATTTCGCGGTGCTTCAAAAAAAGGCGGTTACTTTGCAGTCCCCAATGAGTTATAAGTAAAAATGAAAATAGCAATTGCCGGTACCGGTTACGATGGGCTTTCAAGTGTCATGTTTTACGTCTTAAAATTGAAGAAATCGAAGAAAGCTTCACTGTAAAAGGCTTAAAAGAAGAATGATTTAAATAGCATCATCAATATCTTTCCCTATAATAGGGCTGCCCATTTTGTTTCTAACCTTTGATCACATTAGGCTTAATCAAATGAAATTTCTCGATGTAAAAACCGACTTTGCCTTTAAAAAAGTCTTTGGTAGTACAGACTCAAAAGACATATTGATCAGTTTTTTAAATTCCGTTATCGAATTTGATAATAAACAGAAAATAACAGATTTGACCATAGTTGACCCTTACAGCATTCCTTTACTAAAGGGCATGAAAGATACCTACGTTGATGTGAAGGCAGAACTTAGCGATAAAAGTCGCGTCATTATTGAAATGCAAGTCTTGAATCATGAAGGCTTTGAAAAACGTATTCTCTATAATGCTGCAAAGAACTACTCAATACAGCTTAAAAAAGGCGATGCCTACCATTTATTAAATCCGGTGATTGCATTAACTATCACTGACTTTATCCTTTTTGATAATAGCCCTGAACTGATCAATAACTTTAAGTTGTTAGAAAAAAAACAGTTTATTGAGTATAGCGATGATATAGAGCTGATTTTTATTGAATTGCCGAAGTTTATTAAAACCGAGGAAGAGCTTGAAACAATTCAGGATAAATGGATTTATTTTATAAAAAACGCCGGGGATCTAAATTACATACCTGATAACCTAGAGCAGGAATTGGAAAAAGCGTTTAATGTTGCTAACGAAGCGGGTTTAAGCGAAGAGGAATTGGAGCTTCAGCATAAAAAGAAGGACTGGATTTATATTCAAAAAAGCTCAATAGAACTTGCTACTAAAACGGGGTTGCAACAGGGTTTGGAACAAGGCTTAGAGCAAGGTTTGGAGCAGGGATTGGAACAAGGTTTAGAGCAGGGATTGCAACAAGGTGAATTCAATGCAACAACAAAAATGGTCTTAAATGCACATCAAATTGGTTTGCCAATACGAACAATAAGTGAACTGACTGGTCTTAGAGAAGATGAAATAACATTGATTTTACAAAATAAATAAATTTAATTGGTGTCTTTGTTTGCCCCCTCCCGCCCCAGAAAGATGATAAAATGTAGCAATTTTGAGTTACATTACATAAAACTAAAAAGTTCACCAAGCATCATGATTAAGTAAGTTGCGCTTTAGATTGCTAGAGCACTTTTTTAACTTGAGCGCATGAACTGATAAAAAACACATAGCTAATGACACAATCCAATAAAATTTATGTAGCAGGGCACCCGGGTATGTTGGGCTCAGCTATCATACGTATACTCAAAAGCCAAGGTCAGCCAATCTGGTTATGCGTACCCATGCCGAACTTGATTTAACTGATCAACAGGCAGTTAGGCATTTTTCTGAGACAGAAAAGCCCGATCAAGTTTATTTGGCGGCTGCAAAAGTAGATGGCATACATGCCAACAATTCGTTAGTGGGTTTTACAGCAATAGAAGAATTTATGTTCGGTCGGGTTATCATCTAAACCTATTTGAAGAAATTATGCGTCTAACAAATCAACAAATACAGCTTATCCGTGATATTGCCTGCCAAGTAGCTGGAGACGCATGCCAAGTGCGGGTTTTTGGCTCCAGACTTGATGAAGTTAAACGAGGCGGAGATGTTGATATATTGCTTGAATTGCCTGATCCCGTTGATAATCCAGCACTAATTGCTGCATTTGTGTCTGCACGAGTGTCTCGAGTCATGTTTGGGCGTAAAGTAGATGTGTTAATCAGTGCGCCCAATTTAATGCATTTGCCTATTCATGATATTGCATTTAAAGAAGGACAGTTGCTATGACATTAGAACCTAAGATTTTATTGCGTCTACAGTTTTTATCGCGCGTGGTACGTAAAGAGTGTCAGTATCTTGTTATTACGGATTCACGCTTGTTTAAAGATGAATTCACATTAGCGCAAGTAGCAATGCTTGAGAGTGATATTGAGTTGGCAGAGCGTGTAGAGGTCTTTGTTAGTCGCTTTGGTCGTCTACAAGACACCTTAGGCGATAAGTTCCTACCTCAGCTTTTGATAGCATTAGGCGAAAGAACAGCGTCTGCCATAGATAACTTTGATCTAGCGGAACGCTTGGGTTTTCTTAATTCGACTGATGAATGGATGACGATGCGCAATCTCAGGAACCAGATGGTTCACGAATACATTGAAGATCCTGCTGTGCTCGCTAATGCCTTGCAAACAGGACATCTATTTGTACCCACACTCATTTGCACAGCCGACAAAATGACAGCTGAAATAAAACATCGAGGCTGGATACAATGACATTCGTTGCTCATATTATTATCGGGCGTCATCGCACGACAATTAGTGTTCTCAACAACCGATGTATTACTCAGCGCGATTGAGGCTGGTCGCATTGCTACATAAATGGTCATCAAAGATCTGGTTCACCTTTATTATGGCTCTATATGACTCGTAGTGGGTAAATATTAAAAACACGCTATATCCGTCATCCCGGCATGGAATACCGGGATCCAGAGCACATGGATGTACATAACAAATGATAGAGCGTCTATCATGAAATTTATAGTAATGCAGCTTATTGCCATTCATGGCAACTGGTTTCCGGCAGTCCTTGCCAGAATGACGGTTTACCCACTGTATTTCACATAGAGCCTATATTATGTACCCTTTAAGTAAAGCGCCTGACACAGATGATTATTTTCGTAAGCTTATTCAACAGGGTGAGAGCGCTCGAATCGAATTTAAAACTAGCTTTCAGAAAGAGCTTATTGAAACCTTGGTAGCTTTTGCCAATTCTAAAGGCGGTCTGGTGTTAGTTGGGGTAAGTGATGCAGGTCAAATCACAGGTGTTGATATTAAAGCGGAAACTCTGCAAGGTTGGGTTAACCAATGCAAGCAGAATACGACACCCAGTGTTATTCCCGATATTGAAGTTATCGTGCTTGATGGTAAAACAATCGCCGTTATTAGTGTAGATGAATATCCCGTTAAGCCAGTGGCGTGCAAAGGTCGTTATTTTAAGCGCATTGGCAACGCCAATCATCAAATGTCGCCCACAGAAATTTCTGATGCCCACATTAAATTGATCAACTCAAGTTGGGATTACCATTCTGATCCAGTTCATGGATTAGACAGCATTTCCCACACTAAGGTACAAGCCTTTGCTGATACACTTTCGCTTAAAGCCTCTTTCGAGGCTGTGCTTGAAAAGTTTGAACTCATCAAAGAAGGGCGCCCCACTTTCGGTTGTCATTTGTTGTTTTCAAAAAATGATGTATTGCTCAGTACTATTGAAGCCGGTCGCTTTGCTACTCAAACGGTCATCAAAGACAGTATTACTAGCAAAGACTCACTTGTCGAGCAAGTTACCCGAATTATGGATTTCATTCATAAGCACACAAACAAAGCCTATATTATTACCGGCAATCCAAAGAGAGAAGAGCGTTGGGATTATCCTATGGATGCTATTCGAGAAATCGTGATTAATATGATAGTCCATCGTGATTATCGTAGTGCCAATGATTCAACCATTAAGATTTTTGACGAACGTATCGAATTCTTTAACCCCGGCACTCTGCTAGAAGACTTGACCGTTGAAAAGATTAAATCAGGCCACTACAAATCCCATCTACGTAACAAACAAATTGCCTCAATCTTTAAAGAACTTAATTTGATCGAGAAATATGGCAGTGGCGTACGTAGAGCCATTGAAGCCTTTGTAGCTTATGGTTTGCCTGAGCCGGTATACGAAGTTACTCAGGGTGGAATGGCGGTAACTGTTTTTAAAGAAACCTTAGGCAAGGAAAAAGAGCGTTTTTCTCAACTTAAAGATGAGGGAGCAAATGAGGGAGCAAATTCCTTGCTTGCAATCATAAGACAGTATCCTGGCCTTCGGGTACCATCGCTTGCTGAGAAAGTGCCGACCTCAAGCAAAAATATTGAACGCTGGCTTAAGAAGCTTAAAGACACTAAAAACATTGAATTTCGCGGCGCTTCAAAAACAGGCGGTTACTTTGCAGTCCCCAATGAGTTATAAGTAAAAATAGCTCAAAGCCGGTCAGGGTTTGCAACCCATACGCTTCAAGCTAAGCCAAAACACTCGCGAGACGAGGTTTATAAGCCCGTCTCAAACGTTTGATATTGCCATTATCTTTGAAAGATTACCGAAGAAACAAGCCTGCTTTTGATTATATAGCGCCGTTTGGATGCATATAAACATTTTGATTGGGGTTGCAAGCCCCGACCGGCATTGAAGTCTGACCCTGAAATATTTCCTAGCCTTAATTTAGTTTGCAAGCCATAAGTATAATATACCTTAAGTTTCATGACATTAAGCTAAGTATGGTAGAGTCTCGCTAAAAGAGCGCTATCTTAAATTGGATTGTTCTAAAGCAAAGCTCGATTTTACAAAGTAAAGCATAGAATTAGGTCTGTAGGGTGCAATTCGGTTGTCGACTCAAACTGTTCAGAGGCATATATTTCACTGGAACTATGTTTACGGGTTACTAATTAAACGGCACTAACTTCTTGTACTATAAATGACAATAATTTAAATGAGTTATAGCAATGCGATTATCACCCCAGCAAACTGAGACTATCAAAATATTCACTCAACATCACTTTGGTGAAGATGCAGAAGTATGGCTGTTTGGTTCGCGTGTAAATAATGAAAAAAGGGGGGGCGATTATGACTTTCTCATTGAGACATCAGTTAACCAACCCGACATAATCATTGAACATAAAATAACAATGATTGCAGAACTACAATCAACCCCAAATTTTGAGGACGAAAAAATAGATCTCATTGTTAAGCGACGAAATTCAAGCTTTGATATGCCTATTTACGGTGTCGCCAAAAAAGAAGGGATAAGACTTTGACCCCAGAACAACTCATGCACATTTACCTTAATGAATGCCGCTTGCATGCAGAAATTCTGGCTGAAGCATTGAAAGAGGCAAGTGCTTGGTTACCACTTAATGCCGAAACGATGGAGCGTCTTACTAAGGAGCAACTTAGAATTTTGGATCAGCTAGCTTATCGTTTCACCAAATTGCAAGATACTATGAGCCAAAAAGTACTACCGACAATCCTCGAACTGGCTCAGGAACCGATTGCATCAGATGCAACTTTTGCAGAAAAGCTAAACTGGTTAGAACGAATGGGGGCATTACCTTCAGCGGATGAATGGAAAAAACTCCGAGTGGCACGGAATGCAATAGCGCATGAATACCCAGATGATCTAGATTTAAGAGTCAGTGCTATTAACCGGTTCTTTAATGGTGTAAAGCAACTTAATGAGCTTCATAAATATGTTAGCAAATATGTACTTGAACACTTTCCAACTTTGGACACACTAAGCTAAATATGAAGTATTGAATAGTTTCACAATAGAACATAGTTAAAAAAGGGGTCAGTAATGAGACAAGCCGCATTAAGAGAAACTTTACATGTTGATGTAAATCATCAAACATATCAGTGTTCCCGCAAATATGGGAACTGAATTCGAAGTTATTTTAATGCCCCTTCATTCTAAAACAGTTGATAAGCTGAATGATGATGAACAATTTTTACTGGCAGCCTATTCATCTATTATCGAAAACGATCATGAAGAAGATGCAGTATGGGAAAAGTATGTTAAAAGTTATTCTATTTAATCTTACAACAATGCTCTTTTACAAAATGACCTTTATAGATAATACATTTGCCAGCCCACATTGACACAAATTAACAACTACCCAATTTTAACCACTCTATAAAATGCCACATTTAAAGACCCAAGCCATACGCGAACAGATTGCCAAATTAGTCGATGAGTATGCAGCCATTACCTATGCCCCTAAAGCATTTATTCCCGGTGAATCAGTAGTGCCACCGTCTGGAAAAGTACTTGGTGCCGAAGAACTTAAACTCATGGTCGAAGCCTCCCTAGACGGCTGGCTTACCACCGGTCGCTTTAACGCCGAATTCGAAAAAAATCTGGCCGCCTTCATTGGCATTAAACATTTAATCACCGTTAACTCGGGCTCTTCTGCTAACTTGGTTGCTTTTAATACCTTAACCTCACCCAAACTAGGTGCGCGTGCCATCAAACCGGGTGATGAAGTCATCGGTGTAGCCGCAGGTTTTCCAACCACCGTAAACCCAATACTTCAATTTGGTGCAGTACCCGTGTTTGTGGATGTCGATCCTAACACCCACAACATTGATGCCAGCAAAATAGAAGCCGCCATTAGCCCTAAAACCAAAGCCATCATGTTGGCGCATTCACTGGGCAATCCTTTTAACCTAGATGTGGTCACTGAGCTCTGCGAAAAATACAACTTATGGTTGATCGAAGATTGTTGTGATGCCTTAGGCACCACTTATCGTGGAAAAATGGTCGGCACTTTTGGTGATATCGGCACCCTGAGTTTTTATCCAGCGCATCACATCACCATGGGTGAAGGCGGCGCCGTATTTACCAATAGTAAAAAACTAGCAAAAATCGCCGAGAGTTTTCGTGACTGGGGCCGTGATTGCTTTTGCCCACCAGGCAAAGACAATAGCTGTGGCATACGTTTTTGTTGGCAATTGGGCGAACTTCCCAAAGGCTATGACCATAAATATACTTACAGCCACTTAGGCTACAATCTTAAAATCACCGATATGCAAGCGGCCTGTGGTGTAGCCCAGTTAGACAAAGCACCTCAATTTATTCAAGCCCGCAAAGATAACTTTGCCTTTTTGAAAGAACGCTTAAAAAGCTGTGCAGATTTTTTGCAACTGCCCGAAGCCACCGAACATTCAGATCCTTCTTGGTTCGGCTTTCCTATTACCGTAAAAGACAATAGCCCTGTTACGCGTTTGGAATTACTCACCCATTTAGATGAGCATAAAATCGGCTCACGCTTATTATTTGCCGGTAACTTAACCCGCCAACCTTATATGATAGGCGCAAACTTCCGTATCAGCGGTGATTTAACCCATACCGACAATGTCATGAACAATACTTTCTGGATAGGTGTGCAGCCGGCTTTGACTATAGAAATG
>Ga0118677_10006046_pt1 | contig 20767 bp, 26 predicted proteins | sample AliMusrvi5mmetaG_FD_86154 | JGI IMG/M metagenome (GOLD analysis project Ga0118677, IMG submission 86154)
ACAACGCCGCAGATGGGCGCTTTTCATTGCGAACTAGAACTCCATCGGCATCGACTTGATCTGCTTTGCAGTAAAAACCGGGCCATCCTTGCAGACGTAGACATTGCCGACATTACAACGGCCACACTTGCCGAGGCCGCACTTCATCCTGTTTTCCAGCGTGGTATAAACCTGCTCATCGGTAAATCCGAGCTTCTCCAGCACCGGCAGGGTGAATTTGATCATGATCGGCGGACCGCAGACCAGTGCGATGGTGTTATCGGCGCTGGGGGCCGCCTCTTCCAGTATCGTAGGCACGAAACCAACCTTGCCGTCCCACTCCGACCCGTTTCCGCCAGGATCAACCGTCTTAACCAGCCTCACGTCGTCACGCTCCTGCCATTCCTTTAATTCCCGCTTGTACACCAGGTCACTTTCGGTTCTTGCACCATATACTATAGTTATGTCACCGAACTTTTCGCGCCAGTCCAGACAGTTCCATATCAGTGTCCGCAGAGGCGGCAGGGCAATGCCTCCAGCCACAAAGACCAAGTTCTTTCCGAAGAACTCCTCGATAGGAAAGGAATTGCCGTAGGGGCCGCGTACGCCCATGGTGTCTCCCACCTCCAGGCGCCGCAGCTCCTCCGTCACACGACCTACGGAACGGAAGCAGCACTCGATGTGGCCCTTGCGGGTGGGTGAAGAAGCGATGCAGAAAGTGGATTCGCCTGCCCCGAAGGCTGAATACTCGCCGAACTGCCCTGCCCGGAAGTTGAAGCTTTCCCGGACCTGATCATCCTGGAATACCAGCTTGAGGGTGCGGACGTCCGGGGTCTCATCGATGACCTCCTCGACGGTGGCCAGGTAAGGGAGGTAGATGTTCTTTTTTGTGTGATCACACATGGTAGAATCCGTTCAAAGTTCGAGGTTCGAGGTTCGAGGTTTTTGAAACCATTAACCTTGAACGTTAAACCTTGAACCGCTTTATTTTTTACTGATCTCTTCTACAATCCCAGCGATATCGATCCCGACCGGGCAGAGCCGGATGCATCGTCCGCAGCCGGTGCAGAGCGTCTGGCCAAATTTGTCGTCGTAATATTTGAACTTGTGCATGATGCGGTTACGGTAGCGCTTGGGCTGCCCATCTCTGGGGTTGTGCCCCGAGGCGTGGTGAGTGAACTTCCGGAATCCGCAGGCATCCCAGTTCTTACGGCGCTTGCCCGACTTCTCGGTCCCCTCGTCCACGATGTCGAAGCAGTGGCAGGCCGGGCAGACAAAGGCGCAGGCGCCGCAGCCGACACATCGTATGGCGATGGAATCCCATGAGGGATCTTCAAAGTGCTCGTCCAGCCAGGCTTTGACCTTCTGCAGATCAAACTTCTCCGTCTGCGGGTCGGCCAGCGGGAGTGTTTTGAAACCGTTGGCGTCGCTGAACAACTCCTTATGGTTAGCTATAAGCACTTCACCCTTTTCGCTGCAGGTTTCACAGGCATAGCCCCCCTCCTCCAGCGGGGTCAGGAACAGGTCGCTCCCTCTGGTTTCAGCCGGGGAGAGACCCACCGCGGTGCAGAAACAGGCGTCGTCGGCCTGCGTGCAGGCCAGCCCCAGGACCGTGGTCTTTTTTCTTCGTTCAAGGAAGAAGTCGTCCTTATAATCCCAGGAGAAGACCGCATCCAGTACCGGAATCGCGGCGGCATCGCAGGGACGCACCCCCACCAGAACGGTCTCGGGGAAGCGGGCCGGATCAATATCTTTCAGGGTGACCTTCTGCCCCTCCTTTTTGTAGGACATAATGTCCTCGCACAATGGGAAGAAGGCCTCCTTGCCCGATCTTCTCGGCAACTGTTCGGTTACCATTTCGCTTGCACTCTTGATCGGTTCGTAGAGTGGTATGCCGGCGTTCATTCGCGGGGCAACCACGCGCTTGCCTTCGGCGATAAGCGTATCCAAGAGGATGTTCAGGTTTTGTTGGGAGATCTGTTTTTGCATTGAAAACCTTTTAGCCACTATTTTATAAAGCTTTGATCGTCCTTATCGGTATAGCTCACCAGCGGCCCCTTCTCATTGACCTCCAAACAGGCTTCATAGTCATAGAGTTCCTTCAACTCCTTGGCCATTTTGCGGTTCAGGAGGTTTAGCGGTATGTCCATCGGGCAGACCCGTTCGCATTCGGCACAGCCGGCGCATCTTCCGGCCAGATGCATGGCCCGCACCACGTGCCAGGCGAAGTTGCCGGCAGGCCGGGGTGTCGTCTCAACCATCTGCGGTTTGTTGCGGTCGCAGAGGCACTGGTCGCAGAAACAGAACGGGCAGACCTGGCGGCAGGCGTAGCATTTGATGCATTTGCTGAACTGCTCCTTCCAGTAGGTCCATCGCTCGGAGGGGGTCAGTCCCTCCAAACGTGCGATCTCGGCGGCGTATTTCTCATCCAGCTCCGGGATAACAGGGGTTTCTGACGGGACGAAGTCGCAGCCTGTCGGCAGGTGGGAGTCGCATTCGGTGCATTTGGGGGCGATGCTGTCTGGGGTCAGCTCCCTGTTTGGCTGCACCGTGGATGCCAGAACCCCGGCGCAGGGGACGCCGATCAGATAGATCTCCTCGCGCTTCAGTTGCGATTCCCCCATCAACCCGACCAGCGCTTTGAGGTCGCACCCCTTGACCACGATCCCGATCTTTCCCTTTTTGGGAATCTCTTTCTTGGCCTTGGTGAGATAAACTGACAGGTTGTTGACGCAGGCCGGTGTAAAAATCAGTTTATCGGAGTCACCGACCTGGGTGATCACTATCGGCCGGGCGGAACCTGCTCTGCGGGAGGCGGCATAGCCGACAATGGCCGAGACCTGCCCTTCGGAGAGGATACGGTGTGCCTCGGCTTGGATAGCCTCGGTTACGGCGCTGTAGATGGATGTGTCGATACTGTTTGTCATATTAAACCTTTTGCCACAGAGACACAGAGACTCAGAGAACTACAAAAGACCACAATCGTTTTGGGGTTAAACCTTAAAAGCTTTCTGCTATTATCTTTTCCCTCAATATTTACTCTTTGATTTTCTCCGTGTCTCTGTGCCTCTGTGGCACATGCCTTTAGATTGCGTTGTACGCTTCTTTCAGTTCCGGTGTATTTATGGCCCCGGACCATTGCTCTTCCATCGCAAGTTCCTTAAACTCCACCATTGGTCCCATAGCCCGAATCTTTTCGGTCAGGTCGGTGACAACTTCGACCCATTTGCCCCCCTCGGCGGCCGAGACCCAGGAAAACTGAAGACGATTTAAATCTACTCCTACAAACTCCAGCAGTTTCCTGAAGGCGGCGAAACGACGCCGGGCGTGGAAGTTGCCGGCAATATAGTGGCAGTCGCCCGGATGGCAGCCGGAGACCAGTACCCCGTCGGCACCCTGCTGGAAGGCCTTCAGGATAAAAACCGGGTCGATACGGCCGGTACAGGGGAACTTGAGCACCCGCACGTTTGCCGGGTACTGCATGCGGCTGGTGCCGGCCAGGTCGGCCCCGGCGTAGGTGCACCAGGTGCATACGAAGGCGATGATTTTGGGTTCGAATTTGAGTTTTGGTTTATCAGAGTTCACAGAATATTTTCTCCCTGAACGAGCAAGTTTTTGTCAGATCAAGGAAGGCAAGATCCGACGCGGAGGCGTAGCACTGCTACGCCGCACAAGGAGGGACGCAGACTGCCGCCGAGCTGGCGAAAAATCGTTCGTTCATAAAGCTTCTATCATGGCTACGATCTGCTCGTCAGTATACCCATCCAGCTCCACACTCTTGGACGGACAGGTGGCCTGGCAGGTGCCGCAGCCGCCGCAGACACCCGGGTTGACATAGGCGACAACTTTTATGAGATTGCCCTGGCGGTCGCGGATCTCTTTTTCCTCTACGGCGCCATAAGCGCAGACTTTTTTGCATGCAAAGCAGCCAACGCAGCCCGCTTCGCGCACCCGGGCAACAATTGGTTCCCGCTCCAGCTTGTCTTTGGCAAAGAGGGTCATGACTTTTGCTGCCGCTGCGGAGGCTTGGGAGACGGTTTCAGGAATGTCTTTCGGTCCCTGGCAGGCGCCGGCCAGGTAGATGCCGGCCGTGGCGCATTCCACCGGTCTGAGTTTTGCGTGGGCCTCGGAGTAGAAATTGTATTTGTCATAGGAGATACCAAGCTTCTGGGCCAGAGTGTCGGCACCCTTCTGGGGCTGTATGGCCGTGGCCAGGACGACCATATCGGCTTCGATCTCGACCTGAACGCCGACGGCGATGTCGCTCCCCATGACGACGATCTTGTCCCCCTTCTGGTACAGGCGCGAGACCATGCCGCGGATGTAAACCGCTTCTTCCTCCTCGATTGATCTACGCCAGAATTCGTCGTAGCTTTTTCCCGGCGTGCGGGCATCCATGAAGAAGACGTAGGCCTGACCGTCATGTACCTTGTGGTGGTAGAGCATGGTGTGTTTGGCGGTATACATGCAGCAGACCTTGGAGCAGTAGCTGATACCCTTCTCCCTGGCTCTGGAACCGATGCACTGGATGAAGACTATCTGCTTCGGCTCCCTGCCGTCGGAGGGGCGCAGAATCTTGCCGCCGGTGGGGCCACTCGCTGAGGCAAGTCTCTCGAAGGTCATGCCGTCGATCACGTCCGGGATCCTGCCGTGGCCGAATTCACCGTAGCCCTTGATGGGAGAACCTTTCGGCTTTTCATTGATTGTGTAGAGGTCAAAGCCGGTAGCTACGACGATGGCGCCGACCGGTTCGACGATCAGGGTATCCTCCTGTTCATAGTCGACGGCGCCAGGGCCGCAGATTTTCTGACAGAGGCCGCATTTGCCCGTCTTGAACTTGATGCAGTTTTCACGGTCGATGACCGGGGTGTTAGGGACGGCTTGCGGAAAGGGGACATAGATGGCAGGGCGCATCCCCAGGTTACAGTCGAATTTGTTTGGGATATTCTTGATCGGACACCTGGTCATGCAGACCCCGCAGCCGGTGCATTTGCCCTCATCTACTGAGCGGGCCTTTCTCCTGATGGTGACCTGGAAGTTGCCGATATACCCTTCGACCAGTTCGATCTCGGAGTAGGAGTAGAGCTTGATTTTGGGGTGGTTGGCAACGTCAACCATCTTGGGGGTCATGATGCACTGGGAGCAGTCCAGCGTGGGAAAGGTCTCGGAGAGTTGAGCCATGTGGCCACCGATGGAGGGTTCCCGTTCGACCAGGATGACTTCGTGCCCGGAGTCGGCGATGTCAAGGGCGGCCTGTATTCCGGCGATGCCGCCGCCGATGACCAGGGATCTCTTCGTTACAGGTACGGTGATGGTTGGGAGCACGCGGTTCTTCTTGACCCGCTCGACCATCATGCCCACGATTTCAACCGCCTTGACGGTGGCCTCTTCCTTGTCTTCGTGAACCCAGGAGCAGTGTTCGCGGATGTTGGCCATTTCGCACAGAAAGGGGTTCAGCCCGGCCGCCTCGACGGCCTTGCGGAAGGTCTTTTCATGCATGCGCGGGGAGCAGGCGGCGACAACGACGTGGGAGAGTTTTTGCTCCTGGATGGCTTTTTTAAGAAGATTCTGGCCCGGGTCGGAGCACATGTACTTGTAGTCGGTGGCAAAGGCTACACCCGGAAGTTTACCGACCTGACGCGATACCCGTTCAACATCTACGGTTCTGGATATGTTTTCGCCGCAATGGCAGACAAATACGCCTATTCTTGACATGCTACAGTAACCCTTTCTCTTTCAGCAGTGGAAATGGGTTGACCATCATGGCGTCCAGGCCGAGTTTGTCCGGACCAAGCCCGACGGCCAGGCCGACCAGTTGGGTCAGGTAGAAGACCGGCAGGCCGTATTCGGTGTTGTACACCCCTTCGATCTCCTTCTGGCGGATGTCGAGGTTACCATGACACAGCGGGCAGGCCACCATGAAACAGTCGGCGCCGGCAGCCTTGGCCGAATCCAGGATGGCGTTCGTAAGCTGAATGACGACACCGGGACGAGAGAGGGTGAAGTTCGCTCCGCAGCACTCCAGACGATGGGTCCAGGCAACGGTTTCAGCACCGACCGCTTCAATGATATCTTCCATGATTGTGGGCGCTTCTACACAGTCCAGATTGGGTACATCGGTGGGACGGGTCAGCAGGCAGCCGTAGTAACAGGCTATTTTCAGACCGGCCAGTGGTTTTTTTACTGCGGAGGCCAGGCGTTCAAACCCAAGGTCCTTGGCCAGAATCTCCAGAAGGTGTTTGACCTTGCCGTCCAGGCGCAGTGGAGCGTCAAGCGCCTTCTCAACCTGCTTGCGTTTGACGTCGCTTTCGCCGAGCACGTGCTGGGTGGTTTTAAGCCTCGAAAAGCAGGCGGCGCAGGCTACAGCCAGGTCGCCTTCAACTTTGTCGGCCAACTCCAGATTCTTGGCACACAGGGAGAGCGACAGCAGTTCGTCGACATTATGGGCCGGCGTGGCGCCGCAGCAGAACCAGTCGGGTACTTCGGTAAGGCCGATCTTCAGCTTCTTGAACAGTTCGCGGGTTGAAAGGTCGTATTCACCGGCCGAGGCATGCAGGGAACAGCCGGGGTAGTATGAATAGTTGAGTGTATTTTTCATTGGTTATGCCCGGAATCCTTATATTCAAAATTCATAATTGCCTTTACAATGCTTCCCCTTTAGCGCGCATCTCTTCGATACGTGAAAAGATTTTTTCTATCTCGGACATATTCTTGTTCTTGCTGTGGAACATCTTCAGTTTGCCCTTGGCGAGCAGTTTGGGGCCAAGCATCAGGTCTTTTAAAAACTGGCCCGATTTGACGTTGAAGACGGCGGCCAGGCGCATTTCGTACTGGCGTCCGTAGGTGCGGATATTCTGCAGAAAGAGTTTGTTGGCCAGTTGGACATAGCTCTCCTTGGAGGCACCCTCCGCATCCCAGGACAGTTTGCGCAGGGCATCCATGATCGACGCCAGGTACACCTTGTTGGGGCAGCGGGTAGAACAGGTCTCGCACGAGGCGCAATACCAGATAGAGCGGCCTGCCAGAATCCGCTGCCACTGGCCAAGCTGCAATAGGCGCACAACCCGGTTGGGGGGATGCTCCATGAAGGTGGCCATGGGACAGCCGGCCGAGCACTTGCCGCACTGGAAACAACTGCGCACCGACGTGCCCGAAAGCGCCTCGACTTTACGGACAAAGTCAACGTCCATAGTTTCCTGCGAAATTATCATCTTTTTCTTTTTCACGAAACACCTTTTTATTTAAAATAAAATTCCACCTCTCAGGAACTGAGCGGTGGACAGTAAAGTACAGAAGTAAGAAAAGCGGTGAGTAACCAACAACCAACACATATTGTTGCTATTCTTTACATAAATGCTTTAAAAATGCAAGGCAATTATTCTCAATTCTTGGTATTTAGGAAAAGTTAAAAGTTGTCATACCAATATAAACTGCCGGATCGTTAAACCACGGCCTCGACTGTTCAGCCGGTTCTGTTATAAATGCCCTTGAATGTTTTTAACTTTGAAGATATTATCCCGGATCATGCCGGTCAAAAAGGAGAATTATAATGAAGCACAGCATATTAGCATTAGTGGTCCTACTATCACTTTTAACAGGCGCATTTGCCGCCGACTCCATCAGTCTGGGTTTACGCGCCGGGGCGACAGTAGGCCAGTCCGGTAATTTTACCGAAGCGTTTGGCGACCTGCATCTGAACCGCCTGGTTTCAATCGGCGCAACCTTGGGCTACAATATGATTGAGAAAGACAATAAGCACATTTTCAAACGTGACGAGTCTCTACCGATTACGGCGCTTTTCAAGGTCTATGCGCCGACCCCTCTCGTCAAACCCTATGCAGGCCTCGGACAAGCACTGATTTTCCATGACAAGCGGGGGACAAAAGGGAGTGTGGTCGGCATGGCTGGACTAAACCTGCCAATCGGACCAATTTTTTTAAATGCGGAGTACCGGCGACAGTTTGACGACAAACTCGATTTTCTGGCCGGTGGAGTGGGTGTAAGTTTTTAGTCCGCCCTCAATTGTCGCTGTCTTTACCACGGTGGGCCTCCAGGTGTTTAAGAATTATTCCCTGCCACTGATTTACGGACGGCTTCGGCAAGCTGTAACACGTCCTCTCTGGTTGTCTGCCACGAACACATAAAACGAGCTCCACCAGATCCGATGAAAGAGTAAAAGTTCCAGCCGTCAGCGCGCAACCTGTTGACTACCGTCTCAGCCATCTCGACGAACACCGAATTAGCCTGTCTTGGATACATGATTCTGACACCAGGAATTTCTGCAAGATTCTGCTCAAGTAGCGCGGCGCAACCATTGGCGTGCCGTGCATTTTTGAGCCAGGCACCCCCTTCAAGCATTCCGATCCAGGGGGCTGAGATAAATCTCATCTTGGAGGCCAGCTGCCCGGCCTGCTTGCAGCGGTATTCGAATTCAAAGGCCAGCTCATGATCAAAAAAAACGACCGCCTCACCCATGGCCATGCCGTTTTTCGCACCTCCAAAACAGAGGACATCAACCCCTGCCCTCCAGGTGATATCGGCAGGATGAACGTCAAGCGACGCAACCGCATTGGCAAAGCGGGCCCCATCCATTTGTACCCTCAGTCCATAGCGGCGGGCCAACTCACTGGCTGCAGAAATCTCGCAAGGGGTGTACACGGTACCGACCTCGGTAGCCTGGGTAAGGCATAAAACTTTGGGTCGGGGATAGTGAATATCACTTCGGCGGGTTATGGCCCGTTCAACCTCCGACAGGTCAAGCTTGCCTTCCGGACCCTGAATATGGAGGATTTTCGTGCCGTTCGAGAAAAATTCGGGGGCGCCGCATTCATCGGTCTCGACATGGGCAAGATCGTGGCAGATCACGCTGTGGTACGAACGGCATAGCGCGGCAAGTGCCAGCGAGTTGGCCGCCGTGCCGTTAAAAACAAAGAACACCTGGCAGTCGGTTTCGAAAATCTGCCGGATAGTTTCACAGGCCCGCTCTGTCCAGCCGTCTTCACCGTACGAAGATACAAAACCGCCGTTGGCCGTTTCCATGGCCTGCCAGGCTTCCGGACATATCCCGGCATAATTATCGCTGGCAAATTGATTGAAGCCGCGCTTCTGCATCAGCAAATCCGAGACCGCCATAGCCCCCCCTGTCGTCCTGCTGTACTAAACTCAATAGATACCGCCAAACTACCATCTGTTCCGGATACTTGCCAGATATTTTCCATCACTTTCAGTAACAACAGTTGAATAGTGGGCGACATATGGTTATTATGTGAAACTAAATTTTGTTAAGCCGATCAAAATCTGTGAGGGTACCTTATTTATGCGTTACAGCCGGATGCGGCTTTCGCACAAAATAGTGTTGGTAAGTCTGTTTACAGCGCTGCTGGCCGGCTTCACGGTGTTGCGCTCGCCGTCCATGACTTATGAGCCGGCCGCATCTCCAGAAGACAGGGCGATGGAAGACCTCTCACGCGTCGAATACCCCAGCCTCAAAAATATTAAATGGCACGCTCACTTCGTGCAACCACATCAGACACTTGAGTCCCTTTTCGGTGCGGACTGGGTCTGGGTCGCCCGCTTCAACAGAGTTGACCGGCGGCATGTCTATCCCGGCATGACCATCAAAGCGCCTGACAACATGGCTGATATCCGCAATTACACCCCATTGCCTAACTTCTATCAATCTGCTGCCAGACAGGGTAAATATATTCTGGTCGATATAACCGAACAATGGCTTGGCGCTTATGAGGGTGGAAAACTGGTCTTTTCCGCACCGGCCGCAACCGGCAAAGCCACTACTGAAACTCCCGCCGGTATGTTCCGCATTGATGCCCGCCACCTGACTCACACCTCATCACTCTATAAGACCCAGGACGAGACCGAGCAGTACCCCATGGACAACGCCATACGTTTTCATATTGGAGATGACAACGTCTCCTACTGGATTCACGCCCGTGATCTTCCGGGAAGACCGGCCTCACACGGATGTATAGGTTTGTTTGATGAGGAGATGCAGAACCGCGTCTTTGGTACTCCGCGCGAACCAGTGTTGCTGGATTCCCAAAAACTGTATGCCTGGGCTGCTGGTGAGGCTGATTACGACAACGACATCGGAGAACTGGAAGAATTGGAAGATGGGCCGGTGGTAGAAGTACGCGGCAATCTGCCCCGGTATCTTGACAAACGTCCTGCACACTAAAACATGAGATTGGTACAGCCACCACATCTGAATGAATCGGGGAGAGTCTTATGAAGCAATTGCTTTCACTGGCACTGGCATTCTGTACAGTGGCGACGCCCGCCCTCGCCGAGCGCCAGGTCTATCTGCAAGATGGCGGAATGATCAGGGCAAAATCTGTATGGCGGTCAGATGGCAAGGTTCATGTTCTGGCTAACCGGGATACTCTCATCGAGTTTTACACGGCCGAAATTGATATGAAGCGCACTTTTGCTCCCAAGCGCCGCATTGTTCTTAAACCGGCCTCCCACGTAACGCACGCGGCCATAAAACAAGCTGAAAGCAAACAGAAACTTTCACTCCCAAGCCTGCCCAAGCTGACGGAGCAAGATCCTGAAAGCCTTATGCCTTCTAGTGGCAATGTTGGAGTTATCAGAAAACAAAAGAAAGAGATGGCGGAAAAGCTCGGAGAATAAATGAGCCTTCCACGCTGAAAGACTGAATTTTCCCGAAGTCACAGCTAAACCCGAATATTACCGCCGGTTCGGAGAATCAGTTTCTCTGTGGTGAAATCCAGCGAGCCACATCCTTGGCATGATAGGTAATGATGATGTCGGCCCCGGCCCGCTTGAAGCTGGTCATTGTCTCCAGCACGACCCGCTCCTCATCGATCCACCCTCTCTGGGCGGCGCCTTTTATCATGCTGTACTCGCCAGAGACGTTGTATACCGCCAGCGGCAGATTGTACTCGTTGCGCAGATCCCGCAGAATATCAAGGTAGGGCAGCCCCGGTTTGACCATGATGATGTCGGCCCCCTCTTCGATATCCGAAGCCGCCTCGCGCAGAGCCTCCAAGCGATTGGCAGGATCCATCTGGTAACTGCGCCGGTCTCCGAACTGCGGTGTTGACTCGGCCGCCTCGCGGAACGGGCCGTAATAGCCTGAAGCATATTTGACGGCATAACTCATGATCGGTATCGAATCGTAGCCATTTTCGTCAAGCATCTCGCGGATAGCAGCCACCCGTCCATCCATCATATCGGATGGGGCCACCATATCAGCACCAGCTTTCGCATGAGAAAGCGCTTCCCGCGCCAACAATTCCAGCGTTGAATCGTTATCAACATCACCATCCTTGATGATCCCGCAGTGGCCGTGGTCGGTATATTCACACATACAGACATCGGTGATGACCGCAAGTCCCTGGACATCTTTTTTCAACGCCCGAATAGTCTCCTGTATTATACCGCTATCAGAATAGGCGTCACTGCCGACTGCGTCTTTGGTTTCAGGGATACCGAACAACAGCACGGCAGGAATCCCCAGATCTCTGACCTCTTTTGCCTCCGCAACGATATGTTCGATAGACTGTTGATAAATACCGGGCATGGAGGAGACCTCTTTCCGGATCCCGCTGCCAAAAGCCGAGAACATCGGATAAACCAGATCATTAACCGAGAGGGATGTCTCGCGCACCATCCTGCGAAAGACTTCACTACCTCTGATTCTGCGGGCACGGAATTGGGGGAAAAACATGGGGAGCTCCTTCATTTGCGGCATATTTGTCAGAAAAACCTATTTTCTTCTACGATCCTGTAATGAAATCACCTTGGTCGCCCCGCTCATCTCACGTATCTTCGCATGGCGTTCCTTTTCGTCTTTCTCTTTTTCAATCCGCTCCAACTCAAGCGGGGAAGTAATCTCCGCCAGGCGCAGGGGAGTCCCCCCCATGGTGAAGGAAGCGCCTTCGAGCTGAGACTCATCAAGAATCCAGGTAAAAACCTGCAAAGGAAAGGTTAGCACAAGCAGTTTAACCTGCCACCATCCAGGTTTGAAATCCGGCGTAATCTCTTCAATACGGGCATAAAATCCAGGTTTGTTATCAACATGAATAAGAACTATATCATTCGTAATGGCCATTTATACGCCTCATAACTATCGATTGGTTACTGTGTTAATATCGTCCAGAGAGTTACATTATCCTTTATTAGCAGGATAGTGCGCTAACTAGTTTCCAATTCGGAAAGTAATGAAATTGGTTGAAGCAGTCCGTAAGCCGGGTTCTGTTCCCGGCTCGGGTTACCCCTCGCCGGGCGATGGCCATTCATCTGGGTCTACCGTTACCGGCAACCTCAAGCAGCCAACCCGGAGGCACGGGCGAGCCGCCCTTAACGCCTCCCTATTTGGCCTTGCTCCTGACGGGGTTTACCTGGCATCTGACGTCACCGCCAGACCCGGTGAGCTCTTACCTCACCCTTTCACCCTTACCTGCCTTGGCAGGCGGACTTCTCTCTGTGGCACTTATCCCTGGGGTCACCCCCGCTGGACGTTATCCAGCGTCACGCCCTATGGAGCCCGGACTTTCCTCCACCGGTCAAACCGGCAGCGGCCACCTGGACTACTTCAACCAAACCCCCGGCACTGCAGAAACCTGTCTGCTGTGCCGTACCTATAAGCTACGACTGCTGATGTTTAAGTACCAGCATTCTCTGGCAGTGCGGGCACGCAAGCAGCTCCTCATATTTAAAGAGGTTGTTGTACAACTGGGGAGGGAGATGCATATTGCATCCAAGGCAATATCCATCACGTGCAATCGCCAGCGCCTGACCACGGCGCTGGTCGCGCAGTGTGGTATAGCGCTTGAGGAGACTGGCAGGCAGTTCCTTTGTCAAGACATCTCGACGGGCGGTATCGGAATCAATATCCATCTGAATCTTATCAATTTCCGCCTGCTTTTCTGCGGTGCGGTGAGCAGAATTTTCGACCAGTTCCCCGAGCGAAGCTTTCCTGACAGCAACCTCTCCGGCAAGGTCCTCGATCTGACTGATCTTCTGCAGAATCTGTTCCTCCAAATCTGCGACCTGTTTACGAGCAGCGGAAATTTCGCGACCAACCGCCTGAAACTCCTTGTTTGTCTTGATCTCTTTCATATTTGTTTCAGATCTGGAAATATTTGACAATTCAGTTTGATGATTTTCCTCCAGATCAGCCTTTTCCTTCTCAAGCTGAGCCAGGCGATTTTCGATCGCTGTCACTTCCTCCCGTGCTGCATCGACAACCTGAGCGATGTCACTCAGTTCAACATGCAGGCCTTTTTGCGTGTTCTTCATACTATTGATCAATTGATCAATACCCTGAAGCTGTTCCAGCGTTTCCAGTTTGTTTCTCAAATCCAACCCCCTCTGTACGATTTATGCTGAATCAAGCAGTAATTATATTTCTGAACGGATCCGTTTCAACACTGCACGACACGACCTGGCAATCCTTGTAGCCGGCCGCGCAAAGAGCGGTCCCGATTTTCTCGGTAATCTCCGTCACCATAATAATTTCAGTAGGGAAGTGACCGGCGTCTATAAGAGCAATACCCAACTCCTGGGCCTCTCTGGCTTCGTGGTACTTCACGTCGCCGGTAACCAGAACGTCGGCACCGGCGCGAACAGCCTCATGCAAAAGAGACGCGCCACTGCCGCTGCAGAGCGCCACTTTCGAGAGCAGTGTGGACGGTTCGCCGACATAGCGCACTCCGGGAGCGGAGAGGTTTTTTTTGATCTGTCCGGCAAAATCTGCCAGCGATACCGTATCAGGCAGGTAACCTGTACGCCCAAGGCCCAGCTTTTCGCCCTCATTCAGGAGCGAATATACGTCATAGGCCGGATCTTCGTAAGGGTGAGCAGCCATCAACGCTTTGATGGTTCGCGGCAGGTTTCTGCGATCTACAAGCAGTTCAAACCTCTGTTCAGCAACTTTTTGGGGCACGCCGATCGCCCCTATGAACGGCTCTGCGCCGTCTAAAGGCGTGAAGGTTCCTTCTCCAACGGTTGCAAAGGAGCAGTCACGGTAATTACCCGGCGACTCGGAATACGGGAAAAGAGCCGACCTGACCTGTCCAATATGTTCCGCAGGAACAAATACCACCAACTTGACCAACTCCTGTACGGTTGTAATCTGCAGGGGGAGACAGTCTGAAAGTCCGATTCTTCTCGACAGCAGATCGTTCAGACCACCTGCGGCAATATCGTAGTTGGTATGCATGCAGACAATAGACAGACCTGCCCTGATTGCATCATGTATCAGGCAGCCTTGCCGGGTAGCGGTCGAGATTGACTTGAGCGGTTTGAATATCAGCGGGTGGTGGGTAACTAGAAGCTGGCAGGAAGAGGCGATCGCTGAAGCGATTACATCTGATGTCGGGTCAAGCGCTACCATGATGCGGTTGACTTCTGCGCCGGGGTCGCCAACCTGAAGACCGGGGTTGTCCCATTCCTCAGCTAAAGAAACTGGAGCTATTTTGTTAATAATTCCGACTATATCTGACGTTTTTGGTGTTTTCATGGACTATAAATAAAAAGAGTGCAACCCTGCGGTGTGCACTCTCGTGTTGAGGTATTTAAGAGGGGGGTTCCCAAGTATCTTGCCGGCATCCGGCGTATTTACCTCGCGGTATGAATTGGTGGGCCCACCAGGACTCGAACCTGGGACCAACCGGTTATGAGCCGGTGGCTCTAGCCAACTGAGCTATAGGCCCTTAGGGAAGGGCTATACTAGAGGACACCGTTAAGGCTGTCAATTGTTTTTAGTAAGTTGGAAGTCGTTTTCCGGGCTTTTTACTGAAAACAACTTCGTTAACTCACTTAACCTCTTATCAGGGTCACAGCAGTTTTCAGCAGTTACGCACGCGACAGGAAGCGGCCATCCCGAGTGTCCACCTTGACTTTTTCACCGGTCCCAAGGTAGGGGGGAACCTTGATTTTCAATCCGGTTTCCAAAATTGCGTCCTTGGTCTCAGCCGTAGCGGTCGCGTTTTTAAGGATCGGAGCGGTCTCGATGACAGCCAGTTCCACGGTCATCGGCAGATCTACGTTGACCATGCGCCCCTCGAACAATCCAAGCACCACCTCGGAACCCTCCAGCAGGTACAGGGAAAGCGGTTCAAAATTCTCCGGATCCATTTCAAACTGCTCGTAGTTTTCAAGATCCATGAAAACCCCCGGCCTTCGCTGGCATAAAGAAACTGCCCTTTGTGACGTTCGAAGTCGGCCTCGTCGACCTTGTCGCCGGACCGGAAGGTTTTGTCCAACACCTGGCCGGTGATCAGGTTGCGGTAGCGGGTCTTGACCATGGTGTTGGCACCGCGGGCCGTGGGCGACTGGGTTGTCACATCGATGATCAGGCAGGAAGCCCCATCCAGTTGAATTACGAGCCCTTTTTTAAAGTCAGAGGTTGTGAACATTACTGCTCCTCGCTGCTAATTTTTTCGATATTCCGCCGTCGGCCAGAAAGGTATGCCGCCACGCGGGGTGAACTCACCCCGGACAGTCAGCCAGACCGGGTCGAGCAGTTTTACCAGATCGTTGCAGATGCGGTTGACCCCGGCCTCGTGAAATTCACCATGCATCCTGAAGGAACCGAGATAGAGCTTGAGGCTCTTGCTCTCGACGCAGAGTGTATCGGGTTGGTAGTCAATAACCATCTTCCCGAAATCAGGCTGTCCCGTCATCGGACAGAGGCAGGTGAACTCGGGACACTCGATGTGCAGCGTACCGACCGCCCCAACCGTGTTCATCTCTGGCTGAGCAAAAGGGTTCGGAAAAGCCTCCAGAAGCCCGGCATCCGGCTTGTCGTAACGGTAGCCGGAATCGCCTGAGCCAAGGGATTTCAGCTGTTTATGAAGTTTCATTGTTCACATCCCTGACAGTTATTGAAGTCCGGAACAGCATAGCAATGAAGCGCCATGCAATCAATTGTTTTTCCTGAAGAGAAATCAATTTCAGGTTATCCGCCCAATGCTGACTCCTTGGGTTGGTTTGTAAAAAAATACAAAAAAGGCGATGATGGCCAAAACGACCGTCCCAGCAACGATTGCAACAGTTTTTCCTGTGCTGAACTCCCGCTGCTCCATATAGGAAATGTCTGACAGGTTAACCCGCTCGTTTTCTCCCACCAATTGTTGTATGGTCGCTTCCTTCACTGTGAAATCTCGTACTCTGCCATCCCTTGTGGTCAATCGCACTGTGTCGCCCGGCTTGATCTGGGCCAGGATCGACTCCGGTTCTGCAGGAGCCAATGGTTTAAGTGTAGTACACCCGGTGGCGAGGTTCATACAGAGGACAAACACCACGCCACGGCAAAATACTCGGGTCAAATAATGCTTGCTCGTCAACATTTGTTAACCTCCAAGATTGAGTTGTTCCAAGATTATTCAGTTCAACGGACGCTTAAATCCTTACCGGCCGTCATTTGGTCTGTTCTTGGCGCTAGTTGGACATTGTCATCTTCATTTGCTCGGCAAAGGCGGCAATTCATGGCGCAGGGAGCAATCAAAGCAGGGTTTCCCTTTCTTGATTGGTTAACCGTCATGACATTGGCTGCCTGACGATAGTTTTCCATTTTTCCGGCGCCGCCCGTCGTATATCGGTTAAATAAATTTCGTGGTGCTTGCCTATCCTGTGGCTGCCATTGTTTTCTATGAAGGAGTGCACCCTCTCAATTGTCGGCCCCTCCTCGGAGAAAGGTCCGATATGCATTATTTGAGCAGCCTTTCCCTCCTTGAAAGCTTCAAACCTCACCAAAGGCAGGGAAGCAGGGCTCTTCTTTCTTTGCACTTCTTTCGTCGCCTCTTCTACCATCGCAGGAGTAATGAATTCCGGCTGCATGATCATCAATGTCCATTTCCAGGCATCTTTATTTCCCGTACTGAATGCGGACATGTCATCAGCCCACCAGACGGCTTCGAGCGGCAACACGCCATAATCAATACCCGGTTTCCCGTTTTTGACCATAAACTTCAGCGTGTAAGAGAGAGGATAAAGTGCTTCGATAGCGTCACTGAAAGATTCCGATGTATTTGGATCTCCTTCACCATCAACCATGAGGAAGTTCATTTGTGGCACGTCTACAATTTCAGCTTTCTTGGCAGAGGGCTCAAACAGATGCTTAAGCTGTTTTTTGTAGTCTATCTTTTCCATTGATTCTCCTTTCTGAAGCGTCAGCACCAGCGACTTGGTCAGCCATTCCTTAATAGCGCACTTTTACTGAGAAAGACTTTCGGCCCTTCAAGCGGAGTAAAGCCGGCAGCCGCGGCCATTCGAACAGACTTTTCAAACGCCGACTTTGAAACATGGAATGGCGGTTCAACTACAAGGGCCAGTCCTTGCGGTTTCAGCACGGAAATCAGTTCCTTAAAAAATTCACCCTGATTTGGCAATTCGTGAATCACGTAGAAAGATAAGGCAAAATCTACCTTCTCTGATATGCCTATTCTGCTCTCTTCGGATTTATGCAAGCTGACACGTTTTTCGAGTTCTGACCCTTGAATTTTGTTCCTGAGTTTTTGAAGCATACCTTCCTGCAAATCAACAGCAATGACTCGACCGGATTCGCCAACCATTCGCGCCATGTCAATTGTGAAAAAACCAGGGCCGCAACCGATATCGAGAACCGTCATTCCTTCTTCAATATAAGATCGAAGTATTTTCTGAGGGTTCTGAAACCATCTTCGAATACTATTGTCGAGAATGCCTGCTCTTTCAACCGGGCATACGCGATTGTCTTTATTGTTCATTTCATTTTTCCTTTTCATCGGCTGGCGGCGCAAGTACGTTGTTCAATCGACGATGAATAGCTTGGCCCCCAGATCTGTGTAGGAACGGTGAGCCTCTGCATTGTCTGCGACTTGGTAACTCATGCCCGGTTTGAGCGTGAACTTGCGACCGTCTTCCAGCTCGGTGTGGAGCTCGCCTTCAGTACACAGTAGTATGTGCCCCTTGACACACCAATGGTCAGCGAAATAGCCAGGCGTGTACTCGACCATGCGAACACGCAGGTTTCCAAAATGCTGAGTGCGCCAATGGGCCAACCCTCGCTCGCCTTTGTGTTCGGTTCGCTCTATCCGGGACCAATCAGTGACGCCGAATGGAATGTCGGACATTTGCACAGGAGACTCCTTTGAATTTGAGGGCCTAACGCCCAAAGCCTGGCCGGCCAGTATTAGGGCCAGTCCTGGCGCTGGTATATTATGCTCTTTCTGCGGGATGAGTTTGAAGGTGAGTGCTCTTTTGAAAAATCAAATAGGCACCCTTTCTCACTCAGATATTATGGCAATTCTACTCCAAGCGCCCAACAACAGCAGAGCCGGTTTTGGCGTTATACCAGACAAGCCCTTCCGGAGTGTTCACAACTAGAGTCCAACCGGCAGAGAATTTGAAAGTTTTGGTGTTGGTATAATTCCCGGCTTGATCAAACTCACCTAAAGCACCGGCACCGGTCTGCGAGTTGTACCAGAGAACGCCTTTTGGTGTATTGATTATATGGGTCCAACCTTTTGAATATGCACTGGTCTTGAAGCTGGTGTGATTACCTGCGCTGTCAAGTCTCCCCAATACACCTGAGCCAGTTTGAGAGTTGTACCAGAATATCCCGTTGGGAGTATCAATTGCGTGTGTCCAACCTGTTGAAAACCAACGGTCCGGATGTACCTTAACCGTTGTATGATCAAGAGCATGGGCGGCATGATAGTTTACTAGCGGCAGACAAACGAGAACACACAGGATGGTTAGTAATCGAACAGATTTCATAATAGACTCCTTTCTTGTTGGGTATATGTTGCGTAATTTAACGCAAGTTGGGAACTTGCTTTTTCGCTCAGCAAGTTACTTGGGATATATCCAGGGACGTTGTTTATTTGTCAATTAACTCGGATTTAAAGCAAAGTTAGTGAACTAATAAACAACGTCCCTGAAGCCGTCCTCCTGGTCAAGCCGTATGTTGGAGAAACTGTTTATTACTCATAACATCACTAACATCACGACTTGTTTCCCTTTGTTGCTACCCGTGCGACAAACTTGTCATTATTAACGGTAAAACGCTCGTGGGTGCCTTTGCCGATAATCTCCACATCATCACTTGCCTCAACTTCCCACAGTGTACGTTTACCCTCTACTTCCAGGCACTTCACATGGGCGGTGACCGTCATCCCAACCGGAGTGGCAGCCTGATGGGTAACTTTGATCATCGTTCCCAGGGTTCGTTCACCATCTTCCAGATAGGGTCGCAAAGCCTCCATACAAGCCCATTCCATAAAGCCAACCATAAATGCTGTAGCAAATACCTCCGGCATCTCGCGAAACAGGTCCGATTCAGAATATACATACGGAACGGTTTTTTCTTTTGATACGACGAAGCTGAAGGTATGTTCTAATCCGGGTTTTAAAGTATCTTTCATCTGTAATCCTTTCAGGCGTTTGTTAATTTTACTGTTGCCTTAACGGAATTTTGTCCAACGTTTCAAGACAGTGCTGAGTGCGCAGCGAATCAGCACCAGCCGCTAGTTAGGTATTGAGTTTAAGTATCTCAGAGTGCTCTCTAACACTTGCCCCAGCTTTTTTCATGCAATTCAGCCCGAACCGCTTGAGAAAATCACGAGAAGAAGCAACACAATCGGAAACAACGGTAACTGAAAATCCCAGGGATCTCGCACCGTTGACTGTAGCGCGGACACAGCCTTCCGCCATAACGCCGAGAATGATAATCTGGTGAATCCCGGAGCTTTTCAAAAGTTCCACTAGTTCTGGATTCGTAAATGCATCAGGCCTTGATTTCGAGATTACCGAACTACTCATAGGAAATAAGACTCGCGGATCAATTTCTGCCCCGACAGAGCCCTCAATAGCTGCGCGCTTCCTGAGGATATTTCCAATCCAATCGGATTTTTTAAATTCGTTCTTGATGAAAACAGGCTTCCAGCCGGCGCTTTCTGCGTGCATTATCAGACGATTCGCCAATGAGATCACAATGTCGGCATTTTTGGCTTTGATTGGCATCCGACCACTAGTTTCAAGGAAATCCCGTTGCAAGTCGATTAATAACAATGCGGTATTGTTCATAGTGTCTTTCACCTAACGGTTTAACCACTGAGCTGAGAGCATCAGCGAATCGGCTCAAGTGGCATGTTCGGCATTTCGTCATCCTTGTATTAACGAGTCCTTTATAGAGGCAGCTTTAAACTGTTTTATTCCCTTTGTTCAACCTTTGCTCAATTACGGTAATTATCCAACCAAGTGTAAGTGCTATTCCCCCAATATACTTGTCTGAACTCACAGCATACTGCGGTATCACCATTACCTTTATAGTGGCATAGATAAATACAGCTACTACAACAAGCTTAATAAGCCTAACGTGCTTATATTTCATATTTAAGGAAAATGTTTTCATGTTCAATCCATTTGCCAAACCACGGGCTTCAGCGGGAGGTGGGCGCCGTTTCCCCACCGATCCGCTGCAAGACATAGTTATACGGTCCTTATTATTCTTGATCAGCTAGTACCTCTCGTTCGATCTTGGAGTAAGCATTTAGGTTTCCCAATTTCTTATCAGTTAAAATCGAGAACGACAATTCAGAGTTGCCACCGAAGTCGATGTGGGAATGATCGTTGGCTTCGGGGTCCAACAACAGCCGGTCAAGTTCTTTTCTGAATTGTCCGGCCTCTTGCGGGCTTAAATAGAGTTGCAGTGCTTTCACTCCTCGCTTGGAACCCATATCAATCATCTTCATATCTGTCCCTTTTTTTCGTATAATTAGGGATTATGCCGCAGCTCTTATATTTTTTATTTATTGTT
>Ga0118677_10006048_pt1 | contig 20767 bp, 15 predicted proteins | sample AliMusrvi5mmetaG_FD_86154 | JGI IMG/M metagenome (GOLD analysis project Ga0118677, IMG submission 86154)
TCTCTTCATAGTGTTGGTTGGTTTCAAACGTTTGTTCAAAAACAGACGGTGTTGGAACACCGTCCGATCAACCAGCACTACTTCACTCTAACACTTTAACGGAAAAAAATCCGCCGCCTGCGCTTACTCAGGTTGCGCTTACACAGGGCGTTCCTGCTGAGAGTAGCGCAACTCTGGATCAGAGCCCTCTGGAGGATACTTTGAGTGGCACCCTAGCAGAGAGCAAATCCCCGAAGGACGATCCGAAGAAAGGATTACTCCCGCAGGTGATCTCCCCAGAGGTGAACCCCGGTAAAACAACAGCTCGGGAAGTTCCTCTCGAACAAGAGTCGACTACCCCCTTCATGGGTACCATTGCCAGCGAGCTCGGACTGCTTGTGGATGAAATCCATCAAAATCACCTGAAAATCGCATGGGAGGCTGCACGCAGTCTGCGCGGCTTCAATCCCTCCGAAGAAGACCTGCAACGGGCTGTTGAGGAAGAGGCATTGGCCCTTACGGAGTCGCTCATTAAGAATTTTAAGAACTATGCGATGGGTCGTTCCAAAAGCGCCAAGGTTTCGGCGATGAGTATCATGAAGCGGATCATGGCCTATGCCACGGACCCGTCCACCCAGGTCAAAACCAAGACGCGCAAGAAAAAGCAAAAGTGACCTAACTGCATGAACACTCCGTATCGTAATATTTTCGGCCACGACGACAACTCGGTGTCTAATTTTGCCCACGCTGGGCCGAGTGAGGGAAGCCGGGGGATGTGGAATGGGGGGAGTAAGGCTGACCTCCCCCCATGCGGAAGCGCAACCGCTGTCAGCGGAGGGGAGACATTTCCAAGGGCTCTCCATGTGGGTGACACCAAACAAGTGAGGCCGGTTACGCCGAATGAATTCACGAAGTTTATCAATGCAGCAGTCACGTTTTATCAACGTGACCTGCATGCAAAGGGACTCGTCATGCAGATACAGGTCACGCAGCACACGCCGCAGCTCGTTGAGAGCAGGCGCTCACAGGTTCTCAGTTGCACTGAGTCGCCGAAGGCCGAGATAGTGACCCCGATAAGGGGGAACGGGCGTTGTTGCAGAAATGTCAGCGTAGCGTCAAAAACGCAGTTTTTGGATATTTCTGCAACAACGCATCTCGTCCCCCAAAGTAACATGTCCAAAAACTTGACGCCACATTGGGCGTCTAAGCACACACACCATGAAAACAGGTTAAAGAAGGACGTGAGTCCGGCATTCGTCGCGAGAGGTTGCTGGAACCAGGCAGCGCATGAAATTCTCGGAAAATTGCGTCCGGGGCTCGCTCGAATCGAGGCTAACAATGTGATATTTTCGGAACCACCCAACATCAATACGCCATGAAGAAAGGAAAGAAAGGAGGTGCTCAGCCCGGCAGTCGCCACAGCTCAAAACTCAGTCAGAGCAAGGGCGTGCTAAAGAATGTGACGGAGGTGGAGCATTTGAACGGAAAATCACCGACACACGGAGATGACGTGCTCGATGCCGCTCGACAACGGGCGACTGAGAAGACAGATGGGGACGCACTTTCGCTGGGTGAGGTAACCCCGGCGGAAGCGGAAATCGAGCTTCTGGAGTCGCTCTATAGGGGGGGAGTGGGTTCCCTTCCAGTGATCGCGTCCGGTCCTCGACCGGACTTGGTTACTACCATTTGGTTCGGTGATGCCGGTGTCGGCAATAAGGACATCGACGGTCACGACGGCTCGCCGTTGGTAATGGAGGGTGAGGCCTGGGAAGCCATGGTTTTGAAATCCGATGACCGGAGGAAGAGGTGGAAGGACACAAAAGGGACGTCTCGGAAGGCGGAGGGGTTGGAATCTCTGGTGAACAGAAAGAAGGAAAACCGGTATCCTTGGGACATTGAAATTTGCAAAGGGATGTCTAAGAAATTGGGAAAAATCTTTGCGCGACTGCCGCCTTGGTTGCCGTTCATAGTGGCTGACGTGGTTGACCGGGAAATGCTGGTGGAGGCGGTCAGGCAATTGGCTATTGAATTTCAAAAGGAGACAGGGAGGCGGGTGCTGGCTGCTAGCATTCACGTGGAGTCCGCCCACGATATTCATGTTCACCTGATTTTCACCGACCTGGAATGCGAGGTCGATATTCATCAAAGCGGACGTTGGTACGCAAAGAAGGTACTTACAAATCACCGGAAAGCGGTAGAGGCCAAGATGATTGCGTCCGGGACGGCAAACCCAGTTTTCAAGGATGTCACTGCCAAGCTCGAGAGGATGTATAGTGACGGCCTGCTGGAGGATCCACGCAAATCGAACGAGCGGGTGAAATGCCGCGCTTTGCCGCTGCGCGAAAGACCGATGAAAAGCATGGGCCCGGCCTATTGTTCGAAAACCAATTTGTGGGAATACTCGGAACGGGATCCGCGGGTGGAGGCCGTCAATGAGCGTGCCGTTAAGAGGGTATCATTCCGCGAGATCGTGGTTGAAAAATCCACGGATTCCCAAGAAAACCCGGTTTCATCGGGGGGAGTTTACATCGACTTTTGGCTCTGGCGAAAGTGGGCATCGTTGGTCGAGGGGCTGCTGGACGAGAAAACTCGGGGAATGCTTCCAGAAATTTCCAAGCCCTACATTGAACGGTATATTCATAATGGTGATTCGTTGCCCAATCCGGACCTGGATGCAGCAAGAAAAAAGGCCTACGGCGAGGTTTTTGATAAATTGACGGAAACCCAGCAGTCGCTCGCCGGTCCAGAAACTCCGCCGTCCACAGCCGCATCGCTGGATGATTTGATCGATGAAATCAAAAGTGCCATCGCAGAAAAGGAGCAGTCTGTGGTCCTGGCTGCTTTAGACATAAAGAAATCGTTCGAAACGCTGGTGGTCGCCAGGGACGAGGTTGCGGGACCTGATGCTTTGCCAACGGAGGCGGCATCGATGCCGGAGTTGGTGGCGGAGATAACCGACATTCTAAAAACGACGGAACAAAAAAATGCGACCGAATCCGCGAGGCTGACGTTGGTCGCGGAAGAGACGGCGGTAGAAAAGAAGGCGGCCGAGGCCCTGCTGAAGAACCTCGACGAGCGCAAGATTCAGGCTGACACGGATCAGCAGGCGACAGCACTGGCACTTGCGAACGCGCAAACGGCGGAGCAGGACGCGCTTACCAAGGTCGCGCCGATCATCGCGGACGCGACTGAGCGGCAGAAGGCTGCTGATCTCCGTGAGGAAGGGTTGGAGTTCTCCGCACTCGCCCGGGCGCGGCAGAAGATCGCCGGGCCTGGTGCTCCACCGTCGGCCGCGACGACGGTGCCGGAAATGGTGAATGACATTGATCGGATTTTGGAAGCCAAGGTGGAGACCAAGGTCCAAGCCAGATTGACCCAGGCGCTGAAACAAGTTTTTGCTCGGGTTTTAAAGGGCAAGCCCGTTCCTACAAGTAATTCGCCGCAAGTGGTCGAGCAGGGGCTTATGGATGGGTTGCTGGAAATTGCCGCCGGATCTGCTATGGCTGCATGGAAATCAGTCTATGGATATTTTGCCCGGAAGGGTGAGCAACCCAAGGGCAACACGCCAGAGGCGATCAATCTGGAAGTCAAGGGCTTGGTCAGCCGTCAGGTTGCCGCCGATTATCAGGGAGTTTTCAGCGCATTGGGCCATGAACCGCCGAAAAACATGTCCCCGAATGGGTTCGGGTCTGAGGTGATTCAGGCGACCGGGAAATTCATCGCTTCGGCAACCAAGAAGAAGCTCGTGCGGGTGTTGGAGGTTCTCACCGAAGACGAAGATCCTGCATTTAAGACGTATGATGAAGAGGATCTTCGCGCATTGATTAAGAAAGAACTGGTGGTGCGCAAGCAGGCTATTGAGGAGGCCAAGAAGAATCTTGTGCGTAGCGCCATCGGGGCCAACGAGATGAAAGACTTCAACACTCCTGAGGACGCTTTGGATGCGCGGGTGAAGAAGTTCGATGAAATAGTGATGCTTTGCAGTACGGTGGTCTGGGGTTTGAACCCGGAGGCGGAAGGCCTGACAGACAAAGTCAAAAAAGCATGTCAGGAGCTCAGAACCCTCGTGGGCGAGGTGCCTGCTCCCGCTAAAATTGCCAAGACGAATGCCCCGCCGGCCAATGACAAGGGCATGTGAGGCGCAATATTTAAATGCCCCCGCTCGCGGATTCCGGGCGGGGGGCAGTTTGAAGCGGGTCGTCAAACCTTCAGATACGTGACCTCGAAGGACTTCGTCAGGCGTTCTTCCTGCACGGAGGAGCTGAGCGAAAACGGGCTGATCTCGTAGCGTTGGAAAATATCCAGCCCGCGATCCAGGCTGATTTTCCAGCCAGTGTCGGTGGTGATGCTGCGAGCATGAAGGTTGTCGTTGGTGTCATACTCGAATTCCACGGACACGCGCGACCCGACACACGAGTCTTGGATCTTCACCAGGTTCTGGTCCTGCTCGACCGCCCGCTCGGGATCGCTTTTGGTAATGAGCCGAATCCGCGTTTCGTCGCCCTCTGGCGTCAACTCGTGGACGACTTGGACAAATTCCATAAAGTTCCTAATCTGCCAGAATGCTCGCACGTATGGATCGACCACCGTGATTTCCCGGGCGCCTCGCAGGTGTTTGGCAAAGAGGGTGCGATAGCTGGTGTTCTTGCTGTTCTCGGCAAAAACGAGGTGACCTGCCTGCGGTTGTGACGGAGGTGCTTCAGTGGTGGGCGGCAAGTCCGCCTGTAGGGGCACCGCAAGATCCTCAGTGCCGGATTCCGTGGCGGCACCACGCGCCAATGTGGGATACTGGCGCTCCTCCAACGTGATGACTTCCTTCGAGACGCCGGTCTCGATATCGGTGTACGTGAACTCTACCGGCGAGAACGTTTCGTCCAGTTTAAGCAATTGCTCCTTCACCCGCCTTCTGCCTTCCATCGCAAAGGAAAGCATTTCTTCGACCTCCTCCTTGGTACATTCACCATCTGGAAAGAGGACTTTCATCAAGCCGGAGAATGTTTTGTTCACGCCATCCCGGTCGCGGGTGGTTAGCCCCGAACTGAGTTCGAATTGCTTGGTGTAGGCATGCAGGAAATCCTGCCCGCGCAGGTGGCGCAGGACTTCGGCGAGGTAGTCCACGATGAAGCCGAAGCCATCGGTGAAAAGTTCGGATCGGACCGGGCTGGATTCCCATCCCGCGTTGTAACAGTGGATCCGGTCCAGGAATGCGGAATCGATGTATTTGTCAGGCAGTTCCTCGAAAAAGTTTGAATGCTTCATCATGTAGGGCACCGATTTTTTGGTGTTGCCCATGAAGACCATTGAAGCCTCGGCGCCGAGCATCTCGACGCCGCGGGAAAAACTCTTGTTGGCCATGTAGTTTTTCATGATGTCCACAAGGTTTTTGTCCACCTTCTTGTCCTTGCCGGCGAATTCGTCGAAACAGACACAGTCCCAGTAGCCGACGAGTCCGATTTTGCCGCTGGCATTGTTGACGAAGAGTTTGGCGACCGTGACTTCACCGCCGGAAATCAGAATGCCATGGGGCGAGAATTCGGAATAGATGTGGGATTTGCCTGTTCCCTTTGGACCGAGCTCAATCATGTTGTAGTTGCGTTCGCAAAAAGGGATCAACCGCACCAGCAGTAGCAGTTTGCCGCGCCGCGAGAACATCTCGGGGTTGAATCCCATGCTCTGAAGCAGAACATCCATCCATTCATCGGTCGAAAACTCCCGGCGGGCCGCCAGAAATCCATCCAAATCAATGTTGGCGATCTGGATCGGCTTGAGAGTTTCCAAGTGCCACGGATTCTCCTTCGGATTTTCACACGGCATGTAGGAAAGATCCGCGATACTCCAGACACCGCCAACTAACAGCTTTGGGTGGCGTTTGATATACTCGGAATCGACCGGAACCCTTTTCAATCCGAGGTTCGAGAAAGTCGCCTCATAGATGCCGACCCCGTCATTCAATTCCACGGTGATCTTGTCGATGACCTTGTGGCGGCCTTTTTCCTTGATCGTCGATTTGACAAGTTCGCTTTCATTGCGGTGGACAAAATGAGTTTTCAGGATGTCCTTTACCGTCTGAATTCCACTCTGGATTGAGGCCTCGTCATCGGTCGCACACTGTTGTCCAAGCAAGTATTCAAGCACATAGCTGGGAACAATGGCATTGCCCTTCACCGTCTTCGTCAGATCCTTGCGAACCACGAAACCTGCGAAGTGTTGATTAAGCTTTTGGTCAAGAGGGGTCATGTGAATTGGGTGAAGGAATTATAACTCGTCAAAATCGCTCTCGAAGGCACGACGCAGCTTGAAAGAGAACTCGCGGTAGGGCGACCACTGGGAAGTGTTGGGGACCTGCTCTTCCAGCCGCAGAAAGACCTCCTGTTGGTTGAAATGATCCGCTTCTTTCCCGAAAATGAACTGTTCGGCCCGCTCGCGCTGTCGGACATCCTCGGCGGACGACTCGAATTTCATGATCTTCGTCTCGCTGAGTTGGGCTCCGGTTTTGGAGAAGAAGCCGGCACGCAGTTCCCGGGCCAGAAGCCGGTCTCCCACAGGGTCGCTCTGGATAAATGTCACGGTCACCTGCCCGGTGGTGATCTGCTGGCCGGCACGTAGGATGTCCACATCCACCTTGCCGATATTGTCGTCGCGCTCCTTTTTCACTTCGATGACCGGAATGACGATTTCCTGAAGTGATGTGCCGCCATGGACATATCGGCTGCCGGATCCCTGCAAGCGCAGGCGCTGGACGCCTTTGGGGAATGCGAAGGCAAGATCCCCGGCAAGACCGAGTTGGTTGGCTGTGAAGATTTTGAATCGTGGGTCCTCGGGGATATTCGGCGCGACAATGAAGCGGCGATCAAATTTCAGGGTGCCCTGAGGTTCGTTGAACGCGAGGAAATCGCTCTCCGCCAATGGCTCGTTCTGATACAGGAACCCGTGATCGGCGGTGATGATGAAGTGGTTCACGTTCATCGCGGCGGCTTTTTTGAGAATCTTGATGATTTCCTCTACCGCAGCAGCCACTGCCGAGCACGCCTTGTGTTCGGTGTCTCGCTTGTCGCCTACGGCATCGATAGCATTGTGATAGATATATACCACGTCGTTGCCACGGGACAGATCGCGTCCGTCCGTCTTTGAATTTAATGTGAAGAATGCTTCGGCGGTGATGGCGGTGGCCCGGCCCGACATCGCGGAAGCGAGAATCTTGCCACGAGCTTCCGTCCCGGCAGTGGGCACCCCGTCTGCAAGAATGGTCTGACCACGCGGATCGAATTCCAGTTGCTTGTGGGGCAGCAATGATGCCATGCCGAGTTGGGTGAACGATGGCAGCGAGCCAAGCGCCACGTTCATTTCCGCCTTCCACCGGTTTTCCCGCTGGATGCATTCCAGCAATTCGCGCCCCGCTTCGTAGCGCAGAGCGTCAGAAATGATGACAAACACCTTGCGTCCGTCCTCCACCTGTGGCCTGACGAAGCGTTCAAAGAACTGGTTTTGGCAAGGAAATGCCTGGCTTGTCCAGCCATCACAGCGGTTGACCCGTTCCTGCCATTGCACGGAAAGCTGGGCGAGGAAGTTGTTCACATAGAGGCCTTCCATGCGGGTGGAAAGATCCTGAAGGAGCGCAGTCTGCCCAGACTCGCCGAGGTGAAAGACAAATTGTCGGTAAAGGCGATCCATTTGCCACCATGTCGCGGCATATTTCGAAATGCCGGCATCAAACGATTCGATAATCAATTCCACCTTGGGCAGAGCTTCGAAAAACTCGGCTGCCGTGGCCAGTGCCCGATAGGATGCCTTGATTCCCGGTGTATGCCTGGCCCAGTGCAATTGCTCACGAGATTCGGCACGCGAGCGGGCCTCGGCTGGCGTCAGGTTTCCTTTGACCAGGCCGTCGCGAAGGTCGGCCAGAATCCTTAGGTCCACTCTGCGATAGATGTCACAGTTGAAGATCCCCGACGAATCATCCAGGCGGTTGAGGACGGCGCTGATGTTGAGCAACCCGTCCACGCGCTCGGAAAGAATTACGAAACTCTCCCGATGCTCCTGACTGTCCTTCCAGCGATTGGCGAAAACGAGTGCCTGTCGTGGACTGATGGTGGAGGATCCACCCAGCGGGGCCACAGCCCGGAAAAGCGATAGAGTGAAATCCAGCACACTTGGGGTGGCAGCCGAGTATCCGAAGGCAATCTCCAGTTCACTCCACCATGCACTTGCCAAACCAAACTTTTCGACTTGGTTCCACTTGTCCTGCTTTTCCCGGGCAAGCTCGCCTAGCAGACTCAGCAGGACGGCTTCAACAGTTGGCTCTGCCTTGCACGACACCGCGAGTATCTTGAGCCGGAGATCGCGCTCCGAATCGTCAGGTTGACGAAGTTCCTTGAGTTTGGCGATTCTATCCGCCTTCTTGAAGAACTCCAGATGGCGCTCTACCAGAGGCTTGAATTCGGGGGCCAGTTCCGCCTCGATGATCGCGAGCGAGGCGCGGTCGGGTGAAAATGCCGGCCCGTTCGCCAGCAATTGGTCGAGAAGCCAGTTGGCACTATCCGGCGGTTTCGCCTGACCCTGAAAGTAGAGTAGAAAACGTTGTTGGGGTTGTTCGCGGGTGAGACGATGCTTCACCCCGAGTTCGTTGTTAGCCACCCTGACTTTCTCAACGCCCGGGAGGTCGAGCGAATCCACATCCATCCACCACTCGCTGGTTTCATCATACCAGAACACCACCCGCTGGCGGGCAAAGGCTTTTTCCAACGCGCTTTGAATTTTTGCGGCACTGCTCATGATGATCTGCCTCCCATCACCCGCTCCATCAACCGATACACCCGCGTGCCGGTGCCGGACGGCCAATAGCCTTCGGGGTTGTCAGGGGTTGATTCCAGTGATCTCGCTCTGCGGATCGCGAGGCGACTTCCTTCCAGGGTGAAGCGCTCAGTCTGGAGAGCGCACTTGTTGTAGCCACCCAAAACCTGCCGTAGCCTGGCTTCCACATCGGCTGGCTTGGCGAATTCCACCTCTGGCGACAATTCCTCGTGATGGAGGAGCAACCAAAGCTCAAAGCATGGATTGCTTACGGCCAGAAAAAAGCCGGCTTCTCGGGCCAATTTGAGCGCATGAATGGTTCCGGCGATGTGGTTGGGTTGAAAGTGATGGTCGGTATCCAGCATCACCCAAAATTCATCATCGGCCTGGATCTCTTCCTTTTGTCGCAGAAGTTCGCTGGCCTCTTTTAACCGCGTCACCACATGAATCGGAGCGCTGAGGCCGGATTCGCCGACTGTGGGAATCACTAGCACTTTGACTCGGGGAAAAGCAAAACCTGCAAAGTATTGGTCCGGTGCATAGGTGTCCTCGGCAGCGACCACGAAGAACCGATCATCCTTCAAAACCCTCTCGGCGCGACCGATAGCAATCCGTTTTCCGCCAATGAGACTCATGCGCCGACCTCCTCTTCGCGGGGCTGTGGTGCATCACCTGGACGCAGATCTGTCATGATCTTGGTCACCCACCCCGGCAGTTCGTTTTCTATTGGCGGTATGGCTTCAAACCTTCCCTGAAGGTAGGCCTTGTCCACCCGCAGATCTGTGCGCACTTTATAATCCGAGAGTGAATAGAGTTCGGTAAAAGCTTCAGGCATTCGCTTGTTAGCAAACCAGATCTCATCTCTACGTAGTAGATCGAGATCCAGAAAAGTGGTGTCATGTGTTGTGAAAATTAGCTGAGACCCACTGGATACGCAGGCCTTCAAGAACTCCCGCACAAAGCCCTTCGATAATAGGGGGTGGAGACTGCGGTCTATTTCATCAATAATATATATTTTAGGTCCGCGATTGATTGAGTGCAGCGCCGGAAGCAGTTGGGTGATTCTGCGGGTTCCATCTGATTCCTCGGCGAGCGGCAGTTGTACGGAATCTCCATCCGAAGTCATGTGTTCCGCTTTCACCGTACGCACAAACACCTTATCGCCCGCTCCCTTTTCGATTACAATTTGATGGGATGAATCGACCGCTGACGCGAAACCGGCAATTTCACCCTCCTTCATTTCGGCGATTCGCACGCGGATATTGTCCGGCATGGCGTCTAGCGCGTTTCCACTCAGTTCGCTGCTGTCCACTCGCAGGGCATGAACTCCGGTTGCCACCCGCCGGAGAAAATCTCCGGCAAACCCGGCAAACTCACGATTGCTTGCAATAAGGCCGATCAAGCCACCATGAAATGATTGCGGCTGAACGATCACCGGACGAGCGGAAAACCACTGCAAAGCAGCCGCAATCACAGGTCCCTGATCTTCTTCCGTGAGGCTCTGGCTAATGCCGTGAAGAAACAGCAGGTTGGGCAGGACGCCCACGCGACTCAGTGCCACTACTTTGGCGTGATTGCCCCAAGAGTCCTCCTGCAAGACCGTGCCAGCTTCTACACGCACCTTGCCGGCTTCATCCGTGATTCGCTCGTAAACCGGAATCTCTTTGCCGTTACGGACAACAGAAAGCCATTCCTCCCGGATGGTCGTATCGTCCAGTGCCACCCCAAAGGCGAAGACGTAGCCCTTTTCTACAAATTGTAGGGAAAACCGGGTTGGCGTCGCAGCGGTTGCCTTGTGGAACAGAAAAGGCACGCGCCCGGTGGGTTGCTTGGGACTGGTACCGATGGTTACGAGCTCGATAAGAAATCCCATCGCCCGCACCAAATTTGATTTTCCCGCGCCGTTTGCACCGTAAATCGCGGCAACTGGCAGAGCTTGGTTCTCATCTTCCGGGATGGGAATCAGATGCTCTGGGTGGTTCGCTTGGCGATTGCTGGCGACCAGCGAAAGAGTCTGCTCTTCGCGGAAAGACCGGAAATTGGTGACGGAGAATGAAAGAAGCATGACGAGTGGAAAAATCACAGAAATGGTCGTAATCGCAAGTGAAAACTTCTTAAAAATGATTCTAATTGTGATTTTATCACAGATTATTTCTTTTTCGATGCGAGCAGCCAGGAAAACACCCCAAACGAGACCTCTTGGCTGGTGGCGGCCTGCAAGCGTTCAAGGACGGTTGACACGGATTCGTCCGCGATCCATTCCTGGAGCCATTCCTCGCGCTGCAAATCGAGGGGCAGGCGTTGCTGGAAGACCGTTTGTCGGGTCGACGGCGAAAAGACTTCCTCGACCTGTCTCCGCAGGCTGTTCGGATCGACGGGCAATTGGCTCCAGTCGAGCGGTTCTTTCGAGGTGATCGTCAGGTCCGATTCCGCAAGGGCACCGTCACCGAACCAGTTGGCAATCACCTTGTTCGCCAGTTGCCCGGCAAACGTGAAATGGCGGAATCCATCCGAAGTCCGCTCGAAGGGGATCGATGAAATCTCCGCGCACTCGCGGATCCGCAGGAGCAGCGGGCCGATCAAGGCCCACGTCGGGGCGGACATGCAGCTCGACGCCTCGTCCAGTTGGAACAACGAGCGGTGCAGCGCGTCGGCATGAAACGAATCAAGGCCGCTGGCACGTGAGCCGCCGTATGACAGGTCAAGAACGTCTTTCCTGTCCAAGGATGGCTCAAGCTCGACCGCGGCCGTGTCCACCCGCTGTATCCGCCACACCCTGCCGGCAAAACGGACCTTCGAACCAGGACCCAGCCGCATGAGGTTGTGTCGGGGGACACTGCCCAAAAGCTGCTTTCCACTGCGGAGGTCGATGGTTTGCGAGGACAGGGGGAAATTTCCAAACAGCATCTTGCTTTTCTCCATGTCCCAGAGGCCATCGGCAGCCCCATAGCGATTCTGAAAGCCGTGTTTCTGTAGCAATTCGGTCGACGCTAGTTCTGCTAGAATCTTTTCCACGGCAGCGCGGTCAATATGCGGCAGTGCAGCCACTTCAGCCGTCAACTCGGAGATTTGCGTGAAGGCGCCGTCTTCCTGCTGGATGAAGGAAAGGCATTGCTGAGCAACCGCACCCCAGAGTTGTTGTGGCTTGGCAATCGGCATCACCCCATCGCGCCCGAGTTGGAGCAGAGTTGAGAATATCAGGGCCTCGCGGCAGTCACCCGCTTCATTTTCACAAAGACAAATCACATTCGTTTTGTGGGACCTGCGGTTGCTGCGGCCGATCCGCTGAAGAAACGACGCGATACCGGGGGGAGTGTTCATCAAGACCACTGCGTCTATATCACCAATGTCGATGCCGATTTCCAGGGTGCTTGTTGCGATGCAGATCGCGCAGGGAAACTCCGCGAACTGACGCTCGGTTGTCTCACGTAAATCGGTGGAGAGCGATGAATAGTGGGTGAAAACCAGGGAGGCGAGTTCGGGCGCGTGTTGGAGTTGGCCGGCAAGTGCCTCGCATGCCTTTCTTGATTTCACAAACACCAGCAACTTGCGCCGCGGTGCATCCATCAATCGCACAAAAAGTTCCCGCAAATCGTTAGATGATTGCGGGATTCGGATCTGGGCTTCAATCGTGCGCGTCGCCGGAAACTGGAGAAAATCGGCGCTTTCATCAGGGCCGAAGAAGAAGTCGCGCACTGCGGATAGATTGCCGATGGTGGCCGACAAGGCGGCCCATTGGATGGGCCTTCCGGTAAACCTTTTCAGACGCCACAAAAGGACTGCCAAATGGAGTCCACGCTGGGTGTTGAATAACAGATGGATTTCATCGATCACCACGCAATGAATTTCCGCGAGAACCGGTTCCTTGCGCCGGAGCATCACATTGAGTGATTCCGGCGTCGTGATCAAGACATGAGGTTTCGCAACAAGTTCCAAGTCATTGCGGTCGCCATGACGGATACCGACCCGCAACGAAAGGGATTGAAGCACGGAATCGAGCCGCTTGGCGATGTCGTTGATCAGCGCCTTGGTCGGCGCGATGTAGAGCATCACGGTCCGCTCGTCCCGAAGTGCCTCCACCCAGAATCGGCTCAAGAGCGGGGCGGTGACCGCCTCGGTCTTGCCCGAACCGGTGCCGGACGACAGCACCACATTGCGCCCGTTGACCAAGGGTTCAATCGCTGCCGCCTGCACCGGCCTGAGCTCGGGAAAGCCGCCGTAAAATGCGGCGGCAATCCGTGGATCCAGGCTTGATCGATCATCACTCATGAATCTTCGAGGATGTTGTCCAAAAGTTTGACTACTTCCCGGATCGTATGCCGGGCGCGATCCTGAACCGGCGAACGCGAGGCGTGTGCGACAAGGTCTCTGATCGCGGAGGCGCTCACTGTTTCAGGTTGGTATCCGTATGCCCGCGCATGAGCGATTAAAATGAGCTGGGCCAGTTCTGTTAGCTCCGTTTGAGTCAACGGGCTCATAGAGAACGTCGGCAAACTATCGAAGCGCGCAAAGTCGAAATCCACCCGTCCTTTGGTAATCAGTCGTTGCTTGCACTTTGAGGCGAAGTCCGGAGTCACCGCGTAATACGTCCTCGCCGGGAAACGCTGGCCACCCATGAACAAAAACAAGTTCCAAAAGGCGTCTTCTTCATGCTTGATATTGTTGAGATTCGTTAGGATGTCCTCGAATTCATCAAACAGAACGATGAGCCCGCGAAGACCAGATGCGACGAGAAGACTATCGACATCACGGAGGGCACCCCACACGGATTGATAACCGTTTGTGTGAAAGGAAAAGACGTCCTCCCCATAGAGCTGGTAGATCGAACGTGGGTCGCGGAAATGCGAACGCAATCCTTCGACGAGCTTCCGTTGGAGTTGCTTCCTTTGTGAACGGAAGTTTTCAGGTTCCTGAAGCCAGTCGATCACCATTTCCCGGACGCTATCCCCACCTTTTGCCCACGCCCTCAATGCGATGAACATTGCAGGGGACGCCAGTTTCTCGCTGAAGTCCCATTTCCAACCGTTCGTGAGACTGTGCCAGTAATCGCTTTCGTCACCCGTGATGAATCGTGTCTTTTCACAGGAATCACAAATCAAGTCCAAGGCCCCGCGTAGCCCCGGCGGGCCAAACTGCGGTGGGATCTCGATATTCCGGAGTATGGCACCCATGTTCTGATCCATCCGGTTGAACCGCACCCCGGCCTTCGCATCCAAGGTGACAAAACTCACCGCGTATCCCTCGGCCAGCGCATGGTCCCGGATGTATCGCAGCAAATGGGATTTTCCCGAGCCGTAGTTTGCTTGTAGCAAGAGGACCGGGGCGTCTCCATTGTGAAGCGAACGTTCCAACGTCTCGATTTCGTGGGTGCGGCCGACGGTGAAGTGCTTGGTATAGCCGAGCGGCGGAATGCCCTTCCGCAATTCTTCGACCACCCGTTGCGCCTCGATGGGTGTCATAGGTCAGCTTTCTTTCAGGACCTCCATCACATCCCGGTAGGTCTGTTTGACCGGCTTGGCTTCACCTTCCAACGCATCGCCGAATTGGCGCACCAGGGTTGAGGTGAGAACCCGCCAAAATCGGACTTGATGGAATTGCGGGTGATCCTTATGGAGTTCGGAAATCCAGGTGTTCAGCGTCGTGTCATCCGGCAACAATCCCTCCGCGCCAGAGTATGCGATGGAGAATAGTTTGCGGATCCTGCGGCCGACTTCCTGATAGTCCGTCAGGGTGTATTGCACCGCGTCGAGGTTCCACACGATGTCCAAAGCCTTGGGTTCCCGTTCTTCGGGTTTGCCAATGCGGGTTTGAAGGGCTCCCGAGATCACGATTCCGTGTTTTGGGTCCGTGTAAAAATCCGGTGTCGTGGCATACAGCAAAAACAGGCCGGTCAACTGGTCCACGTTGTTGATCAAATGCAGCAGATTGTTGTGGGCTTCCTTCAGGGCGCTCTTTCGCATCACTGAGTAGGACATCTCCGCTTCATCGAACAGGATCACCAAACCCTGATAGCCGGCGAGCTTGATGAACTCAGACAGTGACTGGAGCATGAGCTTGGCATTGTCCCTTCCCACCATCTTATTCACCTCGAAGCGCTTCCGGTAGCTGGACATTGTCCCTTCGCCGCTGAACCACTGGAGAATCTCGTCGCGCAGTTGATCCACCTGCGCTTGATCCGGGGCGTCCGGCAGGTAGGTCTCCCAATAGGTTTTGACAATCTTCCTGAAGTCGATGTCGATGCCGCTGCACGCCATCAGCTTCTCGGATGCGGTCATGACATCCTGATGGGTGACCACCACGTCATGGCTGTGATTTCCTGTCGCCAGGAAAATCATGGCCTCTTTGAGGACGATGCCGAAGGGCGCCGCCAGCGGTTGGCCGAACTCCCGGAAATAGGTCGGCGAGATGATGTTTTTCAGAATGGCGAAAAAGACTCTCTCGAACTTGTTGAGGGGCGCTTCGTCCTTGTTGAGTTCCACGTTGGAAACCAAACAGTTCGCGTCGAAGGCCAACTCCCGCATGAGACGGAAGAAATGCGTTTTCCCGGAACCCCAGGAGCCACTGATAAACCGTATGATTCCTTTTTCGGCGATGCCGTTGAGATGAAAGTTCTTCACCCCGTTGATGAGCTTGGTCTGGCCGACGGCGTAATGTTGGGTCCCGCGCTGTGGCGGCAGCCCACGGCGGAGGGATTCAATGATTTGGGTGGCGATTGGTTGGGTAATCATGGCGCGGTCTTTGTGAATATGAGCAGGTTTACCATACCGCGGCTGGCAGGTCCATAGAGCAGCATTCCCTGATTGGCATCGCTGGTCTGCTGGAATTCAAAGCGGCGGCCCGATACCTCGGCCGGGCCCTCAACCGCGAGCTTTGACAGGTCGATGAGAAACTCGTCACGGCGGAACTTGCTATCGTTAGATGCCAGCTTGCGGGCGATGGTCCGCAGCGGCACCGGATCTCCATCCGGACGTTTCTCCTTCTTCAGGATAGACAGATACACGGCCCGCAGCTTTTGGAGAAACTTCGTACCCTCGAATTTGCGGGCAAAGAGGCGTTTTTCCTCACTCTTCAGCACTTCCCCGATGGTCACAATATCGGCCGGGACATCGGGTAGTTTGCCTTCGTAGTTGCTGACCTTGGCGACGCGCTTTGCTTCATCGATGAGCAGGGTGATGAAACCGTCCTTAAAAGTGTATTTTGGATGTCGGCTTGTCCGATCCAATGCGAGGTTCTCGCGCTCGGCGAGCTTCTCGATGTCCCGTGGCAGTGAGAGTAATAAATCTTGCGTCTGCTCCTTGGCTTCCTTATAAAGTTTTTCCAAAGGTTCGACCACTGGGTCGCCTGACTCGCGAAGTTGATGGAAAAAGGCACGTTCTTCGTCGATCAATCCGCGAAGCCGGAACCATAGACCTGCGTCGCGGGATTCTATCAGACGTGTCCAGATACCTGCAACCTTGACCGCCTCGTCGGCTTGCTGTTTGAGCTGGATAGCCTGGGCTTGCGCCGCTTCGGCGCTATTCCTGATCGGGTCATTGAGTGCCGGATCGTCAAAGGGTGGTTCCTCGTTCATCATGCGGAGTGATTTCTACTTCAGAATTTCTTTCAGTTTGGTGACCAGCAGCGTCTTTCTGCTGTCTGAAAAGGTGGCAAAGTCGGCGAATGCCAGGCTGAGGTCTCCGGGGATGAGTTGACGGTCCAGGAAGGCCACCCGGTCCTTGCGCTGGGTTTCGTAGGTGACCCATTCATCAAGGGCGAGGTCTTGTTTGGATTTGTTCTCGTTGGAGTCGAGCATCTGGAGATTGACGATGCTGTTGTTCCACTCCCAGGAGAGGAATCGCTGCTTCGTCTCCTCATTCAGGCCCATGCTGTCGATTGCTTTTTGGTTGAATGCGGAGATCGGATGCAGGTGATCTTTGTGAAAATCGTTGTTCCGGTAGTCGAGTTGCGGGTAAAGCAGCGCCAGAATGGAGAACGCGTAACGATCATCCTTCTGTGTCTTGAGCAGCTCTTCCACGAATTCGTCGCCCACGCTCATGTCCCGCTTGAGTTGGTTGTAAACTTCGGCGGCCGGGAACTGGTGAATGTCTGTTCTGATAGGCTCGCCTGACAATACGTCTTCAGTGAACGCCCTGCGGATCTGGGAAAGGGTGCCGTCCGCGCCACCAGTGCCGAGGACCCGTTTGAGCAGCATGACATGGAGCCACTTCTGGATCGTCTCCCGATCTTCCTTGTGGCGCACGCTGGTGCCAAAGTCCCGGTAGATGCCACGGTGATAGAGGTAGTAGATCACCGGGATCACCACGTTTTTGGAAGTCAGGGTGTATTCCTCGTAGCCGAAGGAGCGGATCAGCTCGAAGGTTGCCTGGATGGCGTCCCGGATTTTCTCCCAGTCCTTCTCGAAATTGTGGGCGTTGTCGGCGGAGAAATTGGTGGCTTTGAACCGGATGTCCCTGCTGAAGAGGTAGAGGTATGTCTTGAAAATGAGGTCTTTCGAGATCGTGAAACCAATGCCCCTGACGCTGTCCACGAGGGCATGAATTTCGTTCCGGGCATCCTTGGACTTCCAGTTCGATACGGCGATGGACATGATGAGATCCGAGAAGTTCAGTGGTTGGCCGCCGCTGTTGATTCGGATGAAGATGTTGAGGGCCTTGTGGAGATCCTGTTCCTTTTCGAGGAAGTAGTTGATGACCCGGTCCGAGAACACTACCTCCTGCAAGCGGGCGAGGATGGTGATGCCGACTTCATCCAGTTGCTGCTCCGTGACGTATTTGTTGAAGGTGGCGATGTTTTTCAGATCGAGAATCTTGCCGACCCGGAACCACTCCTTGTCGTGAATGTCAGCCTCCGCGGTGTCCGACTTTTTCAAGAAGGAAAACTCGTACGTTCTTCCGTCCTCCTCTTCGTCCGGATCCAGTTTTCGTTTGATGTTCAGGTAAAGGTGCCGGGTAGGGAGGCTCCACTGGTCGTCATTCCAGTGGCGGTGCTTTTCCTTGTAGGCGTAGCTTCCCTTGAGACCGATGTAGAGGGAGGTGAGGCGTTGCTGGCCGTCCAGAACCGCCGTGAAGTTGCCCTTGCCTTCTACCGGAGCCTCCTCGTTGTGAACGTGATAGACCTGTCTGAAATTGCGAAGAAACCGATAAAACTTGTAGGTCGGTCCGGAACCGCTCTCCACATTCCAGAACAGGAAGGAACTGATAGGGTAGCCGCGCATCAGAGAGTCAAAGAGCCATTCGATCTTTTCCGATGGCCACACGAATTCTCGTTGGATGGCTGGCAGGAGATAGCGGCTGTTCTCGACGTTATCGAGAGCTTCGGAAATGGTGATGGGTGTTTGGAATGACATGAGATGGCAGTTAGGAGGGGTCGGGCTTCAGATAAACGAGATAGACATTCGGAGGGACGCACGGAATACCGGTTTCGGGGGCTTCAAGAAGCTGGATGGGTGGATTCAGCTCCTTGAACCACGCTGTCTCATACATGGAGGCACGCCACTTGCTGGCTGCCGTGCGCACCTCCGGGCAGTCGTAGAGGGCGAGAAACTTGATGGCATCCACATTGCCCTCCCGGAAAACCTTTGATCGCAGGGAGAGCTGCTCCTTGGTCTTGCCAAGTGCTGGCAAGCCCAGCATCTGGCGCAAGTCGTTGGTCAAGCCCTTCCACTGGGCGGCACCGAAGACATTCCCGCCATTCATCGGTATGCAACCTTTCACCTCGGCAATCACCTTGGGATCGTTCCAGGAAAGGTCGAAGCCGGAGGCATTGGCTGACTGACTGTCCACCTGCTCCCGAAGGGCTGCTTTCTTTTCTTCGGTGAGTCGAAATCTTTCGGCGATCCAATGCACAAGTTGGAAAGTCAGCTTGAGAGTCACAGTGTCGTGGATGCGCGCCAATGCCTGCTTGAGAATCAGTAGTTGAGCAAATGTCAGCTCCCCGTAGTAGTCACGCTCTTGCAGACGGAAGATCGAAACTAGAGCGTCATTGAGTTGCGTTTTGAGATTCTGATTGCGAGAGATGGATTTCTTGAGCTTTTGTGGCTTGGAGAACGAGGGGGAGGGAGAATTTTTCAGAAAATTGCGGATCTTCGGCTGTGCGCAGGCGGGGCAGGTTACTTGTCCACGGGAGACAGCCGCTTCGTGGCGGCAGATGCGGTTCACGGATTGAGGGGGTTTGATACCTAGCCGCTGCGCAAGGCATCCATCGCACAAGCCGGGATGCTGGTGCATGTGCTTCAGGATGGATTGGCGCTGGGTCATCTAATCCTCCTCCTTCTTTTCCAGCCCGGCGATGGGCACGAGGATGCCTTTGAACTTGAGGTAGTTGACCTTCACTCCGTCATCGAGGTCGAGTTCGATGCGTTTTTGGGCGAGGGGGAGCAGGGTGTCGCGCTCCCATTCGCGGATCTCCTTGAGCATCGTGCCGAGCTTGAGGAGTTCCTTGGCGGCGGCGGTGCGGGCGGCGGGTTTGGCGGCGGCGTCGTTGCTGATGACGGTGCAGGCTTGTTGGCGCTGTTCCAGTTTGTCTAGGAAGGGGCGGACGTAGCCGTCGAGCATGCGGTTGAGGGTGTCCCGGGTGTAGCGGTGGAGGTAGATGAGCGCCTGGAAGCTGCCGTTCGGGCTGCTGACCATCCAATAGATGGGGCGCTTCTTGTAACCGTAGGCCCGCTCGGTACTGATGTGGTTTTTGTAGAACTCACTGACGAAGTAGCTGCGGATCTCGGTGGGTTTGATCTTGCCGGTCTTGGCTTCCGGCTTGCCAAGGGATTCCTCGATAAAGCGCAGGTTTGCAACGAATGATTCCTCGTCAAATGTGATACGCAGGAATTCGCGGAAGCGGCCGACGATGTCATCCGAAAACCATTCGTCATCGAGCACAGGCAGGATGCCATCTTCATCCGGCGCGAATGTGGAGTTTGGCACCTTTGCTCTGTAATCTTCGACGTGGGCACCAGCATTGGCGAGGATGAGACCGGGCTTGTCGAGCGAGTAGCGCCCCATCATGCAGCCAACGGCATAGGAAAAGAAGGCGGCCATGTCTGTGCGGCGGTCGGCGCGGGCGAGAGTGATTTGCGCCTCGGGCACTTCCGGCTGCAACTCGCCTTCCAGGCCATAGGCGGCGATGAAGAGTCGGTTGTTCTCCGTCTCCAACTCCTGCATCCGCCGTATGGCGGCGGTGCTTTGAGTCTCCCAATTCCGCCAACTCGCTTCCACCGTAGAGCTTGTTATCTCCGGTCGCAGCAACGGCTGGTCACAGAAGTCCCACGAACTCTCGAAGTTGTCCCAGTCAGCACGAGCGATATGGATAAGCAACTCAGCAATGCCCTTTACGGGCGAAAGTGACTCCAGCGAAGGAGGAGGCATTGGTAGTAAATCCACCACACCGCAGCTTAAATTGAGGGTTGGATTGAGGACTTTGAAGGTATCACGCGCAAACGCGGAGTTGAGTGCAGCCAGATGGTATAGAGCATCAATTTTAGTGTTGTCGTAAATAGCGTTGGATGCGGTATCAAGTAGATATCCAGATTCAAACCGCCGGGCAGAGAATATGCCTGATGTCACAAGTGTCCAAGAGACATGGGGCTGACAAAAAAACTGGGCATTTCGGACAGCTGCTCGTGGGTTGTTTCGAGTTCGCTCTCCGTCATTTCTCCAATCAATGACATGAGATCTGTTCCCGAACCACCGTCTAAATTCGCCACCCTTGTCGTAAGGGGCGAAGGGCATAGCATCACAGAACTCCATCGGTTTTGCCGCACCGAACTTGATTCTATGATAGGAGACCTCATGCCAAATCATGACAATCGAAGGGTCGGACGGAGACATGCCGAAGCGACCTTGGCTTAGTGAGCCGGATGAGGGAAACGTCTCGAAAATTGTGGCGAGCCTTGGCGAGACCCAATAAGCAATTGGTGCTCCAGGGATCTTCCTCAACATTTCGGAAGACGCTCGAAAAAACCAACCGCAATTTGGGTTGGCCACTGCTTCTAGGACTTTCGGAC
>Ga0118677_10006049_pt1 | contig 20765 bp, 18 predicted proteins | sample AliMusrvi5mmetaG_FD_86154 | JGI IMG/M metagenome (GOLD analysis project Ga0118677, IMG submission 86154)
GACCAGTTTGTCACTCACCACAATGCCCACAGCCAACCCTTCCAATGGACGGCTACTGCAGATTCGATCCTGGAAAAGTTGCATCGACTTTGCTCACGTATCAGTGGGACAGGACACTAGCCAGACCCCATCTGACGCGAGCAGCGTAAGGAACCGCGCAGCGGCCCTGACGTCGGCCGCCGGGCCGAGACCCGGCCTGGTGGCGTACAAGCAAGACATCAAGAAAAGCGAATTGAAATGAATCAAAGACCCCTCGACGGCATCACCGTCGTCTCGTTGGAACACGCGATCGCCGCCCCGTTCTGCACCCGCCAGCTTGCCGACCTCGGCGCGCGCGTGATCAAGGTCGAGCGACCCGGTGTCGGCGACTTTGCGCGGGCCTATGACACGCGGGTCAAAGGACTGGCTTCGCATTTTGTCTGGACCAACCGCTCCAAGGAGAGCCTGACGCTGGACCTCAAGCAGCCGGCGGCGCTGGCAGTGTTGCGGCAATTGATCGGCAAGGCCGACGTGCTGGTGCAGAACCTGGCGCCGGGGGCGGCGGCGCGCATGGGCTTGGGCTTCGAGGTGGTCAGCGCAGAGCATCCACGCCTGATCGTCTGCGACATTTCGGGCTACGGCGAGGATGGTCCGTACCGCGACAAGAAGGCCTATGACCTGCTGATCCAGAGCGAGGCCGGTTTCCTGTCGGTCACCGGCACGCCGGATGCGCCGAGCAAGGCCGGCAATTCGGTGGCGGACATCGCCGCCGCCATGTACGCCTGCAACAGCATCCTGTCGGCCCTGTTGTTGCGCGGCCGGACCGGCAGCGGATCGCACATCGATGTCTCGATGCTGGAGTCGCTGACCGAGTGGATGGGTTATCCGATGTATTACGCCTTCGACGGCGCGCCGCCACCGCCGCGCAGCGGCGCGGCCCACGCCAGCATCTACCCGTATGGTCCTTTCCAGGCCGGCGACGGCGGCACGGTGATGCTCGGTCTGCAGAACGAGCGCGAATGGAAACAGTTTTGCGAAGTCGTGATGCAGCAGGCCACGCTGGCCATCGATGCGCGTTTCGACCGCAATGCGCGGCGCAACGAGAACCGCGACGCGCTCAAGGCCATCATCCTCGATGCGTTCGCCGGGCTCAGCACGGCACAGGTGCTCGCGCGTCTGGACCAGGCGCAGATCGCCAATGCGCGCATGAACGACATGGCCGGCGTCTGGGAGCATCCGCAGTTGCATGCGCGTCAGCGCTGGCAGGCCGTGGGCTCGCCGGCCGGCGACATTCCCGCATTGCTGCCGCCCGGGCGCAGCAATGCGTTTGCGTATCGCATGGACTCCGTGCCGGCGGTGGGTGAGCACACCGAAGCAATCTTGCGCGAACTCGGGCATGATGCTGCTGCCATTGCGGGCCTGCGTGCGGCGGGTGCCATTTGATTCCCTGATGTGAAAGAGATTTGCGATGAATTCCCCCAGCGCTGAGCTCGCCACCTTTGCTTGTGGCCTGCGATATGCCGATATCCCGATGCCGGTGATCCGCAAGACCGAGGACCTGCTGGTGGACTGGTTCGGCTCGGCCGTGGCCGGCCATGGCGCGCGGCCGGTCGAGAGCATCACGCGCTTTGCGCTGGCGATGGGCCCGCCGACCGGGCTGTCGGAAGTGATCGTCAGGCGCGCATCGAGCAGCCCGTATCTGGCGGCGATGGCCAATGCGGCGGCCTCGCACATGGCCGAGCAGGACGATGTGCACAACGGCTCGGTGTTTCACCCGGCCACCGTGGTGTTTCCGGCGGCGCTGGCCGTGGCGCAGGCGCTCGGTTCCAGCGGTGCGCAACTGCTGACGGCAGCGGTTGCGGGCTACGAGGTCGGGATCCGCGTCGGCGAGTTCCTCGGGCGCTCGCACTACAAGGTGTTCCACACCACCGGCACCGCGGGCACGCTGGCGGCCGCGGCCGCGGCAGGGCATCTGCTTGGCCTCGACGCGCAGCAGATGCAGCACGCGTTCGGCTCTGCCGGCACGCAGTCGGCTGGTCTGTGGGAGTTCCTGCGTACGGCGGCCGACAGCAAACAGTTGCATACCGCGCACGCGGCGGGCGCCGGTTTGATGGCGGCCTGGCTGGCCAAGGATGGTTTCACGGGTGCGGCGCAGATCCTTGAAGGTCCGCAGGGCATGGCAGCGGGCATGTCGAGCGACGCCGATCCGGCGAAGCTGACCGATGGCCTGGGAACGCGCTGGGCCACGGCCGAAACCTCGTTCAAGTACCACGCCTGCTGCCGCCATACGCATCCGGCGGCCGATGCGCTGCTGCAGGTGATGCAGGCCAACGATCTCAAGCCGGCCGATGTCGCGCACGTCGTCACGCACGTGCACCAGGGCGCGCTCGATGTGCTCGGTCCCGTGCGCAAACCGAGCACGGTGCATCAGAGCAAGTTCTCCATGGGCACGACGGCGGCGCTGGCGGCGCGTTTCGGGCATGCCGGACTGGCCGAGTTCGAGCAGCATTTTCTCGATCAGGAAACGCAGGCGTTGCGCGATCGGGTCGAGATGGTGTTCGACGCCGAGGTCGACGCGGCCTATCCGCGGCGCTGGATCGGCAAGGTGACGCTGAGCACGACCGATGGCCGTGTGCTGCACGGGCGTGTCGATGAACCCAAGGGCGACCCCGGCAACACGCTGAGCCGCGACGAGATCAGCGCCAAGGCGCTGCGCCTGGCCGCCTTCAGCGGCGGTGCGACGGCCGCCGAGATGCAGACGGCGCTGGAAGCCCTGTGGCAGGTGGCGCAGTGGCCGCGTGTTGGTCATTTGTTGGAGGGCAGGGCATGACTCACCGATCGAATTCCGTCACCGCTGCGTCGTCCGGTGCGCTGGCAACCGCGCGTTCCTTGCTGTTTGTGCCGGCCAATCGCCCCGAGCGCTTCGCCAAGGCACTGGGCTGTGGCGCTGACGCCGTCATCATCGATCTCGAAGATGCGGTTGCGCCAGCGGACAAGGCGCAGGCGCGCGCGCAGTTGCGGGACGGGTTCGCGCAAATCAGCGCGACGGATCGTGCGCGTCTTGTGGTGCGCATGAATGCCAGCGGTACCGCGTGGGAAGACGACGACCTGCAGCTTTTGCAGGTGCTCGCCGTTCAGGGCCTGGCCGGTGTCATGTTGCCGAAGGCGGAATCGGTGGCTGCGCTGCGCCGCGTGGCGGCAGCGGCCGGATCACGTTGTGCGCTGCTGCCGCTGATTGAAACCGTTGCCGGTCTCGATCAGGTCGATGCGCTGGCAGCCGCTCCCCAGGTGCTGCGGCTGGTGTTCGGTCACCTGGACTTTCAGGCCGATCTGGGTCTGGCCTGCGCCAGCGATGAGGCCGAACTGATACCGGTGCGCCTGGCCATCGTGCTGGCGACGCGGCGTGCCGGTCTTGCGGCGGCGGTCGATGGCGTGACGCTGGCGACGATGGACAGTGCGCAACTGCAGCTTGATGCCGCGCGCAGCCGGCGCGCCGGCTTCGGCGCCAAGCTGTGCATTCATCCGGAGCAGGTGGCGCTTGTAAACCAGGCTTTTGCGCCGAACGCGGTGGAGCTCGATTGGGCGCGGCGCGTGCTGGCGGCGTTCGAGGCCGCCGGTGGTGGCGTCTTCACACTCGATGGCTGCATGGTCGATGCGCCTGTGGTGCGGCTCGCCGAGCGCGTGCTGGCGCAGGGGCGCGCCGGGTAGACGTTTGGTCGCTGCATGGCGCTGCGCTGCGCCGCGCGTTCACACCGGCTTGTGCGTGAGCGTCATGGCCGTGTGGCCGTCGGCCAGCTCGGCGGTGGCCTGGCGCGCGGCGGCTTTTTCGCCGGCGCTGGCGAACTTGCTGTAGCGGCCCAGGATGCCGACCAGTTGGCCGTAGATGCGAGGATTGCCGGCCAGGCACTCGGCCTGGTCCAGAAAATCGGGCTCGCCCGTCAGATTGCCGACCAGGCCGCCGGCCTCGGTCACCAGCAGCGAGCCGGCCGCCACGTCCCAGGGTTTCAGGCCGAGCTCGAAGAAGCCGTCGGTGTAGCCGGCCGCGACATAGGCCAGATCCAGCGCGGCGGCGCCCGGGCGGCGCAGCCCTGCGGTGCGCTGCATCACGTCGCCCATCATGCGCAGGTAGGTGTTGAAGTCGTCGGTCGGGCGGAACGGGAAGCCTGTCGAGATCAGGCACTCCTGCATGCGCGTGCGCTTGGAGACGCGCAGGCGGCGGTGGTTCAGGTAGGCGCCGCGCCCCTTGGTGGCGGTGAAGAGGTCGTTGCGGCTCGGGTCGTAGATGACGGCTTGCTCGACCTTGCCTTTGACCGCCAGCGCGATGCTGACGCAGTACACCGGCAGACCGTGGATGAAGTTGGTCGTGCCGTCGAGCGGGTCGATGATCCAGACGAATTCCGAGTCCTTGGCGCCGTGTTCCTGGCCCGATTCCTCGGCCCAGATGCCGTGACCGGGGTAGGCCGTGAGCAGGGTTTCGATGATGATCTGCTCGGACGCATGATCGACGTCGGTGACGAAGTCGTTGACCAGCTTTTGCGAGATGCGCACCGACTCGACGTCGAGCGCGGCGCGGTTGATGATGGCGCCAGCGGCCCGGGCCGCCTTGACGGCCACGTTGATCATGGGATGCAGATTCGGGGACATGGCTACTCTTTTGAATAAATTTTCGGGACAGGCCCTTGGCCCTGTCCTCGACTGATTTGAATTGCGGATCAGGTCCGCAATGACAGCCCGTTGGGCCAGCGACAATAGCGTGATTTTAACCGGCACGCCGAATTTTCATTTTCCCCACCGATGCACACCCGATTTGTCCTGATCAACACCAGCCATGCCGGCAATGTCGGGGCTGCGGCCCGGGCCATGAAGACCATGGGTTTCGACGATCTGGTGCTGGTGGTGCCGCGCTGGGCCAATGTGCTGCGGCGCGAGGAGACGATCCAGCGCGCCAGCGGCGCGCTCGACGTGCTGGAGAACGCGCGCATCGTCGCCACGCTCGACGAGGCGCTTGACGGCATGACGCACCTGTGCGCCACCGCGATGACGCCGCGCGACTTCGGCCCGCCCACGGTGACGCCGCGCGAGCATTTCACCGGGCTGGCCGGCGGCGCACAGCAGACCGCCGACGGCACGGCGCAGCAGGGGGTGGCCTTTCTGTTCGGCTCGGAGCGTTTCGGCATGCGCAACGAGGACGTCTACCGCTGCCATGTGGCGCTGAGCATTCCGAGCAACCCGCAGTTCGGTTCGCTCAACCTGGCCGCGGCCCTGCAGGTCATCGCCTACGAGTGGCGCCTGGCGCTGGGCGGCTACGCCGTGCACGAGGCCACGGCGCCATCGGTGCTGGCCGATGCCAGCGAACTCGCGGGCATGCTCGCGCATTGGGAGCGCGCCCTGGTCGGCATCGGCTTTCTGGACCCGCTCGCCCCCAAGAAACTGATGCCCCGGCTCAACCAGCTGTTCAACCGCGCCGCGCTGACGCAAGAGGAAATCCACATCCTGCGCGGCATCGCCAAGATGATGGACCAGCGCGCAAAACCCTAGTGGCCGCATGAGGCTAGACTTCGGTGATGTTTTCCCGACTCCGTTCCGACATCCAGTGCATCTTTGAACGCGATCCGGCGGCGCGCAGCCGCTGGGAAGTGCTGACCTGCTATCCGGGCCTGCATGCCCTGCTGCTGTACCGGCCCGCGCACTGGTGCTGGGAGCACGGCTTCAAGTGGCTGGGGCGTTTCATTTCGCACATTGCGCGCTTCCTGACCGGCATCGAGATCCACCCCGGCGCGCGCATCGGCGAGCGCGTTTTCTTCGACCATGCGATGGGCGTGGTGGTGGGCGAGACCGCCGAGATCGGCGACGGCTGCACCATCTACCAGGGCGTCACGCTCGGCGGCACCGCCTTGTACAAGGGCGCCAAGCGCCATCCGACGCTCGGGCGCAATGTGGTCGCGGGGGCGGGCGCGCAGGTGCTGGGCGGCTTCACGGTAGGGGACGACGCCAAGATCGGATCCAACGCCGTCGTCACCAAGCCGGTGCCGGCGGGCGCCACGGCGGTCGGCAACCCGGCGCGCATCATCCAGGCCGAGCTCGACGTCAAGCGCGAGGAGGCGGCATCAAAAATGGGTTTCTCGGCCTATGGCGTGACGCAGAACGACGACCCGCTGAGCCAGGCCATGCGCGGCCTGATCGACAGCGCCGCCTCGCAGGAGCACCAGATTGCCATGCTCTGGGGCGCGATCGAGGCCTTGCAGGGCAACCGCACGGATGCCAGTTGCGTGCCAGGCGACGCGGCGCGCAGCGAGCACTTCGAGGCCGAGAAGCTCAATCAGCTGGTGGGGAAATAGGCCGGATCGCCGATTTGGGACGGAATGCCTTGCAGACTTCGTCGCGGGTTTCCAGATACGGTCCGCCGATCAGGTCGATGCAATAGGGCACAGCCGCAAAAATGCCGGCCATGACCGAGGCGCCGTTGCTGTCGCGCAGGCCTTCGAGAGTTTCCTGAATCGACTTCGGTTGCCCCGGCAGGTTGATGATCAGCGTTTTGTCGCGGATCACCGCGACCTGGCGCGAGAGGATGGCGGTCGGCACGAATTTCAGGCTGATCTGGCGCATCTGCTCGCCAAAGCCCGGCATTTCCTTGTGCGCCACGGCCAGCGTGGCTTCAGGCGTGACATCGCGCAGCGCCGGGCCGGTGCCGCCGGTGGTCAGCACCAGCGCGCAGCCGGCGTCGACCAGTTCGATCAGGGTCTGGCTGATGCGCACCTGTTCATCCGGTATCAGGCGCGGCTCGAACTGCAGCGGGTTCTTCAGGGCGCGACCGAGCCAGTCCTGCAGCGCCGGCAGTCCCTTGTCGACATAGACGCCGCTGGAGGCGCGGTCGCTGATGGACACGATGCCGATGCGCACGGGCTCCAGGGCCTGATGGCTTCCGCTCACGATGCTTCTCCGGTTTCCGCCTCGTTCGTCAACTGCTCGCGCACGATCTGGAAGATATCGCGGTAGGCACGGCCATGGCGCACGGCGGCGCCGGGCTTCTCGGGCACGGCGTCCTTGCGCGCCTGGCGGATCAGGGCGCGCAGTTGCTGCGAGTCGGTGCCGGGGCAGTGGGTGAGCCATTCCGCGAACGCGTCTTCCGAGGCCAGCAGGCGGTCGCGCCAGGTCTCGGCCTGGTGCAGCACGAGGTTCTCCTGCGCCGAGCCGCTGTTCTGCTCGACGAGTGCGGCGCGCATGGCTTCGAGCACAGCGGGATCGACCTTGCGCATGAGCTTGCCGATGTACTGCATCTGGCGTCGCTTGCCTTCGAAGTTGGTGATGCGCTTGGCCTCGACCACGGCGTCCTTGAGCTTCTCGGACACGTCAAGGCGTTCGAGCAGGTCGGCGCGCAGCGTCAGCAAATCCTCGCCGAGCTTTTGCAGTTCAGTGCTTTCGCGCTTGAGGTCGGTGCGGCTTTGCTCGTCCGTTCCCTTGAGCTCGCGCTTGAGCTCAAGATCGCGTTCGCTGCCCTCGGCAACGAACTCGCCGCGGACGAAATAGCCTTTTTTCAGTTTGCGTGACATAGCCAAGTATCATAGCCTCCGATATGAAGAAACCGAATACGACCCAGAGCGCCACTGCCGTGGCGCGGCGCCCGGACAGCGGCTTTGCCTACAGCCGGGCTTCTTTTGAAGAACTGGTTGACAGTGCGCTCGCGCATGCCAAAAAGCTTGGCGCCAGCGACGCCGGGGCCGAAGCGTCCGAAGGCTGCGGCCTGAGCGTGTCGGTGCGCAAGGGCGAGCTCGAGAATGTGGAGCGTAACCGCGACAAGTCGCTCGGCGTCACGGTGTACATGGGGCATCGGCGCGGCAATGCCAGCACCTCTGATTTCTCGACCGCGGCGATCGAGCAGACCGTGCGCGCCGCCTACGACATCGCGCGCTTCACGGCGCAAGACCCGGTGGCCGGCCTGCCGGACATCGAGGACATCGCGCCGCCTTCGGCGCAGCGCACGGACCTGGATCTGTTTCACCCCTGGACCATCAGCAGCGAGCAGGCCGCGCAGTTGGCGATGCGCTGCGAGGCGGCCGCATTGCAGACCAGCGCGCGCATCAGCAACAGCGAAGGCGCCAGCGTGTCGGCGCAGCAGTCGCATTTCTTCAGCGCTCACACCCATGGCTTTCGCGGCGGCTACGCCAGTTCGCGGCATTCGCTGTCGGTGTCGCCGATTGCCGGCAAGGGCGCCGACATGCAGCGCGATGCCTGGTACAGCTCGATGCGCAATGCGGTTGAGCTGGCTTCGCCGGAGGCGGTCGGGCGCTACGCAGCGGAACGCGCGCTGAGCCGCCTGAACGCGCGCAAGATCGCAACGACCGAGTGCCCGGTCCTGTTCGAGTCGCCGCTGGCCGCCGGACTGCTGGGCAGCTTCGTGCAGGCCATCAGCGGTGGTGCCCTGTACCGCAAGAGTTCGTTCCTGCTCGACTCGCTGGGCAAGCAGGTCCTGCCCAAGCATGTCGATATCACGGAAGACCCGTTCATCAAGGGCGGCAAGGGCAGTTCGCCGTTCGACGACGAAGGCGTGCGGGTGCAGGCGCGCCAGGTGGTGGAGGCCGGTCGCGTGCAGGGCTATTTTCTGGGCAGCTATTCGGCGCGCAAGCTCGGCATGAAGACCACCGGCAATGCCGGCGGCTCGCACAACCTGATCCTGAGTTCGCGCCTGACGCGCGCGGGCGATGACCTCGATGCCATGCTGGAGAAACTCGGAACCGGTCTGTTCGTGACCGAGCTGATGGGCAGCGGCGTCAATTACGTCACGGGAGACTACTCGCGCGGCGCCAGCGGCTTCTGGGTCGAAAAGGGCCGCATCGCCTTCCCGGTCGAGGAGATCACCATCGCCGGCAACATGAAGACCATGCTCAAGGGCATTCTGGCGATCGGCGCCGACACCTACAACTACGGCGCCAAGACTGTCGGCTCCATCCTGATCAACCGGATGAAGGTCGCCGGAAGCTAAGACCCCCACGCTTCTCGCTTCGCTTAGTGCGCTGCACCTTGCAGGCCGCCGCTCGCGAGACGCTTCGCCCCCGTCGCCTGTCCAATTCTGCTCAAGCAGAATTGGAGCCGCAGCCTCCAGCCCCGAGGAGGCTAATTTTGGCCATTCGCCGAACTTCGTTTCCTAAGGGCGGCCCGTCGGAAAATTGGCCTATATACCGTGTGCTGGTAGGTCAGGCCTGAGGTGCTAATGCGGTCTTGACGGCGGCGGATACCTGACCCATGTCGGCCTTGCCGGCCAGGCGGGTCTTGACCGCACCCATTACCTTGCCCATGTCGCCCGGGCCGGCAGCGCGGCCGAGTTCGGCGGTGAGTTCGGCCACGATGGCGCGCACCGCGGTGGCGACTTCGTCGGCGCTCAGGCGCTGCGGCAGGTAGGCCTCGAGCACCTTCACCTCGGCCGTCTCCTTGTCCGCCAAGTCCATGCGATCGGCCTGGGTGAAGGCCGTGATCGAATCCTTGCGCTGCTTGATCAGCTTGTCGACGATGGCGACCATCATGACGTCGTCCACCACCACGCGCTCATCGACTTCCTTTTGCTTGACCGCGGCCAGCAACAGACGGATCGTGCCCAGGCGCGCGCTGTCCTTGGCCCGCATCGCGGTTTTCATGTCTTCGGTGATCTGGTCTTTGAGTGACATTGGATGGGTCCTTGCGAAATCCGTTCTGAAATAAAAAAAGCCCGCCTGAACGTCTCCGGCGAGCTGTCTTTGCGGCCTTGAAGGCCGTCACCACTTGCGCACAGAACAGGGTTCTGTCCTGCAAGCTTTCCGGTTCAGTACATCTTCTTGGGCAACTGCATGGCGCGGATGCGCTTGTAGTTGCGCTTGACGGCCGCAGCCTTCTTGCGCTTGCGCTCGGCGGTCGGCTTTTCGTAGAACTCGCGTGCACGCAAGTCAGTCAAAAGGCCCAGTTTCTCAATGGTGCGCTTGAAGCGGCGCAGCGCGACGTCAAAGGGTTCGTTTTCTTTTACACGGATGGTTGTCATTTACGTCAAGTTGTCCAGAATATGCAGATTTCGGTCAAAGGAAGATCAGGCCCTTGGCGAACTTTCTGCGAAGTTCCCCGCTAAAAATTGGATCCGGCAGCGAGGGTTTGCCAGCAAAGTCGTAAATTATAGCCTTGTTACGGGGGAATTTCAGCGCCGACCGGTTTCACCGGGCCAAGTTTGCCCGCCAATCCCTGGGCGCAGGCGTAGCCGCTGGCCCAGGCCCATTGGAAGTTGTAGCCACCAAGCCAGCCCGTGACGTCCACCACCTCACCGATGAAATACAGGCCGGCCTGCTTTGATTCCATGGTTTGCGAGGACAGATCCCGCGTGTCGACGCCGCCGGCCGTGACCTCCGCTTTGGCGTAGCCCTCGGTGCCGGTGGGCGTCAGTTCCCAGTTCGAGAGGCGTTCCGACAGGAGCGACAGCGCCTTGTCGGTCGCTTCGTTGATCGGGCGCAGCCAGTTTTGGCCGGCGCTGGCGCCCTGCTGGACCCAGGTATCGGCCAGTCGCGCCGGCAATTGCGTGGCCAATTCGTTGGCGATCAGCTTGCGCGAAACCGCCTTGGCTCGAATCAGCGCCGCCAGCAGTTCGCTGTCGGGCGCGAGGTCGATCTGGATCGGCGTGCCGGCCTGCCAATAGCTCGATATTTGCAGCACGGCCGGGCCGCTCAGGCCGCGATGCGTGAACAGCAGGTCTTCCCGGAAGCTCATTCTGGTCTTCTTGCTGCCGGTCTCGATCCGTACCGGCAGCGACAGCCCGGCCAGTTGCGTGTACGGGGTCCAGGCGCCGCTGTCGAAGGTCAGTGGCACCAGGGCCGGGCGCGGTGTGACCACGCGCAGGTCGAACTGGCGCGCGATGCGGTGGCCGAAGTCGGTGGCGCCGATCTTCGGGATCGAGAGCCCGCCGGTGGCGATGACGAGCGCGCGCGACTCAATCAGACCCCGGTCCGTCTCGATGGCGTATCGACCGGCGCCGGCGTCAACCGGGTCGGCGGGCAGGAACTTGACACGGTCGACGCGGCACGGCTGCCAGCGCGTGACCTGTCCGCTCGCGCATTCGGCCAGCAGCACATCGATCACGTCCTGCGCCGAACGGTCGCAGAAGAGCTGGCCCTTGTGCTTTTCGTGGAACGGCACGCCGTGGCGCTGCAGCAGCTCGGTGAAGTGGCGTGGTGTGTAGCGCGACAGGGCCGAGCGGCAGAAGTTCGGGTTATCGCCCAGGAAATTGTCGGGTGCGGTATCGCGGTTCGTGAAGTTGCAGCGGCCGCCGCCGGAGATGCGGATCTTTTCAGCGATCTTTTCGCTGTGGTCGATCAGGAGCACCTGCAGGCCAGCCTGTCCGGCGATGCCGGCACAGAACAGCCCGGCGGCGCCGGCGCCCACGATCACGACATCAAATGTCTGCATCCTCAAGCAGCCCCGGCCGCGCGCGCCATGGCCTGGTTCGAGACCTGCGCCGCCGCGATGCCCTGCAGCACGTCGCCGACCACGATCACGCTCGGGCTGCCGAGCTGCTCGCGCGCCATGGTCTGCTGCAGTTCGGCCAGGGTGCAGATGGCCTGGCGCTGCTGCGGCAGGCTGGCGTGCTGGATCACCGCGACCGGCGTATCGCCGGGCAGGCCGGTGAGCAGTTCGCTCTGGATGTGCGCGACCTGGCTGACGCCCATGTAGATGACGAGCGTGAGTTTGGCGCTGCGGGCGGTGGCGGCCAGCGTCTTCCAGTCGGTGCCGCTGGCGCCGTAGCCGGCGTGTCCGGTGACAAACACGACACCATGCGCGTGGTCGCGGTGTGTCAATGGCACGCCGAGCGAGGTGGCGGCGGCCAGACCGGCGGTGATGCCGTTGACCACATTGACGCGGATGCCTGCGGCCTGCAGATGCGCCATCTCCTCGCCGCCGCGGCCGAAGACAAAGGGATCGCCGCCCTTCAGTCGCACCACGGTTTCGCCCTCGCGCACGGCCGTGATGGTGAGCTTTTCGATGAAGGCCTGCGGTGTTGACTTGCAGCCCCCGCGTTTGCCGACGTGGACGATGCGCGCCGTGGGTGCCGCCAAGGCCACGATGGCCGGATTCACCAGGTCGTCAACCAGCAGGAAGGTAGCGGCCCGGATCGCCTTGAGCGCCTTGATCGTCAGCAGTTCTGGGTCGCCCGGTCCGGCGCCCACCAGCGTGCAACTGCCGCTGGCCGAGGGCGCAGTGCCGCGCTGGTTCGCGGGTGGGAAAGGGTTGCGGTTCATGCAGTCGTCCTGATCTGACTCGACAGACACACGATGTGCGCCACCTGTGCGGCAATCGGCGCAGGCAGGGGTTCCCGCCCGTCGAGCACAGCCTGGATCCAGACTGCCGTGCTGTGCGCATCGGACGCTGGCAGCCCTGGCACGACCGCCAGTGCGCCATCCTGCGGCGCCTGCACGCGCGACGTGACGCCGTTGACAAAGGCGTCCATGGCCGGCATGCGGCGCGGGTCGGCAACCGGCTCGCCTTCGGTGCCGCGCAGGAGCAGGGCGGTGCTGCGCCGCAGTTCGAAGGTCGCGCCCATCGACGCTGCGTACTCGGGATGGGTATAGCTGCCCACCAGCAGCACCGGTCCGTCGCAGGGGTTCATCAGCTTGACCAAGCTGTGCGCGGGGTTGCGCAACCCGACCACGCGACGCACGTCCAGCAGACGCGCCAGTCCGGGGCACAGCAGGCCGGTCGGCACAAACGCAACGGTGCCGGGGGGCACGGTCCGGATTGCAGTCTGCGCCGCAATGCCCAGGGCGCTCAGCACATCCTGCGTCGAAACGCGCGTCGATTCGGTCGACATCCCGTGCAGCACGACTCGCAGACCCTGGCGTGCCAGCAGCAGCGCCAGCAGCGGCGTGAGCACCGGGAGCTTGCGCGCGCCGTTGTAGCTCGGCAGCACGACGGCGGGCTCGCCGGCGGTCGGCACTTTGCACAACCGGCCTTCGGTCGCGTCCAGAAATCCTGCCATCTCGTGTGCGGTTTCGCCCTTGATGCGCATGGCGAGGCAAAACGCGCCGATTTCAAGATCGGTCACGCACTGGTCCAGCACCTGGCCGAACAGATCGGCCGACTGCTCGCGTGTCAATGCGCGGGCGCCGTCCTTGCCGCGTCCGATCTCCTTGATGTACTTGCCAATGCCCATGGCCCGATTGTCCGTGAATGCACATTACTTTGCGCAATGAGCTTATGCCCGGGCCGCGTGAACGACGGCGCCGATAGAATGAAAGCGGCGCCGGCGACGACGGAATCGCTATTCTTTTGATTGAGGCCGGGCGTGATTGCTCGGGTAACACGCGCATGACACCATGACTTTGCTGGCAATCCTGATGGGTACGCTGACCGCCGGCGTGGGCAGCGTCTGGCTGGCGGCGATTCTGAGTTTCGGGGTGCTGGCCCGCTACACGCAGCACATGCTGAGTCTGGCGGCCGGGGCCCTGCTTGCCACGGCTTTCATGCACTTGCTGCCGGAGGCGTTCGAGGGTTCGATCCGCGCCCACAGTCTGTTTCTGGTGCTGCTCGCGGGCCTCATCTTCTTCTTCCTGCTGGACAAGGCCGAGCTTTGGCACCACGGGCACGAGCATGGCCACGAGCACGGTGCCCAGCCGCAGCAGCATGGCGCGCATGAACACACGCACGCGCGGCCGAGCGGCATATGGGCGGTATTGGTCGGCGACAGCGTGCACTGCTTTGGCGACGGCGTGCTGATCGCCTCGGCCTTCATGGCGGATTTGCGACTGGGCGTGGTGGCATCGCTGGCCGTTCTCGCGCACGAGGTGCCGCATCACATGGGTGACCTCTCGGTGCTGCGCAGCGGAGCGGGTGACCGGCGCACGGCGCTGGTCAAGGTCTCGCTGGCCGGTGCGGTCACGGCGCTTGGCGGGCTGCTCGGCTTCTGGCTGGTCGAGCGTTTGCAGGCCTATCTTCCCTACTTCCTGGTCGTGGCCAGCAGCAGCTTCATTTATGTGGCACTGGCGGACCTGATTCCGCAACTGCAACGACACCTCACGGCGCGCGAGACCGCAGCCCAGATCGCGTGGCTGGCGGCAGGCATCGTCCTGGTGACGGCGGTGAGCAGCATGGCCCACGCCAATTGAATCCCCGTTCAATCGAGGCCGACGGTGGCGCGCGTCGGGGCGCTACTGCGTCCATCTCCCCCGTTTGGGGGATGGACAAGTCGCAGCAGCACGCGCGAGAATCAAGACACCATGAAGTGGAACTGATCGTTGAGGCCGGGTTGCGTGGTGCCGTGAGGTGGACCGTGATGCCGCCGCCGATCGAGCGGCCTATCCGTCATGGAAAGTGGAGGAAGCAAATGCCGATTGATCCTGCGCCGCCAGTGTGCAGAGTGTTTCCGGCCAGGGCGAGAACTTACCAAATGTTACGCGCGTCATTAAGCTTTGCTTAAGCTTGACCCAGTAGCATCAAATCAGGTGGACATGAACGATGAATTTACACCCACCTCAACCCATTTCCTCGGACAACTCAAGCGTGACACAAGACACTTTGGCCTTACCGGCATATGCCATGGATGCCCGTAACCCGGGTTTCCTAGACTCTGCATTTGCGCGAACAAACCAGACAAGTGGTTCCGGCGCTGCGGCTGACAGGGAGCGTGGCCTTGGTAGTTCGCTGCTGGTGGATGTCCTGGTTTACCTGGCGATCGTCACCGTGGTGCTCGCGGCCTGGCAGATCAGCAGGATGGGCCTGTTCAAGGCAGGGGACCGCGTAGGCTATTGGATCGGCTTCGCCGGCGCGATGATGATGTTGCTGTTGTTCAGCTACCCGTTGCGCAAGCATTTCCACTTTGCGCGAAATTGGGGCCCCACCAAGGGTTGGTTGATGGTGCACATGATGCTGGGCGTCGGGGGACCGTTTCTCATCCTGCTGCATTCGACTTTTTCGATCCGCTCCCTGAACGCGGCAGTGGCCTTCTACAGCATGCTGGTCGTGGCGATCAGCGGCGTGGTCGGGCGTTTCATCTATGCCCGGGTCAATCGCGGCCTGCACGGTGAGAAGGTGGAACTGCGTGAACTGCAGACGCGGGCCGGGCTGGAAGAGGCCGACGCGCGCTCGCGCCTGGCATTTGCGCCGGCCGTGGAGGTCAGGTTGATCGCCTTTGAACAACGCGAGCTCCAGTCGCTGCATGGCTGGTTCAATTACACGCGGCAAGTGTTCTGGCTTCCCTTGCAGCAGTGGCTGACCTATTACCGCTGTACTCTGGACTTGCGCGGCCCGTTGCGGCTGCTGGCGCAGCGCGAACAATGGGCGCCGGGCGAATTGCTGAACGCGGAGCGCAAGTCCAGGCAACTGGTATGGCAGTACTTGCATGCGGTCACCCGGGTTGCGCAGTTCACCGCCTATGCGCGCTTCTTTTCCCTGTGGCATGTGGCCCACATTCCGTTTGTCTACATGCTGTTGGTCAGTGCGGTTGTGCATGTGATTGCCGTGCACGCGTATTGATCCGGAGCATGCATTGACGCCGTGGTTTCTCTCATGTGCCCGATACCGGCTTCAGGCATGGCGACTGCCATCCATTCTGGCGCTGGTCGCGCTGGCCTTTAGCGCCGGCGCCTGGGCGCAAGGAATCGAGTCGATCGTGGCGCCGGGCAAGCTGATTCAGGGCCACGTGAAGTGGGAGGATGACTGCAAGCAGTGCCACGTCAAGTTCGACCGCGCCGCGCAGAACGGCTTGTGCATGGACTGCCACAAGGAGGTTCGCGCCGACGTGCGCAACAAGACGGGGTTTCACGGCAAGAACAAGCCGCAGGACTGTCACGACTGTCATACCGAGCACAAGGGGCGTGACGCCAGGATCGTGGTGCTCGACCCGAAGCAGTTCGATCACGCACTCACGAATTACGCCTTGCTGGGCAAGCACCAGAAGGCGGAGTGTGTCAAGTGCCACGTTGCCGGCAAGAAGTACCGCAGCGCTGCGCACCAGTGCAGCGCCTGCCACAAGAAGGATGACGTGCACAAGGGCGATCTGGGCGCGAAATGTGAAAGCTGCCACAAGGAAAGCAGTTGGAAGGAAGCCAAGTTCGACCACGACACCGCACGCTTTGCGCTGACCGGCAAGCACGTGGATGTGAAGTGCGCCGAATGCCACAAGAACACGGCCTATCGCGAAACGCCGCGCAGCTGCTTTGGTTGTCATCAGAAGATTGACGAGCAGAAGGGGCACAAGGGCCAGTTCGGCGAGAAATGCGACACCTGCCATGGCACCAAGCTCTGGAAGTCCCTCCATTTCAACCACGACACCGACACCAAATACGCACTGCGTGGAAAGCACAGCAGTACCAAATGCACGGATTGCCATACGGGGAAGCTCTACCTTGCCGTCAAGTTGAGCCGCGAGTGCGATACGTGCCACAGTAAGGACGACAAGCACAAGGAATCCCTGGGCAAGGACTGCGCGAGCTGCCATAACGAGAAGAACTGGAAGGAGTCGCCCAAATTCGATCACGCCGCTTCCAAGTTCCCGTTGCTGGGCAAGCACATCAAGACCGAGTGCAAGGAGTGCCACAAGAGCGCCATGTTCAAGGAGGCGCCCAGTGACTGTCTGACTTGCCACAAGAAGGACGACAAGCACAAAGGCACCCTGGGTGAGAATTGCGCGCTGTGTCACAGCGAGAAAGCATGGAAAGACACACAGGGACGATTTGCGCACGACAAGACCAAGTTTGTCCTGCGTAACGCCCATGCCAAGGCGACTGTCAAGTGCGAAGCCTGTCACAAGGACCTGAGCAGCTTCAGAAAGACACCCATCGAATGCTTCAGTTGTCACCAGAAGGACGACAAGCACGAAGGGCAGCAGGGCAAGTCGTGCGAGAAGTGCCACACCGATCGCGACTGGAAGGTGCCTGGGTTCGATCACGGATTGACCCGCTTCCCGCTGCTGGGCAAGCACGTGCCGGTGGCCTGCGCCAAGTGCCACACCACGGCGCGCTTCAAGGATGCCAAGACCGCGTGCGTGGCTTGTCATGCCAAGGATGACAAGCACAAGAAGGGTCTGGGCCCGGACTGCGGCCAGTGCCACAACGCCCGCACCTGGAAGGATTGGAAATTCGATCACGATCGGCTGACCAAATTTATTCTTGACGGCAAGCACAAGACGACCGCGTGCGGCCTTTGCCACATACGGCCGACTGAAAGCCAGGTCGCCGCCACTTCGTCCGAGTGTTTCAGCTGTCACGCCAAGGATGATGTCCACCAGGCCGGATTTGGCCGGCGTTGCCAACAGTGCCACCTCACGTCGTCGTTCAAGTCGCTCAAGCAAAAATCCCCTGCGCAGGACGGCAGCACCGGTTCCGCGCAGCCCGCGCTGCAGGAACGGATTGCTGTTCGCCCATCCCCGCTTTTTCCGAGGTCACCATCATGATGAATCCAGGCAAGCCCAATCCGGTGTACAGCAAAATGTGCACGCTGGCACTCATGCTGATGTGTCTGTGTTTGCTGCTGAACGCGCCGCTTGCGAGGGCTCAACCCAACGCCGGCTTTGACCATGCCGCGACCTCGTTTCAATTATGGGGCGCGCATGAGCAGGTGCGCTGCGAATCCTGTCATATCAAGGGAATCTTCCGGGGCACACCGAAGGAATGCATGGGTTGCCACGTCGTGAACAACCAGCGCGGTGCCACCGCCATGCCCTTCCGGCATGTTCAGATCACGAGCGGGTGTGACAGCTGTCACAACGTCAGTTCGTTTGGCGCGGTTGTGTTCAGCCACACCGCGGTTGGGTCAGGCGGTTGCTGGACCTGCCACGATGGCACGCGCGCGACGGGGAAGCCGGCCAACCATGTGGCTACCACCTCGTCATGCGATGTTTGCCATTCGACCCTGTCGTTTGCCCCGGCGCGCAATTTTCCCCATGAAACCTTGGCTGGCGACACCAGCACCTGCGGGACTTGCCATGATGGACAGAAGGCCAGGGGCATGCCGGCCAACCACATACCCCGCAGCAACGCCGCGCAGTGCGCCAACTGCCATGCGCAATCGCTCACCAGTTTCACGAGCTTTGCGGGTGGGAAGATGGACCATACCGGAATGAACAGCGGCTGTGCCGACTGCCACGGTCCGTCGATCAAGGGCGGCACGTTCGCCGGGATCAGCAGCATTGTGGTCATGCCGCCGACGTCGCCGGCCGGGCCGGGCTCGCATATCCCGTCGTCCGTCGTCTGCGAGAGTTGTCACCTGGCCTCGATGCCGGCCGGTCTGATCGATGCCAACGCCGCGCGCACGGCGCCGGGCAGTGGTTTCGCGACGCCGGCGCCGAGCAACGCGCAGATTCATCAAGGTGTTACCGGTGGCTGCAACGCATGCCACGACACCAATTTCACCTGGATGGGGATGTCCGCCTACCCGATCGCGCCAACGACGATCGTCGACAAGGCGCAATACACGGGCTTTCATACCCGCCCCGTGACCGCGGCGACGGCCTACAGCGTGGCGGATCCGGCGCACCCGAACACGGGCGATTGCTCGCAGTGCCATTCCGGCACCGCTTTCTTTGTTGCAGCGGAATCGAAGCCGGCCAATCACATCCCGGTATCGAGCACTGCGCAATGCACGGCCTGCCACACTTCGACCGATTACGCGGTCATGCCCACGCTGGCCAATATCCACGCCTACGCGCCCAGCACCACGAGCAATTGCGCGCAGTGCCATGCCGCCAGCGTGGTGGCGGGCTTTGCGATCCCGGCCGCCAACTTCACAGTGGTCGGGCCGCCGGCCAACCACATGCCGATCACGACCGCGTGCGAGACCTGTCACGTCGGACCCGGATCAAGCGTGACCACGCTGCCGGTGGGCAATGGCGCCAAGTTCAGCAACTCGCTGTTCAGCCACAGCGGCATCACGGCCAACTGCGCGGATTGCCATGGTCCGGGCATCAGCGGCGCGAGCTTTGCCGGGGTCAGCCGGATCGTGGTGATGCCGCCGACGACACCGGCGGGTGTCGCCTCCTCGCACATTCCATCGTCGACCGCTTGCGAGAGTTGTCACCTGGGATCGACGCCGAATGGGTTGGTGGTGGCCTCCAGCAGCAAGACCGCACCTGGAACCGCGTTCGCAACACCGGTGCCGACAACCGTGCAGATTCATAGCGGCATCACCGCAGGCTGCTCCGCCTGCCACGAAACCAACTACACATGGATGGGGATGAGTGCCTACCCGATCGCGCCGACGACCTTGAGCTCGGGCGCACAGTACACGGGCTTTCACACCCGGCCCAAGGCGGCGGCAGGCACCTACAGCGTGGCCGATGCGGCGCACCCGGGCACGGGCGACTGTTCGCAATGCCATAGCGGCACCAATTACTTCACGGGCCAGGATGTGCCGGCCAACCACATTCCGTTCGCGCCCACGGCGCAGTGCAACTCCTGCCACACCTCGACCGATTACGCGGTCATGCCGACCCTGGCCAATATCCACGCCAATGCGCCGAGCACTACCAGCAATTGCGCGCAGTGCCATGCGGCCAGCGTGGTGGCGGGCTTTGCGATACCGGCAGCCAACTTCACAGTGGTCGGGCCGCCAGCCAACCACATGCCGATCACGACCGCGTGCGAGACCTGTCACGTCGGCGCCGGTTCGAGCGTGACCAGCCTGCCGGTGGGCAATGGCGCCAAGTTCAGCAATTCGCTGTTCAGCCACAGCGGCATCACCAACAACTGCGTGGCCTGCCACGGGCCGAGCATCACGGGGGCGAGCTTTGCCGGGGTCAGCAAGATCGTGGTGATGCCGCCGACCTCGCCGGTCGGGGCCTCGTCGCACATACCGTCGTCAACCGTTTGCGAGAACTGTCATCTCGGGTCGACGCCGAGCGGATCGGTGGCGGCCTCCGGCAGCAAGACGGCGCCGGGCACCGCGTTTGCGACGCCGATACCCACCACGACCCAGATTCACGCCGGGATCACCGGTGGCTGCAATGCCTGCCACGACACCAACTATGTCTGGATGGGGATGAGCGTCTATCCGATCTCTCCGACGACGCTGAGTGCAACGGCGCAGTACATCGGCTTCCACAGCCGGCCTGTGGCAACGGCCAGCACCTACAGCGTGGCCGATGCGGCGCACCCGGCCACCGGAGACTGTTCGCAGTGCCATAGCGGCGTGAACTACTTTGCCGGCGGCGTCAAACCGGCCGGTCACATGCCGACCACGGGCGCCTGCGCCACCTGCCACATCGTCGCGGGTGACTACTCGGTCGCGGGGCTCGCGAGCAACACGGTATTGCACACGGGCATCACGAGCGGCTGCATCACCTGCCACACGGCAGGAGCCGGCGCCGGTCCGTTTGCAGGCTGCACGACGCAGGCTGCCTGCGCATCGCTGCCGCCCGTGACCTATCAGCCCAAGGTCATGCCCCTGGTGGCTGGCGGCTCGCCGACCGCGCCATCCTCATCGACCCATGTGCCGGCCGTCGGCGTTGCCTGCGAAGCGTGCCACTCGGCCAGCGTGTTTACTTCTTTCGTCGGCATGAACATGAAGGGCAACACCAACGCGCACGTCGCGGTTCAAACAGCAGACCCGACCTGCATCACCTGCCATGAAGGCGGCTACAAGTGGTACGGCGTCACCAACCTGGTGACCGCATCGGTCGGCCACCACAGTCGCAAGGCGGGGCAAGACTGCGTTTCATGCCATACCAAGGTCAGTAGTGTCCGGTTAAAAGTTGAACAAATTCAACTGGTTACCGCAAAGCGGCGTTTCTGGAACTGCTGCATCGGGCTGCAAGGCGCATGAAATCTCGGTTTTCTCGAAAACCGATACCG
>Ga0118677_10006053_pt1 | contig 20754 bp, 19 predicted proteins | sample AliMusrvi5mmetaG_FD_86154 | JGI IMG/M metagenome (GOLD analysis project Ga0118677, IMG submission 86154)
GTGCTATATTCTCGCAAGATACGCCAATGCTGGAAATAGGCCAATGGCTCGAACCGCACGGGCTGCTTCACCAAAAACTCCCCGGTGGCCATATGGCTACAGCATTTTGTTACATGCTCTACTTGTCACGTTTGCAGGATTCCTGGAAGCTGAAGCGCTCGTAAACAGGTCGAAAGCGCTCGGTGATTTCCTCGGGCGTAAGGCCGAAGCGCTCCAGGCTGTAGACATGCTTGCTTTTGTAGGAGCTTTCCTTTCGGGTTTTTTGAAGCAGCAGGCGCCGGGAGTTCTCCGACAGGGTAAAACCGAAACGGCCGTAAAGCCCCGAGACCGTCGTTTCAGGATCGGTCACAAGACAAGGATAGGTAATGACGGCATGGCGCTCCTGCGGCATCTGCTCTAAAACGGCAAGCGGATGAGCATAATAATGGGGCAGAATATCCAGAGCATCGTCGCGGCAGGGGCACAGTTCGATGGGGCTCATGAAAAAGTGGTAAAAGGCCGTGGCCAGACTCAGCATCGACGGCACCACATCTTGAGGATCGCGGGCGATAAAGATGAATTTACCGTCGGGAAATGCTTCGGCAAGTGATGCCGGAAAAGAACTGAAAAAGGGGTTTTTGGAAAGAAACCGCCGGCCCCTGCCGAAGACATAGAGATGATTCTGCACGCACCTGCGGTAAAAGGCTAAAATTTTACGGCGTCGCGACTCGGGCATTTTTATATCGAAATAAAAATAGGGCTCCAGTGCGTCGGGAAAAGGAAACATGAAGGTAAGAAACGAGGTGCCGAAGATATGCAGCAGCAGAACTGAATCTTCTTCAACCTCAAAAAGCCCGATCGGATGAATGATGCGAAACGAAGCCATAAGCCGCTTTTCAATCGCCGTAATAAGGCGCTCGCCGGGATCGCCCAGCATGCGGTCGATCCTGCCCATGAAGGACAAAATTTTTTTCTGGGTCACGCTCGGAGCAAAAAGTATCTCCCACAAGCGCATGGAGGTAAACTGTTCCTTGTCGTAGGAGATGAGCCGATGTAACAGCGTGGTGCCGCATCGGGGGGGGCCAAGAATAAAGACCGGCTCATGGGCTATCTCCAATATGGCACGGGGAAAGAGCACCATATCAAGCAGCAGACAGAACCAGTTTATAAGCTCCACGACGACATAGATGGGGCTTAAAATAAGCAGCAGCAGCACCCTGCGGGCGGTCAGCCGCACATTCGTGCCTTTGGTGCCGATGAGCGATCGGCGCAAAACGGTAAAAAAGAGTCGAAAATCAAACGTCATGGATCAGTTCAAGGCCTCCCAGCTATTTCAACACGCTCCACCGGTAAAAGGGTGCTGCCGTCATTCAATTTCAAAGGGCAAAAAACACTTAGTGCATTTAACTTTTTTCTATAGCCGTTTGTGCTGGGGAGTTCTTGGTTCGTTAGCCCGGGCTATATTCTCGCAAGATACGCAAGCCAGTGGAAATACGCCAATGGCTCGAACCGCACGGGCTGCCTTCACCAATAACTCCCCAGCGGCCCCTTGGCTATAAAATTTTGTTAAATGCTCTAGTGCCTGATTAAAAGGTCGTTTGGTTGGGCCACGCTCGAAAAAAACCGCGGGGTTGGTTCGCCGCGGCGGAGAACCCAACAAATAAATGATTGAGGATTTCGTTCAGCCACTATTTATGGATTGCTGTAGCGCACCATATTTTAAAGAATACCCCAAACGGTGTTCAGAATCCAAGCACTTTTTTGGGTCAGGAAGTAAGAAGAACAAACGCCCGTTCCCCCTGTTCCGGAGAGACCTCAAGCGACCTCTTTTATTACGTTTTGACAGCGGGAGTGTTGAAAAACCCGGGAATGGGATATCCACAGAGATGCCGTGTGAAAAGTGAAGGCCGGATCCGCCACGGCGGATCCGGCCTTCACTTTTAGGCATTTTGCTGAAAATCAGGTTTTTTATCCAGCCTGCGGCTTCATTTTTTTTCCCCCTCGTAGTGCGGGATGCGTGTACTTCGTATTACTTCTTAAAAGCCCCCCCTTTAATTGAATTATTTATTAATAGCATTCGTGTATGAATTAAATCCGGAACTGTGGCCATCAATGTCTGAGATCGCACCCCGCTGAATAAAGAAAGCTCTCTTGCTGGATGCAACTGTACGGCTGGTGCATCAACTGTGTTTGCTAAAAGTCATTATATTCCGCTAAAAAACTATTAAATATGTGCAGATTAATGCAAATAAAAATTCCTGTCAAATATTTTTCGCGGAGCTGACTATGAAGCCAACAACCAACCTCGTAGCGGGTGGTGAAGGAAATCAGAAGCAGGGATTTAGAATTCGAAAGTAAGACACAGCGTGCTCAACAGAGCACCAATCAGCAACCATCTTCCGTACATCGGGGCGGGTGCAGGCCCGGATTCAGCCCTTGTAAAACTGCGGATACAGTTTTTTTGCGCAGTCGGGACAAATCCCGTGTGTGAAATCGGCATCGGAACGGTTCCGTATATAGGTTTCAATCCGCTCCCAGTAGCCCTCGTCATTCCTGATCTTATTGCACGACGAGCAAATCGGCAGAAGGCCGTGCAGCGTCTTAACATTGGCAAGCGCATCCTGCAGGCCCGCAAGCAACTCATCGCGCTCCTTTTCAGCCAGCTTGCGGCTCGTGATATCGCGGGCAATAGTTGAAGAGCCCTGGATCTGCCCCAGCTCATTCTTTATGGGCGATATTGTCAGGGCAACGTTTATAAGGCTGCCGTCTTTTTTCCTGCGTACGGTTTCATAATTTTCAATCTTCTGGCCGCTGCGCAGGCGCTCTAAAAAACCGGTTATTTCGTCCGCAGGCATGTCTTCGGGGGCAAGCATGAATATGGACCGCCCGATGGCTTCCCGGCTGCTGTAACCGTACATCTGCTCTGCCCCGCCATTCCAGCTCACGATCCTGCCCTCACTGTCCTTGCCTATGATGGCGTCAGCCGTCGATTCCACTATCGCGGACAGCTTTTGCGACGCTTCCAGCGACCTACTGCTTACGATCATGGCATAGACTATAAAAAAAGCCGTGACCATTGTTAAGGCGACAAAAAGCAGATAGATACTCAACAGGATCCGCAGCGCCGTGCTTCTTGCAAGAAAAGCATTACGGGCAGGCTGCGTCACCACAACGCCCCAGCCGTACTGCTTAACCGGTTCGTAAGCGGCAAAGCGCTCTTCTTTTTCAACAGGGTTATAATTTACTTCCGCGCCGCCGCGCCCCAGCAGCAGTTTTTGAACAACCGGTACAGCCGAAAAATCAATATTCACCTCCTGAGTGTCGATCAGTGGATGAGAAACTATGCGCCCGCGCTGGTCCACAATATAAACAAATCCGCCCGCGCCCACATCGGTTCTTTGTATCCATTCGTGAAAGGGTTCCAGCTTGAGCTGCAATTGCAGAATACCGATCACCTTTCCTTCTTCACCGGCCGGCAGGCCGGATTGCCCGGCAGCCGCAGGAACCGTTCGTATCGGAAACACTGCTGCTATGACATTCATCCGCGGCTTTGCCCCGCGTTGATACACTTCAGAGATATAGGGCCGCCAGTTCTTCCTGACCGCCTTGCACCACTGATTCTCCGCCCGGCTTTGCCCAAGAACTTCCGGATCGGAAGGGAAATCGGCTTTGATGACGGCTTCAGGATCATATAAAACAATCCGGTCGATAAACGGAAACGTGGCAGTGACCCTGTCCAGAACATGCAGCGCCTCTTCCCACTTACCTTTTTCGATTTCCTCGATAAGCCGGGGCCGGGTGGCAAAGGAGACACCTAAGTCCACTATGGCATTGAGCCTCTCGTGAACGATATTGGACGCAAGAAGGGCAAGCAGTCTTTTCTCTGTCAGTATGGACTCGGTGGATTCACTGTAGAACCTGGCATAGCTGAAAAACACCAACACCAGGCCAGGGGAAATAAACAGCAGCAGAAAAAACACGCGATACAGTACCGCCCATTTTCCCCGGGCCACCAGATTGGTGATTATGCGAAGTATTTTTTTTTATCATATAAAAAAGCCGACAGTACTGTTGCAATACAAATTATATCGGCTTTTTTCGGGTAAGACTTGAGAATTGAGGAAATAAGGGATCACCGGGCAGTACAACTGTTTCTCTTTCTCTGCGAAGACAATAAAAGAGCCAAGGCGTGGCAAGCAGCCGATAAAAAAGTGATCTCCCCTCTCTTTCAGGCATCTTTAAGATTGAGTGAGTTATTGATATATTTAGGATGAACCCTGGTAGGCCATGACAATTCATTTTGGCACCCCTCACCCCGACCCTCTCCCACAAGGGGAGAGGGAGGCTCTATTTTATTCTCCCCTCCCTTGATGGGAGGGGATTAAGGGGAGGGTGATCTCAACTGATAATTTCAAATATCATAAAACACCAGTGAGCCTTCACATTTTCCGCCCCCCTCCGGTTAACTCTTTGAGTGTTGCGCGGCATTCAGAATGTGTGCTATTCTCACCTGAATTATTGATGTATTCAAGGATGCCTCTTATGGGCTTCCACCTAGGCATTGCCGTGCGCACCTGATCCGTGTCAGGAACACATCGATTTGTCAATTTCCAGTAACGAAAGGGAACACTCGATGCTTTATTCGAAAAACAATCTTGAACATGGCTATGCCAACAAGATCCTCAGTATCGATCTGGGGAAGGATGCTATCCGCGCTGAAGATCTCGATCCGGTTGTCAGGGATTATTTTCTTGGCGGCCGCGGGCTGGGGCTGTACCTGCTCTATCGCCAGATCAGCGCCACGACCAGGGCCACAGATCCTGAAAACCCACTCATCCTCTCGCCCGGTCCACTGGGGGGCGTGCCGCAGTTCCCGGGCACGGCCAAATGCATGGCCATTTCCCTTTCTCCCTTGACCGGGATTCCCGGTGCTTCCAATTTTGGCGGGCATTTCGGGGCATACCTGAAGTATGCAGGGTTTGACGCCATGGAAATCACCGGCAAGGCCGGCCGTGATGTCATGATTGTCATTAACGCCCTCAAAGGTGAAATCACCATCGAGCCGGCCCCGGCTGCTGATCAGGTATTTGCCCTGGAACGGGAACTGGTTTCAAGGTTTACCGGGCTGGGCTATGACCGCAAAGACATGGTTTTTCTCACCACCGGCATTGGCGCTGCACGCACGAGGTATGGCAGCATCAACAGCCATTATTATGAGCCGACCAAGCCGGTGGATGGCTCGAAAGGGCTTTTCCGCGTCAAGCAGGCAGGCCGCACCGGCCTCGGAACCGTGATGATCGATAAGCGCGTCCGCGCCATTGTGGTTCTGGCGCACTATCCAAAAGGCGATAACCCCTACGGCGCAGCGGACTGGGACAAAGTCAAGCAGGCCGGCCAAAAACTCAACCATGTCGTCCATGAAGTCGATCCGAACTATCTCAAAATGAACCGCAAGGGCAGCGCCGGCCTCATAAGTTTCATGAACAAGGACGATTATCAGTCGCTTCCGGTCCGCAACTACCAGGCCGGTTCCGATCCCCAGGCTGAAAAGATCTGCGGAACATACTATGACGAGCACCTTTTCGAGCATCGTGGCAACGACGGCTGCTTCCCGGGCTGCAGCCTCAAGTGCACCAAGGGCGGCTGGACCACCCTGCAATCCGGGACGGATAAAGGGCGCAAGGTCTGGGTCGATGGACCGGAATATGAAACCGCCGCAGGATTTGGCTCAAATCTCGGTATCTGGAATCCGCAATTTATCATGGAAGCCAACTGGCACTGTGATGACTACGGTTTTGACACCATCACCCTGGCGGTGATCATGGCCTTTATCATGGAGTGTTTCCAGCGCGGCTACCTGACCCGGGATGACGGGCAGGGTCTGGAGATGACCTGGGGTGACGAGGCCGCGGCGCTCGCGTTCATCCATCAGGTTCCCCGGCAGGAGACCGAGCTGGCCCGCCAGGCAGGCCTCGGCATGACCAGCCTGAGCGAGTGGGTTGCCCGGCGCTGGACCGGGCGTACCGGCGGCCCGGACCCCCGCCCCGAGCTGGCGCACTTTGCCATGCAGACCAAGGGCCTGCCGTTCTCGCTCTATCGCACGCACCGGTCGCTTTCCATGCAGGGCTCCTATGCCGCCGCGAGCGATATCGGCGCGCACCATGCCGCGGCCTGGCTCATCAAGGTCGATCTGCTGGGGGCTTTTCCGGATTTTCAGTCCAAAGCCAGGGCGCTGATCACCTATCCGCGGGTGCGGCTGGGAAATGATAATCTGGGGCTCTGCAAATTACCCTGGGTGGATGTCTTCAATCCGGAGAGCCAGCACACGCAGGCAGATAAGCATATCAATCCGGCCTCACAGGAAATATACGCCGATTTTTTCAACGCCATGCTGGGCACCAGCCTGACCTGGGAACAGATTTTTGAGCGCACCGACCGCGACATTAACCTGCAGCGCGTCATGAATGCCGTGATCTTCGGCGAGCAAACGGGCATGTATGACTGGATTCCGGACCGGGCCATCGGGCCCACCGATGATGCGCTCTACGAATCAGAAGCTGCGTACAGCGATGCCGACCTGGGCCGCCTGGCCGTGCTGACCCCGGAGGAGATCGGGCGCATGCCGGTCACCGAGCGGCGCGCGCGGCTGATGAGCGGCCGCAAGGCCGCGCTAACCGAGCTGATCCAGGCCTACTACGGCGAACGGGGATGGACAGAACGCGGCATTCCCCGGCCTGCCGTTCTCAAGGAGCTTGGCCTCTGGAAATTTCTCAGGGAAGACACCAGGACAAAGATCTCCGCTTTGGCAGGCTGATGTGCAAAATAAAAAAGGGACAGCTGTTCCCTTTTTATTCTTATTCTGGTATATTAAGATGTTTTATAACAGAAACAGGCGTCATGCAGCTTTAGGATATGTTTCCCCTGTTGCTTTTGAAGAACAAAACGCCAGGGGAAAGGCCGCATGAGCCCTCACATGAATCGTCCGTTTTTTGTTGAGCAGAGCAGTACAATTTATGCTAATTTAATAAATTTATTTGGAGGATACTATGCGGGTTCTTGTCACGGGTGGATGCGGTTTTTTGGGTTCCCATGTTTGTGAGTTTTACATTGAAAAAGGCGCTGAGGTGATTGCCTACGATAATATGACAAAGCATGAGTTGAATAGAACGGGCTTTGCAGCTGAAGAGGCCAGGAATCACAACTGGAATTATCTAAAAAATCTCGGGGTAATTATGGTCAGGGCCGATGTAAGGAATTATGAGGAATTGCTGGAAAATGCCAGTGGTGCTGATTATATAATCCACACAGCGGCTCAACCGGCCATGACAATCAGCTGGGAAGACCCCAGGCTTGATATAACAACCAATGTGATGGGGACTTTTAATGTGCTTGAGACGGCAAGGCACTTGAAGATCCCGGTTGCCGCCTGCGCGACGGTTCATGTGTACGGTAATAAGATCAATGAATCACTGAAAGAAGAAAAAACAAGATATACACGAGAGCCAGCAGGCATTGATGAGAACGAAAGGACGCTTGAAGGCACTTTAACTCCCTTGCACGCATCGAAAGCGGCGGGCGATATTTATTTTAAAGCATATATTGATACCTATAAACTCGAGGCCGCAAGTTTCCGTTTAACAGGTATTTACGGAACACGGCAGTTCGGAGGGGAAGACCACGGCTGGGTGGCTAACTTTGCGATACGCAGCATCATGGGGTGGCCTTCCACGATTTACGGGACGGGCAAACAGGTACGGGATATTATTTACGCGACTGATGTCTGCGAGGCATTCAACGCTTTTTACAATACGAGAAAGCCCGGGATTTATAATATCGGCGGTGGAACCAGGACGGCGATTTCCCTGCTTGAATGCTTTGATATTCTGGAGGACATCCTCGGAAAAAAGCCCGAAGTTAAATTCGACGATGAGCGGCACGGCGATTTGAGTTATTTTATCTGTAATATTGATAAGGCCAGACGGGAGCTCGGCTGGGAGCCCAGGATAATGCCGCGCGAAGGAATCAGCATGCTTGTTGAGTGGATAAAAAGCAATAGCGAGCTATTCAAAGGGGGCGGTAAGTAAATTTTATGAAAGCATTGATACTTGCGGGTGGAAGAGGCAAAAGGCTCGATGAGCTGTCGGTTCATAATAATAAATGCATGATCAGGGTACATGGAAGGCCGGTAATTGAATACAGCCTTGACAGCGTTGTGGGAACTGACATCGAAGAGATAATCATTATCATCGGGTACCGAGCCGAAGATATAATAAATCATCTCGGAAATCAATATAAGGGGAAAAAAATTAAATATGTGATACAGGCCGAACAAAAGGGCCTTGTCCATGCGATTGAATGCGCTCAGGACGCTCTTGAGGGTGAGGACTTTATGCTGCTCCTCGGGGATGAAATTTTGGTTAACCCGAGGCATCAGAAAATGATGGATGAGTTCAGGAATAATAACCTTTTCGGAATATGCGGCATCCTCAGGGTTGAAGACAAAGATCTCATTAAACGGACCTATTGTTTAATACAGGATGAGAATAATAATATTTTCAGGCTTATAGAAAAACCGCGAAAACCGTTAAATAATTATATGGGCACAGGAGACTGCATTTTCCGAAATCAGATATTCCAGTATATTGAATATACGCCTATTCACTACGAGAGGAAGGAAAAGGAGCTGCCCGATTTTATTCAGTGCGCTATTGATGATGGCAATCCGGTAAAGAGCTTTATAATTTGTGACAGGTATGCCAATACCAACACTAAGGAAGATATTGAGATTGCAGAGAGCTTTTTCAGGTAAAAGTAAGATAATGACGGAAAAACTTGTAATCATACCCGCGCATAATGAAGAGTCCACAATCCGTGAAGTGGTTACGGCCGCGCTGAAATACGCAGATGTTTCGGTTACGGATGACGGAAGCCGGGACCGCACCCCGTCGATTCTGCAAGAGCTGGCCGATGAATGCAAAAACAGCGGGCATCCGCACCGGCTTAATATCATTACGCATCCGGTGGCAACGCATATACCGCGGGGGATTCAGGACGGGCTCAGGTTTGGCGTTCAGAACGGGTATAAAGTATTTGTCACAATGGACGCCGGGCTATCCCATGACCCCCACGCTCTTCCCGAATTTTTTAATTATAATCCGGAAACAGATGTAGTAATCGGCAGCAGGCAACATACGGAGAATGTTCCCTTATACAGGAAAGCCATAAGCTGGATGGCAGCAAGGGTTGTAAATTATGCCCTGACAGAGTCATACTTCAATTTTTTTGGATCGGGTATAGCGGACTGCACAAGTGGTTTCCGGAGGTACAGCAACAGGGCCGCAAAAAAAATCGCTGACAGCGTTCTTCAATCTGTTATGTTCGATTTTCACATGGAGGCTCTGGCCCTCTGTGTCCGGGACGGGATGAGCGTGGCTGAAATTCCTATCCGGTATGTTTTTTCCAACTCGTCTTTCAACAAGCGGGTTCTTCGGCAGGCAATGAAATTCGCCATGCATTTACTTCGTACAAAAAAAGCTGTGCCTATTCAGTAAAAAAATGACAGTGAAGCCGCAAAAAATCCTGCCGTGTTTTTCCCGGGAATTCATTTATAAAGCCCGCCTTATTCAAACATGGCTTTCAGCAGTAATAATTATCGCATACAAACAGCTTCTTGATTGCCCCTGCTGTACAATGCCTGGTCGCAAGCGTCCACTTTATGTTCCGGATTTCCATGGGCGACTTCACCGGCACTGTTTCGGTTGAGGACCTCTGAGCCGATTGAAATTAGAGCATGTAACTTTATTCTGTAGCCGTTTGCATCGGGGAGTTATTGGCTCATTCGCCCGTGCTATATTCTCGCAAGATACGCCATTTGTGGAAATAGGCCAATGGCTCGAACCGCACGGGCTGCTTCACCAAAAACTCCCCGGTGGCCATATGGCTACAGCATTTTGTTAAATGCTCTAGCTGAGCACCGGAGCGGCAGCCAAAAACCGCCTCTCTTTTTATTTTATTCCTTATACCGGTCTGCCGCGAAATGAACTTCCACAATAGAGTCCCTCAATTCATTCAAGAAACCAGTAACTGCTGTCAATCTTTTATTTAATTTAACGATACACCTCGTCATGGCTGCCGATATCAAGCAGAATTATCTCTTTTTCAAGCAGTGCAAGAGTAAGGGTGATGCGATAACTGTAGGTGAGCCGCACGGCATAACACCCATCGAGCCTTCCCTGCATGGGGTGAAGTTCCAGGTGCTGCGCAAACGGGTCCTTCTGCAAATCGAAAATAACCCGGCTGAATCGGGCCTTGAGATCGGGATGGCGTTTAAAAAATTTACGTGCCTGCCGCAAAAACTGCTCTGGAGCGACAATACTGTACATTAGCCGTTCTCGCCTGCTTCAATGGACTTCAACAGGTCGCCTGAGGTTTTGAATTTCTTCACCTTCCCGGCTTTAACTTCTTTCAGCGATGCCATGACACGGCCGTAATATGCCTCCTGTTCGGCTGCAATAAGCGCCTCGTAACGCTCTTCACTCATCACCACATACTGCGGCTGATTGTTCCTGATCACATGCACATCGCCCTTGTCGATAACATCATCAACAGCGGCAATACCTCTGCGCTTGATTTCCTGTGCTGGTAGGGCATTCATGTTCGACGACCTTTTTTGATTGTATTTAGTACTTAATTAAGTACCATATAAAATACCGTTTTGCAAACAACAATCGTACATTGCAAGCAATAGGTGACTGGCCCCAATTAATGGCTGCTCATGAAAACTCCTCCGGTTGCCAGCGGATCGTGAGAATACTTGACGGCTGCTCGCAGTACCATCGATGATAAATACCTTCCCCCCAAACAGCAAAGTCGCCTGGTTCGCGAAGAACGCAGGCGAGCGTCTCGCCCGGCTTAAACGATTCGGTGAGTGAAAACTCCAGCTTGAATTCTCCCGGTTGCCCAACGAGCAGGGAGATAGTCCGGCCCTGGCTGATGGGCTTAATCTCTCCCCGCGGATTTCCTGCTTCGTGCATGAACCACTTGACGCACAGCCCCTTCGCGTTCAACTCAGGGGGGATATGCCGCAGGTTTGCATCTCCCGGCTTTGACCACGGGCTGAAACCGATGAACCACCCCGTACCATTGGTGTTCAACTCTCCGGCATTGCCGAATTCGATTTTGGAGGAAAGGCGTGTGTCGATGGGCATTGTCAAAAACTCCTGACCAGTAGAACTAAAACAGAGACGGAAAGCTGGTGGTGCAACAGACGATTCACCACGGAGGCCGCAGCGCAGACGGGCATAAAGTCGAGTACCGGTTAATCAAAAATCCCGTATCCTCAGGACAAGGATGAAGGGTACTCATGCAGGTGCGGATGGTATATGCCCGTTGTATCCGCCGGCCCCCTCACCTCGATCCTCTCCCCCTGCCGGGGGCGAGGAAGGTTTTTTTGCTTCATTCATTTTTGCTTCAATCATAAGTAGTGCGCATAAAGCCCGCCCCTGCATTTCCATTAAAAATTCAACCAATTGAACCAATCCAACCAATCCAACCAATTTTCAGGTCAGCACTTCACGGAATATGCGCCCGGCTTTTTCCCTGCCGATAACTTTCCCGAGCATGATCTGCGAACGGTCTTTCGTGATCAGGTCGTTTTTGAAGGTATCGTGAAAGCGGGTAATCCCGGCCAGCCGCGCAGGATCGGCTACTTCTTCCGCAGCGGTTAAAATTTTAAGATACTGCGCGAAATACTCCCGCACGCAGGCTTTGAGCTCGTCAAGGCGCGCGAGCTCCGGGTCGGCATAAATCGTTGCCCTGGTGCGGTAGGTTTCCATCCACTCCGGCATTTTAAAGGGATGAAAATCAGCGTACTTCGCCCTGATTTTTTCAAAGGGGGCAAGATATCTCTCGCCGTAGTCTTCGTCGGAAAAAACTGCAAGGACATTCATATAGGCAATAATTTTTTTCTTCGTGCAGGACAGGTCGAACTGGAGCAGGGGAATGTCAAAGCAGGCTTTGGGGTGAAAGGCCATGCCGATAATGTCAAGCACGGGGATCTTTACCTTCATGCGCATGGCGTAGAGCTTTTCAAGCTGCGAGGATCTCCAGTTGCGGCACACCAGCTCAAGAGCGCCGAGGGGATAGCGCGTCCGGGCAAGCTCGGGCGGCAGCTGCAGTTCTTCCAGCGGCGTTGCGGACATAAGGCCTTGCAGAATATACTCTAGCAGATCATCCATAAAAGGCGCCTCGGGGAATAAGGGTTCAGGGTTCGGAGCGTAGGGGCGGGGTCATCCCGCCCGTTAGCTCAAAGTTCTCAATCCGCAATGAAAATTCTATAGCCGTCATGTAAAAATCGCAAGGGCAATGTACACGGAGCATACCCCGGAGCTTGCCTCTTATGCAGTATATGGTACAACAAAGTGCCATGAAAGAACAGACCTATCCCCGCAGCCCGGACGCGCTTTCCCCTGAGGATATCAGGGGCTTTCAGCGCGGAATTCTTGATTATTACCGCTGTCACGGCCGCGACCTGCCGTGGCGCGCAACCACTGATCCCTACCGCATTCTAGTATCCGAGATCATGCTCCAGCAGACGCAGGTCGACCGGGTGCTGCCGAAATATCTAGCGTTCATGGAAAGCTTTCCCGATCCCGCGGCGCTTGCCGGGGCAACACTTCAGCAGGTGCTTGCGCTCTGGTCGGGCCTGGGGTACAACCGCCGCGCCAAAGCGCTGAAGAACTGCGCCGAGGCGGTCATGGCCCATCATGGCGGCAGGCTGCCCGAAACGCACGAGGCTCTGATGAAACTACCCGGCATCGGCCCCTATACGGCCCGCGCCGTTTGCGCGTTTGCCTATAACAGGCCCGAAACAGTGCTGGAGACCAATATCCGCTCAGTCTATATACATTTTTTCTTTGCCGGCCGGACTGCGGTGCGGGACTCCGACCTCGTGCCCTTTATTGAAAAAACCCTTTACCGCACGAATCCCCGCAGGTGGTACAATGGCCTTATGGATTACGGCGTGATGCTGAAAAAAACACGTGGCAATCCTTCCCGGAAATCAAGCGGCCATGTCCGGCAAAGCAGCTTTCAAGGCTCCAACCGGCAGGTGCGCGGCATGATCATAAAAATTCTGCTCCCGCATGCGGGCTGCACGGAAGCCGCGCTGATACAAAAAACAGGCAAGGATCCAGCGCGGGTACGGGCAGCCCTTGCCGAACTGCTTGCCGAAGGGCTGATCATCAAAAAAGGGGCAAGAATCGGTCTTCCCTGAATCAGGCCGTTTCTACGGCAGAGAAAGTTGCAGTGTTGTTTGACAAAAAAATCTTTTTATAATAAATTGGAAAAAACAGGTACTGTCTTCGTAGTGCGCCCTCTGCCGTTGCGGCCCAAACACAGCATTTTGTAATGAGGTGGGATCATGTTTTTCAAAGATCGAGATGCCAGTACGCTTCGCCAGGAAAGCATTGAAACGGCGCTGACACAGGAACGGGATCCTGAAAAACTTTTCAACCTGGGCCTGGCCTGCTACCGGCAGAAGAAACTGCCCGAAGCAAAACGCCTGTTCATGCGCGCCCGTGAGATCAAGAACGATGAGCCCCGCTTTAATTCCTACTACGGGCTGCTGCTGGCGCTGGTCGAAAGGAAAATGAAATATGCCGAGGAGCTCTGCCAGTTGGGAGTAGTGCCGGGAGCGGCCTCGGATATATTTTATAATCTCGGGCGTGTGTACCAGATGCAGGGCCAGCGTCTAAAAGCCTTGAGAACATTCCAAAAGGGGCTGCACGCCGACTACAATAACATGGATATACACCGGGAGCTTGAGAATATGGGCACCCGGAGAAAACCCGTTTTCCCCTTTCTCGGTCGGGGCAATTTCATCAACCGCATGGCGGGAAAAATCCGCAACAAAACCTCAAAGCACCGGTCCGTCAAAACGTTGAATCCCACAAAAATAATCCGCTGACAGGATGGCTGCAGTTGTAGGGCGGGCGCCAACCCGCCATCTGTTATTTAATACCCCCATGACTATTCATCGATGCAGGTCGGATTAAGCGGAGCGAATCCGACACAATATGTATTTTGTTCGCCTGTCGGCTTTCGTTCCTCAAGCCAACCTCCAGGCTGCGTGGCCGTACATGGCGCGCCGCCGGTTGTCGTTGAGGTAGTCGGGCTGTTCATATATTCCCAGAATATAGCCTTGACACTATATAGCTTATAGGTTATTTTATATTTATAAAAGGAAATAAAAATGACTTGGAAAGTCGTTACCGTTGAACACTTTGATGATTGGTTTCTTGGCTTGGATGCTTCGGAGCAACAAGATGTGTTGGCCGCCATATTGGTGCTGGAACAATTTGGCCCAGCTCTAGGAAGGCCATACGTTGATAGTCTCAAAGGCGCTGACAAGGTAAAGAACCTGAAAGAACTCCGTGTACAACATAAAGGCAAACCTTATCGAGTATTTTTCGCATTCGATCCTCTACGCCAGGCTGTAATACTGTGTGGCGGTGCTAAGACCGGTGATAAACATTTTTACAAAACCATGATTCCCATTGCAGAACGGGAATTTCTGAACTACCTGCAGGAATTGGAGTAAATGATGGCTAAGCATCTTTCGGAATTACTAAAGAAAGTAAACCCGACCGTGGCAAAGGCAGCTCGTGCTCAGGCCGATCAGGAGATTTTCGAACTTCGTTTGGCTCAATTACGGCAAACGGTTGAGATGTCCCAACATGATTTGGCTGTTGCACTGGGCATTTCACAACCTTCAGTCGCCAATCTGGAAAAACGTGGCCACGAAGTTAAAATCTCTTCTCTGAAAAGGTATGTCGAGGCGCTTGGATGCAAGCTGTATCTGGATGTTGAGCTGGCGGATGGCCGTCACATAGGTATAAACGTCTAAACAGGGAAGTGCCACTGTCTACCAGCCGTAGCAGCCATGGAGGGCGGCAGATTGCTTGACATTCTTGGGCATCCCGACCAGAAATCTTATCGCGGGCAGAAGCTGTATATTATTGAACTGCGCGAGTACGCATGGGTAGTGCCCAGCATTGAAATGGAGGATGGTGTATGGCTAAAAACAATGTTTCCAAGCAGAAAATACGCAAAGCAGTATCTTGTGAAGTAGTTCCGCTGAATGATGATGAGCGCAGCCTCATGGATTCTGTAGAGCGGGGAGAATGGCAACCCGTTAAAAACCAGACAGGGCAAATGGCTACTGCCCGGCTGAGGGCAAGGGCGACCTTCCGCAAGGATCAGCGCATGAATATTCGTATCGCAGGCAGTGATTTAGTAGCGCTCAAGGCGCGGGCGCTTACCGAAGGAATTCCGTACCAGACGCTTGTGTCCAGCATCATTCATAAATATGTCGAGGGCCGTTTGACCGAGGGCCGATCACCACGTTTGAAAAGCCTGCCACGCTAATTTATACAAAAAACCTGACCACTGCACATAGTGGTCAGGTTTTTTATGACATTATCGTATTAACCAGCTAACTCCATATTACGGGTGCGTGCACGCCGCCTCGCAGACAACCCCTCCGCAGCCGCCGCAGCCGGGCGACGGGTCGCAACAATCGCCTATGCCGTCATGGTCGGCATCGAGCTGATTGGGGTTATAGGTATTCGGACAATTATCAATGACATCAGGAATACCGTCACTGTCTGTGTCATCATACTGTTCACACGCAGCCCCCCCGCACCCGCCGCAGCCCGGTGTTGTATCGCACACATCACCAATGCCGTCATGATCGGCATCAAGCTGCTGGGGATTGTATGTATTAGGGCAGTTGTCAATGGAATCGGGAATACCATCGCCATCCGTGTCAACCGGCGCTGTCGTGGTGGTTGAGGCTGGCACCATGGAGGTCGAGGTGATCGGTTGAACACTCGTCGTGGTGGTTGAGGATATGACCGGGGTTGTAGTTGTTACTACGGTCGTGGTGATTGATACGCTCGTCGTTGCAACAGCGGTCGTCGTGGTGGTTGAAATGAGCGGATTACCCACCTCTCCTGCCCGGACCAGCCAAACGTAGTAGCTGTACGTCTTACCGGTGTTGAAAACGTTGCCATCGTACATGTCGACGAACCGCGCGCTGCCTGTACTGCCTGCGTAGGACGTAGACGACCAGTAGGGGACCGACTCCACATTCGTGAAGGGATGATCTTGCGGCAAGGCCGGACTATATTTTGAGTAGTCGGCAAGGCTGCGCAGTTCCCGTTCGTTGGGTAACCGCCAGTCACCATGGCTGCCGGTGGTAAGCGTTTTTACATAATCCAGCGCCCCCTGCCAGGTCTTTCCATCTCCTGCAATATTGGCATTCTTCGCCCACTCAAGGCCCGTGAGGCTGTCCGTCACCGTGCCGTCACTATTGTCCACAAACCGTGGGCTGGGCCAGGCAACGCCGGCCTGTATATCGCCATCCTGCCCCGTGCCGGAGCAGGTTACAGAAGCACCCGAACTGTTAAAGCAACCTGTCTGCCCGGTTTTCGGCAGGCATATGATCGAAGTACTCAATGGCCCGCACTGCCCTGCCCGTACCGGCCATACGTAGCCGTTGTTTGTCTTACCGTAGCTGAAGACGTAGCCGCTGTACATGCTCACGGCCCACGCGTAGCTGGTAGTGTCCGCGTAGGATGTAGACGACCAGTAGGGACTTTCCATCACATTCGTGAAGGGATGACCCTGCGGAAGGGCCGGATTATTAAGCTGGGCATTCAACAGGCTTTCAAGCTCATTGACATTGGGCAAGCGCCAGTCAGTATACCCAAGGTTCGGATTTGTTCCTGCATTCATGCCTGCCACATACTCAAGAGCCGCCTGCCAGGTCTTAGAACCATTCGGCACGTTTGCATTCTGCGACCACACCAGGCCCGTGAGGCTGTCGGTCACCGTGCCGTCGCCATTATTGCTAAACCGCGGATCAGGCCACGGCGCACCGGCAAGCACGTCGCCGTCCTGCCCCGTGCCCGCGCAGGCAATCTCACTGCCGGATGCATCATAACACGTCGTCTGCCCCGTGCGCGCCACCTCGGCCGGAAATGCCCTGGTTATAGTTGTCGTTGTCGCTGGCGCCACGGAGGTCGTGGTGATCGAGGATATGACCGGGGTTGTAGTCGTTAATACAGTCGTGGTGATGGATACGCTCGTCGTTGCAACAGCGGTCGTCGTGGTGGTTGAAATGAGAGGATTACCCACCTGTCCGGCCCGTACCGGCCACACATGGAGGCTGCTGGACTTGCCTTCATAGCCGATATTGCCGTTGCCCATCCACACGCTCTTCGCGCAGTTCGTATAATTTGCGTAGGACGTAGACGACCAGTAGAAGTAGATGTCAAACTGCACATTCGTGAAAGGATGACCCTGCGGCAAGGCCGGACTATATTTTGAATAGTCGACAAGGCTGCGCAGTTCCCATTCGCTGGGCAGGCGCCAGTCGCTGTGGCCGCCGGTGGTAAGCGTTTTCACATAATTCAGAGCATTTTGCCAGGTCATCGTTGCGCCGGCAAGATTGGCATCCTTCGTCCACTCAAGGCCTGTGAGGCTGTCGGTTACCGTTTCTCCATTGTCCACAAACCGAGGGCTGGGCCAGGCAACCCCTGCCTGTATGTCACCATCCTGCCCCGTGCCGGAACAGTCTATATATCTACCCCCAGTGCTATAGCAGCTCGTCTGCCCGGTTTTAGGCAGGCAAATGACCGAATTACCCAATGCCCCGCACTGCTCTGCCCGTACCGGCCAAATGTAGTAGCGGCTGTTCGCCTTTCCATAGCTGCCGAGTCTGCCGTTGTCCATGAAGAACAACCATACGCTATCCCCAGTGATCGCGCCGGACGTAGACGACCAGTAGTAGGACTGCACATTCGTGAAGGGATGTCCTTGCGGAAGGGCCGGATTATAAAACTGGTCATTGATCAGGCTTTCAAACTCATTCACATTGGGCAAGTGCCAATCCGTATACCCAAAATTCGGGTTTGTTCCCGCATTCATTCCTTTCACATAATCAAAAGCTTCCGTCCAGGTCAAAGTCCCGTTCGGCAAATTTGCATTCTGCGCCCACACCAGGCCCGTGAGGCTGTCAGTCACCGTGCCGTCGCCATTACTGCTAAACCGCGGATCAGGCCACGGCGCACCGGCAAGCAAGTCGCCGTCCTGCCCCGTGCCCGCGCAGGCAACCACCGCGCCGGATGCGTCATAACACGCCGTCTGCCCCGTGCGCGCCACCTCGGCTGGGTAGGTTGCCCAGGCAAAGGCAGGAAGCAGCAGCGCCAGTGCAGCAACAAGAGCAGGCATGTTCCATGGTTTTCTTATACTCATAGGTTCCCTCCTTTGGTTCTAGGATTCAAGGTTCAAAGTACAAAACAAGTCATTTTTATTTATCATTCCAGACCAACCCAAATGGGCGCGGGCACAGCACCTCGTTTGACACCCTCTGGGACTTTTAACGGCGGCATCAGCTTTGGCGGACAGAGGGAGTTTCGATCAGGAACTATTGCAATAGGCGGGCCACAATTGTTACATGAAGTCAAAAAAATAATGCTAAGGAAAATTAAATGGTTAAAAAATGCTTGCAGGATTTTGCAGGAGGCAAAATAAAAAATTTTGCGCCATGGCACAAAATGCGCCATGGCACAAAACATATCGTGGCAAAAGCGTATCAAGTCTCAGTTGCAGATACTGTGAACTGCGATTTAAAACCGTAGGGGCGCCCAGCCGGACGCCCCTACGGTTTTAAATCCTAAATCTTGATTTTTTAATTTTGAATTTTTACTCCGAACCGCCTCACCACGAGCAGGGCAGTTTTCTGAGCAGCAGAATCTGGTGGTCTTCCACTGAAACAAACCCGCCTTCAGTCAACTCCTTGAGTATTATACTTACCATTTCCCGTGATGAGCCAACCATATTGGCGATCTCCTGATGGGTCAGCCGCTCCGGAATTATTCTCCTGTCGCCCTCGATTTCAACCATGTCCGTAAACAGACGCGCAACCCGTCCATAGACATCAAAAAGGGCCAGGCTTTTTATCATTTGATTGGCTTCGCGCAGGCGGTGCGACATGCCCTTTAACAGATTGAGTGCGGTGGCATTCAGAGAGAAAATTTGCATGAAACCGTCTTTGGGAATCGTGAGCAGTTCGCAGGCTGTCCGGGTGATGATGCTGGCCGAGCGGGGCTCATTGTCCAGGAGCGCCATTTCCCCAAAATATTCTCCCGGGCCAAGCATGGCAAGAATGACCTCCCTGCCCTCTTCATCAGTACGGTAGACTTTCACCCTGCCGTTGACGATCACGTACAGGCAGTCGGTGCAGTCGCCCTCGGCCAGCAGCAGCGTGTTTTTGGGATAGCTTTTTTTAACGGCATGGCCGGCAAGAGTTTCAATCTCCCGGCGGCTGAACCCCTGAAACAAAGCTACGTGTTTCAATACGGTGATTGTCTCTTGCATGGCAGGGTCCCCTCGCTTGGTTCGCGCAATCAGGAGCTTTCTCATGAGCTACGGAAGTTTCCGGCCTGCTGCGCCCGAACCATGTTTATCATATTATTTTTGATGGTCCCGTAAAAAGTAAAAAAAGTGGTCATTGCGAACGAAGTGAAGCAATCTCTGCGTGTGTAAGTGCTCGAAAAACCAAGATTGCCGCGTCGCTCCGCTCCTCGCAATGACAAACGAGGAGATTTTTTACGAGAGTGTCATTTTTAGTATATAAAAAAACAGAAACGCCGTCAAAAAATAAAACCTCCCGCCGATCACCCGGCCGAAGCCGCGGGGCGCGGCTGCAAATACTGCCGCAGGTACTCGGCGGTAAAAGAATCCGGGAAAGCGCCCCGGGCGATCTCAAGGGGCGGCCCGGCGGCGACAATGCTGCCGCCCTGGCTGCCTCCGCCGGGCCCGAGATCGATCACATTATCGGCCTGGCTGATCACCTCAAGATTATGCTCTATGATGACCATGGTATTGCCTACGTCGACCAGCTCCTGCAGCACGGCCATGAGCCGGGCGATATCAGCCGGGTGCAGCCCTGTCGTGGGCTCATCCAGCACATAGAGCGTTGCGCCGTGATCGGCCTTGCAGAGCTCGGCGGCGATCTTTATGCGCTGGGCCTCTCCCCCGGACAGCGTGGGGCTTGGCTGCCCCAGGCGCAGATACCCCAGGCCCATGCGCTCGAGTATGTCCAGGGGCCGGTGAATCGCTGAAAATCCGCTGAAAAACGCGCAGGCCTCCTCGATGGTCATGGCAAGGACCTGCGCAATGGTTTTCTCCTTAAAGAAAATTTGAAGGGTTTCCTCGTTGAAGCGGTTGCCGCGGCATTCATCGCAATCCACATACATGTCCGGTAAAAAACTCATGGCGATCTTGAGCTTGCCCTGGCCCGAACATTTTTCGCACCTGCCGCCGCTGACGTTGAACGAGAAGCGGCTTGCGCCGTAGCCGCGCAGGCGCGCATCGGGGGCCAGCGCGTAGAGCTTGCGGATATCGTCATAGAAGCCCACATAGGTCGCGGGCACGGAGCGGGGCGTTTTGCCGATAGGGGACTGATCGATCTCCACGGCGCGCAGTGCAAGGCCCTGGCCCCGGATATCGCGGTGGCTGGCGGCCGCGCCGAAATACTGCCCGAGCTTTCTGCGCAGGCCCTTGTAGAGCGTCTCGCGCACGAGTGTGGTCTTGCCCGAGCCGGACACGCCCGTGACGACCGTCAGCCGCCCTGCCGGAAACGCCACCGTCAAGTCCTTCAGATTATGGCCGCGGGCGCCCTGGAGAATGATCTGCCCGCAGCCGCCA
>Ga0118677_10001605_pt3 | contig 20750 bp, 14 predicted proteins | sample AliMusrvi5mmetaG_FD_86154 | JGI IMG/M metagenome (GOLD analysis project Ga0118677, IMG submission 86154)
GTGTGGATGAGAGTTTCACGCAATACCGGCCCTCCTTCAGTGATGAGACGGTTCGGCAAGGCAAATGGTTCTACCGCATACGCGCAAAGAATGCGACCGGTCGTTCCGGGCCCTCGATCGTCTCCGGCCCGGTCGAAGTCTCCCAAGTCACCTTGGTGGACGAGTTAGCGGATTTCACCAAAGTGCACTCGCGCACGGGCGAACTGGAGATTAAGTCCCGCGATTGCCGCGCCGCGATGGAAGACGCGCATCGCGCTGCCGGGCAGGCAGGCAGCACGCTGGTGTACCGCGTCGCCTCGCCTATTGCCAAAGCAAGAGTCTTCGTCTTCTTCCCGAAGGACATCGCCGACCTCAAGATCAATCTCTCGGCAGATGGTGAGGCGTTTCGGCCCGCGTCGGCGCAGCGGACGGACTTCTCTGTGGCCGCGAACGATTACGGTTATTGGCGGCGCGCGATTTACGATGTGACCTCCGCACCAACAGAGGATCGCTTCGTGAAGATCGAGTTCACGGGCGAGGCCCAGATTGGGCGGGTGGAGATTCAGCACGCGGTGGAACCGCAATGATTCTTGTCCTCCCCGAGTCGGAAGCTGCTGGAGCGTGCGACCTGGCTCGGCGCGTTCGCACGCATCTCTTCGAGCATATCCTGCCTTTCTGGTGTGGCCCCGCGGTAGATCAAGACCAGGGCGGCTGGATGGCCTGGCTGACGAATGATCTGCAGCCCGACCGCACGCAACCCAAGGGGCTCATTCTCCACAGCCGGGTTCTGTGGGCCTTCTCCGCGGCCTACCAAGCGCAACCGAATCCTCTGTACCGGCAGATGGCGGAACGTGCGTTTGAATATGTAATGAACCGCTTCTGGGACACGCAACAGGGCGGCGCATTCTGGCAATTGGACGACGCGGGCCGGGTGCGCGATGACACGAAGAAGACCTACGGGCAGGCCTTTTACATTTACGCGCTGACGGAGTTTCATCGGGTTTTCGGCTCGGCGTCTGCGCTCGCCCGGGCACTGGAGTTGTTCGAGTTGATCGAGCGCCACGCACACGACGCCAGGTTTGGCGGCTACATCGAGGTCTGCGCGTGTGACTGGTCCGAGGCCGGGCCGGACGCGCGCCTCAGCGAGAAGGACCTGAGCGAGAAGAAGTCCATGAATAACCATCTGCATGTTCTGGAGGCCTATACCAACCTGCACCGGGTCGCGGCGTCGCCGGCAGTGCAACAGCGGCTGCGCGAACTCATTGTCCTGTTCTTAGAGCGCATCCTCGACCCGCGCATTGGTCATCTGCACCATTTCTTCGACGAAGAATGGCGCGTGCGCTCGGACACCTACACCTTCGGGCACGACATTGAGGCGAGTTGGTTGTTGTGCGAAGCGGCGGAGGAGCTGACCCGGATATTTCATTCCCAGCACGGAACGCCGACAGCCCGGAGCGCCGGTCTCCGACCCGGCGCCGGCCAAATGGCCGGGAGACGCCGGGTCGGAGACCGGCGCTCCGGAGGGTGTGACATGCTCGCGCCAGGGGACATCGCGTTGCGCGAGCGAACTCGCGACGCGGCCCTGCGGATGGCGGCGGCTGTCCGCGACGAAGGCCTTGCCGCCGACGGCGGACTGTATTACGAAGGCAAGTCCGGCCAGGTCATTGACCGCGGTCGAGAATGCTGGCCACAGGCCGAAGCGGTCGTCGGCTTCCTCAACGCCCTGGAACTCGGCGGCGACAGGACCTACTTGGAATCGGCGCGGCGCGTGTGGCACTACGTCGAGCAAAACCTGGTGGACCGTATTCACGGCGAATGGTTCTGGCGTATCGGCCCCGACAGCCGGCCCGACTCCGCACTACCGAAGGTAAGCGAGTGGAAAGGCCCGTACCACGGCACCCGGGGGTGCCTGGAAACCATGCGCCGCCTCGAAAGATTGTCCAATGCCACTCAGATCTGAGCAGCTTCATCCCGAAGGGATGATCGAGAATAGCCAAGCGTTTCAGCGCTGGGTAGCCGCAGGCATTCGAATGAGTCCCGGAGGGACGGATGACAACCGCTGTGTCAGCCGTCCCTTCGGGACTAGCTGCCGTTTCGCCTCGGTCCCAGCCTTGAAAGGCTGGGCTATTCTCACTTGTCGCTCTGGAACAGCGGCAGAACCGCGCCTTTGCATTGGTCCCAGCACCCCAAGTCTCAGTGAAATTGGAGGTTTGTGCCCAACCTGAAACATACCTGAAGCCATGACCCGAAAAGCGTTTACGCAAGTACTCAAGCAACTGCAACAGCGACACCAGGCGCTCATCCGGCGAAGGAACCGCCCGCAGCAGCACGGCAATGGTATCTTTGATCGTTACGAGCAGCCTGTGCTCACCGCCGAACACGTCCCGCTCACGTGGCGTTACGATTTTGACTACGAGACGAACCCGCACCTGATGACGCGGCTGGGTATCAACTGTGTGTTCAATGTCGGTGCGATGGAGTGGAACGGCAACATTGTGCTGGCGGCGCGCGTGGAGGGGTGGGATCGTAAATCCTTCTTCACCCTCGCTGAGAGCAAGAACGGCGTGGATGGATTCCGCTTTTGGGATTACCCGGTGCGCATGCCGGAGTTGGAAGACCGTGAGACCAACCTCTATGACATGCGCCTGGTCCGCCACGAAGACGGCTGGGTTTACGGGCTGTTCTGCGCGGAGCGGCATGATGATTCCAAGCCATACGATCTCTCGGCCGCCATCGCCCGTTGCGGGATTGCGCGCACGAAGGATTTGGTGAAGTGGGAGCGACTGCCGGACCTGAAGACCAATGCAGTGCATCAGCGCAACTGCGTCCTCCATCCGAAGTTCGTGGAGGGCAAGTATGCCTTTTATACGCGGCCAATGGCGGACTTCGCGGCCACGGGCACGGGTGACGGCATTGGCTGGGGTGTGTGTAAGGACATCGCCAACTCCATCATTGAACGGGAGACCATCATTGACCCGCGGTTTTATCATACGATCAAGGAAGGAAAGAACGGGCTTGGTCCGGCCCCTATCAAGACCGAGAAAGGGTGGCTGCACCTGGCGCACGGCGTGCGGAACACGGCAGCCGGCATGCGCTACGTGCTCTACCTGTTCCTTTGTGACCTGGACCAGCCCTGGAAGCTCATCGCAGCGCCGGGCGGTTACTTCATGGCCCCGGAAGGCGAGGAGCGGGTGGGCGATGTGTCGAACGTGGTATTTGCAAATGGTTGGGTGGCGCGCAAGAACGGCGACGTCTTCATCTATTATGGCTCGTCGGACACGCGCACGCACGTGGCGACCAGCACCGTGGAGAAGCTGCTCGACTACGTGCTGAACACTCCGCAGGACGGCCTGCGCTCGAAGATCTGCGTCGAGCAGCGTTGCCGCCTGATCGAGAAGAATCTGCGGGGGGCAGGCTAAGAAATGGGCGGTCCTTTCCTTTTGCACTGCGATGAGCGCAGTCGGCAAAGCCGCAACGGAATGGAAGACCGACTGAATCATGGAGACCCAAAACAGACGATCATTTGTCCTTGATAATCGAACCAGCAATTGCATTATTCGAAAAAGCGTCGTTGATAATGAGCAACTTACGCACAAGAGACGGGAAGTTGTGGCTGGGGATATACGAACCAGACGACTGACCGACAACGCGAATAAGGATGTTAATCACCAACTTACACCCGGGAGGAACGTGCCAGGCCCAATCCCGGATAAACAACTGGCCGTCGCAGAATCAAGGCTCGGCACCAGCACGATTATCACAGTATGAAACGACTATTCTCCTCTCCAGATAGCGCCGAGATTGGACTGTTGCGCAGCCGATTGGAGGCGGCTGGTATTGAATGCGAGATGCGCAACGAACATTTGTCACCCGCCCTGCCTGGTTCGCCCTTCGATCCCGAGCTTTGGGTGTTGAGGGACTCGCAGTTCGCCGAGGCCAGCGAGCTCGTGGCCGCTTGGCGTGGGGCATCATCGTCCGGTCCGGAGCGCGATTGAGGTGGGGATCGGAGGCCGGACTCTTGCTCCAGCGAATGCGTCGAGCGGCTTTTGGTTGCAATCCAGAGCACTCGGCGGCGCCTCGATAATCGTTTTCGTTCGGCATTCAATTATGTTCGCACCAGGGCATAGGCCTGGATCATCCATGGTGTACGTATAGTGTACTTATCCCTTCGTGCGGAGTTTATTTCTCTACCTTCAATTCAAGAGTCTTCTTCACTTCTGCTGGAGGCTGAACGGATCGGTCTTTTCGTCGTATTTGCCACCTTGGGATAGCACGGGGTAAACGGCTGAGGGAAAGCATAGGCTTTGATAGACCGTAAACTCGCTCCATTGAATGGACCCCAGATTGTCAATATACCTGCGTTCGCGGGCGAGTCCGCTGAGGGCTGGAACCGAAACGCCTCGACCTGATCCGCCAGGACCGAAGACCAGAATCCCCGGACGAGGACCCCAACCCTGCCGCTTGGTATAGGCCGATTCGCGGTCATGGGGATTGTGGACGCGATTGAAGCCGATCCCGGTCATGTAGCATTTGCCGAGGGGGTTCAGGCCTTGGACGTAGTCCATCAACTGACTGACGGCATCGATGTATTTCTGTTCCCTGGTCAGGGCCCAATAGAGCAGGCAGGGATAGGCATATTGACCCTGGGCGGTGTTGCTGCCCCACCAGCGGAGATTGGCCGGGGTGCCCACCGGGTAGGCATTGGCAGCCAGGTAATCGATTTCCTTGTCGGCCGCGGCTTTGATTGCGTCCTTGAACCGAGCCACAACGGCCGGGTCGGTGGGCCGATTCGTGGCGATGATGTAGGAGTAGAAGTAGGACGCGAGCCACCCATTGCCGGCAAAGGACTCCGGTGCGCTGTTATAGCTGCTGGCGTAGCCACTGGCGTTCGTTGACAGGTCCTTGATGATCTGGTGGGCGGGCTCGTCCCCGGTCAGCAGGTACTTCTGCACGGCGTAATAGAGCTTGTGCGTCGGACGGACGGCGTCGCCAGCGGCTGAGAACGCCATATCCGCGTGCTTCTGCAGCGCTTGCGAGCGGGCGGCATTGTACGGCTGGATCAAGCGGGCCAGGTGCATGAACATTCCGGAGGCAAAGCTTGCTGACCGCGTATCGAGCACTTCGGTGCCGAAACGCGTCGGGTCTTTCTCGTAGGTCGTGAAGGGTGAGTAACCCTTGGTTTCGGTGCCCCAGTGGATCTGGCCGTTAGTCTCCTGCATGTATTCCCAGAACATGGTTCCCCACATGGCTTCGTCGAGGATGTCGGGAATCCCGTTTCCTTTGCCCAGGATATGGTAGTTCTCGTCGAACTTGTCGGGGATGTTGAACTGATCGTCCGTGAACAATTGGGGGAACGCTTCGTAGGTGGTCATGAGTGTGACCGGCACGTCCATGTGGTAGGTGCGGCGGTCCGCATCCCCGGCATCGTGATAGCCGCCGTAGGCGGTGAAGGTGGGTTCATTTCCAGTGACGACCAGGCGGGCTTCGCCGATGGGGCCATTGACCTGCCAGATAGTGGTGTGGCAGGGATCGGGTTTGATGTTCCAGGAGTAGGGCTCGACGATGGGGCAGCCGCAGCGCTGGTGGTAGAGCGACCGGAATGACACATACCCAAGCCGGCGCGAGAAATCTCCGCCAACGCCGAAGGGATACGAACAACCGTAGCCCTTGACGGCGATCTTGTAGGGGCCGCCTTCAGGGACCGCTGACAGGTCAATTCGGTAAACGAAATCGCCCGATGAGGCATCCTGGCCGATCGCCTGCAAACTGCCCTGGGCGATAATGGCACCGCTGGTCAGCTTGAAGACTGTATAGGAAGGCAAGTCCCCGCTGATTTGCCGGTTCCCGCCGTCACCGAGCCAGATGGCGAAGTTGGCGCAGCGGACCTTAGAGAGGGCGCTGTAGCCATTCTGATTCGATTTGATGGACTCGCAGAACGTGGTCCGGTCGTCAAAGACGAACGTCATCTCGCCGTGGGGCGTCCGCAGCGTGTAGGTGGTTCCGTTGCCCAAGGTGGGCACCTGGAGATAAATGTGGTGGTCGCAGGCGTCGGCCTCGGTGACGAATTTGTTGATGGCCGTGACGGGCTGGCCGTTCAGTTGCCAGGCGGCCAGTTCGGCGGTGTTTACCTCATTGGAGTTGATCACCGTGCTCTTGAAATAGGCGACCAGCACGTCTTTGGACGCGGTGCGGATTTCATTGAGGATAAGTTCCCCGTTGGCTACCAGTGACGAGCACAGGCAGGCGGTTACAATTAGCAGACGTTTGGTCATTCGTTTATTCACGGTCGGTCGGATTTGCCGAGCTTGCGAATCCAGATATTACGATAGCGAACGGGATTGCAGATACAAAAGCACTCAGTTCGGGCGAGACTTTTCTTTGCATTGTGGAAAGAGAGATAACCGCCTATTCAGATGGCACACTTTGCATTTCGCGAAGGTCATTTTGTCTGTGACGGGAGGGCCCTTACAACACGGATCCATTCGTCCGCCATCAATTGGTGGCCGGAGTAGGTCGGGTGGATACCGTCCCAAATCCAGTAGTCTGCCGGCGCACGTTGCGTTGCGTCTTCAAACACTTTCTGGAAGTGCACGATCGGTGCGTGGTACTTCTCGCCCAGCTTGACAACAATCGCCTGGCGCGCCGCAAGGTCGGCGCGATACTTCTCCCAAACCTCCTTTTTACCACCCACCGGCAGGCCAAAGGGCTCGCACAGCACCAACCGCACCTTGGGGAGGGCTTTCATCGTATCGGCAAGCAGTTGATCGTACCGCTGCTCATATTGCTCAGCGGTCACCGCGAAGCTCAGATCGTTCACGCCAATGAGAATGCTCAGGATGTCGGGCTGCAGGTCGATGGTGTCGGTCTGCCAGCGCCGTGCGAGGTCAGAAACCGTGTTGCCACTGATGCCGCGGTTCATGAAGGTGAGACGTCGTTCGGCCAGTTCCGCGCCGTACTTCGAAGCGATGATGAACTGATAGCCGTGGCCAAGGATGTGGTTGGGATCGGTGTTTCTGCCGCGGTTGCCGTCAGTGATGGAATCGCCCTGGAAGAGGATGCGCGCTCCGTTGACAAAGGCGGGCATGTGATCCTTGGTGTCCGGTCTGGTCGACGCGCAGCCCGTCATCCACACCGTAAGGGTCGCGGGAATCAGGCTCCCCAGGATGAATTTGAGTGAGGTCATGGTTATTCTTATCTTCTGGGCCCTCATGGGGGCAGCGCTACTTCTCTTGCTCACGTTCGGATTTGAGATCGATGTAGGTTGGCTGGTTCGGATCACCGGGAACGAGCTTGCCATCCAACACACTGAGTTCGACGACGTTAATTGCGGTTCTACGTCCGCTGCCGAAGTAAAACCACCAGGCACGGCCGCCGCTCACAACGACATCCCCATGACTGCCCAACAGCGCTACGTCCTGCATCTTCCAGTTCAGACAATCGGTGGAACTCCAGACGCGCATTCCGTTGGCCCAGCAATCCGCAATGAGCCAATACCTGCCCTTCCAGTTGAAGACCTTGGGGCCTTCGCCGTTGTAGTTCGTGACCGCGCTACCCTTGGCCTCCCACTTCACCAGGTCAGGGCTATCCGCATAGGAGAGGGTCCTTTTCCCGCGTTCATCCTTGTACCACATCCGCCACCGGCCATCGGGAATCTGCATCACGCACGGGTCAATTACCCTATCAGACTTCAGGTCAATCGTGCCGATGGTGTCCCACTTCACGCCATCCGCGCTCGTGAGATGGACGATCTCGCGCGGGTGATTCCAGTCGTCGAAGATCCCCGGCACGTAGCTCAGGAACATGTGGTAAGCCCCTTTATCCCAGATGACTTCCGGTGCCCAATAGGTGTAATCACCAGGATGTTGGTCCTTGCCGTAGCCGATGTCCGCTATGCCTTTGTAGGTCCACGTTGCCCCGCCGTCGGTCGATTCGGCAATTCCGATATTCGACCCGTGGACCCAGGTGACGCCGGGAGCATTGGTCGCCATGGCGCGACGGGCGGTGTAGTACATGTACCACTTCTTCGCCTCGGCATTGAAGCACAGCACTGGATCTGTCGGCGCATCGAACGGGGGGTCGCGATACAAGGGCCGCAGCGCCAGCTTGCCGGCCGGCATTGGCGGCGATGGATTAGGCGATGGTTGCTGCTCGGATTGAGCGAGCGACGCTAACATTCCGAGCAAGACAATTCCGATAACGAGGGCGTGTTTCACACGAGCCGAGTAGGTCTACTATTTTACCGGTACTCGTATCACGGTTAGGGAATGGGCGGGGAAGGTATGATTAAGGTGGCTCGACGCGTTCTCTATTACGGATTCCAGCGGGGCAACGTTGTTTGGTTGGTCGAACGAGTTGACCGCCGCAGCGGTCGAGCTGGTCAGAACGATTACCCGCGCACGCGGGCCGGCCGAGGAGACGCCGTCGAACCGGATCTCTGCGTCGCTGGCGGAATTGGCCGCATTCACGACCTTTAGGATGATCTCGCCGGCTGCGTTCTCTCGCGTCGCCGAAGCAAAGAGTTCTGGCGAGGTGTTGGCAGGTCCGGACGCTGGCTCGGCTGAGAGCTTGATCCTCGCAGGGAGCACCTGGTCGCCACGGTTTCGGCTGAACAGTTGCTGAACGTAGTAATTGGGTGTGGCGACAACGGTGAGGTTGTTTACCCAGATCAGATCCGGCGTCCATTGCCAGGCATCTGCGTGGGCGAAGAGCGGGGCGTAAGAGGCCAATCTCACCACGTCGGCATTACGTTCCAGGCCAATCAGGTATGCGGCCTCGGCGATTGCAGATTCCAGATTATTCCGGTTCTTCGTGCTCAGGGTGTGGTCACTCTGGACAGCGTATTCGCCCATGAACACTCGGGGGCCATTGCGGTCGTAGCCGTCGTAGCGGTGGGTATTCTTGAGGAACCAGTCGGGCGTGGCATAGCAGTGTTCGTCAATGATATCGGCGTTGAGTTCTCGCAGCTTGGACCACAAGAACTTGAACCGATCGTCGTCAGGACTGGGCCCGGCGGCAGCAATCAGGCTGATCTCAGGGTGTTTCACCTTGAGGACTTTGGCGAAGCGGGCGTAACACTCGACGTATTCGGGTCCCCATTGTTCATTGCCCACGCCCATCATTTTCATGTTAAAGGGTGCCGCATGTCCCAGGGCGGCGCGTTTGGCTCCCCATTCGCTAGTGACCGGGCCATTGGCAAACTCGACCAGGTCGAGCGCGTCCTGAATGAACGGGTCAAGCTGGTCGAGCGGGCACAGCTCGGCGGAGTTGAACTGGCAGGCCATCCCACAGTTCAGAATGGGCAGAGGTTGCGCGCCGATATCCTCACACAGTTGGAAGAACTCGAAGAAGCCAAGACCGAACGATTGGAAGTAGTCGGGTGCCGGACGATGGAGGAATTCGTAGTTCCAGCGGTTAATGAGCAATGGTCTCTCCTCCACGGGACCAAGCGTCTTTTTCCATTGGTACCGGCGCGACAAATCGCTGCCTTCTACGATGCAGCCGCCTGGGAACCGCATGAATCCGGGCTTCAGATCAGCCAACATCTGCACCATGTCGGCGCGCAGGCCGCCCGGGCGGTCTTTCCAGGTCTTTTCGGGAAAGAGGGAGACCATGTCGAGGTCGAGGCCGCCTTTGCCGTCCACCAAGAGGTAAAGGCTGGCCTTGGGATCCGTGTCTTTGGGGTGGAGTACCGCGGTCTGTTTTGTCCATTGGGTTGAGAAGTCGCTTAGCCGCACGGAGTCGAGCAACGTGCCGTCAGAACCGTAGAGTTCGACGCGCAGCGCGGCGGAGCCGTTGACGCTGCGTATTCGCGCCGAAAAGTTATAAGCCGCTCCCTGGCGCACCCCCATGCCGCGAAAGCCTTCATTGGCGACACCGAAGGGCGCCTGAGCTTCGGACTCGATTCGCAAATAATGCGGGTTGGCGGGGCTGAACGGATGTTCGTCGTGAATGGAGAGTCGGCCTCGTGCCAGACTCGGGCTGAGCTTAGCCCATCCCATCATTGGATCGGGAAACTCGAATCCACGGTTCTTCACAAGTTCGGCATAGAGACCTCCATCAGCCCCGAAGTTGATGTCCTCGAAAAAGATGCCCCACATGGCGGGGTTAATGTTCGCGCCAGGGCGGTCGGCTTGGACCTCAATGGTCACTGCGGAAGCGAAAGCCGAAATGGCCATTGCGGCTGACAGCGAGGCCGCGAGAAGTGGTTTCAGTATCGTCATATGCGAGGATTATTTCAGTGTTCTGGTCGGGCGATTGAAGTGGCGTGTTCTCAATCTCTGCTCAGAGATTATCAGCCATGAATTCATTGGCAATCCGCAGAGTGTGTTACGCGCACAAGCAAGCTCAACGCTCGGCGTCTTCGGGCGCGCCTGGCTCGTCCAAAAGCTGGATGCTGGTCGCTGGCCCAAGATCCGGGTCCTTCCACGAGGACAACGCCCAGACGATTTGCTTCTCCGGCGTCACTTCAAAGACCTGCACGGTGCCCGGCCAGTGTGAGGTGTTGTTGTCGCCGGCAATCCAACAGCATAGCACCGTGTTGCCGCTGGCCAACCGGTCCGCCGTTTGGATGTTGCCCAGCTTGTAGGCGGGCACGTCCGTCTGCGTGAACTCCCAGATGGTCTCTCCCTTCGGATTGACCTCGCGCGCATAACGACTCCAATCTCCGGCGATGAGCGTGTTGCCGCTTTTGAGCCGGACCGCCTGCCAGGGCGACTTGGCCGGCACCGACCAAAGGACTTTGCCGTCCAAGTCATACTCGACGACCTTGTTTTCTCCAAGGTGTGGCACCAGCAGGGTACCCATCTTCGTCATGCGAATGTGCCGGAACTGTCCATGGGTGCCGGTGACGGTGGTAGGAATGGGGATTTCCTTTTCGATGTTCCCCTTAGCGGTGTTGATGATCATCGCCTGGGCTGGATTTCCGTTGCGCATGATCAGGACGCGATCCTTGCCGATGGATTGGCACGAATGGATCTCCGTTCCAGGAGGAGCCGGGTAATCCCAAAGAATCTTCTTATCCGGACTGACCATCGCTGCTCCCGACATGCGGGAAAAGATCACGTTGCCATTGGACAGCAGCGTGGCGTCATCAAATTCCTGACTTCCGTTGCTTGCGGTCCTAATCGGCATGGAATACTGCCAGACGATCTTGCCTTCACGGACGATGAAGATGGATTGCTCTTGCGGTTTGCGCGTATCCCATTCGCCGGCGTAGAGGAAGGGATGCTGCGCCGCGCCCTTGTCCCTCGACAGCCGATAAAGCCCCGCCCCATGGGCCTTAATGACGGGGGCAAATTCGCCGGAGAAGGCGCCGAGGTCTTTATGTTGCCAGAGGTCGCGCGCACGGGCACCCGCCGCAAACCCGATCTCAGAAAGCTTCAGCGGAACGGCGGCTGCGGCCTGGGTCACGAAAGGCGACTGAGTGTACACGGAGAAACGCACGGCAGGGCCCCCGAAAGGTCCTCTCGGCGGCGGGGCGCCCCCATCATCGATACCCGCGAAGCACTGGAATCGCGTTGTGCCGGCCGGCAAATCGAACTCGATAACCGACTTTGCATGGGCTGCAATGCCAAACGGCGGCGGCTTGCCGGCCACCAGCATCTCCTTGCCGTTCGCGCTATGCTCGGTGGAGACCTGAGTGTTCCCGCCGCTGCTCGCGTTAATCCACTTCAGCTCCGTGAGTCTCTGCGAGCCGCTGCCACTGACCAGCGTTGGCTCAGACCATACGATGTTGTCGCCTCCGTTGCCGCCGCCGGTGTCGTCCACCACGAGGAACAGCTTCCCGGCGCCGGCAAGGTCCACGTCCAGTTTCACCCCCTGCCCCGGTGTTCGGCGGTTGACGGGGGCACTTTGGAAGGCCGCACGGCTGGGATCGAGCTGGCCGGGCAGAGGCCGCGTGTTGAAAAGTGCCAGATACTTGTCAGTACTGCCGGGTACATCAGCCAACCAGCCGCGGAAACCCTCCCGTTCAAATAGTTCACGGTTGCTCGTGCTGGCCTGATTGACCGCGATGATTTCGTCGTTGGTGAGCAAGGAGAGCGTGAAGTCATCATTCCTTGGCATGTTACCGCCGATAATCAATGGCGAGCGGGCAATCGACCAGAGCGTCATGAGCGTGAACAATTCATCGTGGCTGAAATGTGTCCACGCATCTTTCTCCTGCCAGGCGCGGACGTTGCCGAGTGGGAGCATGTCCGCATCAGGCCAGTGACCCGGGCCACGGAAGGGAGTCCAGTCTCTAAGCCGCTGGAATTGCGAGTAGAGCGCGCCCCAATCATCCCAGAAATCATCGCTAACGCGCCACATGTTCGCGTGGTTCTGGACGTGTTCCCCTTCGTTCAGCGGCGTGGCACCTGGCGAGGTGGACAGCACGATGGCCCGGCCGGTCTTGTCGATGGCCTTGCGGATTGCCTCAATCTCGGCCTTGTGATACGGGCGGGAGAGATCATCCACTTTGACGAAGTCCAGATCCCAGGAGGCCATCAGGGCGAACACCGAGTCGTAATACTCCTGTGCCCCTGGCTTGGACATGTCCACGCCATACATGTCGGTGTTCCAAGAGCAGGTGGACTTCTTGTCAGCAATGTCCGCAGCCTTGTAGGATGTTCCGAGGATGGGCGAATTGTCGCGATCAACCGCCTGGCGCGGAATGCCCCGCATCAAATGCAGTCCGAACCGCAACCCTTTGCCGTGCAGATAATCGGCTATCGGCTTGAAGGACCGCGTTTGCTTCGTCATAGGAAATCGATTGGGAGCAGGAAGCAGCCGGCCGTTGGAGTCGGTCTCCAACATAGCCCCATTACGATACTCGGTGGTATGGGCCAGGGGCTCATACCACTGGATATCTATTGTGACCACGTCCCAGCCGTGTGGCTTGAGATGCCTGGCCATGTAATCGGCGTTCGCCACCATGTTGCTTTCCCAGACGCCTGCTCCGAAGCAGTCCCACGAGTTCCAGCCCATGGGAGGCGTCTTGGCCCAAGTATGAAAAGGCAACGGCTCGGCTGCTGCTTTGACCATGAAACCAGCGAGTAAGGTTGACGCGAACAAAGTCCACTTGAACCACTTCGTCTGGCTTGCAAAGGTCTGGGGCATAGTTTTCGGGATGAGGAAGAGGGGCATTGAAACAGCGCTATCGGGTGATGTTTAGGGAAATCTCCTTCTGCTGGCGCGAAATGCCCAGGGTAATGCTTTGGAAGTCGGCCAAAGCCGGAGCTTGCTGGAGCAAGGTGGCGACATCGGCCATCTTGGCACCGTCCAGGGAGAGGATCACATCGCCTTTTCGCAGGCCGCACTTCGCCGGCACTGAGCCAGCCGGGACCTCCAGCACCAGCACGCCCGTGACGCCCGGCAAACCGAGCGCAGACATCTCGCCCATGTCAGCGACGTTTCGGACGGTCACCCCCAGCCAGGCGTGCGGCGCGACGTCCCGCGCCCCTGAAGAACTGACCGGCCTATGGCCCGGCAGCACGGGATGGCGCGCAAGGGCTTTCAGAGCGGGCTTTTGCACACCGAAGCGATCCATCGGGAAGTTCACAAAGCCCAGCGACAGCGCGGGCGACCCCTCCTTGACCCGGTAGTCGCCATTGGCGACATCCACGAATTGCGCATCGGCCACGATGGAATGTTCATCGCGGCCACTCTGCTCTTGCAGCCGAACCGCGGGGATGTTCGTCGCACCATCCCGGTGCATCAAGTTGTAGTCGAGTTCCTGGCCCCACGGCGGGGCGGGCATCAGAGCGGGCTGGTATTCGCGCCAGACGATGTTGTGCCGGAAGATATCACCGCTCGCGGCATACCAGACGTGAGGGTGCAGACCCGATCCGACCATGATATTGTTCTCGACGACCCGCCCGTAGCCCTCGCGGTTCTTGATGCCGCCGCGCAGACAAAGATTGTTGGTAATCACGTAGAAGGAAGAACCGTCGTCGAGGTCGATGTCCCAGCCATGGTCGCAACGCCAACGGTTGTTCCGCAGCGTCACAGGTTTGACCGCATCAAGCTGGGGAAGCTCAGGCGCCTGCTTCACCCATGCGTTTACCTCGGCGGTGCTGGGCCGCCAATAACGGTCCCGGCCCCAGGAGTTAAACGAGCCGTGGTCGCCCGTTTCCTTCACCGTGTCGAAGACATCGCAGAACTCAATCACATGCCCACCCCAGCAGCCATCGCCGATGTTGATTCCGGCGCGCGGCATATCGTAAATCGAACAATGGCGCAAGGTAATCCCTTGCGCCAAATCGATGTTCACTCCGGCGGTCTGCTTTTCCACACGTCCCGTCAAGTAAATCAGGCAATCTTCCACCAGGCAGTCGGCTGGATAACTGCTCCTGCGGGGGCCCGGCATCCGGTCGAGGTCTTCTAGGCGATTGACTTGGCCGTAATTGAACAGCGGGTTGCGTGCCGCCTGTGGGTCGCCAACGAAACAGATGCCACTCGCCCCGGCTTTGGCAATGTGGCAGCCCCGCACCGTGACACGGCGGTTATAGTGATTAACGAAAACAGAGTTACCACCCACCTGGTCCAGGAAACTGTCCTCCAAGGAACAATCCTCCGTGCCCTCGAAGAAGACCGCCCCGCCGCGGTAAATCGCCCAATCCGTGCGCAAGAGCGGTTCTTTCGTATCCATGACCGTCCGGGCTGCATGACGGAAAATCAGACCCCGTAGAGTGACGAAACGCACTGGATTCTCCTCGGTGCCCCGGAACTCGACCAGGCTACGAAGCCGCGTGGCCTCGACGGTGGCTTTGGCCAGATCCAGCCCAGGCGGCGGAAAGAAGTAGAGCATGTGGGTTTTGGTGTTGAGAAACCATTCGCCGGGAGCATCGAGCTCCTCGAAGATGTTCTCTACGAACCGGATCTTCTGGTGAACCGCGCCACCCCGGTTGTTTTGCCAGCCGCCCTCCTTCGTCACTTCGCCTTTCGCGTCCTTTCCGGTGATACGCCAGGTAAAGTCGCCCCAGAGTGCGGGATGCATGGCGTGAAAATAGCCGCCCACCGGATCGGCCCAACGCGCCGCGCGTTCCGGGGAGATGGCGTCGGCGGCAAAACCATCAAAATACTGCGCCTTGGGATCGAAATTTGGGTAGCGCGCAAGTATTTGACGTTCCCCGTTCAGGAAGATCTCCTCGGTCTGCAAGTTCTCAGGCACTTTCGCCTGAAAGATGCCATCGCGGTAGGGCTGCCAGTCCAGTTTATCCAGCTTGATGCCGCCGCTGATAATGGGGTGCTCGTTCCCGTATGCCTGGTAAACCACCGGAGCCGCCTTTGAGCCTGAATCCTGGGCGGTGAAGACCAGCTTCTCTGGCAAGTAGTATGTACCGCCGCGCAGCCAAACCGAGCCCGGTTTTTGACGCACGGCTTGTTGGGCGCGGACAAGGCTGGCAAAAGGCCTTTCCAGAGTGCCGGGATTCGCGTCGTTGCCCGTTGGGGCCACGAAATAGGGCTGCCCGCAAGCGGGCAGGACGAGGCTAAGCAGCAGCAAGTTGGAGGGGAATCTCATAACTCATTATGGATCTGGCTGGGACTTTCCTTCGGCATCGAGCGCCCGGATACTAGAGGACTTGGACCAGAGTGCATGCGGTGTTTGTATCAGTACTTCCGGCTAGAATAAAGAACTGGACAATAAAAGTGGAAGAAACACCCAGCACAATCCGCCGCACCGCCTCTCCCGCCGTCGTCCTGGAGCCTTCCCCCTGGCTCCAACCTAACCCGGATTCCCAACCCCGGGGCCCTGTCGCCCGTCGCGTGGCCGTAGCCGGGCTGATCCGGCCACAGGTCATCCCGACCATTTGGGCCAATGGCGGTCCGCCGCAGGCGTCGGCAACGGGAGTGCCGCACCCGCCCGCTGCCGGCCTAGCTGAGGCCCGGTCCAAGCCTGGGCCTAGCCAAGCGGTAGGCAACCACTAGGCAACCACTCCGATGTGGATCCGATCCACATCGGAGTGGTTGCCTAGTGGTTGCCTACCAGTTGGCTACTGGTTGGCCAGTAATACGCCTGGAGGGGGCCTGTGGGCGGCCTGGAGGTAGTTGAGAAATCGAAGAAATCCTCCGATCAGGCCGCCCGAGAGGTTGCCCTCGCCAATCCGGCTCAGCGCATACTTCCGGAGCTCGGTTTTCGGGGCACCAAAACGGATCAGCGGGCCGTGCACAACGCGAACATGCCTTGTCATTAAACCCTCCCTCGCGGACAATTACCCCTATGGCGAACAAACAAAGACCACAGGCCCCCACCGTCCCGCTAGATCTGTGGAAGGAACTCTATCAAGCGGCTGCCAGCTTCCAGCTTCTTGCCCCCTGGCAATGGATGCATGATACCCATGTTCTTGGCGTCAGCAATGAGCGTGGGGTTCGATTGGTGACTGTGCTCGGGCACATGGGCGAGGTCTTCGGGATGGCCAGCTACCGCGGTAGTGCGGGCGCCAATTTCCTATTACGTCTCCGCAGCGGCCAATTTGCCCCTGAAAGTCCTGACGCCGGCTTTTACCAGGACGCCTTGCTGGCGGACTTCGTCCCGCGGAAGGAGCTTCGAAAGGAAGTGCGAGCCATCATCCAACAGATCGGCTTCCGACCGCCGGTACGCAAACCCCAGCTCTTTCCGGAGTTCCAGAGCCACAAACCCGGCTACGTGCCTTGGTTTGTTGATGAAGCCGAAGCCCGCCTCCTGCTTGATGATTTGCGGAAGACTGTGCCGTTCGCCGAACTGCTGCGAGCCAACCGGGCAGTTTATGACTCACGCCGGGAGAACGAATTCCCCTTCTTCCCGGCCTCGGTCTCCGAGCCTTTGACCCTCGATCAATTCGAATGGCACGTCATCTCACCCGTCCCGCTGGCTGCCGATCTGCCAATCGACGCTAACGCCTTTGATTTGGCCTTTCTGCTCGGATTGCCTCAACTACCCCATTCTACATGGGAGCTGACCGCCTTCTACGCGCCAATGTCCATCAGCGAGCCACCTCGCCCTTACTATCCCAAGATGGCCCTGGGAGTTGATGCGGAGACGGGCATTATTTTGTCGTTCGAGCTTGCTCCTCCCGATCAAACTATGGCCCAAGCTGCTGCCCTCGGCCTGGTCAAATCCATCCAAGCGTCCGGCTCCCGGCCCGCCGCCCTCAAGCTGGATTCCATCAACCTCAGTCGCGCCTTGCAGCCGCTGGCTAACAAACTGGGAATTGAACTCCACCAGGCAAATTCGTTGCCGATGGCCAACGAGGCTCGTCAGTCGCTCAGTCAAATTGGAAGGTAAGCGGATTGGGGGTTTTTGTCGCTCTGGCGCGGGAACGGGGGCGAAAGGGGTTTATGGCGTTAGCAAAAAAGGGCTCTGGTCCGCGCGTTTTCGGTCACCAGCCTTTGTCACGAGGCTATCACTACTCGCGCCGGTGAATATCTGCCGGAACCTTTATGCCAGCTCGAGCCTCTTAAGGTAAAGATCGCGAGCGGGGCGAACCGGACTTTTAAAGTCTTATGGAGCTCCAGCACGGTTCTTCAAGCCGATGTGCTATGAACCTAACAACTGCAGGAAACGACGCTTGCCATCCGGTCCGGCGGACCTTCAGGAAGTGGATGACCGAATGTCATCAGTTGCAGGAATTCTCCAAGGTTTAGAAGTCCCGTATCGCTCGGGGCTCGGCCCAATTGAGGGAGCTGCTCCTGCCAAAAACGTCAGCGCCTGCCAAAGTAAAGAAAGATACCGCATGAAATGCTCGGAAGCCAAAGAAGTTCTGCTGCTCTATCGGCCCGGCATCGCCGACGCTGGCGACCCACGGGTCGCCGAGGCTCTGGAGTTGGCGGCCCGCGACCCGGAAATGAGGCGCTGGTTCAATGAGCATCGAGCCTTTCAGAAAGCCATGCGCGCCAAGTTCCGGCAAATCGAGGTGCCCCACCACTTGAAGGCCAGCCTCCTCAATCGGGGGCAGCACAGTCGAACATCGTAACTCCCGAGGTCCGGTAATGCAGCCCGGTCTGGCTGATCGCATATGCTCGTGAGGAATGATCATGCGCGACGGTTTCAGAATATCGTCGCCCAGTTCGCCGCCGGCGCGTACGGCGAGTCTCCAGGAAGACTGGTGCGATTAGTCAATCATGGTCCGCTCGTTCGGAAGCAGGCACAGGAAAAGGCAGGTGGGCCGCATCCGGCCGAGCGCGTGGCCTGGTGCTGGCAAAAAGCCACTTATGCGATTCAATATGGCCGTCGGCGAAGGCCATGTTTGCCGCGACGTTGTGGTACGAAGCTGGCAGGTTTGCTAGTCTATACCTTGCCGCTTACTTGTCAAAGGCCGCGCCCGCGTTACCTGCCCCGCCCGAGGCGCCTCGGGGCCGCACTAGGCTTTAAGGGTGTACGTCACGATTTCTGCTAGAGTGGGATGGGGTGGATGGTTTATTGCTTAGCGTGGTCCGCTGCCCGGAATGCCGGTCGTTGCTGGTGGATCGCCCTCAGTTCATAGAAGAACAGCATTTCACCAATTTGGTCCTGGGCCTGATTACCGGCGAGGTCTGGTGGCAGGTTCGGGCACGCACGACAAAGCGATCCAGGCGAATGCGAGCTCCGTTTCTCGCCGTCGAGTCGATTGTTCAGCCTCTCGGGCAATTCAAAACCTCAGCGTGACCTGTGCTGCGACCAGTTGCTCACCCTGTTGCAGTAAGGCGTCGCGATGGTTCAAGCTGTATTGGATTTTGGCCTGAAGGTGCCGAGTGAAGCGATAACCCAGGGCCAGGTCGATCCGGTAGACGTCGTTGCCCCAGCCTTCCTGTCCACCAGCGCCATTATTGACGGTTCCGAAGACTTGCTGGTTCCAACGCACCGCGGCAAATAGACCCGCCGTGATTTTGTATTTGGCTTCGAGGTAATAAGTGATCACATCGGCGTTGCCGTCATTCGGCACCTGGAACCGTGAGAGAAATACTTCACCCCAGAACTGCCACCGATGCCAGGCATAACTCACGTCGTAGTCGAGGGTGATTTGATCGTAATCGCGGATACTTTGGCCCGGCGGCAAATAAACCCCAGCGTCGGGAGAAAGGTATGGGCCGACGCTGAAGGACGCCCCGTGGCTCCAGGCAGGCGATGGGCGGAACCCCAAACGCCCGCTCACCGTTGGGTATTGCCACAGCGAGTCGTTGAGTTTCCAATCGTACGGGCTGGAGGAAAGGGCCGCGTTCTTCAGGTCGAAGGCGTAATCAAATTTCCCGAGGGTTCCGAACGCCCCCCAACCGGTGGCATACACGGGCCCCCAAATGACGGGCCGCCAATCGCTTTTTAGATCTGCCTTGCCGCGCCGAGCCAGGAAGCGCGCGGGCGTGGCCGCGGGATAGTCAGCGCTGATCACCGTCATCGTATCATACGGCATCGGGGCGGTGATGAGCGGGTTTTGCCAGGAATCGTGTCGCTGGACCCAGTTCCCCACCACCGTAGCAAACTTGCCAAACTGCAGGTTCAGGCGGCTATCATCCCACGGCGTCCAGCGCAGCAGGTATTCATCCAGTCGCGCTTCGAAATCCGACTCGCCCGGGTCGAAACCCCGATCCAGGCGGGCTTGGACGAAACTGTACAGGTGTGGCCCAAAGCTTGTATCCAGGAAGAAAGTTGTCCGATAATTGAAGAAGCTCTCGTCGTCAAACAGCAACCCCGGCGGACGCTGATCCACGTAATACCCTTCTAGATCCACTAACCCGGTCAAATCCGACCTGAAGAGCCCGTTCCGGCTTTTAAGACTGAGCGTCTCATCCACCGTGTCGAGCCATTCCTGGCCTTGCACATTGGTTGCCAAAAACACCAACGCCAGCGCAATTGAGGAAGCATTCATGGCTGCCCTTACTTCGCGTCGAAGTCCACGTGTAACTGCTCTGCCGGCTTAAGTTCCACCGGCCTTTCATAAACATGCGTTTCGTTAACCCAGGCCTTCAGTAGATAATGGCCCGCGGGCAGATCCTGTAATCGGTAAACCCCGTTAGTGGTGCGGGTGAAGTAGGGGGTGTCCAACACCAGGATGATGCCTCGCATGTGCTGGTGGATGTCACAGTACATTTTGACCACGCCAGGTTTGTCGAAGAGCTGCGTGGCGGGCTTGTCTTCTCTGCGATAGCGGCCCAGGTCGAAGCGTTTCGACTTCGAGTAGGAAAACACATTATGATAGAAGTCGTCTTCGTTGGGAAAACTCACCTTCGTCCCTACCCTGATGGGAAGGAGGGCTGGACGGAATTGCATTCCATTTTGCCGCACCTGGTTAGCCGACGGCGAGAAATTCGTATCGGACGCTGGAAAAGAGCCTTCAAGATAAACCACTGCCTCGGGCGGGTCCGCCGGAGCAATCTCCCCGATTTGCCCAGCATAGCGGGGTGGAGGGGCAACCGACACCTGCGGTTTGGGCAAAGTGACCTTGCCTTCGATCAGAGCCCGCTGCCCGAAGGCAACAATCGCGCCGAACAGGATCAGTGTGGTCAGCAGAGCGCCGCACCGTGCATTGTGTCCATTATTTTCCATTGAGCGGATATTCGCCTCATCGTTTCAAGCAGCCGTGCGGTATTTGATAATAATACAAATACAAAAACCGAGCTACCAAATCCTAGGAAAAAGTGAGAGCGTGGGACTGCGACACCCAATCAGATCACTGACGGCAGGCAAGGCGCTCACGGAGTGCCCCGTCTCACCACTCATCTTTCCCGGTAAATCTCATAGCCGAACATCGCAACGGCTCTTGGGCTTGAATTGAATTTGTGTCGTCTCTTGGTCGCGGGCGGCTCCGCTATGTCGGCGACCGTCGCTGCGAGTGCGTGGC
>Ga0118677_10006055_pt1 | contig 20748 bp, 7 predicted proteins | sample AliMusrvi5mmetaG_FD_86154 | JGI IMG/M metagenome (GOLD analysis project Ga0118677, IMG submission 86154)
CAATAGTAGTGTTATTTTCATAGCAAATAATCCTTTTTTTAATACGGCATATCTATAACCGTCCGGAGAATTAAATCCGAATTTTTTCATATTTTTGCGTTGTTAAATGTTAGTTAATAATGTGTTTAAAGAAAATGAAGACATTTAATCTAAACGGGGAGGTGCGCTAACACTTTCCCGTTATTTTTTTTAATCTGGTTTTTCCATAGGCAGTTCTTTTAAGTTTACATTTTTTTAGTTAAAAATAATCTCCCTTTTCGAATAGGAACTATCAGCTAATTTGGTCGCTTTAATAATTTTATATCTAATTGGAGATGACTTACTTAATAAATCAAGCACTTGCTCGATTGGTTCATCTGTGAATGTAGCGGTAAACCGGAACCGTTTTAACTGACCGTTACCTATTTTAACCGACACATTGTACCAGTATCCTAATTTTTGAGCTACCTTTTCAATAGGATCATTGAAGAATACCAATTTACCATCTTTCCAGGCAATGAATTTATCAAGATCCTCTTCGGTCGAAACATCGATCACTTTCTCGGCCAGATGAAATATTGCACGATCAGAAGGTTTTAGCTCTGCCACTTGACGGGTAACACCTGAAATCTCTCTCTCCAGTAACACCTTACCACGAACAAGCGTCGTGGTAACCTCCCCTGATCCGGCATAGGCCTGAATATTGAATGCGGTTCCAAGAACCTTTACATTGATATCACTTGTTTTAACAACAAATGGTTTTTCGGTATTGGGGGTTACATCAAAAAATGCCTCACCAACCAATTCCACCTTCCGGTTTTTACCCGAAAATTCAACGGGGAAAATCAATTTACTTCCGGAGTTAAGATTTACAGTTGTACCATCAGGAAGCTGAAACTTCGATCGCATCCCATATATTGTGGTTACTTCCTGAAGCGTTGCCGGGTGTTCGCTTAATGTAACTGAAGCAGGAATGTACAAATAAATAAAGGTCGATGCAAGTAGCACTGCCAGTAAAAATACTGCTGCAGCCCTTTGTGCGAAGAGGAAAAGTTTTGTTTTTCTGAATGATAATCTTGATTTGGTTTTTACCAATGCATCTTCAACATCAATTGGTTTTAATGCAATATTTTGACCCGATTTCTCCCAAAGCAGACGATAGTCTTCAAAGATTTTTCGGTCTGATGGATTATTATTGAGATGATTTTGCAACTCCTCCTTTTCAGATTCTGAAATATCTCCACTAAAATAACCTGATATTAAGTTGTGATAGTAATCCTGCATTTCATTTTTTATTTTCATTAAGACGAATTTTTATGTGTTATACCCTATACTCTTTTTAATATTTTTTAATAATTATTTATGGTATTAAAGAAAAGCATATATTTGTTTATTCAGCTCTAACCAACCAATGAGTTAAAATGGAATATGAAAATGATGATAGTGACCTGTTTTTGTTAGCGCAGTTGAAACAGGGTAGAGAAGAGGCTTTTGATTTCATTTTCAGGAAATACTATAAGATCCTTACCATTCAGGCCATACGGATAGTAAAGGATCAGGACACTGCCCAGAGCCTTGTACAGGATTGTTTTGTCAGATTTTGGGAAAAGCAAAACGGAGTGCAAAATATCGCAGATCTTTATTCCTATCTCTATTTTATGGTTCGTAACCGGTGCATTGACAATATAAGGGAAGAAAAGCGTGTACAATATGTGCCTTTGACCAACCAGACGGATATTGCCGAATGTGAAACAGAAGCGGAAATCGACAATAAAGACCTGAGCAGCCAAATTTGGCAGGCAATTGCTAAACTTCCCGCCCGTTGTCATAAGGCATTCGAATACAGTAGAATAGATGGACTAACCTACCCTCAGATAGCAAAGGAAATGGGGATAACCCCCAAAGCAGTCGAAGCACTGATCAGTAGGGCTTTGAAACTGCTACGGGCTAACCTGACTGACTTTCTGGGAGTTCTGATTTATTTTTTTATTTAAAATCCATTCCCCTTTGTATTTCCTCTACATATTAGTTTTTCAAAGCGGTTATTTCTGTGGTTTTGAAATTTTTTCATCGAGTGAACCATGTTCCTTAAAAGAACTGTAGTCTTTTGAGGCATTCGGCCTTCCGTTTGAGTAATCCCCTTTTTCCTGTTTGACAGGTTCACCCCGCAGGAATCCTGGAATGATTACTTCGGTTCTTCTGTTTTCCCGGTTCTCCTCAGGTGTGCATTTTTTACCCCCGATGCCTTTGTGGATCAACTGTGTTTTGCCGTAACCTTTCCCTTTGATTCTCGATTTATCGATTCCCTTTGAAATAATATAATCAATAGCAGATTTGGCACGTAAGTTTGACAATTTCAGGTTGTACTCCTCGCTGCCCCTGTCATCGGTATGAGAACCAAGTTCAACTTTCATGTGCGGATTTTCCTTCATCAGTGAAACTAACCGGTCCAGCTCTTTTGCAGCATCGGGCAGGATATCCCATTTGTCAAAGTCGTAATAAATGTTTTTAAGCAGGATCTTCTCATTCTCAACAATCTTCATCCAGACCGTATCACGGGTTATTCCTGCATTTTGACATTCCTGCAGAATTTTGGTCATATCGGAATATCCAAGTGCACTGGCGATAATCTTACAGTTGCTCTGATCGCATGATATAGAATCTATTTTTCCTGATGCATTGGTAAGATAACTCTTTTCATTACAGGAAATTACTTTCGCACCTGGTACCGGCCGCAAACTATTGACATCATATACATATAGTTCTCTGGATTTCAGCATTGGTTTAGGGATCCTTTTAAAGACAAATTTATAAATATCATCACTTCCTGTACCGGGCCGGTTTGAAGTCAGATATCCATATTCCATGTTGTTCGGGATGGTCATGGCAAAATCGTCAGATTCGGTATTGATTGGTGGATCAAAATGGCCAATTTCACTGTAATCGGAAGGGAATTTCGTATAATAGAGATCAAATCCACCTTTTCCTGATCGTCCTTTGGAAGCGAATATAAGAAACTGACCATTAAAGTTGTGGTCTGTAATAAATGCGAATTCTTCTTTTTCTTTAGTGTTGATTTTTGGTCCAAGATTAACCGGATTTTCCCATTTCCCGTTTTTTCTTACAGAATAATAAAGGTCGGTTTCTCCGTATCCTCCCGGTTTATCACTTGAGAATACCAGCGTGTCGCCCGATTGGGTTACAGCAGGGTGACCTACTGAATAATTGGGATTATTGTAAGGAAAATCGGAGATCTGTTTCCATCTTCCATCGATCTTTTTTGCGATGTATATTCTTAATCTGTTGGTGACCTTATGAAACGGCTTCAGTTTTACCGACTGATCTTCGTAGTTTTGTGTGATAAAAAGTTCTTTTGTTTTTTCGCAATAGGATACAGGTCCATCGTTATACCGGGTAATAAATTCTTTAAGCGGAATACGTTTGCCTATTGTATTACCCTGTTTATCAACTACTGCCTTGTACAGGTCATAAAACTCCCTATTTTTTAGCTTTTGATCACTCTTTGCGCTAAGTTTATCATTAAAGGTGGTGAAATAGAGTGAGTCCTGCACAATGGCGGGACCAAAATCACTATGAATGGAATTTATTCCAATTTCTGAGATCTTTACCGGGGAATTATCAAAAATCCGGTTGCTATTGCTTTGGGAATATACCACCGACGAGAGAGAAATTAAACTGAGCAACAACAGGTTGCGAACTATAAAATTTGATTTCATACGCTGGTAGTCGTCTTTAAATTGAATAAACTGCTTCATTGTTAAACTGTTTTGCTTGTCAAAAATATCGTGGAGAGATATATTTGTGTTTTGCAGGGATGAACTCATAGGAGATCATCACTTCATGTACACCGTTATGATAATTTCGCAGATCGGTTGTAGTGAAATCATAAGCGTAACCCAACCTTAATTTCCTGCTGAAAATCCACTGAGCTATGGCTCCGAAAGAATCACCGGAACGGTACATGGCTCCAACCCAGAATTTTTCGGCGAGTAGGAAATTTGCTGAGACATCGTACTCGAACGGGCTTCCCATGACAGACTTCGTCATAAAGGATGGTTTGAACTTCACGTTGTCCGATAAATCGAAAAGCAAACCTCCTGCAATAAACAGGTGTCGTATGTCTGATTTGGTAGAGAAATTGTTCACGTTCGACTTATAATTATTCTCAATTATTTTTGGTAATGAGAGGCTTAAATAATACTTTGAGGACGAGAGGAACATCCCAAAACCAAAATTGGGCATTAACTTATTGTCGATTGTTCCCTGAAAAACAGGATCAGACGGGCTATATTGCACATATTCAAGAAGATTATTGCTATAATTGGTAAATCCGCCTTTTATTCCAAACCGTAATGAAGTATTTTCTGTTAAAAATACCCTGTACGAATAGTCGATGTTAATCAAAAGTCTTTTCTCAAGCCCGATTTTATCGATTACAACATTAAAACCTAGTCCCACATTTTCGGACCTTAACGGGGTCTGAATTGTGAAAGTCTGTGTTGTAGGGTGACCATTCAATCCAACCCATTGATCGCGGGTTAACAAGGTAACCCCCATGGTTTGCCAGTAACCGACATATGCTGGATTGACGGTCTGTAAATTAAAGATATATTGGGTATACATAGGATCCTGTTGTCCTTTAGAAAAGAGTGCTCCCAAAATCATTAGCATAGCCAATGCCGTTTTTTTAAATATTTTCATAGTTCTCTGATCTATTTGTTCAGGAATAAGAATCCTGTCATTACCTTACTTGTTCTTAATTTGAGGACATAGAAGTAGGTTCCAATAGGGAGGTCCTGACTTCCAATAGTCAATTTGTTGTCGGAACGTCCATCCCACCATGCGTCTGTTTCATTACCCCAATAGTCCACGTCGCCATAATGCTCCTTTTTAAATATTAGGTTACCCCAACGGTTGTATATTTCAATAATAGGATTCGCATAATAATTTAAGCAGGTGATTTTAAAATTGTCGTTTATTCCATCCGCATTGGGGGAGAATGAGTTTGGAACAAACACAGTGCAACTTTCTTCTCCTGGAAGAACTATCGTACCGCAATTCGCCGGTACCGGGTTTACAGTCACACTTGTACTTCCGGAGACGCACCCCGTGGAATTTTTAATTGTTACTGTATATATTCCAGGGGGCAATAAAGTAAATATTCCGGTATTATTCGAATAAGAGTTTATTGAACTGTCAACGAAATAGGTTATACCGGTACCGTTTTGAGGAGTTATCGTAATTGTCCCTGTTGTTACACTGCAAGTTGGTTGAACAATACCTGAAATTACCGGCGTTGTAGGAGCTCCCGGTTGTTCAGTGACAACTACATTGGCAGATACTCCTGATGTACACCCACCTGCATTCGTGACTGTGTAACTATATGTTCCGTGAGTAAGTGAGGAGACGGTTGCGCTTGTCCCTTTACCGGTTGTTGTTAATCCATCCGGATTTCTGGTTAAAGTCCAGTTTCCGGAGGCAGGTAAACCGCTTAGATCGACACTTCCTGTTTCCAGGACACAGGTTGGTTGAGTGACATTTCCAACGATTGGTACAGATGGCGTAACAGGTTGTGCGTTGATCACAACATTGGCAGATGCCGCAGAGGTACATCCTGAAGCATTAGTCACTGCATAATTATAAGTTCCTTCTGCAAGTCCTGCGATTGTCGTACTAATTTCTGTTCCCGATGTAATCACTCCACCCGGTGTTCTGGTGAGTGTCCAGGTTCCTGCAGCCGGTAATCCGTTCAATACCACGCTTCCTGTTGCAACTGCACAGGTAGGCTGGGTGATTGTCCCAATTGTCGGAGCTGATGGCGTAGCCGGTTGAGCATTGATCACAACATTTGCAGATACTTTTGATGTACATCCGGCTGCATTGGTCACGGTGTAAGTATAAGTTCCTGTTGCAAGTCCTGCGATTGTTGTACTGATTCCTGTACCCGATGAGATCACTCCATCAGGTGTTCTGGTTAACGTCCAGGTGCCTGTTGCCGGTAATCCGTTGATCACGACACTTCCTATTGCCGTTGCGCAGGTAGGCTGGGTGATCGTTCCAATTGCTGGAGCCGATGGTGTAGCCGGTTGAGCATTAATCACGACATTTGCAGATGACACAGATGTACATCCCGATGCATTAGTCACTGTGTAGCTATAAATTCCAGCATAAATTCCAGCGATAGTTGTACTGATTCCTGTACCTGATGAGATCACTCCATCAGGTGTTCTGGTTAACGTCCAGGTGCCTGTTGCCGGTAATCCGTTGATCACGACACTTCCTGTTGCCGTTGCGCAGGTAGGCTGGGTGATCGTTCCAATAGCCGGAGCTGAAGGGGTAGCTGGTTGTGTGTTGATCGCCACATTGGCGGATGCCGATGATGTACATCCCGCAGCATTGGTCACCGTGTAAGTGTAATTGCCAGCTGCAAGACCTGAAATGTTTGTTGTTGTTCCTGTACCTGTTGAGATAATTGCTCCCGGTGTTCTGGTGAGTGTCCATGCTCCGGTTGCGGGTAATCCGTTAAGCACTACGCTTCCTGTTGCCACAGCACATGTGGGCTGCGTAATCGTTCCAATTGCCGGAGCCGATGGGGAAGCCGGTTGTGTGTTGATCGCCACATTGGCGGATACCGATGATGTACATCCCGCAGCATTGGTCACCGTGTAAGTGTAATTGCCAGCTGCCAGACCTGCGATGGTTGTTGTTGTACCTGTACCTGTTGAGATAACTGCTCCCGGCGTTCTGGTGAGTGTCCATGTTCCTGTTGCAGGTAATCCGTTGATCACGACACTTCCTGTTGCCACAGCACAGGTCGGTTGGATGATCGTTCCAATTGCCGGAGCTGAAGGGGTAGCCGGTTGTGTATTGATCACCACATTTGCAGATGCCACAGAGGTACATCCAGTTGCATTGGTCACGGTATAAGTATAGGTTCCTGCTGCAAGACCTGCGATGGTTGTGCTTGTACCAGTACCTGTTGAGATAACTGCTCCCGGCGTTCTGGTGAGTGTCCATGTTCCTGTTGCAGGTAATCCGCTAAGAACCACACTTCCTGTTGCCAAAGCACATGTTGGCTGCGTTCTGGCACCTACCACCGGTGCTGTTGGTGTTGCCGGCTGAGCGTTGATCACCACATTTGCAGATGCCACAGAGGTACATCCAGTTGCATTGGTCACCGTGTAAGTATAGGTTCCTGCGGCAAGGCCTGTAATGGTTGTAGTTGTACCGGTACCTGTTGAAGTAACTGCTCCCGGCGTTCTGGTGAGTGTCCATGTTCCTGTTGCAGGTAATCCGCTAAGAACAACACTCCCTGTTGCCACAGCACATGTTGGCTGCGTTCTGGCACCTACAACCGGAGCTGTAGGCGTTGCAGGCTGTGCGTTGATCACCACATTTGCAGATGCCACAGATGTACATCCAGTTGCATTGGTCACGATATAAGTATAGGTTCCTGCTGCAAGACCTGAGATGGTTGTAGCTATACCAGTACCTGTTGAAGTTACTGCTCCAGGTGTTCTGGTGAGTGTCCATGTTCCTGTTGCAGGTAATCCGCTAAGAACAACACTCCCTGTTGCCAAAGCACATGTTGGCTGCGTTCTGGTACCTACAACCGGAGCAATAGGCGTTGCCGGTTGTGCGTTGATCACCACATTTGCAGATGCCACAGAGGTACATCCTGTTGCATTGGTCACGATATAAGTATAGGTTCCTGCTGCAAGGCCTGTAATGGTTGTAGTTGTACCGGTACCTGTTGAAGTAACTGCTCCCGGTGTTCTGGTGAGTGTCCATGTTCCTGTTGCCGGTAATCCGTTAAGCACAACACTTCCTGTTGCCACAGCACATGTTGGTTGGGTAATCGTGCCAACTGTAGGAGATGCAGGTGTACCTGGTTGTGCAGTTATCGTAATAATTGCAGATGAAGGAGAGGTACATCCTGAAGCATTGGTCACCGTGTAAGTATAGGTTCCTGCTGCAAGGCCTGTAATGGTTGTAGTTGTACCGGTACCTGTTGAGGTCACTGCTCCCGGTGTTCTGGTGAGTGTCCATGTTCCTGTTGCAGGTAATCCGTTAAGAACTACGCTTCCTGTTGCCACAGCACATGATGGTTGTGTAATAGTTCCTACAGTTGGCGCATCAGGGCATTTTGCCGAAGCTGTTTTACTGTCGGTATTTGATTTTACCGTTTCAGTACCATACGTTGTTGTTGCGTAGGCATGATTGGTCACACTTCCAGCGTTTACATCGGCCAGTATAATGGTATACGATGCGGTGACAGTGACTGAAGCACCCGGCGCCAGCGGACCTGTACCAGAAGGTACGGAGATCCTGTCATCGGTTACGGCAAACGGCCCTGCCAGGGTTACATTACCAGAGTTGGTGATTTTGTAGCTGTAATTCACCACATCACCCACGGCTGAGTAAGCAGCACCTGAAGTGATCGTTTTGGCGATGGTCAGGGCTGGTGACTGCGTAGCCGGTATTGTTTCATCATCGCTTGCATCCTTCAGTGTTCCATCTGCAGGTGTCCCATGCACAATAGCTGTGTTGGTAAAGTGTCCGGCGTTAAGGTCATTTTGGGTTACATTATGGGTTGCTATAAACGTCCAGGATTCTCCTACTTCAAGTGTTCCGATAATACCAACATCACCGGAAGCGTAAGAAGGACCAGTACTTGCATCAGGGTCACTAACTATAACGTTGTTAATTGGTTCATCTCCGGTATTCTCAATTACAATATTATAAGTGAGTATATCTGATATAGACGAGTAGGTATTTGGCAAGGTGGTAGAACTCTTGACCAAAGTCCAGGAAGGATTTGACGTAAATGTTAAGGTTGCTGTTGCAGGAGTTGGGTCTTGTTTCCCGGCAGCATCGACAAATGCAAAACCAAATATTACAATAACATTACCATTGTTTGGATCAACGGTAAGCAATGCCGGATTATAGTTTGTGATCGACTGATTCAGAGTTACAGCGCTTCCATTATAATAAAGCGTTCCATTGGTTGCCAGTGAGGTGATTACCAGATTATTTCCGCTTCCTAAGGAGCCATCTTCGAAATCAGAACCTGTCAGGGTTGGAACAATAACTCTGTTGGTCCCGCCTGGGTTAGTAAAGCTTCCGCTCGTATTAATACTATTGGGCAGCTGCTCGATGCCAAAGTTGGCATTGGCTACACTTGTTGTTGTCGTTACGCTTAATTTGCTGTTTGCAGTTCCGTCATTACCTGTTCCTGTACCAACATATTCACCTGTGCTTACCCATCCCGAAGGGAGTGTAGCTGCAGAGAGCGGATTCCCGGCAGTCTGAAGGGTCGTTGAAAGGATGACATTATAAGTTGCAGCAGCCTGAACCCCGTTTGCCGTGGTAAAGGTGTAAACACCTCCGGCGCTAACCGGAACACTGGCCACAACATTACCCGAACTGTTGACAAGATTGGCATATAAACCACCTGCATTTGTACCTGTTCCGTTGACTATACCGTCGGTCAGTCCGTTTGCATCATCATAAACATTTCCCGAGATTGAAAGGTCGGTGAATGTAATCACAGCTGTTCCGGTGTTGGCCGATTCTTTTCCTGCATTGTCAATGGCGACAAAGCTGATTGTCACTGTCGGTGTTCCGTCTGTCGGGTCAACGGTGATCGTTTGTGTTGGCGCTCCGTTTAAATCAGCTGGGACGGTAACTCCTCCAACCGGCCAGGCTGTAAATCCCGGACCATATGTTGTCCCATTGATCGTTATAGTCGTAATATTTGTAGGGAAGGTAGTAATCCGTATGGAGGTAACTGTCCCGTCAGGATCACTGCTTGACGTTGTATTGGTAAATGCACTTGCCGGAACAGTTGCGCTGATTGTTCCTCCCGGATTGTTCAGGGAGGCAGTACCGCTTCCTGCAGTGGGCAGCTGCTCGATGCCAAAGTTGGCATTGGCTACACTTGTTGTTGTCGTTACGCTTAATTTGCTGTTTGCAGTTCCGTCATCGCCTGCACCTGTACCCACATATTCACCTGTGCTTACCCATCCCGAAGGGAGTGTAGCTGCAGAGAGCGGATTCCCGGCCGTCTGAATAGTTGTTGTCAGGATTACCTCATATGCAGTATTGGGTAGTACCCCATTGGCAGAATTAAAACTGTAAATACCTAGGAGACTGACCGAAACACTGGCAACCACATTGCCACTGCCATTTACAAGGTTGGCAAATAAACCACCTGCATTTGTTCCAATTCCATTGACAATTAAATCGGTCAATCCATTAGCATCATCAAATACTTTACCTGAAATGCTAATAATATTCGGGGTATCGGTATCTGACGCGCTGTTGTTGTCAGGATTAGGATCAGTGGTTCCAACCGGCGCTGTGACTGATGCCGCGTTGACAAGGTCTCCTGTCACTCCCGAAGGGATGGTCACCACTACCGTGTAAGTAATGGTACTGCCATTTGGCATGTTAACCAGATCGCTGATGTTGGTTGTCGCCGGACCGGCTGTAAAGCCTGTTGCTCCTCCGGTAGCGCTTGCTGTATAGCTCCAGGTTGTTCCTGTTGGTTTTGTATCTGCAATGGTGGCCCCGGTCACATTGCTAGGACCGTTATTTGTTGCCACAATGGTATATGTGGTTGTTGTGCCGGGGGTATAGGTTGTCTTACCATCGGTCTTGGTGATTGACAGATCCGCCTGAGCATCAGGAGTATCGGTATCGGTACAGGTTGTACATCCCGGATTTGGATCAGGGGTCGGACTGGTTACTGTGGCTGTATTGACCAGGTCACCCGTATAGTCGGATGGTACACTTACCGTTACGGTATAGGTCACACTGCTCCCGTTGGGCATGCTGGCCACCGTTTCGGATATGTTACCCGTGCCGCTGGCTTTAGGAGGCGTTGCACCGCTGCCTGTTGCTGTCCATCCTGTGATGGTTGTCCCCGTCGGCGCATTGTCTGCTACCAGTACATTTACAGCATTACTCGGTCCGTTGTTGGTTACCGTGACTGTGTAAACGACAGTGGTACCTGCCGTGTAAGTCGCTTTACCGTCGGTCTTTACCGTTACAAGATCAGCACTTGGTGACGGAGTATCCGTATCGATGCCTGTGTTATTGCCTGGATTTGGATCCGGGGTCTGACTGGTGGCCTTAGCGGTGTTCACTACATTACCTGTGTAGCTTGAAGGCACACTTACCGTTACGGTATAGGTCACACTGCTTTTATCAGGCATATTGGCAATGGTTTCGGAAATGTCACCTGTTCCGATTGAATTGGGCGGAGTTGCCCCGGTGCCTGTAGCTGTCCATCCGGATATGGTTGTACCCGTCGGGGCAACATCGGTTACCAGCACATTTACAGCATTACTCGGCCCGTTGTTGGTTACGGTGATGGTGTAAACATTGTTTGTCCCTGCTACGTAGGTTGCGCTTCCATCACTCTTGGTGACCGACAGGTCTGCATCATTTGAAGACACATTTGCGCTGGCATTGACAGAGTATGGCAGGCTATTGTAGGAATAGGAGGCGGTTGCTGTATTTGCAATACTTCCAGAAGTTAAATCTGCGGTCTGAACAGTGTAAGTTGCCGTTAGGGTCTGTGAAGCCAAAGGTGACAGGCTCGGAATTGTCTGGTTCATCCCGGTCAGCGGATCGGTGACAACAATATTGGTGAGTGTTGCTGTCCCGGTATTTGTAACCAGAATATGATAGGTAACCACATCGCCAATCTGACTATACCTGGTAACAGAGGTGTTTCCGTTGATGGAATAGACCGATTTGGCAATGGTAAGGCAAATATTTTCAATAGTTACAGACGCAGTAGTAGTGCAGTTTTTTGCATCTGTTATCGTCACCATGTAGGGACCTGCAGCTAATCCGGATGCGGTTGCAGTTGTTTGGGCTGAAGGGTCATTCCAAAGAAGCGAGTAAGGTGGAAATCCTCCACTAAAGGTTACTTTAGCTGAACCATTTGTTGCACCACAGTAAACATGGATTGTGGTTGCAGCACTAATCTGCGCCGTCATGGAAGAAACATAAATAGTCAGTGTGCCAATCGCTGAAAGCGTGTTTGGACTGCTCACCTGATAATTGAGCTGGACTGTGCCCGTATAGCCGGGAGCAGGTGTAAATACGAATGCGCCGTTAAAGCTCGAATCCCATAAAATAACACCCTGATCTGTAGTAGGTGAGCTCATGGGAAGAAATACCAATTGGTCCAATGTATAGCCGGAGCCTATGCCCGGGGAATCACTGTTCGCAACAGTTTGCGAAACAACAGCTCCTCCGCAGGAAGTAAAGACGAAAGGATCCGCAACAGGTGGGATACAGGGAGGTGTCAAAAGAGTGGCTGCCGCTGAAGTGGCAGTACATCCATTCGCATCTGTTACTTTAACTGTATAGGAGCCTGAATTTAGGCCGGTGATGAATGCCGTGGTTGCACCCCCCGGTGACCAGGAGTAGGTGTAAGGTCCCACGCCACCTGTAACTATGGCATAAATAGTTCCGTCGTTAGTTGCGCAGGTTGGATTTGATATATTTGTCGTCACGGAAAGAGCCGGAGCTGAGCCAACAAAGATGTTATTTAGTGTAGCAGAGCATCCCAGTCCATCGGTTACTGTCACACTATAGGTGCCAGTAGCAAGTGCTGTAGGATTCTGAACATTTCCGATTGCAGTAGGACCGGTCCAGTTATACGAATATGGCGAAGTGCCATTCTGAACGGTTAAATTAATAGAGCCGGTTGAACCTTCACATGCGGAGGCAGCAATTGTCGTTGCAAAAAGCTGAATTGAGGTTGAAGGCTCAGTAACATCAGCGCTTCCGGAAACGGCACACCCCTTGGAATCGGTAACTGTAAAAGTATAGGTACCCGCAATTAAAACAGAGGCTGTCTGGGTTGTATTTCCATTAGACCACAAATAGGTATATGGTGCCGTGCCACCTGTCGGATTAGCAGTTATACTGCCATTATTCCCACCCTGACAGGTCACATTGGTAATTCCTGAAGCATTGAGGGTAAGCGCAATGGGTTGAGTTATTGACGCAGAAGCTAATGTCGCTGTACAGTTGTTGAAATCCTTAACAGTAACGGTGTAGATACCTGCTGAAAGTCCTGATATATCCTGGGTTGTGGCTCCGCCTGGGGACCATGAATAGGTATAGGATGAGACACCTCCAGTTACAGACAGACTTATACTGCCATCGCTTCCTCCATTACAGGAGATATTGGAATTAACCATTGAAAGGGCAAGTGCAGATGGCTGGGTAATCTTATAGCTTGCAGAGCTGGTACAGTGGTTGACATCCGAAACCGTTAAATTGTAAGTTCCTGCAGATAGGGTTGTCTGATTCGCCTGCCCGGGCACGAGACCTGAACCATCAGAAGTTGACCATGCATAGGAAAATCCACCTGCACCACCGGAAGCTGTAATAGAAATTGTGCCAGTGCTTGCGCCATGACATTTAACATTGGTCACAGAGCCCGTAACCGTAATCAGGTCAGGTTGTGTTACGTTGATTGTACCTGTTACCGGACCGCAATTGTTTGCATCAGTAATAGTATAGATCTTTCCATTTCCCGCCGAAACTCCCGTAAATACGCCGCCAGGATTGGTTTCCCCGTTAAATGTATAGGATAAAGGTTCCGTACCGCCCGTGGCCACAATGGTGACCGTTGCCGTGCCTCCGTTACAGGCAATTGGAGTCGTAACCGTAGCACTTGACAATGAAAGCAACGGTGGTTGGGTTACATCAATAGTTCCCGTTACCGGACCACAATTTTTCGCATCGGTGATGCTGTATCCTAATCCTGTTCCTGCCGAAACACCGCTAAAAATGCCGGAAGAATTGGTTTTTCCATTAAAGGTATAGGATAATGGTGCTGTTCCGCCTGAAGCGGAAATTGTAACTGTGGCAGTTCCCCCGTTACAGGAAATCGGAGAAGTCACTAGTGCACTTATCAGTGAAATCGCTGCAGGTTGAGCAACCACATTGTTGCTGACAGGATAGGTACAACCTTTAGCATCAGTGATAATAACACTGTAGGTGCCTGCAATCAGTCCTGTAAGATTCTGATTTGTTGCCTCCCCGGGTGGAATGACTCCGCTATTCGAAGCGGTCCATGCATATGCATAAGGTGGAGTGCCTCCGGAAACGGTGATCACTACCTGCCCATCGTTACTCCCAAAACAGGTTGCAGGGGTAATGGTTGATGATGCCCCTATGGCACTTGAAGGCTGGGTGATAATTACAGTAGTGGTGGCATTACAAGATGAGTTGGCGCTTTCTGAAACAACAACCACGTAAGTTCCTGCACCCAGATTTGTCAGATTTTGTGTATTACCACCAAAAGAAGTACCGTTTTTTGTCCAGGCATAGTTAAAATTGCCCGATCCCCCGGTTACGAGAAGGTTTATTGCTCCTGAAGTGCCATTATAGCAATTCACATTAGTCTGGGTATGATCTAAAAGGATTGGTGTTGGCTCAGTAATAATTACGGTAATCCCACCCTGGCATCCGTTCAGATCACTTACTTCCAAACTATAAGTACCGGCTTTCAGCCCCGTTTGATTTTGTACTGTTGGATTAAGTCCTGAACCATTGGTTGTTGTCCATAAATAGGTATACCCTCCATTACCGGTAATTCCGGGTGTAATAGTGCCATCGCTCCCTCCGGCACAAGTTACATTGGTTTTAGCGGCAGTTACTACCGGACCGTCGGAATTACCCACTGCATCTGAAAGTTTGGCTGTACATCCGTTTGCATCAGTGGCTACTACTGAATAGATGCCTGAAGATAAATCTGCCAGGGATTGCGTTGTTGCTCCGTTGTTCCAGAGCCAGGTATAGGGTGCAGTTCCCGAGCTGGTCGATAAAGTTATGGTACCTCCACTTTGATTGCAGGCAGGAAGAATATTGACTACACTTAACAGTGGTGATGGATTTACTACTACCGGAACAGTAGCAGTGGAGGTACAACCGGTTGACCCAGTAACCGTAACAGTATACGTACCTGAATTCGCTGATGTGGCGTTATAAATAGTTGGATTTGCACTGCTGGAGGTGAAGCCATTCGGCCCTGTCCAGGAATAGCTCACTCCACCACCTGCAAAAAGCTGCAAATTACCACCCTGACAGACAGGAGAGGCCGATGCGGTTGCAATGACCTGATTGACATATACAATCTGGCAGGTCTGAGTTGATGTACCGCATACATTGTTTGCAACTACGCAAACATTATACGAGCCCACCGGTACTGTTGTCCAGTTAATCGTAATGGAAGCCGTATTTTGCCCGGCAATAATATTGCTGTTGTAATAGGTACCCGGTGAGGTAATGGAGGCAATGGTCCAGGTGTATGAGGAATTATCCGGGTTCGGAGCTACTGAGAAAACACTTGAGGCATCTGTATTACAAACGTTTACACCTGGACATACCGGAGTATTCAAGGTCAGTGTTCCGGAAGAAGCTGAACATCCGTTGGCATCGATCACGGTAACCGAGTAATTTCCCGGAGCCAAACCATTCCTGTTTTCAGGATTGCTTGAGCCTCCCAAATCGGTCCATTGATAAGTGTAGGGAGCTGTTCCTCCACTTACTGTCAGGCTGATGCTCCCCCCAACGGAACAGGTTGGCTGAGTAACAGTTTCTGATAAACTTACTGCCGCTACGGTAATTGAAAATGGGACAGAAGAGCTGACACACCCAAGGGTATTTTTGACACTTAGGGTACCCGTATAGGTACCTGCAGGTGCAAGGGCAGGAACTACCAGAACGATAGGATAGCTCAGTGTTGCATTGGTAACATTTACAAAACCTTTGGAAAGTGCTGTAGAACCGTAAACTATGCTATAATTATTTGGACTTCCTGTTGTTGATATGTAGGGTAAGTTTGCACTGACAGAACCCCTGCATACCGTTGGATTTAGTCCAAGGGTAATCGAAGGATTCGGGACAGACATTGTCACGGTATTGGATGTGGCAGGACTACCCGTTGCACAGGTGGCATTTGAGGTTAGTACACAGGTAACCGCGTCATTATTTGCCGGAGTATAGTTGTAGGTTGTTATGTGTGTTCCAACATTGGTTCCGTTCACCTTCCACTGGTACGTTGGCGTGCTTCCTCCATTGGTTGGAGTAGCGGTAAAAGTCACAGAGGTTGACGGACAAACCGGATTTGCTGAAGCTGCGATTGATACACTTACCGGCAGATTCGGATTAACTGTCATTGTCACCGTATTGGATGTGGCTGGATAACCTGTCGCACAGGTGGCATTTGAGGTCAGTGCACAGGTAACGGCGTCATTATTTAGCGGAGTATACGAGTAGGTCGTACTGCTGGTTCCGACATTAATCCCGTTCACCTTCCACTGGTACGTTGGCGTGCTTCCTCCATTGGTTGGAGTAGCGGTAAAAGTCACTGAGGTTGACGGACAAACCGGATTTGCTGAAGCTGCGATAGATACACTTACCGTCAAATTCGGATTAACCGTCATTGTTACTGTATTTGATGTCGCAGGACTACCTGTCGCACAAGGGGCGTTTGAGGTTAATATACAGGTAATGGCGTCATTATTAACCGGAGCATACGAGAAGGTCGCACTGTTGGTTCCGGCGTTGATTCCGTTCACCTGCCATTGGTAAGATGGTGAACTTCCTCCATTAGTTGGGGTAGCCGTAAAAGTCACCGAGGTTGAGGCACAAACCGGATTTGCTGAAGCTGCAATTGCAACACTTACCGGAAGTGGAGTACTGCACTCAGGCTTGAGCGCCAGCAGAAATGCGCCCCAATTTTTGGAATGACTAATAGTAGCTGCGCCACTGCCTGTAGAACCTGCTGAAGCAAGTAATTCCCATGCAATGCCTGACTCTCCGTTAGAGTCACCGGCTCCGTCAAATAAATTGCTGACAGTTACACCATTAATCTTCCAGGCGGAGGCAGTTTCATTTTCAAAGGACCCGTAGCACAAAAGAACAGCGTCATTGCTGTAAGTCGTTGTTATAGCCGTGGCCGAAATACTTGAAGAATTACCTGTAGAAACAGAACTGGCCTTGACATCGATCGGATTTGTATTATCAACGCCAGAAAAGGCGACAATTCCACCAAAGGCGCCGTCAACGTTTTTGGTGTCTATTGTAAAAGTATACGTTGATGGCTCTGATGCAACGGCCACTCTGTAAAGCACCCCAATGCGATGTTCTGCGCCGCCATTTTCAAAATTGCTGTTGTAAATAGTTGTCCAACCCGACAGACTGGGCATCGTTGATTTATCGCCACCCCTGTTTTCAATATTTGCAATCATCACATCCCCTGCAACAACATTGGCAGGTTTAGCGATTGTAATAGTTGTGACAGACTTGGTACTTGCCGTAGTTGCTGTACCTCTCTGGGCAATTTGTGCATACCCCGCGTTTATACCAAACAAATTCACCATCATAAAGCAAATGGTGAAAATCAAATATTTTAAGGTACGAGTTTCTCCATTATGACCTTTTACAGGTTTTGGAAATGCGTTTCTACCGGTGATCCCAGAGATTATGGATAAAATTCTGATTTGAAATAGCTTTTTCATAAGGAACCAGTGTTTGCGCAGAAATAGCTGCTGGTTAATGATTGTGTTGTAGAATTCCCACAACTATTGCGGACAGTCACCTTACCGCCTGAATCAATTGTAAAGAAGATCATATTATTATTTGTTGAGCCTGTAGCTGCACATCTTACTGAAGCAACAGCAACCCGGTTAGCTGCACTCACATCTTTAACTGCCAGAAAAAGAGCTGGCAGTGCATTCAGTGAATAAAATATTTTTTTCGATATTTGGTTCATATGGCTTGGCAGGTAATATTTCAATGATTGATAGTTGCGGGCTGTATCGGATTTGGATTGATATTGGTCAGTATGACCGAAGAGGTCGCCGTACAGCCATTGGCATCGGTAACTTTTACATTATAGGTACCGGCTACCAGTAAAGTAATATTCTGGTTTCCGGATTGCCCTGGAGGAACGATACCACCATTGGAAGCACTCCATAAATAGGTGTATGATGGACTTCCTCCAGAAACAGAAAGAGTTATGGCGCCATTATTTCCAAGCGTTGTCACACCCGGAGGACAAGTTGGCCGGGTAACTACACTACTCAGATTTAGGGCAGAAGGCTGGGTAATCGTAACAGGAAGAGAAGCAGAGCAATTATGTGCATCTGTAACTGTGACTGTATAGGTACCGGCAGCCAGATTGGTGAGAACTGAACCTGTAGCCGTGAATGCGCCTGGGCCCGTCCATGCATAGGAATAGGTTGATGTACCCCCTGTAGCCGCTACGGTTACTGCACCTGTTGAGGCACCATTGCAGAGCACATTTGTCTGGTTTGTAACACTTACGCTCAGGGCAGCCGAAGGTTGCGTTATGGTAACAATCGCTGATGTTTTGGAGCAATTATTGGCATCGGTAACTGTTACGGAGTAGCTTCCCGGTGCCAGACCTGTACGATTTTGCAGGGATGCCCCATCATTCCACAAATAACTATATGGAGGAGTACCGCCTGAAACATTTGAATTTATTGTGCCGTTTTTTAGTCCAAAGCAGGTAACATTCGTAGACGTGGGAGCAAATGAGATAACTGCAGGCTGTGTCACATTAACTGCAGCAATGGCGGAACACCCTTTACTGTCGGTAACAGTCAGGTTGTAGGTACCTGATGCAAGTCCGCTACGGTTTTGGGTCGTCGGACCATCTGCCCACGAATAGGTATAACCAGGAATTCCGCCCGTCACTGAGACAACGATAGTTCCGGTTGAGCTTCCGCTACAAAGTGCAGCGGCAGGTGTGGCCGTAATTACTATGGCCGGGGATTGTGTCAGGGTTACTGTAGATGTTGAAACGCATCCTGCACCACTATTTGCTGTAATTGTAAATACATATGTTCCGGCTGTCAGATTTGAAACAGTGAAGGGACTTGAAGCACTGGTCCCGCTGCCAGACAACGGGAGTATTCCATTGCCGGTTTTGGTCCAGCTCCAGTTAAAAGGACCTGTCCCGTTAGTAATTGTTATGGCTACAGATCCTCCTGTGGGGCTGCCGGAACAGGGGTTTGTAATTGTACTTGAAATCTGCATGTTGCATTGAACTGTTATATCCCGGGTATCGAAAGTTATCCTACCGCAGGCGTCGGTAATTGTAGCTTTTATTATACAGGATGCGGGAGTAATTTCAACTGGTGGGGTATATGTCACATTCTGGGAGTTGCTGCCAGGGAGAAAGGTTCCACCACATGATGATGTCCAGGAATAGGTGTAATCTGAGGCACTGGCACCCGCTGGGAGAGATATGGAAAGACTATTCGGCTGGCCTGAATTTAATATAGGCGACAACCCTGTAATCGTTGGTAGAATCGCTTTTTCAGATACTGCGAAGAATGAGAAATTTAGGAAAGCACGCATCGCAGCCACATTCGCTGTTCCACTACCTTCAATATTATGCGCCGACTCCATCAAAACCCGGCCGCGGTTAGGATCGTCGAATCCTCTGCCGGAAATAAGGGTAGCCGCCGGTCCTGAGGAAAAAATGCCTGTTCCAAGAGTATTTGCCGGCGTAGGGTCCCAGACATATACTTTTGCACCGGGATTCCAGCTATTTCCTGAAAGAGGAATGTAAATCTGTTCCGAACCATTTTGCTGGGCTGCGTCGATTGTGCCCATGAACTGCATAATCGGATCTGTCGGATAGGCATAACTGTAGGGAACACTTCCACCGGAATGATTACCCCATAAAACTAATGAATTTTGAAAGTATGGACCTGTACCACTTGGTACTGAACTTTTGGTGGCCAGGAAATTCGTTTGATTCGATGGGTTGGCTGGATCAAACATATCGGTCAATGCGCTGCCTGCATGGCATCCTAACCAGATCGCCCCGTTGCAGGTGAGATTCCAGGTTAAGAGATTTCCATACAATAGAACAGGTGTGGCGGGGGGATTATAGCTGACATACCATATTGGGTCGGCATGCGGCAAAACAAAGATATCATCACAGCAGGTCAGCGCACCCGGCGTTTTCCAGCCCGAACTTGATGAGCCACCGTACGCAACGGACGGAATACCAGCATCACTCAGAAATTTCGCCGCAATCGAACCATTTTGCTTATCCAATGTCCAGCGGGGTAAATTGCGAAAAGTTCCTATAACCGGGACAGTAATCGGCGAGGTAGTTGTAACGCCTACGACACCTAAACCCTGCCAGGTTGTAATCAGCGTATTAACAGCGCTGGTGCGATACTTGGCCTCAATGATGAACGGACCGCCGAGGTAATCAACTCCGTTATAGGTAAAATCAACACCATCCTTGGCTTTTGAGGAACTGATCACCCAATCCACAGGGGTAAGGTTATTCAGCAAAGCATAAAGAAGGCCGTAAGGTTTCAGACCATTTGCCACGGTTTGGGGAACAATACCCATATTTACAATGAAAGAACCCGAAGGAATTGTAGTGGGTGTTTGGGCAAAACCTTTGGTACAAATAAAGAAGAGGAATATAATTAACCTGACCATTTTGGAAATTTTATCTCTCCAATTTCCTGTTATGTGTGGTGTGTGAATTCTCATGGTAAATAATGTCTTTAATAAGAGATTGTTAGGGTTTTGATACGCAGCAGTTGATTTAAATGAGACTTTTCTATTTTTATAAATCACTTAATTTTAAATTTCCTCGAATATTGTTTTGATAACAACCGTTTTTATAAATTGTTTAATTGGAAAACAGCATCT
>Ga0118677_10005001_pt2 | contig 20746 bp, 10 predicted proteins | sample AliMusrvi5mmetaG_FD_86154 | JGI IMG/M metagenome (GOLD analysis project Ga0118677, IMG submission 86154)
GACCCAAGACGCAATTGCCGAGCTCATGAAATGAATTCGAAAATGAAATTGAAGCCCCCACCGACTTTGTAGTGCCTTTTGATACGGATCCCTGCAAAATCAAGGGCTGCAGCCTCATAATAAGAAACTCGGGTTAGCGGACCAGAATGGCATTTTCGGGGCAGACTTCGCGGCAGGCGTTGCAGCGGGTGCAGAGGTCTGGGATGATCCAATGCTTTTGATAGGGAGCCATTGGGATGGCGTTGACCGGGCAATGTTGGGCGCAGAGAGTGCAACCGATGCAGGCATCAGTGACCGAATAGGTGATGAGATCACGACATTTGCCGGCGGGGCAGCGGCCGTGAAGGTGGGCCTCAAATTCATCGCGGAAAAACCGCAGTGACGAGAGCACCGGGTTGGGGGCGGTTTTGCCGAGTCCGCAGAGGCTGGCGCGGCGCACCATCTCGGAGAGGGTTTCCAGGTCAGTTAGGTCATGAGCCTTGGCCTTGCCCTTGCAGATGCGCTCCAAGATATCGAGCATGCGGCGGGTACCGACGCGGCAGAACGTGCACTTGCCGCATGACTCACACTGGCAAAACTCGAGGAAATAGCGCGCCATCTGCACCATGCAATCGTTTTGATCGAGCACAATCAGTCCGCCAGATCCCATGATGGCCCCCACCTTTGATAGAGATTCGTAGTCGATCGGTGTGTCGGCCAAGGCAGCCGGGACGCAACCGCCGGACGGGCCGCCAACGAGCACGGCCTTGAACGGCGAACCGTCCGGGGTACCGCCGCCGATGTCCTCGACGACCTCGCGGATGGTGATGCCCATGGGCACCTCGATGAGGCCGCCACGGGCGATTTTTCCGGCCAGAGCGAACACCTTGGTGCCCTTGCTGGTGGCACTGCCGATGGCCGCAAACGCCTCGCTGCCGTTGCGCACAATCCATGGCACGTTGGCAAAGGTCTCGACGTTGTTGATCAAGGTCGGCTTGTCGTGATAACCCTGCTCGGCTGGATAGGGCGGCTTGAGCCGGGGAATGCCGCGGCGGCCTTCCATCGACTCTAACATCGCAGTCTCCTCGCCGCATACAAACGCCCCGGCACCTTCAAACACATCAAGGTCAAAGGCAAAGGCGGATCCGAAAATGTTAGGTCCTAGTACACCGCGCTCCTGGCACAGGCGAAGGGCTTCACGCAGTCGCCTGACGGCCGATGGGTATTCTGCCCTCACATAGAGATATCCTTTGTTAGCTCCGACAGCGTAGGCGGCGATGGCCATGCCCTCGATCACCCGGAAAGGAAATGACTCCATGAGCATCCGATCCATGAATGCCCCGGGGTCACCTTCATCGCCATTGCAGATGACGTATTTGCCATCCGCTGGCATGCCATGCACCACCCGCCATTTTCGGGCAGTGGGAAACCCCGCGCCACCCCGGCCGCGCAAGCCACTGCGATCGATGGTCTCGATGACCTCAATGGGCGTTAGGCCATTGAGGCACTGGCGAAGGCCGGCGAATCCATCGTGGGCGAGGTATTCATCGAGTCCGAGTGGGTCGAGTTTGCCATAGTGCTCGGTGGCAATGTGACGCTGGCGGCCGAAAAACGCAGTCACCCGTGGGCTCGGGTTATCGGCCGTGCGGCCCGCGCCGACGTACATATCGGCCGTCTCGCCGGACAGCCAATCGAGAGCACTGGCGGCACCACGGCGGAGCCAGGGCAGAATGCCGCGGGGCTTGAAGTGGCGCCACAGCAGGGCATCGACGCGTTCGGGATGGATGCCGGAGAATTGGATAGGCGGGTGATTGGGGCGGGCGATTTCGATCAAGGGCGTGCGGTCGCACATGACGACGCAGCCGACGCGTTTGATAGTGGCATTGAGGTGTCCGCGGGCGACGGCAGCCTGCAATGCGTCATGAGTTTTTCCGCAACCGCGGGCGATGCAGCAGGAATCCAGGCAGATGCGGATTTCGCCGTCGGGCTTGGCAGGTTTCGCTAGAGTTGAGATACTGATTTTGCGGCGCTTGCTTTCGCGTTGTTCGCGGCGCAGAAACTCGTCCAGCATTTTGGGTCCCTTCTCGCGGGTCAAGTGGGCGTAACTGTCGTCATTGATCTGGACGACCGGTGCGAGCGTGCAACAGCCGACGCAGAAGACTTTCTCGACGGTGAAGATCCCATCCTTATCGGTGTCCTCGCCGTCGCCAATGTGCAGATGTTTGCACAACGACTCGTGAATATCTTCCGCGCCCTGGATGTGGCAGGCCGTGCCATTGCACACCTTGACGTGATGGCGGCCCATCGGCCGATGGCGGAACTGCGCGTAAAATGTCGAGACCCCGTCCAGAGTGGCGGGTGGAATACCGGTGAGCTCACAGACCCGGCGCATCGCCGCGTCGGGCAAATACCGGTAGTGGACTTGCAGCGCTTGGAGGATCGGAATCGCCTGTTCGGCGGTGCCGCCAAGGCGGCTAACAACATCATCGACATAACTCAAGTCGAGAGCGGCGGCAGGCGGCGGCGAAATCTGTAACTTACTTGCCATCCTTGGTGCCAATGCAGAACAGGTGCTTTTTGCCGCGCAGATAGATGCGGCCCGGAGCGAACGCCGGCGAGGCTCCAGTGCCTTCACCGAGGGCGGAACGAGCGGTTTCCTTGAAGCCTTCCTTGCTAGCCTCGCCGCTGATCATGATTCCTTTGCTTGTTAGAAGGTGAATACGCCCGTTGAACATGCTGGGGGATGCCTGGATGATGGCCTTGGTATCGAATTGCCACAGGTGATCGCCGGTGAGCGCATCGAAGGCGTGGAGCTTGCCCATGTACACCGAGTACAGCCGCGGCCCGTCACACAACAAACTGCATATATCCGGCAATCCGTTATCTTCCTGTTGCCAAGCAATTTTGCTGGCGGTCACGTCGCCGCTGCCGTCGGGCTTGATTGCGGCGATGCTGGTTTGATCGCAGGCGACATAGACCAAATCATTGGCATAGGCAGGCGAGGTGGCGACGTCGCCGCGCATGCATTTGGCGCGCCACAGTTCCTTGCCGGTGGGCGGATCGTAGGCGATGACCAAGGGGTCTGCAGAGGTGATGATTTGTTCGCGGCCCGCGTGTTGGATGATGATGGGCGACGCCCACGAATTAGCGACCGGACGCGGCGTGGACCATACAGGTTCGCCGGTATTGGCGTCCAGCGCCATGATCTTTGACTTGCCATCCTTGGGTCCGCCTTGATCAAACACCACGATCACGCGGTTATGCCAGAGGGTCAGCGAGGTGGCGTGGCCATAGTTGTTTTGCGGCGTTCCGAGGCTGCGGGCCCACAGGTGCTTGCCGCCTGCGCTGAAGCCTGCGACGTCGCCATTGGCAAAGATGGCGAACACGCGGCGACCGTCGGTGGCGGCGCTGGATGCCGCAAAGCCAGTGCTCTCATCGGGTTCCGGCGCTTCCTCGCCGGCACTTGGTGGCAGGACCACCGGCTCTTTCCACAACGGCGCGCCAGTGGTGGCGTCGAAGCAATAGACTTCGCGGCGCTTGGCGGTAGCTCCTGTTAGGAAGACACGATTGCCCCAGATGACGGGGGAATTCTCACCGGGCAGGCCGATTTCCGTTTGCCACAAAATGTTTTTGCTGGTGGCACCGTCCCAATCATCGGGCAATTTGGGCAGGGTTGAGATGCCTGATCCGTTAGGCCCGCGGAAATACGGCCAATTGTTAGCCACCTCTTCGGCGCTGGGAAACCAAGTGGGGTCGATGGGTCCGTCAATAGCGGCGGCTGCGGGAACCGCTGCGGTTAACGATGGTTTTGCAAGTGACGGCTGCCAGTGGCTGTCGTTATCCCAGACGAGGGCGAGAGTAAGACCAGCGAGCCCGAGGGTGCTGCCGGTGACGGCCTTGGCGGCGAGAGCCGTGTTGCGCAGCGGGTCGGGAGGGCGCGTGGAGATATTAGGAATGGTCACAAGCGGGCGGCGCAGGTGGCGGGCGAGTTTGAGTGCGCCGAGGAACACTGCGGCACCAGCCAACAAGCACCAGGCACCCCGGTTGGCGAGTTTTTCGCGCCGGAAGTAATCTTCACGCAGGTGCTGGTCGAGACCGCGGATCTTTTGTTTGAGGTCGTCGTTTTTCGGATCTTCGCGCAAGGTGGTTTTGAGTGGGGCAAGTTCGCGGGCCTCGACGAGGCGCACCTTGCCATTGCCGAGGCCGCGATGCAGATAGACGGTGTTGACGACCAGCAAGGAGGCCAGCGCCAGCGAAAAAACCCCGGCGATGAGAGCGATGCGCGAACATGCCTGCGCCCAAACGACATGCAGCAATTTTTTAGGATGATCCACGGTTCCCTCCTTCTGATGGTAATGACACGGGCAGGCCGCGGCGCAGCAATTCATACGGGCAAGCGGAAAAACAACGGGTGCATGAAACACAGCGGCCGCTGTCGGTTTCGTAATCGGGCGAGCTGGCAGGGAAGAAGATGCGGGCGAGCTTGAGCGCCAGCACCAGACCGAAAGCCACCCCGATCCAGCGGCCGAGGTATAGGAAGCGCGCTTCGAGCGCCGTGGCCCTCGAGAAGACGGTTAGGCGATCAGCGGCGTGCTGGCGAAACGCAGTGAGTTCGTCCGGCGGCGTTCCTATCAAAGTCCCTTGTTCCTGGGCTTGGACCAGAGTGGCGAGCTTGCCCTCAGGATGAAGGGCCAGCGAAGCGAGTCCGACTTTGCCGCCGAGCCAGCCAAAAAGCAGCGCAGCGAGCGGCAGCATCAGGGCCAGAAGCACGATGCGTTGGCGCCCGCTGGCAATGCGCTCGCGGCCTTGTTTGGCAGGCATCGGCGGGTTGAGCGCGCCAAACGGGCAGGAGCATTCGCACAAGCGGCATTGGGTGCAGGTGCCCGGGGTGACCGTTGGCCGCCATTTGGCGAAGCGCGCGGCCACACCTAACAAAGCGCCATAGGGGCAGAGATACCGGCAATACGGCCGCCCGACAAACATGGATAGAACGAGCAGGGCGACGCCGGAGACGAGCATGACGCGCGGCCCGGCCATGCGGAAGATGCCGACAAATGGGTCGAACTTACAAATGAGAAACAGCGTGCCGGTAGCGGCTAACAACACCGCCAGCGCGAGGTGGATCCATGGCAGCACGCGCAAGCATTCATCGAGCCAGCCGGGCACCTTGAGCGGCTTGACGAGGACCAAATCCTGGAGTGCCCCGTGCGGGCAGACGCCGGCACAAAACCCACGGCCCCAGACCAGCGCCACCACCAAAGGAAGCGTGAACAAGGCGATCACCGCCAGTGGCACCGCATACGTTGGGTCAGCGATGCCGAGGGCCACATTTTGGATCGAGCCGATGGCACACACACAACCGCGCCGCCAAAACCCGAAATACGCCAGCGAGGCAAGCGAGAGGATGACGACGCCGCGACGCGAGCGTTGGCGCAGGCTCAGCCACGAGGCGACGGCGAGACCGATGGCCAGCACGGCGACATCGAGCCAGCCGGTGCTGCGAGGTTGGGGATTGGGAACGACCAACTGGGGCACGGCATGGCCGGAAAAATCCGGTGGTGGAAACCGCTCGACGCCAAAGACGGAGTCGGCCCCCATGAACAAGAGCAGCAGGACCAGCACAGGTAGCAGGCGGGCAAAGAGGCTGGCTGATAGGAAAACAGTCTTCCAGCCAGTGGTGGAAGACGGCGTCTCCCATGGCATGCGGGACGCCTGTGCTGCGGTGATGACGCGGCTCATTTGGCTGAGGCACCCTTTCCGCGCAGAAGGTAGGGTTTGGTGAGAGGCACCTGATGAAATGCTTGGGCCGGGCAGGCGGTGGCGATGGAGCAGATGTTGCAGTTGATGCAGCGGTCGTGGCACACTTGGAGGTAGAGCGAGCCGTTGCCAAACATGTTGCAACCCTTCACGCACTTGCCGCAGCCCACACATAACTCCTTGTTGATACTATATTCGTAGTACGGATCCTCGATAAACTCGCGTTTGATCGCACCGGTCGGGCATAACTGGTTTTCAGCACCCTCGTCGAGATTGATAGGTTCCGGTTCGAAGTAACCGGTGCATAGTTTGCAGTAGCCGCACATGCCGTACGAATGCACGCACTTGACGGCGGACACCTCCAGCACGCAGTCGGTGGCGCAGCGGCCGCACTGGATGCATTGGTTCGGGTCGATTTGCCAGCGGGTGGCGTCCTTGCTTTCGCGACCGCTCAAAAAGCCGGCGGCGGCGCCAAATCCGAGCAAGCTGGCACCGCGAGCGCCGCTTTTGAGCAACTCGCGGCGGCTGATGGCGTGGCGGGAGAACTGGGCGGCAGGGAGGGAGGCACTGGGGAGGGGCGGTTCATTGACGGAAGAGTGTTGGGCAGGATGCCCAACACTGCCGGCGGGACGCCGGCGCTCCCCAGCGTCCCGCTGGTTCTCCCCAGCGTCCCGCTGGTTCTCCCGATCGTCCCGCTGGTTCTCCCGATCGTCCCGCTGGTTCTCCCGATCGGGACGCTGGTTGTCTCCGGCGGGACGCTGATTCTCTCCGGCGGAGGTGGGGGCTTCTTCACTCATTTGCGTTGCATGATGCGGATGAGGCCACTGACACTGTCGAGGACCAGCACGCGGCCTTGTGGGTCGATGGCGGCATAGACGCCTGAGCCGAGGGCGTCGGTGGTGCCGGCATTGGCGGCTTGGAGGTATTCTGGAAACGCGTCGGGGCCTGCGACGAGGCCGGTGAACTCTCCGGTGGAGTTATACAATTTCACTCGGGGCAGGCCTTTTTCGCAGGTGACGAAGCTGCCGTCGGGGAAGACGTCGAAGCTCACCGGATTGCAGCAACCGCAAAACCCCGCCACCGCAAACGACCCTTGGCCCCATGCCACCTCTAGGTCGCCATCCAAGGTGAACGCTTCGATTTGGTGCTCACCCGGATTGGCGATGCGCAGGAGGCCGTCGGGAGCCATGCGGACACAAAAGTACGGGCTGGGCACGACGAATCCCTTGAGGTTGCGGGCAGGATCGCGGGCACCGATGACGCCTAGTTTTTTTCCGCTGGCATCGAGTTTGAGGACCACCCGGTTGGCGGCATCCGCAACAAACACCAAATCACCCGCCAATGCGATGGACGTCGGCAGCAGGTTCTCCGGCAAGCCGCTCCACACCGCCAGCACCGCTCCACTGGCATCAAGCACGGAAATTTTCCCCAACTGGCCGACCATCATTTCCCCGGATGCTCGCCATGCAATGGAATACACTGGCTGGTCCAACGGAATCTTGAGACCCGCCTCGCCCTTGGCCGAAAATTTGTGGATGCCACCACTGCCGCCGACGACAATTGTGGAGTCGGCAGCCACCGCCAAGGCCCGGGCGTGTTCCAGACCTGAGGCGAAGCGGGTGATTTCCTGGTACCGCAGCAACGCCGGATCAGACTTCTGAAAGCGTGCCACATCGTAGGTGAATTCATCGCCAAGCACCGGTTTGCGGGCGGGGGCAGCGGTTTGCTTGCGGGTTAGCCTGGCGATGGTCAGCCCGGTGAGTCCGCCGAGGCCGGCGATGCCACCGCCCCAAGCTGCCGCCAGCAGGAATGACCGGCGTTGGGGTGAAGCTGAGGCATTTTTGTGACCCGCGTCTTCAGACATGGCCTAACGTAGGTTTGACGCCACCACCTTTGCGGTCCGGCTGGATTTGGCTTTTCGTATCCAGTGCCTTGGGCAGGCTGCAATCCCCAAATACCGGGCAGCCACCGCATGGATTGCTGCGCGGGCACTGGCCATGGCGACCGCGCCAACCGAGCGATGCAGCAATGCCGCCGAGAGCGAGAAATCCGCCACAGCGCAGACAAGTCCGGAGAATGTCCCGTCGATAAGTCATGCGGCCAATACCTTCGTTCGTGCTCATTTCTTTCGCAAGTCCAAACAGACCAAGCGGGTTAGATCTCTAACAATAAGACGACCGCCTGCCAGTGCCAGCGGCCCCCAGGCGTCGTGCCCGTCGAGCACCTTGGCATGGGCGAGCGGGTGGAACCCTTCTGGCGAGGCCTGGGCCATCGTCAGCTCACCGTTGTCGTCCATCACAAAAATCCGGCCTTGAGCGACCATGAACGGGCCGAGGCCGAAGCGGTGGCTCATGCCGCTGGCCCAGATTTGTTTCCCTTGGAGATCGAGGCAGACGAGTTCGCCGTTGGGGCGCACGCCGTAGAGGTGGCCGTCGCTGAGGATGGGGGTTTGCTGGGTGGCGCCGAAGGTATCAGCATCGAGTCGGAACGCGGGCTTGGCCTCCCACTTGGCGGCAGCTCCGGTGAGTTCAAGCATCAAGCTACCGGCCTCGTAGCCGCCGGAGAGGAAGATTCGGTTATTGGGGACTGGCACGGGGGTGGACACGGTGGCGATGGAGATTTTCCAATCCGGGGTTTCCCACAACAGGGATCCATCGTCGGCGGCCACGCCTGCGACGCCACGGTGACCGCAATAGACGTAGGATTTTCGACCTCCGATATCCATTGGGGCGATGGAAACGTGGGTCATTTTCCAATCACGCGGATTGGGGGTTTTCCACAGCACCTTGCCGGTGGCCAGTTCCACCGCGATCATCAGGCTGCTGCCACCCGGTGCTAGAATCACCCGATCGCCGTCAATCAACGGGCACTGGCCCGCATACCAAGCCGGCACCGTGCTGCCATACTCCCTGACCAAATCGATTCCCCACTGGTATTTGCCGCTCACCGCATCGAGGCAACACACCTGGCATTTTGGCCCAAGGCTCACCACGTGTTCCTTGGTGACTGCCGGCACAGTGCGCGACATGCCGTGGTTGCGCTTGATCGAAAGCGGATAGGAAAATTTCCAAATCTCCTTGCCGTCCGCCAGCGACAGGCAGCGCAGGGCGTCGGCCTGCGCGCTGCGGTCGTAATCCATAAGATAGACCCGGCCGTTCAGCACGGCGGCCCCGGCATAGCCTTCGCCGACGTCGATGGACCACAGCGGCTTGGGCTCGCCGACGGCCCAGGCCTCGGCCAAGGGGGTGGTTTCGGCAGAGATGCCGTCGCGATTGGCACCGCGGAAGCCCGGCCAGGCACCAGGCAAATCACTGGCCGTCCCGTCAGCTACGCTCAGGCTGGTCTTGGTCAAGGGCGAGGCACCACTGGTATCGGCCGTGCCACCGCCGCCGGTTAGAGGCAGGCGCAGCGGCACCCATCCGTCAGGCAAGCCCGTGCACCAGATGTACGCCAGCACGGCGGTCGCCACGAATGCAATCGCCGCAGGCAGGACTGAGGCAATACTGAAGCGGCTGAGGTGCATGCAATGGAACGGTTAGACAATATCTTGGAATCGCGCCGTGGCAGAAAACGCCGGGCGGTGCAGGGAGCGTGGATTGAAAAGCGCCATCGGTGAGAGGGGGGACGCACAGGGCGTAAGCCTTCGCCACGCCCATGTCAAGCAAGCTGACTTTGCCCCTCAACCATGAGCCATCCTCGAGCGTCATCCGAGCAACGAGGCGTTCGGCGTCAGCCGTCGCGGTGGAAATGTGAAAAGAAGCTGGAAAATCGCCGTCTGAGCCGTAGAAATGCCTGCGACATCGGTTTGCAGCTACCCACCCTTCTCATGATCCAAATTTCCCATCGTTTGCTTCGTTTTTCCGTGCCATTGCTGGCGCTGGCTTCGAGTATGGCCTGCCTGCCGGACGCACAGGCCCTCACTTGGGGCACGGCCGGATCGCTGGCCACCGGACGCGACAGCCACACCAGCACCCTGCTGGCCACCGGCAAGGTATTGGTGACCGGAGGCCGCAACACGGCGGGCACCGCGCTGACCACGGCGGAATTATTTGATCCAGCCACCAACGTCTGGACGCCGGGCCCCCCCCTCCCCGCCGCCCGGTTTTGGCACTCTGCTACCATCCTGCTCAATGGCAAGGTGCTGGTGGCTGGCGGGTTTGATGGATTCGCCTCGCTGGCCAGTGCCGCCTTATACGACCCTGCCAGCGGCACATGGGCGGCCACCGGTTCGATGACGCAAGGCCGCGACTCGTTCACCGCCACTTTGTTGGGCAACGGCAAGGTACTGGTCAGCGGCGGGTACACCAACAACGGCATCACCAACGGCGCGGAACTTTATGACCCGGCCACCGGCAACTGGTCGAGCACCGGCACCCTGGGCAGCGCCAGCGCGAATCACACCGCCACCTTGCTCAGCTCCGGCAAAGTGCTCGTCGCGGGAGGCGAAGCAAGTCCGGACGTTGGCACGTCGCGCACTGAGGTCTTTGATCCGGCCATGGGCACATGGTCCCCGGCCGCAGCGCTCGAAGCCCCCTGCTTTTATCACAGCGCGACGCTGCTACCCGACGGCACGGTGCTTGTGCTTGGCGGAAAATCCAATGAGACCACCTCACTGGCCAGCGCACAGGTGTATGATCCAAGCGCCGCCAGTTGGACACTCACCAGCCCCCTGCCAATCGGCCGATTCTCGCACAGCGCCAATTTGCTGCCCAACGGCAAGCTGCTAATTGTCGGCGGTTTCAATACCACCAGCGGCATGCTCGCCAGCGCCGTTCTTTACGACTACCTCACCGGCACTTGGAGCACGCCCGGCACCTTGGCCACCGCCCGTTTGGACCACTGCACCACGCTCCTGCCCAGCGGCAAGCTGCTCATCAGCGGTGGCTGGAACGACAACAGCGCCACCTCACTGGCCAGCACGGAGGTCTTGGACACCGCCACCGCTGTGACTGGCGCCAGCGGATCGTTGCCGGTCCCCCGCACCCAACAGGCAGCCACCCTGCTGGCAAGCGGCAAGGTGTTACTGGCCGGTGGCTTCAGCAGCACTGCCCTCGCCAGCGCCGATCTCTACAATCCGGTCACGGCCACAGCAAGCGCCGCCAACCCGATGGCCGCAGCTCGCTTCCTGCATACACTCAGCCAGCTCCAAAGCGGCAAGGTTTTGATAGCCGGCGGCAACAACGGGTCAGCCACCCTTGGCAGCGCTGAAGTATTCGACCCCACCACGGCTGCTTGGACGAGCACCGGAGCCATGGCAGGTGCTCGCGAACTGCACAGCGCCACGGTGCTCACCGATGGCAGGGTGCTGGTCGCCGCAGGCCAGACAGGCAGCGCCTCCATCGCCACCGCCGAACTCTACAATCCCTCCAGCGGCACTTGGTCCTTCACTGGCTCCCTGGCCACGGCTCGCCAAGGACACAGCGCCACTCTCCTCGCCAATGGCAAGGTGCTGGTGGCTGGCGGACGCAACACCGCCGGCATCCCACTGGCGGTTGCTGAGGTGTATGATCCTGCCACCGGCGCATGGACCCCCACCGCCTCGCTCACCACCGCCCGCACCGCTCACACCGCCACTTTGTTACCCAATGGCAAGGTGCTGGTGGTGGGCGGTTTGTCAGGCAGCACCTATCTATCAAATTGCGAGATCTATGATCCCGGCACCGGCCTGTGGACCAGCTGCGCGTCGCTGACCGATGCCCGTAGCGCCCACACCGCCACCCTGCTACCCACCGGCAAGGTGCTGGTGGCCGGTGGGACCAATGGCAGCGCCGTGCTTGCCAGCAGCGAGTTATTTGATCCTGCCACAGCTAGCTGGACGGCCGGTGCCGTGCTGGGTAGTTTACGAAAAAATCACACAGCCACACTGCTGACGGATGGCCGGGTGTGGTTCGCCGGGGGATCCAGTGGCGCGGACCTTCAAGCCAGTTCTGAGATCTATGATGTGGGCCTTGGTTATCAGAGCGCCTGGCAGCCGCAACTGATCTCGCCACCCTCCTCGCTGCTGCTTGGCGGCAGTTTTTCACTCACCGGCACCCGCTTCCGCGGCATCTCCGGCGGATCCTCCGGTAACTCCCAAGACGCCCCGGCTAACATCCCCAGCATACAACTTTACAACATCGAAAGCGGCCGCACCGTGACGCCCACTGCCACTGCTTGGACTGACGCATCACTCAACTCAGCTCCGCTTCTCGGCCTGCCGGCCGGTGCCGCCATCCTAACCGTGACCGTCAACGGCATCTCCGGCGCATGCATCACCCAAATCTCCAAAACCCCCGCCAGTGTAAGCCTCAGCGGCCTTTCGCAAGCTGCAGATGGCAGTGCCAAAAGTGTGTCGGCGACGACCAGTCCCGCAGGCTTGTCCGTGACTCTTACCTACAATGGTTTGCCGACGCTGCCGAGCGCAGTGGGCAGCTACGCGGTGGTGGCCACCATCACGGATTCGAGCTACAGCGGCAGCGTCGGTGCCATTCTGGTCATCAGTGCAGCCACCCCTTTCACGTCAGGGGCGGCGATGAACAGCGGCCGCCGATACCATACCGCCACCCTGTTGAACAACGGCAAAATTTTGGTCTGTGGCGGGCAATTTGCGTCTATTTTAAACAGTGCTGAGTTATATGATCCGGCCACCGGCAGCTGGACCTACACGGGCCAGATGACCACTGCACGCATCCACCACAGTGCCACCTTGCTGCCCAACGGCAAGGTGCTGGTCGTCGGCGGCCAAAGTGCCACTGCTTTGGCGAGTGCCGAGATATACGATCCGGCGTTAGGCACATGGAGCACCACCAGCAGCATGTCCGTGCCACGCGTCTATCACACCGCGACGCTTCTGGCCAGTGGCAACGTGCTGGTGACAGGCGGACAAACCACCGGCAGCGCCTATCTATTTAGCACTGAGATCTATGATCCCTCCAACGGCAGCTGGGCCAAGAAAAAGGACATGACAGCCATCCGACTCAACCATGCTGCCTGCATGCTGGCCAATGGCAAAGTGCTGGTTTGCGGCGGCCAGAGTGCCACTGCGGCTTTGGCCACTGCTGAGTTATACGATCCGGCGTCAGACACCTGGGCGGTGACCACCGGCCCGCTGGTGACGGCGCGGGTCAACCACACAGCGACGCGTCTGGCCAATGGAATGGTGCTGGTGGCGGGAGGTTATACCAGTATCACCAGTCCTTTGGCTAGCGCTGAGTTATTTGATCCGGCCACCGGCAAGTTTACCGCCACCGGCGACATGAAAAACGGCCGATACTATCATACGGCCTCCCTGCTCCCCAATGGCCGGGTGATTTGTACAGGCGGCAGCAAGTGGGTAGGAAACTTAGCGGCGCAGGCCAGTGCCGACATCTACAATCCGGTCACCGGCACATGGGCGGCTGGATATCCTTCGCTGCTCGGCAAACGCTACGACCACACAGCCACCCTGCTGGCTAACGGAAAACTCGTGATCACCGGCGGTTACGGTGACAGCAATCCCGTGCTTGCCAGCACTGAGTTATATGATAATGCGCTTGGCACATGGGCGTCCACTGCGGCACCGGGCACGGCACGAACCCATCACAGCGCGAGCCTGCTGCCGGATGGCCGGGTGCTGGCAATTGGCGGCTGGGATGGCAGCACCACCCACGCCAGCGTCGATATGTACCATCCCGTCACCGGGGTTTGGGCGTCGGCCACTGCGATGGTCACGGCTCGGCGCGATCACACCGCCACACTGCTTAAGACCGGCAATGTGCTCGTCCTCGGCGGGCACAGCACGTCCGCCCTGGCCAGCGCCGAACTCTACAACCCAACCGTCGGCGCTTGGCTGCCCGTCGCTAACATGACCACCCCACGCTTCCTGCACACCGCCACCTTGCTCGCCGATGGCCGAGTGCTCGTCACCGGCGGAAAAAATGATGGCGGAGCACTCAGCAGCGCGGAAATCTATAACCCCATCACCGGACTGTGGTCGGCAACCGGCTCCCTGCTCGGTGCTCGTGATGCCCACTCGGCAACCCTGCTAAGCACGGGCAAGGTGCTCGTCACTGCCGGAGAAAATGCTGCAGGTGTGCTCGCCACCACCGAGCTGTTTGATCCGACCAGCGGCCTGTGGAGCGCCACCGGTGGCTTGAGCGCCGCCCGCCTTGGCCACACCACCACGTTGCTGCCGAGTGGCAAGGTGCTGGTGGCCGGTGGCAGCAACGGCATCACCTATCAGAATAGCACGCAGCTTTACACCCCCGCCACCGGCACCTGGGCGGCGACCAGCAACGTGGCAACATCCGCCACCACCACACTCGCAGTGGCTCGCGCCTCCCACACGGCCAGTTTGCTAACCAATGGCAAGGTGCTCGTCACTGGTGGCACGGGCGCTGGCGGCGTGACTGAAGCGGCGGAGTTATTTGATCCGGCCACCGGCCTGTGGCAAAGCACCGGTGCCCTCAACAGCAAGCGCGAAAGCCACACCGCCACCATCCTGGCCAACGGGCAGGTGCTCGCGGTTGGTGGCGGCGGCAGCGCCGGACCTCTCAACAGCGCGGAATCCTACGACGTGGGCCTGGGCTTCGCCGCCGCATCCCAACCGATCATCACCAGCGCACCCGCCTCGCTCGTGCCGGGCAGCGTCCTGACCCTCGCCGGCACCCAATTCCGCGGGCTCTCCGCCGCCTCAGGTGGCAACAGCACCCAAAACTCGTCGAGCGACCTGCCGGTGGTTCAACTTCGGGCACTCGATAGCGGCCTGACCAGCGTGTTGCAACCGGCGAGTTGGTCGGACGTCGCCATCTCCACAACCCTACCCACGAATTTCCCGCAGGGCTGCGCGCTGGTGACCGTGTCCGTCAACGGCATTCCCAGCGCTTCGGCGATTTTGAAAATCGCCGCTCCCGACCCACTGCCCTACACCATCTGGAAACTCAGCAAATTCACCACCGCCGAACTCGCCGATCCGACCATCAGCGGCGATTCCTCCGATCCGGATCAGGATGGCATCACCAACCTCATGGAGTACGCCTTGGCGCTCGACCCCTTGTCTGCCGATGCCAACGGGCTGCCCACCACCAGCCAACAAACCGGCTATCTAACTATGACCTACCGCCTCAACAAACAAGCCACCGACGTCCTCGTCGTTGTCGAGGCCAGCGCCGATCTGACGGCCAACTCGTGGTTCCCTGTAGCGGTGGAAACCGGCCGCGTTGACCTGGGCAGCTACTGGCTGGTGACCGTTAGAGACAGCATCCCAACCAGCAATTCCCCGCAACGATTCATGCGCCTGCAGGTAAAGACTCCCTAGCGAGGCTGCGCCTCAGGCGCAAGACAGAAGACCGCTTCGCTCCAAGACAAGAGCCGAGCCATTGGGCGGAGCATGGAGATTCTTCCTCTTGTCTTCTGTCTTGTAGTCTTCTGTCTTCCCTTCTTCTGTCTTCTGTCAAAATTTCCGTTTGTGTTTCCCGGCTGAGACGCTAGGCTGCCGCCGATGAAAACGAAATACTTTGTTTGCCTGCCGCTTGTGATGTTGTTGGCCTCCTGTGCTCAAGACACTCGAAGCGGCAACGTCTATCGGCAGGGTGATGTCCGTCAGGAACAGTCCGTGCGCTACGGGAAAATCACCTCCATCAGCCCCGTGAAAATCGAGGGCAATCACGAGGCCGGCACCGTGCTGGGCGCCGTGGGTGGTAGCTTGCTCGGCAGCCAACTTGGCAGAGGCCATGCCGCTCACACCGCGGGAGCCATTGGTGGCGCTATCGCCGGCGGCGCCATCGGGTCCAATGTGGAACAATCCATGGGCAACCGCAACGGCATCGAAATCAACGTGCGCCTCAATGAGGGCGGCTCGGTATCGGTCGTGCAAGAGGTTAGCCGCGAATATTTCAGAGTCGGCGACAGCGTGCGCGTCCTGAGATCCGGCAGTGGCACCCGCGTGGCTCACTAAGGAGGGGGGCTCACCAAGTTTGGCAGGGAGCGGGACTTGCGCAAAGTCCCGCTCTCCCCCAACAGGCCGATGCATGACCATCTGGCAGGCAGCATCAGAACTCAGGGTTCGACCTCAAAAGCGGCACGGAGTCGATCCTGTGTTAGACGTGGATCGCGTGGCCCTCAGCCGCGAGTGCTGCTTCGTGGATGACTTCCGACATCGTCGGATGAGCGTGGATGGTGGCGTGAATTTCCTCGGCGGTGAGTTCCTGATCGAGGGCGAGCCCCATTTCGGCGATGAGCTCCGTGGCATTCTCGCCGATCAGGTGCGCGCCTAGCAATTCGCCATGTACCTTGCCGAACAATAGCTTGGCAAAACCCTCGGATTCACCGGAGGCGATCGCCTTGCCAATGGCTATGAACGGGATTTTACCGACTTTATAGGCGATGCCAGCGGCCTTGAGTTCGCGCTCGGTTTTGCCGACCGAGGCCACCTGTGGGTGACAATACGTGCAGCCCGGGAAGTTCTTCACCTTGCGCGGAGTGTGACCTTGCAGATAGAGGCCCTCCACCGCCTGCACCGCCTCGAACGATGCGGTATGAGCCAACCACGGCGGGCCGGTGATATCGCCGGCGGCATAGACACCGGGCAGCGACGTTTCATAGCGGGCACCGATTTGGATATAGCCGCGTTCGGTGAGGGCCGGTTGCATGCCGCTGGGCAATACCGGTTGGATACCGATGGCAACGAGGCAGATATCAGCGCGAATGACGCCGTTTTCTTTGGGCCCCTCGACGGTGATTTCGACGTGGTCGCCGAGATCGGCGGCGGCAGTGATTTTGGTATTTGTGAGGCAGCGAATGCCCTGTTTGATCAGGGATTTCTCGAGGGTTTCGCCAACCTCGTCATCTTCCACCGGCAGGATTCGCGGCAACATCTCCACCAGCGTCACTTTGGTCCCAAAAGCATTGTAAATATAGGCAAATTCAACACCGATGGCCCCAGCACCGATGATGACCAATTCCTTGGGCTGTGTGGCCAGCACCATCGCCTCCTTGGAACTGATCACCGATGTCCCATTGAAAGGCAACAACGGCAAGCCACGCGACTTGCAACCGGTGGCAATGAGAATGTGCTGGGTCTCCAGAATCTGGGTGCTGCCATCCGCAGCCGCTACGCTGACTTTGCCAAGTCCTTCGATCGAGCCAGAACCCTTGATGTAATCGACCTTGTTCTTCTTCAGCAGAAACTCAATACCCCCTGCCAATCGCCCGGAAACCTTGCGCGAACGCCCAACCACTGCCGACCAATCGTAGGACAAACCATCGATCTTCAAGCCGAATTCCGCAGCCTTGTGCCGCAGCGTGTGGTACAACTCCGCATTCTTCAACAGCGCCTTGGTCGGAATGCACCCCCAATTCAGGCAGGTTCCGCCTGCCCGGTCCGCCTCGACGCAGGCAACATTTTTCCCGAGTTGGGCGGCGCGGATGGCGGCGACGTAACCCGCCGGGCCACCGCCAATGACAATGAGATCGTAAGCCATAGGTAATGCGTGATGAAGTGTGCCGCGACCTTGGCGCAGGACGCGGGGCTTGTCAAAGCAGGAAAACCGAGCCTAGGGTCAAGACTCGTGAGGTTCCTTGGCGGCGGGTTCCTTGGTAGTGGGTTCCTTGGTTTTGACCTCAGTGGCGGCTGTGGTGATCTCGCGCTCGAAGTCTTCGCGGGCTTTTTTAAACTCACCCATGCTCTTGCCAACACCGCGTGCCAGCTCGGGTAACTTCTTCGCACCAAACAGCAACATCACGATCAGCAAGATGACAATCCAATCCTGTGGCGAATTAATGAAGGCAATCTGGGGGTACATGGGCCAAAGCTAGGGGGTGGCCACCAGACACGCAACCTGTAATCCTCGAATCCGGGAAATATTTTATACAGCGGAGAAGAAACAGGTGCAACGACGCCTCCCTGCTGGGGCCAACCCTGTGGACTTAGGCGGTGCAGGAATGAAACAGGCAGAGGCACCGGGCAGGCTGCCCAGTGCCTCTGCTCAAACAACCAACGTGCTAAGGAAACCCTCAAGGGCCGCAGCGGCCGGGGATCCGGGCGCTGCGGCCATGGGATCATTCGGCAGCCACAACCCGCACAAACTTGCGTGGGCTGTCGAGCGGGATGAGGGCTTGCTTGCGCACATAGTCTGGCAGGTCTTGGACGGCATTGTCCGAGAGGGTTGCCGTGCTGGCGGACCACGAGCCTTCCATCAGAGTCGCACTTTCTTCCAGCGCATAAACGCCAGTGCCGGTGGCACGCTGATTCCAGCTCAGGATCAGTCCCGAGGGCGTTTTTTCCATCTGAGTGAGCGAGCCATTGTTCGCGATGGGCGAGGTGCCAAACAGGAACTCCTGAAGGTTGGTGAATCCATCGCCATCCGGGTCGGCATTGCGGCCACGCTGGTTGACATCGGTGATTTGAGCGGACCACACATCGTAGGGATCGGCCACCGGGCTCGCAGTAACGGTGAGGATGCCGGATCCGGAGAAGCGGCTGTCGTCCTGATAGGTGGCCGACGAGCTGGTGCTGCCGTAGGTGCCGGCGACTTGTTGGGTGGAGCCGAAAAACAGGGCACCGACGGATTCGTTGGCCGCATCCACAATCCCGAGTTTGCCGCCGTTGATCACCAGTTTGTTCGTATCAACGATGGAATCCCCGCTCACGATGAGTTCACCTTCGAGGATGGTGGTTTCTCCGGTGTAGGTATTGGCACCTGAGAGCAACATGGTTCCCGGACCGGTCTTGATGAGCGGCGAGGCATGGGTGGCGATGTCGCGCAGGATCGAGGAGACCGTGAGGTCGGTGGCGCTGCTGGACGTGACATCGGCTACTTGGAACACGGTTCCCGGCTGACCATTGGAACCCAACGACGCATTGGCATACGGCCCGGCGACGGGGGTGTGGATCTCCGCCGGCACGGTGCTGGAACCGCCGACCACCAGCGTTCCGACGAGCGCCAAATCGGTGCCGAAGTTGGCAGCGTTGCCACCGTTGGTGATTTCAATTTTACCGCCGTCGAGGGTGATATTGGTCACGAACGCCGTGGTGTTGCTGCCGCCCGAAAGCGTCGAATTCTCAGTGATCCGAACCGACAACCCGTACTGGGGAAGGATGCCCGATTGGCCGAGCGGCGCGATGCCGTCGAGCGCCAAGGTGGCACCGTTGTTGACGGTAATGACGTTGGAGGGAGTCATTAAACCGCCTGCACAATGTCCGCCGGCAGAGGTTCCTTCGCCGGCTCCCACAGCATTACCGCCCTCGAGAGCGAGGTAACCAAACCATTCGTGGTCAACCACACCGACGGTGGTACCGCCGGACCAGGAGTTGTTGTTGCTGTTGATGCGCACGGCATTGACGCCATCGACGACGACATGGCCCTCACCGGAGATTTCCCGGTCAAAGCTGAGATCGCCGTTGATCTGGTGAAAATACAGGGTACCTGCGCTGTTGACGAGGACGTTGGAGCCGAAGCCATTGTCGCCACTGGCGAAGGTGAGCTGGAGCGTGCCCTCGTTGATGGTGGTGAGGCCGTTGTAGCCGTAGCCCTGAACAGGCGTGTTGATGAATTCCTGGGTGCCAAGGCCGTTCTTGATGAGGGACAGCGAGGCTCCGTCGTTATTGCGGATGATGCCGAAGAAGCTGTGGAAACTGCCGGTATCCGTGTTGATCGCCAATGAGCAGACCCCCGGATTGGTCGTGTAGCCTGGTGCCGTCGTCTCGTCATTCTGAACAATCGCTATGCGGTTGCCCGACGTGCTTTCCAGACCCCCTACCGCCTGATGAGTGCCTCGGAGGTTGACCTTGCCATTGACCGCTCCGGGGCCGGTATGGAACTTGATCAGCGATGTGGGAGCGAATTGGTTGTCAAAGTCCATGTTCGCCCAAATGTCAAAGGTGACGTTGCCCATCGTCAGGTCACTGGGCATCGAAATGCCGCTTGGGTTGGCCAGCTCAATGGTGCCTTGGTTGACGGTGATGCCTTGGGAGAAGGTGTTCGTGCCGGAGAACTCCAGCGTGTTATTGCCTTCTTTGACGAGTTTGACACCGCCGCTGAGGGCATCAGAGATGATGGCATCGCCATCGGTGGTGTCCAAGCCGAGGATGGCGGATGGATCGAAGCCGCCGGTGTTAAGCGCGACCACATCGGAACTGGTGAAATCACCGGGACCACCCATCTGGAGGGTTAGATCGCTGAACACAAGGATGTTAGAAGCGCTCCAGGATGCGGTGTTGCCATTGTAGAGGGACAGCCGCTTGCCCAATTTGAGTTCACCTGCGTTCACGGTAGTCGTGCCGGTGTAGGTGTTGGTTCCTTCCAGTGTCAGCGAGCCGCTGCCATTCTTGACCAGACTGCCGCGTGCCGAAGCGGATGCGTTGGCGATGGCCCCGGCAAAGGTGCCCGACGTTGAGTCGCCCACGCTCAGGCTGGTGGCGCTGCTGCCGCCTGTCACAGTGCCCAACAAGATGGTTCCGCCGGTACCCGAGATGCTGTTGACCCCAGGGCTGGCGGACATGAAGTTAGCCGTGCCTCCGGTGAGTGCCAACGCGGAGCTGCCCAAAGCGCCATCGCTGGCGAGGGTGAGCGTGCCGCTGTTGACCGTCGAACTTCCGGTGAGGAGGTTATCGACGCCGAGGGACAAGTTGCCGGTACCCGACACCGTGAGACCGGCGGCTTGCAGGGAGTTACCGAAAGCGACCGTGCCAGAACCGGTTAGCGTTACTTCGTTAGTGACTGTGAGCAATTGGCCGTTGAACGCATAGAAATGCGGGCTGTTGTTGGCGAAGGTCAAGCTGGCTGCGGTGATCGCGGCCGGAATGCTGATATTGGTGTTGACGCCGGTGTTGTCAAACGTCAGCGGCGCGATGCTGGTAAACGTCGAGCTCACACCCGCATCCTTCCAATTGTTATCCGCATTGGTGGTCCAGTTGGCAAAGCCGCCGGAGCCGCTCAAGCCCGACCATGTGAGGGGGTTGGCCAGCGGCACGGCGCTGCCGAGGGCGATGAGTTCACGAAATCCGACATAGCCGTTTTCCTGGTTGTTGAAGACGTACTGGACGGCCCCCACG